>WNFX01000050.1_pt1 | contig 83334 bp, 88 predicted proteins | sample 5400111 | NCBI WGS metagenome assembly WNFX01 (sample SAMN13153363, study PRJNA577476) | soil metagenome | isolation source: 40 cm soil or saprolite under grassland replicate 1 | place: USA:California | collected 2016-06-15
GATATACCTCATTTTTGCTGTTTTGGCTGGGTTGGCTTGCTGTCACACAGCTTGCATACCGCGAGCGGACGAGGAAACGACAGAGAGCGAACCTGGTCGGGGCTCTTGAGGGAAGAACTACTTCGGAGAATTTAGCTATGCTTGTAATTGGTGGCGTTTTGATAGTGACTGGATTCATCTTTGGAGAAGTGACTTTTCTGCCCGGATTTTGTAGTTCCCCATCCGGGTATTGCATTGATGTTGTCCCGTCAATTCGCGCTGTAATATCTGGGGGTGGGGGCGGGTTAATCACGGGAACGGGAGGATATTTGATAGGGAGAATCGCGTTGCGGTGGAGACGACAGCCTGCGAATAGAGAGAAGCCGAAAACATTCCTAGACCTGCAAAGCAGTTGATTCTATTAGAGAGGAACTCTTAGATGCGAACCCGAACTCTTAGGCTTGTAGTTGTAGGCTTCTATCTCTTGCTCTTAGTTTACTTAGGAGTTAGCATTGCCATCCCCAACACTTCTCTGGGCTTGAAAGCAGGAGAAATCCCCAATGGCTGGTGGCTCATCATGATTACCGTCCTCTTGCCTATCCCGATGTTTATTGTGATTGCGGCGCAAAAGAGACAACGGAAGATTGAGAGTCAGAAAATCGCGGGGACACAGTGACATGCAAACTCGACCCTTCACGACCATCTCTATCGCTTTCGTTCTCATTGTTGCATACATGTCCTTAGCCCAATTTGTAGGCTTGCCCTATTGGAGACTAGATATTTCCACCGAGTTGGGGCTAATTGAGTATCTCTTGTTATCCCTAACCGGAATCGGTCTGGTGAGTCTTGCGAATAGAGAGCGACAGCAGAGACGACCTCTGTCAAGCAAAGTAGGGAAGAAATGACGATGCAAACTCGAACTCTTAGGCTCGTGCTTATTGCGCCGACAATCCTCGTTTTCTACATATGGCTGGCGATATTCCTCGGTGAAAATGCGACATACTTGCCGCTATCCGCCCAAATCGGGGCATTTAATTCGTTGCTGGGAAACACCGAGTGGGTGTTTCTGTATCTGTGGATAGTAGGATTCTTGTATGTCACTTTTGGGGGGAAGCTAAGTGAAAGACGGCGTAAACTGAATGAGTCGAACCTTGGCAGACACCCTTCTGCCAAGACAAGCGAATCAAATTGATTTCAAAGCACTGAATCCGGAATACTTCCGAAGGCCACCGGTCGAGTGAGGGAGCGTCATTCTAAATAGATAATCGTAAAGACGCTGGATCCGGTACAATCCTAGGAGCCGGTTAACCCGGTACTTCTCTCACTACCGCCGCCCCAAACTCATAACGGTCTACTACCAAACCCATCAAGGTATGCAAACTAAATACTTCCAACTGGCTGATAATCTGCATTTACAGCGCACACGACTTAGGCGTTCCTCGACTCATTCTTTCAGTCAAAATAGTGACCTGCTAAATAGATACTAACCAACCGCGGGCATGGTGCAAAGGCAAAGATCGCTAAGTGGGACGGAGGACACACAGACACGACACTAGGCTTGGAGCATTCCATTCCATCCCATTTGTTTACTATACTCGGACTGCTCTTTGCACGGACTTCTTGCTATGCTACCTATTGATGGGCGCACTTTGAGTTATTTTGAATCGTCGTTTCTAAACATCGGAGGGTGTCGAACGCAAACAGGACATTTATCGCCTAAGGTTTTGCGTTCCTTCTTGCATGTCTCACAGTAGCCACGACCAACCTTTTTCTTCAATCTCTGCGCTCATTCTAACTATCCTCCCTCTTAGCCCAGTCGTCGTCATAATCAGAGGGCTCGTCCTCATAGTCACTATGTTCCTCGGGTGGAACCTCCGGTGGTGGAACTTCGAAGTCGTCTGACAAAAACTCTCTAAGGAGTCCTATCCAACTCCTTTCTCCTTAAACGAATCTGTATTTAGATCGCTTCTATTTAGATCGAGAATGTCTACTGAGACTGAAATCCAAGCAGCCCTGAAACCCATCGCGCCATGGTGGCAGTGGATACTTGGGCTGATGTTCTTTGTCGGAGGTGTTGCTGGGTTTCCTGTGGTGGAAGTTTCACCGTTCTTCCGAACACTTGAGAATCTGAGTGATTTTTAGATCGATTCTAAGCTGGCCTTCTGCCCATATCCTCTCCCATCTAAGCGCAGTCCAAATTGCAAACACAAATCCAATCAGCAGAATTTTGGAAGCATATGGAGAAACGTAGCTTTGGGGGATAAAGTCTGGAGCCGTGAGTATCGCGTAAAAGAACGCGAACATTCCTAGACCGACCATAAATTCTTCACGTCCCATCCTTGTTTCGTTTTCCGTGAGAGATAGCTTACCATGCTGTCTCAGGAAGTCTCGGAAACGTATCAGCTCGGATTTCTTGTCTGACATCTCAGTTCAAGTTCGGAACTATCTCTTACTTAGCAACTCAAGTTGCCTGTGTGTGTCAATTTACCAGAAGCGAAGATACTCAGATCGTAGGAAGCCTTTGCTATGTTCCCTTCATACAAGCATCATCAGGAGACGAGTTTCCATTGTACATGTATCCTCCAAGATAGGGGCAGCCAGATTGTTGTTGACAAGAATTAACGATGAAGTTGTCTCTGTCAGCAAAGCCAGTAGGATAATTGTTGTTGCTGAGACATGAATGAAAGGCTTGAAGAATCTGAGCATTACGGTCGGTCTGCTGTTGAACTTGAGCTTGCTGTGTTAGAGGTACAAGATACCCAAAGAACCATACTGCAAAAAGTATCAGCACCATCGCGGTAACTCCCGCAAGTATCTTACGGTTTCTCTTTTGTCGTATCTTCTCTTCAAGAAGGTACCCGAAATACGCTTCTTGATTACTCGTCGGGTTTCGACCTCACTATCCCTCCCGGTCAACCCGCTAATAGGTCTGTGAATCGAACATGTAGACGCTATCCTCGCGTGGTGCGGAGCGTGCTGGTACTCGACTCCCCAACCGACCATACCTATCGTTTATGGCTGAGACCCGCTTTCCCCATTCCGAGGTTCAGCAAATGAAAAGCTCAGAAAATGCATTAAATGACTTAGTGACCAAATCTGTCGTGATATCGCCCATTATCAGCCCCAATCCCAAATCTAAGCACGCGATTTCTAGAACGCTAGTTTCCACGCTTATTCTAAAGGGAATACGCGGGGAAAGAAGAAGGCCGGACAAGCCGACAACGAACCCGTCTCGAAAAACAAGCTAGAATCCCACCCGGACAGGAAGAGGATCCTGAAAACAAATTCCTATAATTTTTGAGGAATCCTTCTGCGCGAGAGTGGTCGAGGGAGAGTTCCATCGCGACCGGATGGGACTGAACAGCGTTCTACCTGGTGTGGCAACCCGTAGGAGACCACAAATCCGGAAAATCGATAGTCCTGAACCGTGCTGGTGAGTTGTAGTCCGGCTAGTCGGTTGGCGTGGGGCGTGGAGACATACCGCCCTGCCCAGTACTGTTTGTGGTACCAGGCCGCATCTCCAACTGGCTCATGACCATCAGTAAGCTACGAATCTCGTCGATGCTACGCAGGTTAGTCTGAAGCTGGTTCCGGTACTCCTCCCTGGTCGACTTGTATTCCTGTTCCGGAATGTCACCGGACATGAACCGGCTTTCCAATCCGAGTAGGTTCTGTGGAGCATTAGTAACTTGATCCCTGAGATCCCGGACCCTCCGGGTAAGATTCTCACCTAGCTGAGCCATCTTGTCTGCCATGGCCCGGTTGGCCCTTGTGTATTCCTCCTTCAGCATTGCAAGCCGTTGGCGGAAACCGTTGATCTCAGTAACTACCTTGTCTATTGCTACCTCACTCATCTGGTTGCACCGAAGAGTAGGCTGAGAGACGGTGCAGCCGCAATTACAGCTGTTGTAACCAGAAACGCTCTGAAAGAGTAACCTATAATCAGATAGATCTAATGCTTCTCGTCGGGCTTCGAGCTGCTCGACCCGGATCCAGTGCTGGTGGTGCTTGGCTCAGCTTCCAACGGCGCCGGTGGCGGAGTCGTGAGCATTGTCCAGCCAATCCAACCGGTTATCCCCAGAATCCCTAGAACTCCGAGCACGACTGGAATTTCGATCGCATAAGTTCTCCACGGTTCTCCTGTCAGCGAGATCAGATACACGATGAATACGATCGCGGAAACTGCAAATATTAGGCCGCCATATGATTGGTCTTTGTTCAAGTCCAGCTTTCACTTGTTGCGACGGGCTATGAAGGGCTGCATATAAATTGCTTATTCTCCTTTGCTCAGCCTACATTCTCTTGTAGCCTGGACGCTGAGACAAGAGAGCTGGATAGGTAAGGGGCCTTACCGGGTATCCTTCAACCTCTGCCCTGAGTCTTTTCAGAAACGTAGCCAACGTCATCTTGCTTTCCTTTGCATCTGCCCGCGACCTGATCGATAGCTCCTTAGTCTTGATCTCTTTTTCCCCGTAGATAATTGTGTATGGAATCCAGCTTAGCTCGGCATCCCGCACCTTACTCTGCATGGTATCGTCTCGATCGTCGAGATCAGCTCGGATCCCTACCTTCTCCAATGTCCCGAGCAGTTTCATTCCCAGTTTTACGAAGTGATTCGCGATCGGGATAATTCGAACCTGTGCTGGCGAGATCCAGACAGGGAGCATTGGCTTCTTGCCCTGCCTTTCTAGCCGAACCGCCGAGTCCAGCAGCGTGAACAGGTATCTTTCCAGTCCACCTATCACGGCAGTATGGATGATGACCGGAAATTGCTTCTCTCCCTTCTCATCCGTGTATGATATGCCGAATCGTTTCGCGTTGCCAATGTCTATTTGGAATGTTCCAATCTCCCTCGGTCTATCCAGGTCGTCAATGATGTTGTACTCCACATTGAGCACCCAGTAATACAATCCCTCTGGAACAAAGTTGAGCAGTATAGGCTTCTTCTCTACCTTTACCAGTTCCATGAATGAGTCTTTGTTTGCTTCGAAGAATGATCGTGTGGTGTTGTAGAGCGAGACGTATTCTCTGTTCAACTTCCTGATCTCTTCGTAGATGGTACGGTGGACCTTGTCTCCGATCAGTATCGCTTCTCCGACGCTTTTGAGGTAGATGTGCAAATCCGGCATCAGGAACTTTCGGAGCCTGAAAGAGAGCAGCAGTTCGCCGCTCTGTTCCATCCTATAGCTGTCCGCGACCTCGAAGGTCCCGAAGGGCAACGTCCTGTAGCTTAGAGTCCAGTCTTTGACCATTGAGAATTGCTGAAAGCACGCCGCGTACCTGAGAACGAATGTTCTCTCGTCCACCTTTACCTCATAGGCTCTTGACCCGAAAAGTTGAAGGTGCTCTTTTATCGGCTTGACCGCAACATCGAACATGTTAGTCCCCTTCACGTTTAGTAGCGGGATACCGATTCGCCTGATCACCTGTCCAGCATACTCCGCGAGGAGGTCCATTATCAGGTTGGATTCCGGTCCGAACCTCATCTGGCCCACGTCAGCGTAGGACTCCCACTCAATCCCGAATCGACGGGCATAGTCTAGGAAGTGCGGGTCCCCTCCTGTGAGTCCCTTCTTGAGAGCTTCTTTCTCGACTAGAGACTTGAATTCGGCGTCCTGTGGCCTGAAGCTGAAATCTTCCGGCGAGTGTAGCTTTCCTTCTTGATCCATGATGACATATTCGGTCTTGACTGGAGAGGCCGCCTGTCGTGATTTTGTGTCAGCTGTTATGGTTCTGGATAGTTCAGAAAGAGGGTGTCCCTTGGCTGTTATCGTGAAGCTCTTGTACCAACCGAAGGGGCTCCTCGTAACCTCGTAGCCCTTCTGCACGAGTTTTTCCTCCAAGGCCTTGAGCATTAGAATCGCTGGTTCGCGGGAGGCCAAACTTGTGGACAGATGGGCGTACGGGTACACCATCACCTTCTTTGTCTTCAGCCATCCGAGGACCTCTTCAACAGACGATGCTGCGTTAGTCGCGATCTGTTCCGGATCCTGTTCGTCAATCTTCTCCACGGTCGAGAAGACGACAAGCCCGTTTTCAAGCGCTCCCCTCTTGTGTGATTCATCTAGAGGTTCAGGTTCTTTCACTGCCCTCTCCCGGGCTTCGTATTCGAAGCGATCCGCGTGTATCAGGAGAAGCCTCATCGCTTCATCCTCCACAGATCGATCTGCTTGTCTTTCTTGAGTTTCTTCTTGAGCTCTTTGTAGTGGCTCTTACATAGATAGCCTCGGCCTGAGGCAGAGGCCTTCAATCCTGCCCTTGAAATCTCCTCCAGTGAGATGGAACGTACCGCGTCTTCCTTGCACCCGACAACAGAGCATTTGACGCCCTTTGCTACTTTACCCAAACACGGAGACCTTACGTCAACGCATCGGTGCACCCTAAAAGAAGGTTTTGTGAAGTCAATAACAATACTCTAATGCCTGTTTCAAGGGGGATTTCCCAGGCATATGCTCTCGAAAATACAGTACCTTGTAGAAGGACATTTTCAGCGAACCGCGGGAGCGTTCAAGAACGCCGGATTCACCCCCGACTCGGTCACCGGCTTAGGTTTTCTCCTAACCCTGGTCGCATCCCTGCTTTACTCAACGGGCTTGGGATCTGCCTGGCTAGTCTCTGCGACTGTTTTGGCACTATTAGTTGGCTCATATTTCGATGCGGTCGATGGTGCCATGGCCCGACGGTACCATAAGATCTCCAAAATGGGAGGAATACTGGACAGTGTTTTGGATCGGGTCGGTGAGACAGCACTCTATACAGGACTCGCGATCGGGGGTCTCGTACTAGGATGGCTTTCGCTTTGGGCGCTGTCGGCTTCGTTGATGGTGAGTTATGTTAGGGCTCGGGTTGATGTTGAGGGTGTAAAGCTGAAGGGAGTTGGACTGGCAGAGCGTCCGGAGCGGCTCCTAATTCTGCTGATTTCAACAATCTTAGCCGCCTTCAACACTTTGGCGTTGGAGTTTGGCGTCGTGCTAGTCGCGGTATTGTCCACAGTAACTATAATCGAGCGTCTGTACAGAACTCGACTTGTCCTCTCAGGTTCTGGGAGAGGCTTCGCTTAGAGACGTCGGTCTTCTGCGGACCTGACTTTGGAGACTCCGAAGTGCACAGCGCAGGAAACGCAGAGGTTCTTCAAAACCCTCTGACGTGCGATATAGGCTCCTCGAGCTCTGAGTTCCTTTGCCAGCGACGGTTCAACCAAGGACACCCAGCTAGTCACTCTCTTGACCTTGTCTCGTGGCGTGAGCATTCCGCAGTTTGCACATTGGACCAGCTCGCTTCTTCCCTTGCCTCCTTTGCTTCGTCCCCTAGAGCGTCTTTTCTTAGGCACTATCTAACAATCCTAACGTATACGGAGTGCCATGAGTACATAATCTCTTCCCGGACCTTAGGCTCAGGTCTGCCGGGGGCTGATCCTTGAAGATCGGTGTCTATGGCAACCTTACACTCGACGAGCTAGACCGAAACGGCAAACATTTGATCCGACCAGGAGGCTCCGCGCTGTACTCGTCCCTTGCAGCCGCTTACCTCGGTGCAAGAGTGTCAATTTTCTCGAATATAGGTCGTGATTATCCGAGGAACATCCTTTCTTCGATTAGTAGCAATCTGATAGATATTGCCGGCGTCAAGAAGTTCGACGGCCTTACTACTCGCTTCAAAATATCCTACAATGCGGACTCACGCATGTTAGAAATGGTCCATCCCGGCCGCAAACTCAAGCCCCGTAACCTCCTCCGATCGCTCCAAGCAATTCACCTAGGCCCGGTATTCAATGAAATAGGACTCAACACTCTAGCATACGCTCGGCGACACTCAGAATTCCTCACATTGGACGTACAGGGGCTCCTGCGGACCACGGGCCAAGACGGATTCGTTCGCCTGGCAAGAAAAAATGTCAACCCATTCCTATCGAAGTGCAACCTTGTGAAGGCGACAGAGGAGGAAGCTCACGTCATAGCGCCGTCCTCGACCATAGTTGCCACGGCGAGGAGGCTATTGCATAAGGGAGCGCAATACGCAATAATCACACGAGGTCGATCAGGTTCTCTTCTGGTGAAAAAGTATGGCGGCGCTTTCCGTATTCCATCTGTTCCGGAGCGCAAAGTAGTTGATCTGACTGGGGCAGGAGATATTTTCATCGGTAGTTGGCTTGCAACTTTCATGTTTGTCGAGGATGCTCTTTGGGCCGCAGCGGTGGGTGCAGCGTTTGCCTCTCTATCGGTACGGGGCACCGGAGTCTCGAAGTTCCGAGTTGATAGAAGAGAACTTTTCGGACGAGCCTCGTGGGTTTATGAGAACTCGAGACTCGTCAAGGGCTAGTAGGAGCGCGCGAAATAGACCTCATTCGAATCATCTGCCCCACAGTACACGCAATTGCCCTTTTTCGTCGCTTTCATGGGTACTACTCGTACTGTAGCTCCCGTTTCGATTTTGATCTTTTCCTCACAAGAGTCGTCAGATAGAAATGTCTTGATGAATCCTCCCTTTCCCTCCACGACTTTCTTGAACGATTGCATATCTGATACTGTCGTTGTAAGGCCGTCAAGAGAATGCTTCGCTCTTTCGTAAAGGTGATTCTGGATCTCGTCGAGAATTGAGTCGATTCTATTCGTGGCCTCTGACCGATTGACCGCGATCTTCTCTCTAGTGTCGCGCCTGACTACTGTGACCTGTTTTGCCTGAAGATCCTTGGGTCCAATTTCGACGCGGAGAGGAACTCCCTTCATTTCCCATTCATGATATTTCCAGCCCGGGGTGTACTGGGTTCGATCGTCGATGAGAGTTCTAATTCCGATCTGTTCCAGCTGAGTGGAGAGGTGTTTTATTTCTTCGGCGATATCTTTCTGGTCGGTCTCTTTGTAGTAGATTGGAATGATTACGACCTGTGTGGGAGCTATTCTAGGCGGGAGGACTAGTCCCCGATCATCGCCATGGCTAAGGATGGCGGCTCCGATGAGTCGCCATGATATTCCCCAGGATGTCGTCCAGCCGTAGTGTTCCTTCTCATCTTTGCCTAGGTATTTGATCTCGAAGGGTATTGAGAATTTCTGTCCTAGGTGATGTGACGTTCCCATCTGCAGCGCCTTGCCATCAGGCATCATAGCCTCCATCGTGGTTGTGTAGACTGCGCCTTTGAACTTCTCTCGGTCGGTCTTCTTGCCTACGAGAATCGGTATGGCTAACTTGTCCTCGACAAGCTTTGTGTAGATTTCTAGAATCGTCATAACTTCTTCCTCTGCCTCCTTCTCTGTTTCATGCACTGTGTGTCCTTCCTGCCACAGGAATTCGGTTGTTCGCAGAAACGGCCGGGTGGACGTTATCTCGGCTCTCACCACGGAGTTCCATACGTTGATGAGGATAGGTAGGTCTCGCCAGCTCTTCACCCATTTACTGTAAGACTCGTAGATTATGGTCTCGGAGGTCGGTCTCACCGCCAGCTTCTCGGCAAGCTCTGAATCTCCAGAGTGCGTGACCCAGAAGACCTCAGGGGTGAAACCTGCGAAGTGTTCGGTTTCCGTCTTGAGCAGTCGTTCGGGTATGAGCAGAGGGAAGTATGCGTTCTTGTGTCCTATTGCCTTGATTTTCTTGTCAAAATCCTCTTTGATCTTTTCCCAGATAGAGTAGCCGTAGGGCATTAGGACCATGAAGCCTTTCGCGCTGGAATAGTCCGCCAGTTGTGCCTTAGTGACTACCTGCGTATACCATTCCGAGAGGTCCTGGTCTTTCTTTACAGTGATCCCTAGGTCTTTACCGCTCACCAGCAGAATCTCCGGAAAGAATACACATGGGGACCGTTACGGGACAGTAGGTGATTCTGGAAGTAAATCGCCCATTTCTGAACCCTCAGCAGTAACCGGGCGAATTGTTCGCGACGGTATTTAGTCTTTCTTTCCCGCGGCCCCAAGAGTGAGCAGATTCGAAACGCAAAGGACTAGTCCTAAGGAACCTATTAGTTTCTCCCAAGAATCCTTATTCCGATACGGCTTTTCGGTCGCGTTTATGAGTGTAAAGAACTATCGCCGACACTGTGCTCTTCACGCCAGGTATCCTTAGGATCTTGTTCTTGAGAACTTCGCGGAAGGCGAGTATGCTTTCCGTTCTCAGCAAGCAGACAATGTCGTATTCACCTGTGACCTCGTAGACATCGGTGATCTCAGTAAGCTTCACTAGACTGTTAGTGACTTTTTCTAGCTCTACAGACTCGACGAACAGGTTGAGGATGACTATGACTTCGTTCGGCAGGGATATTCCCCGGACTCGTGCCAGCGTCTTTTCGAACCGCTAATAAAGAAGCCGGTTGCTGAAGGTCAACTTTTAGCTACAGGAGACAGGCTTAGGGAGGCGCTGGCTTTCCCGATGCGTGTCTTTGCAGACCTTCAGGTTCACAGTCCTTACAGCAGGGCCACAAGCAAGAATATGAACCTGAAAGAAGTCGCCCGCTTCGCCTCGATGAAAGGACTAAACGTTGTTGGAACGGGGGATTTCACTCATCCAGATTGGAGGAAGGAAGTTCGGAGGGACCTTCAGGATGCTACGGACTCCGGATTGTACGAGCTCAGGGATGGTGCCTTCCAAGTCCAGTATATGATCACTGGAGAAGTCAACACCACGTTCTCGTTCGGCGACAAGTCGCGAAGAATACACCATTGCTTGCTTGCTCCCTCGATAGAGTCCGCGGACGCAGTGAGTGATCGACTGGCGAAGTACGGGAACCTGTCAAGTGATGGTCGGCCAACACTCCGAGCTACCGCTCCGGAACTTGTGGATGAGGTGCTTGAAGCCGACGGACATTGCGTAATCTTTCCTGCTCATGCATGGACCCCCTGGTTCAGCCTCTTCGGTGCCGTCAGCGGGTTCGACAGCTTGATCGACTGCTATCAGGAGAGATCTGACAGAATTTTCGCGCTGGAAACAGGCATTTCCTCGGATCTTCCGATGAACTGGCGTCTATCCCAACTCGATCGTCTCTGTCTCGTCTCTAATTCCGACGCCCATTCCGCGTGGCCCTGGCGGCTGGGGAGAGAGGCGAACGTGTTCGATCTCGCCCACGTCACCTATCACAGTCTCATTGACGCGGTCAAAGAAAGAGATCCTAAACGGTTCTTGTTCACGATAGAGACCTCGCCTTCGTATGGCAAATACCACTGGACCGGCCATCGTGAATGTAAAGTCTCAATGTCGGGGAAGGACGCTCGACGATTGAATGATAAGTGTCCCGGGTGTGGAAAGAAAATGACACGAGGCGTCGAAGAACGAATAGAAGAGCTCGCCGATCGCCCCGAAGGCTATGCGCCAAAGAATGCGATAGGGTATCGCCATCTAATCCCCCTTTCTGAGATTATCGCTCTTGTGAGTGGAGAAGTCAATCCCGGATCGACAAAAGTTTGGGACAAATACAATATGCTTGTTGGGAACTTTGGTTCCGAATATTCGGTGATGCTAGATGTGCCGGAAGGTCAGTTGCAGTCAGTTGTGGGACCAGAGGTCTGTGGTGCAATTCTTCGGGTTCGCAATGACGATTTCTATGTTGAACCAGGTTACGACGGGGTCTACGGAAAGCTTGACCTCAGCAAGCCCGCTCCAATCAAGAAATCTGCTTCTTTGGGACTTGAACAGATTGTCTAGTTGGATTTGATCTTCAGCTTCTTAGGCAGATACTCATCAACGATGTATGTGAGCCCGTACCGGCTGAATGCTTCTTGCTCCGATTTCTTCTTGACCTTCCGGAAAGTATCGATCTCTCTTTGCCAGAGTCCACCAGCATAGCGGGGATCTTTCTCCAGCTCGTTCAATCTTTTGACATCCAGGTCGGTCAAGGGGTCGCTGGGGAGCTTGTAGTCGACGATATCAGTGGCCCAGACGCCACCCCAGATTGCATCTGGAGTGTTCAGCTCGCGAAGGTGGGCTGCATTGGCAGATCCAGAAATGATGACCATAGCAATGTGCATTCCCCAAGGATCACCGTCCGTGAATATGTAGACCGGGATGTCCAATTCCTGGTTGAGCCTGCGGAGTAGAAATCTTGTTGCTCTGGGCGCTTGTCCCGCGGTGTGGATAAGCACTGCTTTGAAACGCTGGTGCACACGTTCTTCTATGAACCTAGTGAACAAGCCACCCTTCTCAATTGCAATTACCTTGTCGACTTTCTTACTGTCAGGTTGGATGAACTCTGAGGTCGTGAGGGCGGGTCCAATCATAACGCCGTCAGGGTGAGAGGCGAGGTTTAGCCGACGTCCCTCGTATCCGGGAACCGTGTACTCGATCGTCAGGTCTCCGAATATCGCGCTTCTTTCTTCAGGGTAAACGTTGAAGTCTTCTCTCGAGTATCCGGTCACGGTTTCTAGGTCGGTGATGAGATTATCGCTTTCCTGTTGGTCCTGAAAGTCCATCTCGTACGCTTGAGCCGAGTAGAACACATCTCTCAACGTGCTGGTCTTGTTTTGCTCTGTAAGCTCATCCGCGAACATGGCCGTCCAGAGCAGTTGCGTGAAGGGGCGGAGGTGCCTTACGTTGCGGGCGCTCCTCTTGACCGTTCTTTTTCCAAGTATGTACTGTCTTGTCTTGGAGTCGTAGAGTATGTTGGCAATGGATCGGCTGGGCATGCGGAAGGTTGGAAATTCTTTCTTATTGAGTTGGGTGTAGACTTGCCCGCCAAGGTCCCGCATCGCGGATAGGACCTTTTCTTTCCGTTCTTTGATTACGCCCTTACTCTTGCTCTTCTTCCTCTTCTGCACCATACTTGATCACTCCTCTGAGCAGCGGCTTGATATCCGGTTCCTTCTTCTCCTTAGCGAGCTTCGTTGAGAATTGGGCAACTTTTGGCAAATATTTCTCGAACACATCGAGACGTCTCTTCTCTTGGGTAAGGTGCTCGCGCTTTGATAGGTACAGCCTGAGGTTGCGACCTACTTCTCGGATAGCGTTGAGGATCTCGTGTTCGACTTCAGGTCTGTCCGCTATGAACTCCTTTCCTACAGTTTTGTAAGGAATCTTCGTACTGCAAACGTGGATGAAAACTGCGAGAGGAGTCTCACCCGGAACGACCTTGTAATTCCGCCAATCAATCTCAGTATCGACTACTTTCCACGATACATCGCTTGCCTCGTCGAATAGTAGCGGGATTTTGTTGGCAAATCTGAATAAGAGAATCTTACCCTGAGTCTCGATCTGCTTGGAGCTTGCAAGCCCGACTTCTATGATGAATGGAAAGCCCGCATACGTCGCAGGGCGTCTCTGAAGCGTGGTCACGAAGGCAGAGCCCGTCTCAATTTCCTGATCCATTATTCCAAGCTCCTTCTTTATTCCAGTCTTCAGCAAGTCTTCGCCGAGGGGCGAGAGACAGGTGGGATCTGGAGAGAGAAAGCCATCATAGTTCTTCATCGCATTGACTAGTTTGACCATGTCTTGACCAGAGAGATTTCTCGGGTTCTTTTTTTGTCCGAGGCTCGCGAATTGGAGGAATTTGCGGGCCGTGGTCTCTCCGATTCTCTGGAAGTTCTTTCGCATGAACTCCTGCAAGCTCTTGGCGTTGGTGAGTTTGAGCATTCTCTGGACGGTTTCAACATCTACTCCGTGGGGATGTGGCGAGGTTTCGGTGGGTGCGGGTGGTACCTTTGTCGTGCCACGGAGGAACTTGTAGAGCCGTCCTCGGGGGTCCACGAAGGTGATGTTGGCGTAGGGGACTATGATGGCTGTCTGTTTGAAGTACTCGAGAATCCTAGGCATTGCTCGCGAATAGTCGGCTTCTGTTTTGAACTCGATAATTGTGCCCTGCCAGTGAGGCTTGTTGATTCGATTCTTGTTCTTGACAATTACGGGCTTGTTCTGTTGGATGTCTATGCGAAGAACTACCTCAGCTATCCGAGATTTCGATCCTGTGCTGGAGGTTATGGCTGCTTCAGAGTGGGTAGTAATCTGCCCATAGAGCAGAGCCATCTTTCCCCCGAGACCAAAAGTGCCTCTTGTCTGTCGGAGTTTGTACTTCGACCCGTAGAGGACCTGACCGAAGGCAGATGGGATGACGTTTGCTGGTATTCCTATCCCGTTATCTTCGACCCTCACAATGTAGGTTCCTGGTCCATCGAGAGGCCCTGATTCATGGGACAATCGTACATAGATGTCGGGGGGGATCCCCCCTGTCTCGCAGGCGTCGAGGGAATTTTCTACAAGCTCGCGAATCGTCGAGTATATTGATCTTGAGGGGCTTGTGAATCCTGCGATGTCTCGGTTGCGATAGAAGAAGTCGGCGGCGCTTATTTCTTGGAAGACCTCGGCCACTGTCATAGGGCCCAGTCCGCGAGGTCCGCTTTGATCATGGTTTCTTTGCTGTAGGCACTTGGCCTTCCCACAGTCCTAAAGCTTTCTCCTTCTTGATTTCCTGTCGTCTTCTTCTTAGAAACTTGTATACTGTTCCGTGCTGTCTACCTTTGATTAGTTTCTCCAGCGCATCTTTCGCCATGGAAACTGCCTCGTATCCACCGATTATCGACACTGTATGCCCGCTAACAGAGATCGCAGCTCCAGTCAATTCTTCGAGAATTCTCCTGGTTTTTCCTTCTCTACCAATGATTCGGCCGTCTACTCTTCGAATCTCGGCCTCATTCTTGCCGAAAAAGTCGTGAAGATCGATAATGTCAAGTGTGGTGTCCTCGTTAAAGAGTCTGAAAGCGCGTTCGGGAGAAAAACCTCTGCCAATTGCGAGAACGATATCCTTTGCTTGAAGGGCTCCCGACGGATCGGGTGCATTCGGCTTCACTCCAATCTCGACAGCGCCAGAAGGACTGTCTATCTTAAGATCCACGAACAGTCTCTCTTCTATTGTTGACTTTACAATTCCGCCGAGACCAACAAGCACTCCTACCCTATCCTTTGGGATCATAGCGGTCATCCTTGTCTCAGCCAATTGTTATCGAGCTCCTATGACCCTCGTTGGAGATTGAGTTCTGACGTTCAGGCCCGCAAAGTAATGATTGATGTTCTCAACATCTCTCCTGAGGAAGGCTCGAGCCTCAGGGTGCTCGGTAGTTACTGCTTGCCCGAAGTCGATTAGGACTGGATATCCGTTGGGAATCATGATGTTGTACTCGCTAAGGTCGCCGTGGACAAGTTTCGCCTTATCGTATAGTTGCTGGATCAATTCGATGACTTTCTTGTACCAATCTGCCGCGGCTTGGAGGCGAACCTCCCTAAGGACCGGAGCGGGGATTCCATCTTTCCCGATGAATCCTAGAATCAAAACGTTCTTCTCCACATGGATTGGTTTCGGAACTGATATTCCCGCCTTGTCTGCCAGTTCGAGATTCTTGAACTCTTTTGATGCCCATTGATCGACCAGAGACGTCGTATCATGCGGGATGTCCTTGAATCGAGGATCTCCTTGGATGTACTTCAACCGGCCGTGTCGGAATATGTTGGATGTCGTGAGGAAGATCTTTACAGCTACTTCTTTTCCCTTCGGATCTATCCCATGGTAGATCTTGCTCTCCTTTCCCGACTTCATTGCGCCGTGGAGTTCTTTCAAGATGCCAGTATTCAGCATCTTGAGAACTGTCATGATTGTTCGTCTGTCGAAGACCTCCTCGAGCGATTCCGTGTCCTCGCTCCACTTTATCCTCACTCTACGTTCTCTATCGTACCTGACCTCTCGCCTTCGAACATTTTCGTCGACCTTGTCGCTCAACGAGACCCAGGGTTTTCCCTAGAGAAGGCTAAGAGGATATCTACTGCATCGCAAATCAATTGTCTTACCGCGGGGCACAGGGCAGCTATTGCTTCAAACCGGATTTCTCTCGCTTGGTCTCGCACAATTGACCAGACAATTTGGCGTGGTTTCGGCCCTAGCATACCTACGTCCCACACGTTGTCAAGGGCTTGATCATAACATGATATTGTCATATTCTTCCCTAGAAGCCATTTTCGAAGCTATTGCAAAGTCTTAAATTGACAACGGGGCGCAAATTGGCACTTCTAACGAGCTACCTTGGCAGAAGAGAAGCTATTCGTTCGAAAGGCAACGGGCCTTGTAAGAGAAATTGGTGCGCTAACTGCAATCATCATAGTTATCGCAAACACTGTCGGGCTCGGATGGCAAAAGCGCGTCTTCCAGTTCACTGGCTTAGCTCCTCTCCCTGAAAATCAGTGGCTCGCTGGCATTCATCCGATGGTGATGGCATTCATTATCGGTGGGATAGCGATTTTGCTGTCAGTTCTCGCTATCGCGGTGCTGTCGGCCGCAATGCCGAGGTCCGGTGGAGGATACGTGGTCATATCGCGAATCCTAGGGCCGATTTGGGGTTTTGTGGGAGCTTGGCTGGAATTCTTTAGCATCTCATGGTCGTTTGGAATTATTGCGGTCGCGGTTTTCGAAGGAATCTACTTCATAATGGGACCAATAGCGTTCGGATCATCATTTGCCCCACCCGCCGGGATTTCCGGGGACTGGTTCTTGTTTGCCGTTGGGTTGGTTCTAGTGATAATTTTCACGGTAGTTGGAGTGTTCGGGATCAAGCTAACAGGCCTATTGCTTCAAGTAATGTTTTGGATCCCTGCGGTGCTCACGTTCTACGTATTCGGCTTGCTAAGTCAAGCCAGCAGTACCGCAATCACAACGGGTATGGCCAATCTCTTGAAGCTTCCCTCTGGTCTACCCGCTACTCCGGATAACTATGTATCCGCCGCAACTAACTCAACCCTCTTGGGATCTGGAGTAATTCAGAATCATGTCGCCGCAGGAGGCTACTGGGGGGCGGTCGCCATCGCAATAGTCGGGGCCTACTTCGCATACATTGGGTACGCTGCCTCGACCTTCGTTGCGGGGGAAATAAAGGAGGCAAATAGGTCACTCCCAAGAACCCTTCTAATCGCCTCGGTCATCATAATCGCCCTTTACGTGAGCGTATCGCTGGTCGCCTCAACCGCATTGAAAGGTATAGCTGTTCGTTGCGTTGTCGGTAACACGGTTACGGTCGGTCCGTGCTCGGGCACTGGACAAGAATTCTCATTGTTGTCAGCATGGAGTTACCTGTCCTACAATAGTGTTCCGGGGGTCACCCTAGGTAATGCGCTTTTGCCGACAGCTAAGCTATGGACAACGACACTTGCAGGTCTTAGCGCCAGCGGAATCAATCTTGGTTCCGCCAACTGGATTCTTGTCATCTTTGGAGTTTTCTGGATCGCCAACGACATACCCCCTTTCATTCTGACAGCATCAAGGATTCTCTTCGCAATGTCCTTCGACAGAGTGCTACCTGCACCACTGGCGAATGTCAACGATCGCTTCCATTCTCCCATCAATGCTGTTTTCGTGACCGGCGTAGTGGCGCTTCTGGGATGCTTTTCGGAATCAGGTTTGTTCGATGGGGGAGGGAGCCTCAACGCGGGATCCAACGGGTTTCTCTCCGCGGCGCTTGGAAGTAGCGGAGGCGTCGAGCTTACAGATCTATTCGATGCGACGTTCTTTACACTATTCACACTCTCGCTCCTTTTTCTGCCGCTGATGGCTAGCAAACGCCATATCTTTGATACCGCCCCGTACAAGCCTGGTGGCAAGACCGGGATGGTGCTGCTCGGTGCAGCGGGATTCGTCGCAAATCTCATCATCGATGGCTTCCTTCTATTCGCGCCTGCTCCTGCTGGGGATTTCGATCTCCTTCAGATTGGTAGACAGGTGACCAATCCGCTGGTCGATCTCTGGGCTCTTTGGTTCACCATCATAGTTGCACTCGTAGGAGCAATGATTTACCTGTACTACAAGCAAGTCTCCAAAGCGAACTATGCCACAATATTTGCCCAGATACCTCCAGAATGAGTCAATTCACTACCCTTATCTTCTTCGATCTGTCTTGAAGTTGCAATGGCCAGAATCCCGAAGACACGTGATACGGTAGAGCTCCTTGAGCGCGGGCTAATTGGAGGCCGTGCAAGATGGGTTGCAGATCTCCGGGAGTTTTTCAGGAGTTTCAGGATCCGAGATACCACCTTTGATTTGTACGCAAGAGGTGGGACGAGAAACCGCGGGTTTCTGATGTCCCGATTTTTTGCATGGTCTGCTCTTCCGGACTATAATGTCGCTTTGTTCTGTATTTGTTCAGATTCAGTTCGCTCAGGCTTGACATCTGAAAAAATGAGGAAAGCCATGGATGACGTGCTTTATCATGTCAGACAAGAGGAACTGAAATGGGCGTGGTTGATTGTTTTCCTTGACTCTGCAGTGCCTGCTTGGGGCGTATCTCTGGTTTCAAGGTATGATAGACAGGAACTGGGACTTTCGCTGGCAAGTACGAGCACAGGTCAAGTGGTGGTTAGTGCCAATCAGATTGGTCGGAGTATTCGCAAACAGCTTGGGCTGAACAGGCTGATGGAGAGGGTCGTACATGACAAAGCTAACTAGAACACAATTGTCCGTTCTGGCCTCCTACAGCTCGCCATTTGTTCTTATCATCGCAATATCCATCAACGCCATCTTAGCAAGCTACGGCTTGTCGACTACTCCATTCAAACTTCTTCTTCTTAGCGCTTCATTTCCAATAGGCTTTGGAATCGGCAAGATCATCTATATGAAGCGCAGCAATGTTGAGATAACCTTTGATGATGAGTCTTTCCAAGTCTTCAAAGGAGGAAAAGTCCGACTTCACGATGATTGGAGAAATTACCAGCTGGTTTCAATTCACGTGGATCAGTACGGCCGGCCGGATCTAAGGCTTTACAAGACGCCTGATGGGGATTTTCAAGACCTTCCAATATCGCGCACCAACGCACGGCCGCAAGAATTCAGAGACTATGTGCAGACCATGATACGAAGAAGAAGGACGACAGAACCTAACCTTCAAGTCGTTGAAGCCTGCTAACCTTTCCATCTTCTAGTTCGACAATATACGCCCTCAGTATCCCTTCGGAATACTCGCTTCCAGGGTTGACGCATTGAGTCTTCCCTACTTTTACGAGTCCAGGACTTTCGTGAATATGACCGTGCAACCCCAAAAGAGGTTGATATTTCTCAATAACTTTCCTCACTGATGTAGAACCAACCGGAATAAATGCTGGTCTCCCTCCTTCATAGACCGGTCTCAGATTCTCATCAAGTTTGGGAGCCATATCAATGGTTGAATTATACGGGGGGACATGAAAGCAAAAGCAAGACGTGGCTATCGATTGGAGGCGGGAAATGGTTGTCTCGAGCTTTTCAAGAAGTTGTTCTTCCGTGCACTCGCGGGGGCTATGCCATGGCGTGGGATTGGACCAGCCAACGCAGGCTGCCTCATGACGATCATCGAAAAAGACCACCGACTCTTCAGCAAAGATCACATGCGGCGAGTTCCTAAGAACGTCATCCAAGACGAATTTGTCGTCGTTTCCCGGGTGTATGATGACCTTTGTGTCTGGGGCTTTCTTTGGGATCAGAGCTAACCAGTCTTTTACCATCTCGACCTCCAGGTCCTCGAAGACCTTCTCGACATACTCTTGATCATGGCTTAACTTTTCTACCTCAGCACTCGAACAGACATAGGGGAGGTAACAATGTTGGCGAATTTGTTTCTTGAGGTCGGGAAGACCCTCTTCCGAAATTTTCACCTGTTTGCCCAAGAAGTTAGCTGTGTAACCAACTTCAGGCTCGCGCACAATGGGAACCATGACCTTGCTCGTCATATCTCCACCCATCAACAAGACATTCGCCTTGAACATAGACGCGGAGTTCAGAAATTTTCTCCAAACTACGTCGCTTCCGTGAAAGTCCGAGGAGAAAATTATTCTGGTCTTAGGCAAATTCAAAGAAAGGAGATCTCTAACCCTTTAAATTGTCTAGGGTAGGTGCTAGCGTACTATCCCGGGTTCTACGAAATTTAAGTACGGAACGAGACAGTCTCCCTTGCATAGGGTGGAAGAAGCTACTAACTCATGCTCTTCGCAATATCTGACGAAGCAAAACGGATACTGGACGAGGCAAGGAACAGGGGAATAATTCTAAGACTACTCGGCGGAGTTGCAGTAAAGTATCATTGTCCAAGTGCAATGCACAGGTCACTTCAGAGATCTTATCCTGACTTAGATTTCTTTGGAAGAGGAAAGCAAGGGCGGGAAATCAGGAAGCTTTTCTTGGATCTGGGTTATGAGCCCAACCAACGGTTCAACGCGCTCCACGGCGCCACGAGGTTGATCTTCGAAGACGCGAAGAATCAGAGGGTCGTGGACATTTTCCTAGATGTTTTTAGAATGTGCCATACGCTTCATTTCGGAGACAGGCTTACACTTGATGACTATACTATACCTGTCTCCGACTTGTTGTTGACGAAACTCCAGGTTGTGGAAATTAATGAGAAGGACATCCGTGACCTAATCGCGATTCTAAAGGACCATGACGTAGTCGATCATGCGGCTTCTGGGGATAAGGAGGTAATTGATGCCGGATATATCTCGTCCTTATGTGCTGACGAATGGGGATTATGCAAGACCATCTCTCTAACACTAAGGAAGCTCCTAGCCTTTCTTCAGAAATACGAACTAGAAGTCGAAGCTAAAGAGATCCTGGAAACACGAATCAACAAGCTCCTCCACGTGATTGAGACAGTCCCGAAATCGTTCAAATGGAAACTGCGTGACAAGGTCGGGGAAAAGAAGCGCTGGTATGATCTCCCAGAGGTCCCTATACGAACGCAGTTAGTCTCGTCAGCCTGACAATTGAAGGTTGAAGGGTTTACCCTCCCTCAACACTTGAGGCGGCGCGTTCTCTTTCCACTTGCTCAGCCAAGAAAGTTCATCTCTCTGCTCCCTTAAGTCGTCGGGAAGCAGCTGGGGTATCTCGTCCATGATTGGATACCAGCGGCCGCACTCTGAACACACAAGTAATCCTTCGACGATCTCGTCTTTCTCCTCGAAGACGTGTAAATCAAGTGGGTAATGCTTGTCGATAGGACAAGCGAGGATATCCATCAGTCGTCTTTTCAACGCGATTCCCTGGATCTTCTATGTCCAAGCCTTCCCGGATAAGGGTAACTGTGTTGCGAGATTGAGTTCTTCAGAATCAACTGTTTGACTTGGTTTCCTTTTTCTGAGGCAAGAGGATTGCTATGGTCGTCCTGTTGCGAGATAAGTGAATCCGACTTCCTCGCTCTCGCTCCTAGTTCGGAGATTTCTTGTATCGAATAGGATAGGATTACTACGCATGAGGCTTTTTATTTTTGAAAGGTCGAAACTTCGAAACGCGTTGTGTGCTGTTGCTATGATCAATGCGTCCGCGTCGCGGACAGATTCTATTTCGGAGATGTTGGACTCGTATTCTTTGCCTCCCACTGTCACGCGTGGGACGTAAGGGTCAAAGACCCGGATCTTCGCTTTGGATTGTTTGAGGAGCTTGAGAAGCTCTAAGCTCGGGCTCCTTCGAGTATCTTTGACTTCGCCTTTGTAGGCTAGACCCCATACAACCACGGTGGTGTTTGGCAGGCTCTTCTTAACGGCTTTTAGTGCCAATACCAGCCGTTCGATTGTATGAACGGGCATCATCTTGTTAACGGCTTTGGACGCAGATACTAGGCGTAGTGGGAATCCGGCCTGTTTTGCTTTGTAGACGAGATAAAACGGGTCCTTCGGAATGCAGTGACCCCCGACCCCAGGACCTGGATAGTGTGGCATGAATCCGAATGGCTTTGTGGCTGCTGCATTGATCGCTTCGACAAAGTCAACGCCTAAGGTTTCATGGAGGACCGCTAGCTCATTTACCAACGCGATATTCACGTAGCGGAATATGTTCTCGAGCATCTTTGTTGCTTCTGCGACCGAAGGGCTGCCAACCGTGACAACGGGGGCGTCCAAGATTGACTTGTAAAATTCAGCACCTAGTTGAGTCGACTCGTCGTTAATGCCTCCTACCACCTTTGGAATGTTCCTGACCCCAAATTCTGCGTTGCCATAGTCAATTCGCTCCGGGGAGTAGACGAGGGCGAAATCTCTGTCAGGTTTCTTCCCGCTTCGCTCCAGTAAGGGTTGGAAAATGTCTGTCGTGGTCCCTGGAAAGCTTGTGCTTTCAACGATAACTAACTTGAATCCGGATAGGTTCTTCGACAAGTCCCTTGCGACCGATTTGAGGAACGAGAGGTCTGGTTCCCCCTTGGCGTCGAGAGGAGTTGGCACACATACGATTACTACGTCGGAAGACTTAGCGGCCTCCGATAGGTTCTTTGTGGCGCTGATCGATCCCGCTTTCACAAGCTCGGGGAGATGTCTTTCGCTGTACGCATCTTCCACATAGCAAATGCCTTTGTTGATCATGGACACTTTCTCTTTTTCCACATCGACACCAATTACGCCAAAGCCAGCTTGGGCAGAAGCGACAGCCAGTGGGACCCCGACATAACCGAGTCCCACCACGCATACTCTAGCCTTCCTTGACCTTATCCTATCCAGCAAGGCAACTGCATGGGCGCTCAATGCCCTCTCTCCTTCCCTGCGAGTTCTATCGTGCTAAGAATCTTGGCGACCGGGTCTTCCATTTTCGCTAGAAGCTGTTTTCCCTTTCTCTTCTGGCTTTCGAAGGCTTCCGGCTCGTTTAGAATTCGTTGGATATTAGTCGTGATCTCTCGAGGAGACCTGATTGTCTTGACTATGCCGAGCCGCTCCAGATACTGGATGTACAAGGGTTTCGGCCCTGGAAAGCACGAAATCGATGGAATCCCCAAGAGTGCAGCCTCCACAGTCATCGTGCCACCCGATCCGACGAAAGCCGACGAATACGAAAGCAGGCTGGTAGCATCAACTATCCTGTCAACTACTGTCACCCTTTCGCCAAATCGCTTCCTTATCACGGGAGCTTGCATTCCGTACCTAGTCGAGACAACCACTTGGCATTCCACTCCTCTCCTCAACAACTCGTCAATAATCGGCCCTACGACAGGCTCCTTGTCGCTCGCTTTCCCCATGAGATAGGATGCGAATGCCTCTTCAGTTCTGAAAACAACAATCGGCCGGTCCTTCTTCAAGCCCAGTTGTCGTAGGACTCTATCATTGGGATGGTGACGTTTGAGCCAGGCAGCTGGGTCCAGAGCCCTGTAAAGGATGACTTTTCTCATAGGTCCACCGAACTCTTCCCAGATTGATCGACCGATGATCCATGGACAGCAAAGGAAACTCGTCAAAGGTATCGTCAGCCGGGCTACCATCCAAGAGTGCGGCGAGTCATTAGCCGCAACTTGGGGAATGCCCAGGCCGAACGCGACCCGAGATGCCTCGACTGATGAGAAGGAGACCGCTACGTTTGGCTTCCACTTCTGGATCAGATTTGCGAGTTTTGTGATTCTCTCAGCGCTAGCGATGAGTTTTCCAAAAGCCGTTCCTCCGCCGTGGGTTCCGACTACCGAAAATCGCAACTTCTTCAACCCGAGGGTTTGTTCGGCTTCGCGATAGACACGTGTTGTGATCAATGCCTCGTCTCCCTGCTTCCTTAAAGCGCGATACAGCGGCTCGAAGAAAAGCGCCTGTTTCGGCGTGAGAACCTCAATCCAGATTTTCATAATCTATTTTTCCGAGCAGCCATCGAAGGCTAACGACAAGTAGATAAAAGATGCAAGTAATTCGAGTCTTCAATTATTTCCATGAGGAGGGCTTTCACCATTCGTGTTAACCGGCTATTGACGTCATCTCGTAGGGACGGCAACTTCTCTTTATCTGCTCGCCGATATTGTAACGGATTGGTATCAATTCGTTAACCCGCTGGATCGACTATCAGCGCGGTACCTCGCAGGGTTATGGGTGGTTTCGAACGAACAATCAACATTCCGAGTCCAAGATTGCGATTATCGGAAACCAACCAGAAGCACTCTTGCTTTCGACCCTGTTTGCTGAAGTGGGACAACCAAACTATCTCGTAGGGCATTTCGACGAAGCCAAGAGCAAAGGAACCGAAACCGGTGGGCTTAGCGAGGCCAGATGGTTACTTGGAGTTCATCAGAAAGCAGGAACTACGACCCTTTTATCAAATGTGGAAGAACTCTCGATGTCTCCACCGTCGATCGTTATTCTAACCGGACACGCAGTGAGTCAGCGAGAGCTTGGCGAGCTTGAGAGGACCACTCGCGCCTTGTGCAGGTTTCTGCCTCATGGGGCAAGCCTAACCTTCACGGGGTTGTGCCGGCCGAACTTCACCGGTACGATTCTTCGAGAGATGATCGAAAAACATAGCGGCCATAGAATTGGCCGAGATATTCAATTGAGCTACGTTCCTCTCTTTTGGGGCGGTGAAACACTTCAGAAATTCAGAGAAAAGCCTAAACTTGTCGCAGGAATCGGAGCAGGGGCACCGTCGTCAGCTCAGGAAATTTTTCTCTCGATATTCCCTTCTATTAGCACTAGCGCAAAGCTTGGCGCCGCCGAGGCGGCCGGGCTGTTCGGGCCGATATACCGAGATGTCCTGCGAGCTTTGGAGTTCGAGTTAGCAAGCCTGTGTGAGGTTGATGATGTGGACTATTCTGAGGCTCTAGATCTTTGCAGGCAATCTGGGACAGACAACTTGGGATTACCCCACACCTTCGTGGCGAGAGATGCGATAGCGAGCAGCATCGCGATCAGTGGTACAGGCGGACGTGGAAGCATGAGCGTAGTAAGGGCGGCTCGACGGATCAATGAGGCCGGGGAACAAAAGGTGCTGGAATTGGTCAAGAATGCCTTGTCTCTTTGTGGAAAACGCTTTCGTCATTCTAGAATCGCAATCTTGGGTTTCAGCGGGCTAGAATCTCCCCGCGATCCCAAGCCCAGTCCACCGCCAATCATCCGAACGCTTGAACGGAGAGGTGCGATACTTTCAGTGTATCCAGGCAGGGACAATAGGTGGTTTGAAGCCGGGGTCCTGAGCGACGGCGTTAGAGTCGAGAACTCGCCGTTGAGGGCTGCTTCAAAGTCGAGCTGCGTTCTGGTGGCGTTGGACAGGTCGGATTTTTGCGAGATAAGTCCGCAGAAGTTGGCCTCGGAAATGAGTCGTCCGGGGGCAATATGCGATCTGTCAAGGGTTCTGGAAGCTTCAAATGTGGAGAGAGTAGGCCTCTTCTATACTTCAATTGGAAGAGGCAGCTCGGGGACATGAAACGTGTCGGCGCCGGCGTTGTAGGTACCGGATTCTGGGGAGAGAACCAGGTACGGGTTCTTCGCCAAAGTGCAAAGTGCAATCTTATCGGAATCTGCGACTCTAATCGTGAGCGAGCAAAACAGGTCGGTTCGAAATATTCGGTTCCATGGTATACCGACCTGCAAGAGTTTCTTCGGATTCCCGAAATAGAAGCCGTGACTGTTGCCACGCCCACTCATACACACTTCAGAGTTGGGATGCAAATCCTAGAGGCCGGAAAGAATCTCTTGGTGGAAAAACCGATGACTGGCAATCAGGAACAAGCTCGCAAGCTTCTCATCGTTGCCTCAAAAACCGGTTTGAAGCTCATGGTTGGATTCATCGAACGGTTCAACCCCGGCGTTCGATTTGTCAAAAAGCTCTTAGACCAGAAGGCAGCGGGAGAGGTCATCATTGCCACGGGCCGTCGGGTAGCACGCTGGCCGATGAGGATCGGTGACGTGGGAGTAATCAAAGATACAGCGATACATGACATTGACATCATGCGGTTCCTTCTAGAGGACAAGGTCTCGGTAGTCTACGCTCAGACTGGATCCTTGAAACATTCTTTTGAGGACTACGCCGAAATCATGCTACGGTTCAGTCGTGGTGTCACGGGTTTCTTGGATGCAAACTGGTTGACTCCTCGCAAGGTTCGCACTCTCATAATTACCGGTAGCGAGGCGACAATAAACCTTGATTACATAACTCAAGAAATAACAGTTGAAAATTCGAAAACGATGACCAAACCCTACATTCGGTGGGATGAACCGTTACGGTTGGAACTTGAGTACTTCATACAGTCCGTGAGTGACGACCTGGACCCTGTCCCGTCGGGGAAGGATGCGATAGAAGCAATCCGGGTATGTGATACTGCCCTGAAATCGGGCAAGGCAAGAACGGCCTGCAGGAACTGAATGGATTGCCCTCCGGGCAACGGCCTAAACTCTCGGCGCCGAAATCTTAGACGATTCCTCTAATCCCAATACTAGTCTGGTCAAAAACCCGTTGATAGGGGTCTCGGTCCGCGTTTTTCTTCCATATGAGAGGATTGCACCGTTTAGTTGTCTAATCTCGGTCATTTTGCCTCTTTCTATGTCTTGGAGCATTGAAGACTTGTTGGCCCCCGTTGATAGCAGGATCGTCCGCCAGAGTTTTCTAGGGTCTCCTACTAGGCTGATGCGCGCGGCCTGACCAACCGATATCCCCTCGTTCATCACTCTAAAAGCGATCTCTCGGATCGCTGCGTTCTTAGCAAGTGCACCGTTGGGTAGTCTAGTTAGGGCTGAGAGCGGATTTATTGCAGCGTTCACTATGGCTTTTGTCCACAGTACTCCTCGAATGTTCGAACTGATCTTCGTCCGGAACCCCGCGTCGTCGAATGCAATCTTGTTGCGGGGGCCGCTTCCTGAGTTTCCTCCATGGAGGTCTCCAATAACGGTCAACCCTTTTCCTGAATGTATCACAGAGCCTGGTCCCGTTAACAACGCCCCTTCTGTAGTCGATCCTGCAAGAATGCGGTTTCTGAAAACAGATTGTAGCGTCTCAACATTGCCTAATCCGTTCTGAAGGCTCAAGATCGTCGTTTCAGGAGATAATATTCCGCGATAGCTTAGCGCCACCGCCTTTGTGTCGTAGGCTTTCACAGTCACAATGAGAATCTGGATTCCAGGTAGCGGGACTGGTCCCCTTCGAACGCGTACATGAACCCTTCTGAATTTTCCATCTATCTCATGAAGGCCTACGCCGTTCTTCCGGATTGCTCGGACAATCGACGGGTCTCGATGTATCAGTGTGACATCGTGGCCAGCCAGCCTCAGTCTTGCACCGAATAGACAGCCAATTGCCCCTGCACCCACAATGCCGAAGTGCAAGTTTCAGGACTTCTGACGCAAATCCAGCTTATCTCGCTCAGCGTCGTCCATTTTGAAAACGTTTTTTTCTTCTGGAAAAGCGCCCCGGCGGACTTCTGATGCATACTCCGTAACAGCTCCTTTTATCGTCGAGGCAAGGTCCGTATATCGCTTCGCGAATTTTGGCACGAACCTTGGATAGAGCCCCAGAATGTCGTGCAAGACCAAAACCTGACCATCACAGTATCTCCCCGACCCAATGCCAATGGTTGGAACTGAGACTGTCTTCGTGATCATTCGAGCCACTTCCTCTGTTATCATCTCAAGAACGATCCCGAACACTCCCGCCTCCTCTAACGACTTCGCATCTTCGACCAGCAGCTCGCCAGAATCAGCATTCTTGCCTTGAATTCTATAGCCTCCGTGAAGGGTTGCCGTCTGCGGAGTTATGCCAATATGGCCGAGAACGGGAATACCTGCATTCGAGATCGCTTTGGCCATGTGTGCCATTTCTCTTCCTCCTTCGATCTTGACAGCCTCCATTCTTCCTTCTTTGACGAAACGCCCCGCGTTTCTTATCGCATCTTCTTCCGAGACTTGGAAGCTTAGGAACGGCATATCGCCGATCAGTAGCGAATGGCTCGCGCCTCTCTTGACAGCCTGGCATACTGGAAGAAGCTCTTCTATCGTTACGGGAATAGTCGTGTCGTGTCCAAGAACCACCATGCCATAAGAGTCTCCGACAAGGATCGAGTCAACGCCAACTTCATCCGCGATAATTGATGTCGGGTAGTCATATGATGTTACCATCACGATACGCTGACTGTGGCTCTTCATTTTCGAAAAGTCGGCGACGGTTACCTTCTTTCTCTCCCCATTGGAGCTTCGGCTCAACTCTATGACCATCCTTGCATGTAACGGATCATCTCCTTCATCACTCTTCTAAGATTTCTCTCATTGTCAAATTTAGCTACCGTCGCTCTGAGTCTGGATCTTGAAAGGGACTTCATTTTCATAGTGACTCGGACCAATTCCGGAACAGCCCTGATTATGTTGTCGACAATGGTTATGCTCGCAGCCCGAGCTGTACGCGACATCGGATTGAGGTCTATCGCTATCACCATCTTGCCAGCGTTTCTAAGTGCTTCCGCTCGGTCACCGTCCTCCAGCGGGACCAATACGACATCAGCATCCCCAATTCCCCTGGCATCGACAATACTCCTCGCGCTTGCTACCCCTGGTATCCTAACTCCGGGGCTTGCGTTCACCCCAAACACATGACTTGCGCCGTTCCGCTTGAGCAAAGACGCGATTCCTCGCTCTCGTACCACGCTTCTATGAAACAGATTTACCTCAAGCCCCGCGTGGACTGAATGCGCGAGCCTGACAATATCTCGAGGCACAAGGGCAGCAGTGTTGCCGTTAATAGATATGACCGGGTTTCTCGCGCTCAACAGAAGCGCTGCAGCAGCTTTTGCTGCCGCCTGAGAGGATTTCGGAGTGATCTCACCAAACATGTAATCGAATGCTTCTCCACGCCCGTGGGCGATCAACCCCTGAGGTGCCACGATTCCGGCCTGAAATCCTCTAACCAGGCGTTCTCTGGTCTGAAGCGATCTGAACCGCGGGTGGTTGGGTGATATTCTCATAACACCACAGCGCCATGTTCAGCGATTTTGCTGACAACCGGAGCGAGACCTGCCAGCTTGATAGTCGACTTGGCTTCCGGGACTAGCTCTTTACGAACCACAGTGAAGAGTGATTCCCCAATCATCATCATACTAGACTTGATCCGTCTTCGTTGCAGTCTTGAAATGGCTTCACGCAAACGCGGAGAGATAAGTCCGAGGCAACCTGCGAACCTTCGCGATAATCTGACGAAGGTGTCCGTCTCAGGACCCTTGACCTGAAGAGAGACGAGGCCCTTTGAGCATAGGTTGATTCGTTTTCTCAAGCCAGTATTGGACAGAACGCGAGCCGTTGAGATCGGTCCGAACGCTCCCGAAACAACTCTCATCGAAGACGAGGGAACGATCTTCTTGACCTGTGCGAATCCAGGTGCTCCTGGCCGCGTCCGGATCACGAGTCCTCCATAGAATGCGGACGTAACGGTTCCGAGGCCGGTCCTGCGCTTTACTTCAGCTCTGTGAGCGATCTGTGCTGCCTCGACATGGCTCAGGTTGGAACCCAACGCCTCGTTGAGCGCGAGTGATAGGCTTAGCGCTCCCGCCCCGCTGGTCCCGTAACCGCAACCCATGGGCAGGACGCTTCTGTGAAAGACGGTCACTCGCAATATTTCTGACGAGCTTTCCAGGTGCTCAGCAACAACCTCCTGAGACACCACAGGTCGAGGTAGCGGTTTGCCATTGAACGAGATCTCAAGTTTCGTACGGGATGCTGGGCTGACCCTTACCAAAGTCGTTACTCCGTGTTGAAGGTTCACTCCGGCCCCGGTCGATCCGATCCTCAACGGATCTCGAGCGGTGTCACGTATTCGAAAGAATCCAGTAATCTGGCAGGGAGAGAACGCGTTTCCGGTTCTGACCGTCAGAATCGACCTTCCAACCGTACCATCGACCGCATCTCTTGAACATCGGTAGTTCCAAACTATTCTGTGTCCGGCTCTAAAGACAATATAGGGGACTTACCCAGCGAAAGCCTCATCGGGTTGCAGAGGATATAGTTGAGAGGTTTGATACTCGCCGGAGGTTTCGCAACAAGGTTGCGGCCTCTCAGTTGCTCTAAACCTAAGTTGTTATTTCCCATTGTTGGGGTGTCCCTCATCGAGTGGATGGCTCGCTGGCTCAGCTCAGGTGGAGTCAACGAGATCATCTTGGCAGTCAATCATCTGTCTGACAAGCTGAAGGTAGAGGTCGGTCACAGTATAGGAGATGTGACGGTGGCGTTTTCCGTCGAGGAGAAGCCCTTGGGAACCGCAGGTCCCATTCGGCTCGCGGCAAATCTTCTGAGTAAGAACGATCCTTTCTTCGTGATAAACGGTGACATCGTAAGCGATATCGACGTTAGAGGCATGTTAGCGTTGCACAAAGAGAAGAAGGCGGCCGCGACAATCGCTTTGGTCTCTGTTCCTGACCCTTCTCCCTATGGCTCGGTCTTGACCGATTCCGACGGAGTGGTGAGGAAGTTCGCGGAGAAATCGGGAACTATCTCATCTACCAATCTAGTAAACGCAGGCGTCTACGTGATTAGTCCCAGTGTTGTTGGTCATATCCCAAGAGACCGCCCCGTCAGCCTGGAGAGGGACGTTTTCCCTAGGTTGGCTGAGAATGGAGAGATGCAAGCATGGAACCATAATGGATTCTGGTACGACATTGGGAGAGTTTCAGAATATGTACGGACCAACAAAGAGCTCTTGGAGAAACAAGCGCCTGAGGGCGGTCCCACTGTACCTGGCGCGCAGGGCGGGATGCACATTCTCCGTCCCGCATATGTGGGAGCAAAGTCACGCGTAGGAATCGGTGCAAAGGTAGGCCCTTTCACAATTCTAGGCAACAACGTAACTGTCGGAGATGAAGCCATCGTAAGGAACTCGATAGTCTTTGAAGAGACCGCAATTGGTGGGAAAACGATCGTCGAAGACGCCGTGATCGGCGAAAGGGTGGTGATCGGTCGAGGGTCGAGAATCGGGCGAGGATCAATAATTGCTGGGCAGTTAAGTATCCCGGAGGGATCGATTGTGCCTCCGGATTCGGTTATCCTTTGCTAGGACGGCAAAGAATGGTGGTTGACAAATGTTGATGGTACCAAGGCTTTTCGGAACCAACGGGATCAGGGGAGTAGCTGGCACAGAGATAGATGCTGGGCTTGCTTTCCGTGTCGGTTCAGCCCTTGGAACCCTCCTTCCTAAACAGAGAGTGCTGATCGGTAGAGATGGTCGCCTTTCGAGTCCGATGCTTCTCGAAGGAGTTGCGGCAGGCGTGCTCGCCCGAGGAAACGATGTCGACGATCGTGGTTTGATCACCACCCCGGCATTGGAGTTCATGGTGAAGAACACCCCGCATTCCGCCGGGATAATGATCACCGCGAGTCACAACCCGCCCGAATATAACGGATTCAAAGTCGTCGATTCTGACGGGATCGAGATCCCTCGAGCAAAGGAAGAGAAAATGGAACTGCTGATCCATCGCGACAGATGGCGGGCAAGTTACCAGCCTGGTCGGCGGATCATCAACGAGGGACGAATCGAGTCATATTTCGACGGACTAGAGGGTCAAGTCCTTGCGAGAGATGCGATCCAGAGTATGAAGATAGTCATCGATACAGGAAACGGTGTCGCCGCGCTCACGACTCCCACGTTGCTCAGAAGGCTAGGAGCGCGCGTGATTGGTATTAATGACGTGATTGATGGCGAGTTCCCGGGTCGGAATTCTGAGCCGCGACCCGAAAACTTAGGCGCCCTCTCGAATATCGTGAGAGAGGAAAAGGCCGATTTAGGAATCGCTCACGATGGAGATGGCGACAGAGCGATCTTTGTCGACGAGACAGGTATAGTTCAGCCCGGGGATCGGACCCTGGCTCTTGTTGCGGACGAACTGCTGAGAAATCATCCTCGTGCGAACATTGTAACACCCATCAACACCTCAATGGTGGTATCTGAGATAGCTAAGAAAAGAAAGGGCAACCTAATCCTCACCAAGGTTGGCAGCATTGAGGTTTCAAGAACAGTCGTAAAGGTGGGGGCATTACTAGGAGGAGAAGAGAATGGTGGGATCTTCTATGCTCCGCATCATCCGGTTAGGGACGGAACAATGGCAGCGGTTCTCGTTGTGAACGCGATAATCAGGAATGGCAGACCCCTTTCCAAGTTGTTGGATAGGCTTCCAAGGTTTCACATGGTCAAAGAGAAAATTCCGTGCAAGGAAGAAGCAAAGGATCACGCGATCAACATGCTCAGAGCTAGCCTCAAAGGCAGGATATCCAGCACTCTTGATGGTATCCGGGTAGATGTTGAGGGACGCGGATGGGCTCTAGTTCGGGCCAGCGGCACCGAGCCTTTGCTCAGGCTCTACGCTGAAGCGAAAACGGAGGATCAGCTTCAAGAGATATTGGACGAGTTTCGACCGCTGGTCCTGAACGCGGTTAGATGACGTAAAATCGCCCATTTTCCGCCCTGAATTCGATTCTGAACCAGCCACAAAATCTCGCTTGAGAATCGTTCGGGAATCGCCGGATAAAGCAAGCTAACGACCGAACCGTGGAAGGCCAAATCATGCCCTGATTAGCCTGTCTCGCCATTATCACAGCCAGACAGAAAATGTCTCGGGAAAAAAGGGGAGTATGTTTCAGCGGTTATGCATGGCACGAGCGGTCTCCGCGGACTCCTCCGAAAGTACTCTTACGTAAGAGACCGATGCTCTCTTTAGAACCGAGAGCCCCGTTCCGACTAAACGCCGGGCAGCCGATAGTTCGAGCGGAAAACGCACCCGACCGCGAGGGCCAGTCGAAGATTTCTAGATTGGGCTTGCCTCAGACCAGCGTTTGTCAAACGCGTCGGCAAAGACCCGTATCATCCCATTGTTCTTGGTGAAATGAGGCCGGAAGAACTTCGGGCGTCGACCGTCTCTCTCGTTTGTCGCCCATATGAGGAACACGAGCTCTTTATCGTCTGACAAGGTGCCTCTGACAGGGTACCAATCCTCCTTGGGTTGCCGAATCTGTATTCCCAGCCCCTTTGCTTCCCGGGCTCGAGAGACTGCGTCAGGATCCTTGGCTGTCATAAGAAGCCTGAATTTCACTCCTCTCTCAATCGCCCGGTAGAGCTCTTCCTTGACTTTGCCGAACCAGCTAAAAGTCTCTGCTGAGATCGAGACGTTTCTTGTTGCGTCAGCGATGACTCTTACGGTCCGAACCTCCATTTCTTCGAGAGTGCGCAGAGGTTCTAGAAGGTCTTCCGGTTTGACCCCGAGTCGCAACTCCCAGTACTGCGGTTCCAGGAGCGATAGTAATCGGGTGCTCTTGGTGTTAAGAGCGTCGAGATCCCTTGACATCTCCGTCCTTCTCATGTCCTGAATTCTTGCCACGAACTGCTTGGGCTCCGCCGCTTCGAGCTTGTTACTGCTGACGCGGACAATCCCCTTCTCAACAAGCTCCTTTACGGCTCTCTCAGCCTCTCTCGATGAAAAACTTGAATGAGCTAGTATCTGTTCGATAGTCTCGCCTGATGGCTTTTCCAAGAGAGAAAAGTAAATTGAGCATCCTTCTCTCGAGAAACCGAGCTCTTCCATCAGCATTTGGGCTTCATCGTTCAATCCGCGAAACGTCCCTTCTCCATAATCGCCAGCTCTCAGGCGGAAGTGGGCAGAGGAAAACCTCTACAGTCCACCTTTCCCTTCACGCGCCGAATAAAGTTGGGACACGCGAAGCATTGTGCGAAAGATACGGTCCTCGCGAGTACTGGACAGTCTACTGCTTCCTTCTTCATCCTAGCCAACTGTTTGCCACCAACAACCCCCTTCAAATCTTGAATGTATTGCTTCGGCGTCGTGGGGCCTTTTTCGGGTACAGTGATCTCGACAACGTATTTTGTTTGAGGAAGGTCCTCGCTCATCTGCTTCCAGTCGGCCGTCCAGCCCGGACTGCTAATTATCCCTTTGTTACTAGAGAACGTCTACTTCGACAGTGCCGTCGGCTATTTCCGAACTTATAGTCGATCCATGATAACAGAACCGAGGTCTTAACTCTTTGACGTATCTTTCGGTACAACCTATTGGGAAGTAGTACCAGCTGCACAAGATCAGCTTACTGAATTCCATGACTCGTACGACCATATGTCGCTCCTAACGTTTATATGAAATATCGGTCGGCAGAGAGTTCGAGAGAACTCTTGGAGAAACGGCTGCTTCTACTTCCCTTAGCCTGGGTTGTTTTCGGCCTCGGAGAGGTTTACGGTCTCCGTTTCTTCCTAGGACCTATAGTGAACATCGCTCCCACCATCCCCAACGACAAACCTATTGGCGGCTCGATTTTTCCCGTACTCTTCTTCAACGTTGCGGCCGTACTCGCTGTCCTAGCCGTGAGCCTCTATTCTCTCGGAGTATGGAATGTAGACCTGTCCAGAAGAAAGGACAAGGCCGATCTCGGAGCACTTCTCGTATTGGTGATAGGAGGTCTCCTGCTTTGGTACGTGCCCCTTTCCTTCTTCTTCGTTGTTGCCGCCGTAGTGTATTTGCTTGCGGTGAACATCGAGTAGTTTCCTTTTGCCCGTCGACGTGACGGTACTGATCTGCGCCTACAACGAGGAGGCCTATATTCGAAAATCGCTCGAAGGAATTCTACGACAATCCATTCCACCCGCACGAATCATCCTTGTCGCAGATAGATGCACTGACGATACAGTTGCCGTGTCCAAGGGCATGCTTCCAAAGAATTCGATTGTCATAGAGAAACGGAAAACACTATGGAAAAATAGCTATGCTGAGAATCTGGAAATTGGACGAAAGAATGCTGTCGGCGAGGTTCTCGCGATTGTTGACGCCGACATACTCGTGCCGACTTCATTCTTAGAGAAAACGTCCGCTTCTTGCGCGGAATGGGCCTCCGTGTCCGCCCTAGTCCGGACAGATCCGAGCCAGGGATTGATGAATTATTTTGTTTCTTTCTGGGAAAGAAGCTATTTGTTTACACCACTTGGTCGAGAAGCACGCGGAGGCGCTAGGAGCATCTCAATGAGAGCACTCGCGGAAGTCGCAGGGTTTCGCGACGTCATAGCTCCCGATACGGATCTTGACATACGACTCAAGAAACACGGAGAGAAGGTGAAGATGGACACGAGTCTCGTGGCACTGCATCTCCGCAAGATGAGTCTCGCGCGGTCTGTGTTCTACCAGATCAAAGCAGGTGAAGCTCGAAGCCAACTCGGAGTCTCCCCATTACGGACTCTCCTTCACTCGATCCTGAGGCTTCGCCCATTCGTTCTGTACGGTTATCTCAAGACCCAGATAGGCAAAGACAAACCGCGTCGAGGAATCACTCATTTGGAGAGGTAGGAAGACTTGACCAGTAGATCGGTGTTAGTCACGGGAGGAGGAGGATTCATCGGGAAACACTTGGTTACTGAACTTCTCCGAGAGGGATTTGAGGTCGAGGCCTTAGACAAGATCCCAAGGCCAAAGATTCTCCCCAGCTCCAGGAGACTGACGTATTACCAAGGCGATGTGAACAGTACCAATCCACGATTGCGAAGCAAACCGGGCACGAAAGTAGTGCATTTGGCCGCGAACACATCGGTTCAGGAATCTGTCCGACGACCTCTACTTACCGTCCGAGCAAACATAGGGGCAACTTGTCGAATGCTTGATTTCGCTCGGAAGATAGACAGTGAGCGATTCGTATTCGCATCCACGGCCGCGATCTACGGCGACAAAAGATCGAGCTGTCGAGAGACTGACATCCCAGCACCTGCCTCGCCTTACGCCTCCTCCAAGCTCGCCTCAGAGTACTATTGTAGGGTCTACGCGAGTTTGTACGACATTCCTACCGTTATTCTTAGGTATTTCAATGTCTATGGCCCAGGACAATCAGACCATTATGCAGGAGTCATTACCCGTTTTGTCACGGAAGCCGTACATGGGAGACCTCCGATAATTTTCGGTGATGGCAGGCAAACGAGAGACTTCATCTTCATCAAAGACGTGATAGGAGCAACCGTCGCCGCATTGACACAGCGAGTCCCCGGTGGGACAATATTGAACATCGGGACCGGAAGAGCAACCAGCATCACGTCTCTAGCACAAGGGGTTCTCCAGCTTTTCGATTTGAAGAAGCTCCGACCCATCCATGCTCCTCCTCGAGTCGGGGAGGTCAGACACAGTCAAGCCAATATCTCGGCGGCTCGAATGAAGATCCGCTTTCGTCCCAAGTATCGGCTTTCTGACGGATTGCCTCCGACGATTCAATGGCTGAGGTTTCTGGCAAGCTCTTTCTGAGTCTCAAGTGAAATGGGAGATCAAAGATTCTGCAGTTTAGGTCCCAAATTGTCCCCGCTAGCGAAACCTTACCAATTCAGCGCAAACCGAGCGAGTGCAAAGCTGCGGAACATGAGCACCCGGCTACAATCTGAAACGAAGGATCGTTGGTAAGTCGAATGAGAACTCCTAAGACTGCTGTAATACTCTCAGGTGGAGAAGGCCTCCGATTAAGGCCTATTACTCATGATATTCCAAAGGGATTGGTTAAAGTCGGCGGGAAACCTCTCCTCGAATGGGTTGTTGAATGGCTCCAGCAAAACCGAGTAACAGACTTGGTGATAGGAGTAGCTTATTTGAAAGAAAAAATAATGCGCTACTTCGGAAACGGGGGAAAGTTTGGAGTAGATATACAGTACAGTGTTCACACCGTGGAAGGCGGAACAAGCGAAGGATTTCGTCTTGCGATTTCCCGTTATGTGGATTCCTCTTCGTTTTTCGCGCTCAACGGAGACCAAATAACGGACCTCAAACTGGACAGGATCTACAACACCCATCAGGGAAATGGCTGCTTAGCATCAATCGCGGTCGTGCATCCAAGGCTGCCTTTTGGCCTGGTCGAGATTAACCAGAAGGGATTTTGTGAAGGCTTCGTCGAGAAACCAATTCTGAACGATGTCTTCATTTCGATGGGAGTCTACGTCTTCGATCGGAAAGTGCTAAGCTACCTCCCCAAAAGAGGCGATGTAGAAAGAGCAACCTTCCCCCAGTTGGCGAGGATGAATAAGCTAAAAGCCTTCAAGCACCGCGGGTACTTCATCACCGTGAACTCGTTGAGAGAGCTTGAGGAAGCTGATGAGTCGCTGAAGGAATTGAGGCCAAAATGAACGTCCTCATAACAGGAATAACTGGGTTCATAGGTTCAAGATTAGCTTCTCGCCTAGTTAGGGATGGCTACAACGTTCACGGTCTAGTCCGGCACACATCTGAAAGAGAACTAGGCCGAATTAAAGAAGTAATTTCCCAAGTGCGTCTCATAGAGGGAGACCTTGGAACATTCCACTCCGTTCTGTCAGCTGTCGAAGCTTCAGAACCCGAGATAATTTTTCATCTGGGAGCGCTGACTCCGGTGAGGTTGTCCTTTGACGATCCCTACCCGTACATCGCTACAAATTTCGAAGGGACAGTGAACCTCGTTCATGCAATTTTAGGAGAAGCACCTAACGCACGACTGATCGCGGCATCTACCGCCGAGGTATACGGATGGCAAAATGGGAACAAACCCATTGCAGAAGACGCGTTGCTAAATCCAGCTTCGCCATACGCTGTCACAAAATCAGCCGCTGATCAGTATGTTCAGATGGCAGACAGAGTGTACCATCTAAAAGGGACTGTGCTTCGACCTATCAATAGCTATGGAAGAACCGGCGAAGGAGGATTTTACACAGAATACCTCATATCCAAAATGCTTGCGGGAGAAACCTGCTATGTTGGAGCTCCTGACTCCATCCGAGACTATATGTTTGCTGAAGACCATGTCAGCGCCTACGTCCTTGCTGCCAAGTCGGCCCAAGCGGTAGGTCAAGTCTACAATGTTTCACCCGGCAATCCCGTTACGAACTCTGAGATGGCAAAAATGTTGACGCAAATGACAGGGTACACGGGGAAGATCGTCTTCGGATCCTATCCACCAGGGTACCCTCAACGGCCGAAGTCGCAAGACCCGCAATATCTAGTGCTGGACAACTCGAAAATATCGAAGGAATTGAATTGGAAACCATCGCACACTCTTCAGGAGGGACTAAAGCTCACAGTCAAGATGTGGAACTCAAAGAACAGTTAAACAAAGCACTCTGACTTCCACTCTCTCCGGCTAGTCCATGAAGGTCCTCCTCATTCACCCGCGCCTGAGTGTCAAAGGTGGCGGCGAGAGAGTTGCAATTCATTCGATCCTCGCGGCCACTAGAGCCGGTCACGAGGTTTCTCTTCTCAGTGAAGAGTTTGATGAGGCGAGTTTCGCGGACTTTTACGGTTGCCCCGGGCTCTTCGACAAAGTAGACCGTTTCTATTACCCGGCCTTCAAGCCTGTCCTTGGTCATCGCTTTCTCCTTTATCAGAGGCTAGTCTATCATTGGCTTCGGATCCGGAAAGCCGTCTCGCGAGACTGTTTTGACATCGTGCTTAGCACACAAGATATTGGATACGTCCCTTCAACACATGCTCCAGTCATCCAGTATTGTTATTTTCCAGAATATTTCTCTCATCTGCAAACAAGCTCATCTCCGGTGTGGCGCTTGTACTATCGGCCGGCGAGCACATATTACCGGAATCGCGTTCGCCGAGTGGGACTCCTCCTGAGCGTCTCAGACTTTACACGAGGATTCGTAGCGAAAAAGTGGGAACGCGAATCGAAGACTGTGTACCCTCCTTGTCCAGTCGAGGACTTTTCTGAGTTCAGCAATGTGAAGTCAAGAGAAAACTTGGTAGTGACGATCGGTCGGATTGTCCCAGAAAAGAGATTTCATCTGTTTGTTGAGTTGGCTCGAACCGTTCCTAAGACAAGATTTGTTGCCATAGGAAGTCTATCAGATGAGACCTCAGCTTACTATGACCAGCTTAAGAAGAGCGCGCCGGAAAATGTGTCGTTTGTTCTCTCGCCGTTGAGAAAGGTGAGGGGCATTCTCGGTCGAGCTATGGCGTATGTTCACTGTGCTGAAAACGAGCATTTTGGGATAACGATTGTTGAGGCTATGGCTGCTGGATGCGTTCCCATTGTTCACGACAGCGGTGGACCTAGGGAGATCGTGACTAGTGACGTGGGTTTCCGATGGAGTAATTTGTCCGCGGCAGCAAGACAGATTGTTATGCTCGCTGAAAATGATAGTCTTAGGCGACAGCTTTCCGCAGCCGCGTCTGTCAGGGCGAGGCAGTTCCGTTCAGAGGTTTTCGAATCAGAAATGACCAGGATCCTTACGGTGTCTTGAAATTCGAACGTTCTAGGGTTTGGCCTCTCGCTCTTCTTCCAAGGCGACGAACCCTTCGTACCCGCAGTTCTTGCAGACATACTTTACGGGCAGTATCCACCCCTCCAGTGGAGTTCGAGATCTTACGACGGAAGAACCGCATCTAGGACATGTTCGGAATCCTACTGGGCCTCTCCGAAATGAGCCAAGGATTTCCTTCAGAGTGGACACGATTTTCAGGGGTCCTAGTGAAGTTCGATGCTGGCTTCCGGGAAGCCGTATCCGACTAGGACTTTTTTCACTTTGTCGCGATGGTCTCCTTGTAGGATGATGGCGTTGTTCTTGGAGGTTCCGCCGCACGCGCAGTAAGTTTTCAGTTTTGTTGCGAGGTCTGGGAGGTCTACGCTTTTCCCGTCTATTCCTTCAACTATGGTGGCCGGTTTGCCCCATTTGCGCATTTCCATGCGCACTTTTACGGTCTGCTGCTCCATGCTGATGGTGCCGCAGACGCATAGGTCTTTGGGAAGGCCGCAGGTAGAGCACACGTCGGCCATTCTAGAAGCCCAATGCTCCCTTGTAATCGTCCACGAACTATACACGTTCGACTTGCGTATTTAAGCGTGCCCTCAGAGGCGTATGAACTATACGCCTAGATAGAGGAAGAAGAGGAACCAGAATAGCCAGGCCATTCCGAGGGCGAGAATTATGGTCGTCTTTTCGGTCAAATGATTTCTAGGAAGTATTCTGGGTCCATCGGTAAAATCCGGATTGTAACTCCGGAAAGGAAGGAAAGGAACGACTAACAGCCATAAATACCAGCACTGAGTTTTGATGGCGCCTACTGCTCCAAGTTTCTTTGGATTGCCGCGGGTTTCCAGCGCTTTCTTGGGGACTCGTGGAGGGTTTTATCGGCTTCAGGGGCTACCGATAAATAGGTATAGCCAGTATATACAGAGAAGGCGAGCAAGAAGGTTCTCGATTGAGTGAGCGGATAACCGTCTCGATTGAGCTGGAGTTCTTCAACAAGTACCTGTTCAACGCTTTGAAGAGAAGTCTCTACAATGCGAATCCCAAGCGGAAGTTGGACATTATCTATTACTACTCTCGGGATCCGAGGGTGAAGTTCTCCATCTCCATGACTGGCTATAGTACCACGAAGCCGAATCCGTCATCCCAGTGGAGCACCGTATTCAATAACATTCAGAGTATGCGCCACTATCTGCGCTGATCTCTGGTTCAAGCAGTCAGACCGAGGGCGTCTTTCAGACCCTTGTACCTGTTCCGGACAGTAACCTCTGTGACATTGGCGATCTCCGCGATCTCCTTCTGAGTCTTCTTCTCTCTCTGCAGAACACAAGCGACATAAAGTGCTGCTGCGGCCAGACCCATCGGGTCTTTGCCGGCTACGACACCCTTGTTTCTTGCATCTTTCAATACTTGGATGGCCGATTGCTGGGTCTGTATTGTAATTTCCGCACGGCTGGCAATCTTCGATATGCAGCGAATTGGGTCTTCGACGGGCATTGACATCTCCAGTTCTCTCAAAAGGAGGCGGTAACATCGCGCGACATCTTTCTTTTTGATTCGGCTTGCCGAGGCGACTTCTTTGAGGGTTCTTGGGGTCTCGCTCGACCTGCACGCTGCATAGAGCGATGCGGCCGCTATTGCGGCAATCGAGCGTCCTCTGACTAGTCCGCTATCCAGCGCCTTTCGGTATACGACCGCGGAGTCTTCCTTGACGTTGGCAGGGACGTGCAGTCTGTCGGTCAAACGGTCGAGCTCGGCCATTGCCTGGGCAAGGTTACGGTCTGATGATGAGTGTACTCTGGTCCGGATTTGCCATTTCCGGAGACGGAGCATCTCCATTCTTGTCTCAAAAGGTAGCTGTCTGCCGAAGGCGTCCCTGTTGACGCGATCGATAACTGTCGAGAGTCCTTTGTCGTGAATAGAAAATGATGTTGGTATTCCGACCCTGCCTCTTTCGTCCTTTTCCTCTTTCGTGAACGCCCTCCATTCGGGTCCGCGACTCATTAGGTTCTGAGAGAGGACCAGACCGCAATCTTGGCAGATAGTCTCTCCTTGGTCGAAATCTTCTATGAGGTTGAGGCTTCCGCATTCTGGGCAGACATGAACCTTTGGCTGATGTGCACCGGAGACGGGCGTGCTCATGGGTTTTTCCCTGGGTTTCCGAGGAAGGTTTGCGTCTTCGCCTTCCGGACTCGTTTTGGAGGGAGTCTTAAGAGAGTCCAAGCTCGGAAAGCGAGAGCGACGCGTTAGATTTTGCATATAAGTCTTTCGACAAGTATATAGGCTAGGTCGGGTTCCCCGCGCGAGGCGTCGACATTCCAATCCTTCACTCCAGAAGTTCAGTAGGCTCCACTCCCTCGCGTCGCGAAGGTCGATCGCTAAGACCCTGTTTTTCAAGAAACATTTCCCATTTGGCGCTGGTTCTGAGCGAATATACCCGTTCAAGGCATAATCCGGGCTTTGGATCTGATGGAAATTTTCCAGGTTTACAGCACGAAACATCGCCCTGTTCTAGACGTGCGCGTTTAGATCCTGAATCAGGGCTGATAATAGCTGATCTTGCCGTCTGAAAACCTCCGGGAAAACCACTCATCCCTGCTAGCCGTGCCCATACTCATGTCAAGCGAAACTTCGCAGTGGCCATAGTTCAAGCTCCAACTTATCGCAATTTGCCGTTCTTACTCGCATCCAAGCGCGACCTGATCAATCATACAACTCTCGAATTCTCGCTCCATCCAGTTCGACGAAACCTATTATGGCTAGTCAAGGGGCAACCGAGAACTTCGTAGCCCGGTGGTGTAGTGGTCTAGCATAGCATGGGCATTTCGGGCCAGAAACACGAAAGCGTCCCCTAGTCGGCTCTGGATCCCCTCGAACAGAGGAGTTGGAGCAACCTGCTGACGGGAGTTCGAATCTCCCCCGGGCTACCAGACCCCGAGGTCGAATATACCAACGTGGATTGAGCTTATCCTCGTGCTCGATCCCAAAACTCGTGGCTTGCATCCACAGCTTTCATCGCGGCGTGCATGATTCGGTCCTTCTCCGAACCAGGTAGGTTGGGTATGAAGAGCCCCTTTGACTTGTGAAAGAGCCTATTTCGTTCGACTTGGAACTCTTTGATCTGACGATGCCCTTCTTCGCTAAGATGCGAGAGTTGTTTCAGAAGGTTCAGCTTTTCGTCGAGCCTGGTGTTGAGCACTAGTTCGGACCGGGGATCTTGAGAAGATAAACGATAGACCGCCAGTGTCGCTTGATCCAAATTCAGCTCAATTATAGCCCACGCGACCAAGATGACATCCGAAAATTTTCCCTGCTGCCTGTAGTCTTCGAGACTGTCACGTCTTGGACGGTTCTTTCGATATTCACTCATCGTTTCTCGCCCTTCAGCTCTGTCGGTCAAGACTCTTCCTGTTGCAGCCAAGTGTAGCTACCTCTCTTCGGGCCAATTGGCGCCTTCGCCAGTAGGATCAAATTGCTGTGGCACGCTCTTCAATTCAGGAAGAAAGGTTGCCAAGGTAGCGATGCTCAAGGACATTGCGCTAAGTGCCAAGGCCGATATGGTCACGTTTGTCCCGAGAAAAATCGGGCTAAGAGCGTAATAGAGCGCCGTGAGCGTGATCGAGTAGAACAACAGACGTATCCACTGCCTATACGTCAGGCGTTTTCGTTTCAGTCTGAACCTGGGCCGTCGCAAGAATCCAACGAGCCCGACTACTGTTATGGATTAACGTTAGTAATCGGTATCGGCAAACCTACTTTCGGCTGCTAGTTCTAGAGCTTGTCTTTCTTCAGCTCTGTTAGCATCTTCGCTCTAAGAACTGTCCACAGCCTTCGAGCGTCTTCCTCTGTCGCCTGTTCTCCGGTCATTACTCCCACATGGGGTTCACTAAGAGTTCCTTTGACAATGATGGAAAAGCTAGCTTGAAAGTTTCCTACTGTAGTAGATTGATACTAGGATTAGGTAAACGCCTAGGGCAAATGCGCCGAAGAGATACGGTTCAGGGAAAACGTCTATGTGAAACAACGACATGAGTCCTGTAAGTGTGGTCAGAACCAGACCGACTATTCCATAGATTACAATTCGGGTTCCAGATTTCCTGCGAAACCCTAACTGGGCCTCTATTCGAGACTGATCATAGTATTCGTGAGTCTCAACTATTCTATCTCCAAGTACCTTGTGCAAGACGGCTTTCCGGAACTCGACACGCCGCCCGGTCCCTCGAACCTTCTTTCCGTTGAGAAGAACCAAGGGCCCGGTATTGGTTCCACTGAATGCTCCCTCGACAAACACCCACTCGTTAGTGCCAAGGATTCTATCAATCTTGAAGAAAGCATCAGGAAACGCAGCTAGGTCACGCCTAACATCTTCCAAGTATGCATTACGTCCTTTCAGTCCCCCGCCCAGAAATGCGGGGTTGTACAGGGTGCAGTCTTCAGAGAGAAATTCTCCATACCGGTTCGGATTGTGGGCATTGAACGCATCTACAATTGATTGTACAACACGAGTCCTGTTATTTGCATCATCGACAGAATAGACCAAGGGACCTCGCTAGTTGCAGTGTAGCGGTCCCCTTTTTCAGTATGCTCTAAGAGGGAAACGCCTCCACGCTCGCTCGACTTCATCCCACGCCATCCCAGAGACTTTGGCTTGCCCGCCGGGGGAATCAGTTCCGTTCATTATTCAATGTCTCTCAGTTGCGTAGTGTTTGGATTCAATGGAATGGGGACTCCTATTTTGAAAGCGGCGTAACGTTCGGGTGCGGCCGGGCGTAGGGCACAATAGGCAGGAACGAGATTCTTTTTGAGTACTTCACTCGACCCCGGTATTCTCGAACTCCACCTCGAATCTCCCCCGGGCTACCACGATAATCGGATAACTGGACGGGTTTCCCAGCAAGGTCGAGACTTAGAGGTTTTTCAGCTCGGAGCTCCAGAACCTTCGAAGAAGGAGCCCAGTGATCAGGCCTCCGATATGTGCGAAGAAACCTCCCCCGGCGAAGAGGTCCAAACCAGCGATGAATATGATTAGTACGACGCCTCGTGGCCCTGTTGCAGCCCCCATAATGCCATAGACCGCCCCTGATGCACCGACTCCACAGCTCCATGTTAAGGGGTTCATGTTAGGGACCCCGGTGAGAAAAAAGCCCGCTAGATCCGCTCCAACAAAGGTTACGTTGCCTGCGACCCCCGTCAGAAAGAACGTTGTAACCCAACGAGTCTTAGTGACCTGTTCCTCGAGGATAAACCCGAATATCAACAGGAATAGAACATTACTGGCGATATGGATGATGCCTACGTGTAGAAAGATGGACGAAACCAGGGTCCAGGGATAGATGGGCAGGGGATCATCGCATTGCGTCAGTGCAAGAGGAAGGAAAGGGTTGACGAGATCCCCTCCAAGGACTCCAATGGCCACGTAGACAGCGATGAGTACGAGGGAGAAGATAAGCGTCGGAGAGGTCAGATATGGGTTTGACGAACTCTCCCCGGACTCCTGGAAGCCTTCTGGCACAAGGCACTCTCGTCCCTTGCCATGATATAACCTGCAAGGAGCAGGCGGGGCTAGAAACCTAGGCCCATCTCCGTGCGGATCTCTCGTTCTAGTGTCACAGTCAGTCTAATAGCGATTCCTTCATGGATGGACCTGCGAGTTTAGCTGGAAAGAAGCCGCATGCTTGATCCTCGCCTTCTGTGCCGAATCCACAGAGCACCCATGAAGGCGGCCACTGCAATTATTCCCAATTGAGCCTTGTTGGCGAAGATCGACTGAATGCCAGATTTCTGAATAATGCTGGTCAATGATGCCAGATCAAACGGTTTAGAGATTGAACTGTACAGCCATACTACTGTCAGCCCGGTTAGAAGCATGAGGACGAATGCAAGATGTCCCAAGCTTCTTTTCTTCGCCCCTACAGAGGGGAACTCAGGTTCAGGATTGAACCCTTGTAACGGGATGAGTTCTTCTGTTCCTGCAATTTCCTCAAGTCTTACCCGGTCGTCTTCCCCGAGTTTCTGTCTGATCTCAGCCTGCCTGGTTAGACTATCAAGAATGTCGTCGGTAGTGACTCCCTCCTTCTTCTGTCTCGTCAAAGGACCCGAGAACCCGAATCGATGGCGTGCTCGGGGAGATCTAGAATCCGAACCCAACCTTCTCTCCCCTTACGATGTTATTGGGCGGTCGTGAATTTGAGGATGAGAGTACTCGCCAGTGCTGGACTGAGGACTGCCCAATCTCCCCAACACCGTCTGACGAAGGAATGGTGCGGTCGTTTTGGCTCTGGTCTCCAGAAAACCGAAGGAATTGGCTATGGCAGCCCAAACTTTATTCTTAAAATCTAGGCTGAAGTGGCGCGACTTGTCCCGATCGACCCGCCGCTACCGACTTGTGGCTCTCGGAGGAACCTTTGACGTCTTTCACGCCGGCCACCGACATTTACTCGCTGAGGCTTTCAAGCTTGGAGACATAGTTTTGATCGGAGTCACGAGCGACCGATTTGTTGGGACTCTCCATAAGAAACACAAAGTTCGCCCGTTTTCAAGTCGGGTTCGTGACTTGCGCAGGTTTCTGAGGACTCGGCGCTGGTCGTCGCGGGCAAGAGTAAGTATGCTTCGCGAACCTTACGGACCAGCTGCTAGGCGAAAGAAGCTGCAAGCACTAATCGTCAGCAAGAGTACTCTTGCAAGTGGTCGTCGGCTGAACCGTCTCAGAAGACAGAATGATCTTCGGCCATTAGATCTGCACGTCGTCGATATGCTCAGGGCTGCCGATGGGAAACCGATCTCAACCACTAGGGTTAGGAATGGAGAAATCGATCTTCAAGGGCGAGCTTTGAAAACTCGCCGTTAGGGCTTCAATTTATTGGATGTATGCCAATGGTCCAGTTTTTTGGATGGCTATTTCATTTTACCCTCATAACCGCTTTCCGAAGAATAGACCTTCATCATCTGCTCGAGCTCCTGCATGAACCCCTCACTCATGTGCCATTTGGAATCGCGCTTTTCTATGAAACCTGCTCCCACAAGTCCGTGTATCATATTGTAAAATTGTCCGACGCTCATCCCGCGCTTCGAGATCCAGTCCTTCCATGCCTGAATTGGTAGACCACTAGGTTCCGCCTTCTTGACCTCTCTCCAGAAGTTGTGAGCTTCCCCGGCAAGAAAATCGCTTTTCCAGAAAACTCGACGGAAGAGTTCTTCGGGAGTACTGGGTAGGTTTCCAGCTTTAAACAAGATCGTTGTCTTTTGTTTGGCTGGTCTTCGAACGGCTCTTCGCGGCAGGTGTTTCACGTCCGACAACCGCCAATTTCATCTCTCGTTTAATCCTTATGGTTGAAGAATAATCTGTAAGCTGAGAGAAAAAGATGGATTGTTGGTTGAGACATTTCTCACGTAAATCCTTCAATGAATCCCCCTTCATTTATCCTCCTAAATTCTTGCGTAACTCTATGAGAGGACAAATGTGTAGATCTTCGATTTGCTGTAAGGTTCCATGAGTTCTACCCCGAATCACAGAGGACCTCTGACGTTGTCTAGGACTCGTCTAGGAGCTTTTTCTTCTCTGCAGGGAGAGCTGTTCAATATACACGGCTGTTGCCCTCAAGTCTTTGTGTCCGATAAGGCTCTGAACTTTCCATGGTTCGCTACCGGTCTTTCTAGCCCAGAAGGTCCCGAAATTTGCGTGTTGACGGTGATTATGCAAAGGGTCCCAATTTGGAACCCCAGCGAGTCTCGGATATTTTCGCAGAATGTTCTTTGAATGCTGTTCGCTAAGAGCGATGATTCTCTCGCCCTTCCGAACCCTCGAAGCTAGTTTCTTCGCAAGAACCATTTCTTCCCAGGGTAATCTTCCTCTGTCTTTCCACCCTTGAAGTGAACCATTATGGTCCTCAGGCTCACGTCCTCCTTTCTTATTCCTGGAAGATCAACAAATGCACACGACCGTCTCCCCCCGCTCCTCTTTCTAGTGTATGTTATTCTGTTATGGCAACCAACAATGTTACCGATACGCCAACCACGTTCGAGTTGAAGCCCTGAAAGCAGTCGTCTCTAAGAACCATCTTGGCCAACTTAAGAATACGGTTCTTCTCCCATCACTTAGCCAGATTTCTCCCCGTCCGTTTCTACTTGTTCGCATCTGGGACTCGTTCCCGTTCCTTCCCCTTCCCCAGTATTTCCCCATTCTTTGCCATGTTCTTTGACGTGACACGTTGGGCAAACGAGCTTGAGGTGTTCTCAAGAGAATTATTGCGACGATTCTTGTCGATATGATGGACAAACATGTAGGGTCCTAACTCTCTCTGAAACGGGGCCCTTCCTGGAGCACTAGCGTGAGACCTCGTTGCATCTCTGGCACGTATCAGTTGAAGTGCTGTGGTGTACCAAGAAACGTGCTGTTTCGCCTGAAATTGACCATGAATCATTAGTCTTTCCATTACAGAAAGACTAAATTGGCTTCCACGAGATGGTCCTGAGCTTCATGCCCGAAAGTTTGCAATGCAGCCTCCAGGAGAAAATTGAAGCACGAGATTGACCTCACGAGCCATCACCTTGCCCAGATCCTCACCATTACCGAGAAAGAAAACCTAGAACATTTCTGTCTGTTTGGCCTCTACATTGATTACGGGCTTCGGAGAGCAGAGGCGATAGGTGGAGATCAGAAAGGAAACCACTTGCCCGGTATTATGATTGAGGATATCAAATGGATCGATAGATATGTCTGGCTAACTGGAAAGGGGTACGCTCCAACACCGGATAAGCCGTGGAGGAGAGCGTGGGAATCGATCCCAATATCGCCTCACTTATTGAGTCGACTAAAGGAGTTCGTCGGGTCACGAAGCAATGGAAAGGTGTTTCAGATCAGTCATCAGACCCCTAACAATCTGATGCACAAGTACGCAAAACTAATTGGAATCGAGGACTGGTCTTGCGCCCATCCGCACCGGATACGGCACTGGTTTCACGGAATAATGTCGAAGAGGCTTGGAGTGCCCATATCGGGACAGCCTTTGAACCAGTTCGAGTTCTACGACATTGAGAGGCATGACCGGACACCCCTCGGAGTCATCGCGAGATATGTGCCGGCAACGCCATTGGATAGGAGAAGAGCGATAGTGGAGACTGTTTTGTTGGAAGAGGGTATTCCGCTTCTATGAGGCAGCGCATGAGTCCAATTTTTTGGAGAGATACCCATCAATCCAATATTTTGGATGGTTCAAAATACTTCGAATCCAATCATGTTGTGTAGCGCGGCTCGGATTTTCGCTGTCCTTGCTGTTGCTGCGCCTGCATCTGTTCCGACGGCAGTCCCATAGGCGGAAGTGGTGGGGGAATCCCGAGACTCTTCGACAATAGAATTGCCTCAGCCATCGCAATGCTTGACACCGCCTGGATTATCGCCACCGGGGGTGGCTTGTTCTGTTTGTGTTCTTCTATCATCCTTGAGATCTCTTCCTTTTCACCGATCACTTGCGCCCGGCCTTTGACGCTAAGCTGTGCAATCGACGGACTGTAATTCACCGTGAAAACAAAGGGAGCATCGGCTGTGGACTCATTTTTCATGTCCAATCCGACGATATTGATGTTAACAGCAATCTGGACTTGAGGCGGCAATTGCGAGTCTTGACCCCAGAAACGCTCCCCGGTAAGATTCGTAACTTGCACAGTCACTCTAGACATTCGACTTGCAACTCAAAGCAGGTGAAGTCGTGGCGGTATTATGGTTTCTGCCGGGCATCTACGCTTCCAGATATCTGGAGAATACTCTTTTGAGCCCTCTGAACGATCAACCTACGGCGATCAACTCGAATGGTGAGTAAATCTCCTTCTTTGAATGGAAAGCTAGAGTCATCGGTCAGTTTTGTTGGCAAATATATTCGCGGGGATCTGTATTGCGTACCCTCAGATCGAGCTGGTTTCTTTGCGACGGCGAATCTAGTTAGGATTTTCTTAACCAATTTGCTAAGCCTTGACGGGTTGAATAGTTGACGTATTTGCATTGTGAAGGGTTTTTAGGTATTGCGGTAATATTCGCGACCAACGAGGGAGTACGTTCTGGACCAGCTTGTCCGATTTTGGGAATTCGCTGCAAGACTAAAGGCCGAACCGCGGAGGGGCTGGCTGAAGAAGCTTCGTCTTCAAAGAACTGAGTCGGTGGCCGATCATTCGTTTGCATTATCGCTTCTCTGCTTATTCGAAGGTGAAAGACGGGGCCACAACGTGGAAAGATTGCTAAAGCTCGCTTTATTACACGACTTGGAGGAAGCAATTACTGGAGATCTGACTCCTCAAGACAAGGCCTCGAGGGGAGAAAATGTTGTGAAAGCTCAGAAGATCTCCGCCCGTGAACAACTGCTTTCGTACTTTCCAAAAGAGAATCAGCGAGTCTACCGGGAATTATGGTCGGAGCTGGAGAACGAGAAAAGCAAAGAGGCACAGCTAGTTCACGAACTCGATAAGCTGGAGATGGCCCTTCAGGCGAACGAATATGCTAAGGGAGGCATTGAAGCGGCGAAGCTCAAAGAGTTCTACGAATCCTCTAGGATGGCAATCAAAGATCCGAAGCTAAAGCAGCTCTTAGACGAAATCTCGTCTCCGAAATAAGACCGGGTCCATCCGGACGAGGCCGGCTATGGACAATGACTCCAGTTTATTCGACGGATGCGCTGCTAGATTTGAGTGACCACAGCAACGCGCGCCTGAGCCGCTTTTGTCAGGTACTCTTTAGGAAACAAAGTCTTGAAGTCTCTCGCCAGGATCGACATGTATTCCCCGATTTCATCTTCGCTCATGAATTGGAACATGTAACCTCCGTTGTAAGGCGAGGCTTCTCCTTCGCGCTTCATGAACTCGATGTGCATTAGCGGGTCACCCCTCTTGATTGTTATTGGCTGTCGCTCGTTGCTGAGGTTAACTAGTTCGAGCGCGAGGCGACCTATGAAACCGCTATGCACCTTTGCCGCGTTCAGAAACGAGAGACCCATTCTCCCGTACTTACTCTTCGCAGTGAGGTGCGCAACAAATTCCGGAGGCGTGAACACAACCTCGTTAGAGACCAAGTTCTGGTGTTCCAGATAATGGAGCGTCCGTTCCTCCTTAACCGTAAGCACGTAACCGTCCCCATCTAAGAGTCCATAGTCGAACGGATGAATACACTTGTGAGCCTTGATCAGGCTAACGAGTTGGTTCTTGCCGATCACACACATGCAAACCGCTCACTAAACGGTCGAATTTGATGGTTTCGGTAGAGCTGTTAGACCACTGACGTCTGGACGACTTGAATCGAGAGGGCTGCCGGATCTGCCAGTACAAGTGAATCATCGAAGCTCACGAGCAACAGAACGTCCCCAAAGCCATTCGGACGAATTGGGAGGGTGAAGTTTGCGCTCAATGTCGGGGTATTCGGTAGAGACACATGGGTTGTGCCTATTAGCGCAGTCGAATTTGTCATGAACAACCGAATTGCATCGTATCTACCTGAGGTTATCTGTGCGGAGGTTACGATTTGTGGCAAGAACTGAGTTGGGATGGGTACTAGATCGATGGTTGACGTCGTTTCAGTGAAGTTAACCCATCCCTCACCGAATCCGAACCCGTACGTGTGGAATTGCAAGTTCGTGAACTTGATGTAAAGATGGTCAATGACTCCGGGCGCAGTCAATCCATAGATGTGGACCTTGATAGTGCCCTGGGTGATCGATGGAACCAGGGCGATGACCAATACGACGACAAGCACTGAAACGAAGATCACTCGTCGCCATCCAGGGAATGAATACATTGGTATTTGTTGCGCTTGGGAGACAACACTGCTATTTAACAACCAGCAAGCTATGGCGTTCAAGCCTAGAGTCTACTGGGGCGTAGGTATTCGGGACGTGAAGAAGAGGTTCATCAGAAGATTCTCGTAGAAGAGATCCGTTTCCCCGAAGAATCTCGACAGCAATTCTCTCAGACGAGATTTTGAGAAATTATTGTGAAATGGTTCAGATTGAGGATGGGTCACGCTTAGAATGTTCCGGAACCTCCACAGAGGATTGCTACTCGGAACTGAGCCGATGAAAGTGCCATCGGGCCTCATGACCCTGGCAATTTCCCCTAGGGCCCGAGAAGGGAAATAGAGGTGTTCGACTACTTCGGTGCAGATTGCAAAATCTGCAAGACCATTTCGGAAGGGTAAATGCTCGACGTCGCATTGTACGAAATCGGCGTCCGGTATCCGGCCACTTGCCCTCGCAAGGTTCCATCGATTAATATCGATACCTACAACCTGTGAGGACTCAATGAATCTCGTGATCAGCCCTGTCCCGCACCCTATATCAAGCGCAAACTGCGACCTGCCCAGTCTTCGGATCAGTCTCTTTGCAACGGTGGATCGTCCCCAATGGAATATTCGTTCCAGGGCCTTGGGATCGGTTACCCAGTCGTAGAATTCGCCCGCAACATAGTACCGCTTCACGCTCCGAGCCTCGTTTTGCGAGAGCTCGACCATGTCAGCGATTCCCTTCTTTCAGCCGAATCTTTGCAATCAAGTGTTGCTCGCTCGACCCAGTTCCGTATCTTTGCAAACCTCTCAGACTTCACGACTGTCCTTTAAGCGCGTCAACTTCCTCCGGCGCGAGATCAAACCTAGCCCAAACAAGCACGGATCAACTACCCTACATGACCGACATGACTTCAGAACGGGGACGCTAGAGACAAAAGGAACCCAGCATTCCCCGCGCATCCTTCGAAGAAGCGAAACGACTTGGTGAGTAGGACTCCGATAACAGTTCTTGCCCTCGGCGGGAACGCAATCCTTCAGCGTAACCAAAAGGGAACGTTTGAAGAGCAATACGAAAACGTAAAATCGACCACGGCCCAAATAGCGACTCTTGTTAACGACGGATTCAGAATTGTCATCGTCCACGGTAACGGTCCCCAGATTGGGGCAACTGTCATCAGGCACGAGATGGGCCAGACAAAGGTACCGCCTTTGCCACTTCATGCTTGTGGTGCAGAAACTCAAGGCTTCCTGGGCTACATCATTCAGCAATCCCTTCGAGACGAGTTGGCTAGGCGTGGATCGAAGAGAGCAGTTGCAACGATTATCACCCAAGTTATCGTGGACGAGAGCGATCCTGCGTTCAAACACCCATCAAAACCAATCGGTCCATTCTACACGAAGGAGCAGAGAGACACATTGCTGAGAGATAGAAGCGACCTCGTCGTAGAGGAAGACTCTGGCAGAGGATATAGAAGATTCGTCCCATCACCTGACCCTAAAGCAGTTGTGGAGGGTGAGGCTATCCGAGTTCTCGTTGAGAACGAGTCGGTGGTCATTGCTTGCGGAGGAGGAGGGATACCGGTCATAAGACAAAGGACCCGCCTCCAAGGGGTAGAAGCCGTAATCGACAAGGACTTAGCTGCTGAAAGACTGGCCACATCGATTCATGCAGAGAGCCTTGTCATACTCACCGACGTTGACGGCGTCTACCTTGATTACGGAAAAACGGACCAGCGATTACTTTCGAACATCAGTCCAAGTGAGCTTGAGACCTATGCCCAAAAGGGATATTTCGCCAAAGGAAGCATGGGACCGAAGGTGGAGGCTGCAATAAGATTTCTCCGAAACGGCGGAAAGAGAGCGGTGATAGCCAACCTCGGAGACCTGGGAGGAGCCATCAAGGGCTCTGCTGGAACACAAGTAAGAAATTAAGAGCTTCCAATCTTCATCATCATCGAGCTGTTTCTGCAATATGCTCTATTCGCGGATTGTCGAGACGTACGCGAAGATCGAGGCGACCACGAAAAGGCTTGAGATAACCAGTTTTCTAGTCGAACTCATTCAAGATACCCCACGTGCAATTCTCGATAAAGTGGTATACCTGACGCAAGGAAAGCTGTATCCAGATTTTCTAGGGATTGAACTCGGAGTCGCAGAGAAGCTGCTCTTCCGTGTTCTCGCAAAAGTAACTGGACAAACGGAGGCAAAGGTTACGACAATCTACAAGAAGGTAGGCGATCTAGGAACAGTTGCCGAGGGACTCCTCAAAGAGAAACCCCAAGCGTCCTTTCAAACAAACGCCCTTACCGTGGAAGAAGTCTACAAAATCTTCGATATGATAGCACACGAGGCAGGCAAGGGCTCTGTCGACTCCAAGCTCAGGCATATGACTGGCCTCCTGGGAAAAGCTTCTTCCAGTGAAGCCAAGTATCTCACCCGAATGGCTCTCGGCCGCCTACGGCTTGGAGTAGCTGACATGACCATTCTCGACGCGCTAGCGATTTCCCTAGGAGGGGGAAAAGATTCAAGGCCTCTTCTAGAGCGTGCTTACAATCGATCCTCAGACCTCGGCTACGTCGCTAGAACTCTCGCCACGGGAGGTATCACAGCAATTGAATCACTCAAAGTTACGGTCGGAAGGCCAATCCGGCCAATGCTCGCCGAACGGCTTTCCGACGCGCAGGCGATCATGGCGAAGATGGATGGCGAGTGTGCGGCGGAGTACAAGTACGATGGATTAAGAATCCAAGCACATATCTCCGCTGAGGAAGTCACATTCTTTTCCCGACGCCTTGAGAACATCACCCACCAATTCCCAGATGTTCAACGACTGCTGAAGAATAACATAGAGGCAAAGGGAGTAATCCTTGAAGGAGAAGCTGTCCCAGTTGACTCGTCTACCGGTGAACTTCTACCGTTCCAGTTGATCTCGCAACGTCGAGGGAGAAAATATGACCTTGACAAAACGATCGAGGAGATACCCGTGGCTTTCTTCCCTTTTGATCTCCTATACGCCGACATGACTGACTATACAGATCGTCGCTATCTTGAGAGACGCGAACGGCTTCGAGAGCTTATCCCGAAGAATGGAAGAACCGAGCTCTCACGGCAGAAAATTTGCAATGATCCCAAGCAACTCGATGACTTCATGGAGCAAGCGGTAGCAGACGGATGTGAAGGCTTGATGATCAAGTCGATCGGTCCCGACTCAACCTACAAAGCCGGAGCGAGGGGATGGACCTGGATCAAGTACAAGCGTGAATACAAGTCGGAAATGCAAGACAGCGTGGATCTCACGGCGGTGGGGGCGTTCGCGGGTAGAGGACGACGTGGAGGAACTTATGGTGCCTTGCTTCTTGCAGCTTATGACAAGAGCGAGGACATGTTCAGAACCGTCTGCAAGTGTGGCTCAGGATTTACTGATGAAGACTTGAACAAACTGCCCAAGCTGCTTGAGAAACATCAAATTGATCATCGACATCCGAGGGTCGATTCTAAGATTGAACCGGACGTATGGCTCATTCCAGGACTTGTCCTCGAGATAGTTGGAGCAGAAATCACCCTGAGTCCAATACACACATGTGGAATGAACAGTATCAGGCAGGGTGCTGGTCTGGCCGTGAGATTTCCACGGTTTACCGGGAAATATCGGGAGGACAAGTCACCTGAAGACTGCACGACCACTGATGAAGTGGTTGAGATGTACCAGGCTCAGCTGAAGAAGGTTTCCGAGAAGCTCACTACAGAAGCAACCTAGCTTGAGATCGCGATACAAATTCCCAGACCAAATGCGTCCAGCATCACTCCAAGAGAGATATGAATTCTACAAGCGAGAGTTCCAAACGAATCTCATTCGGGAATGGTTTCGAGGTTGGACGAAGCCAATTGTATTCGCGGCAGTGATTGGACGACACACCAAGATCTTTTCAACCAGATATCGTGCGAATTGGGACCGAACGATTCTCATTGACGAGTACGATACATTGCAAGATCTCCGACGATATTGCGTAGAATTCAAGCCCGAATCCGTATACTACGACAGGAACGTATACCAGAACTGGGACGAAGCCAGACGCGGCCCAGACAAGATTGAACAACTTGGTAAGTCGTTCGGCCAACAACTAGCTTTTGACATTGATCCGGAGAATTTCGAATGTCCGATCCACGGCACTCTTGAAGAGAAAATGAATAGGCGGCAAGGATTGTCGTTTTGTAGATTAGAACTCCAGCTGGCCCAAGAGCAGGCGCTCGGCTTAGTGGACGAGTTGTCCCATTCTTTTGGGGAACTCCGGATAGTCTATTCGGGAAGAGGTTTCCACGTGCACGTTCTCGACGAGGACGCATTCTTCTGGACTCCGAAGCGACGCCTCAAATTGACCAGATCTCTTGCTCATAGAGGATACCTCATGGATGAGTGGGTCGCGGGTGGGGCGATGAGACTAATCAGGCTCCCGCACTCCCTCAACGGATTAGTGAGTCGCGTGGCCAGACCCTTGGATAGAGCTAAAGTCCACTCTTTCGACGCCGTGACCGACCCCTACTGTCTTCCTGGATTCACCAGGAGTTAGGCCGTCTATTTCTTTCTCGGCTTACGGGTTGACTTTTTCCTCTTCTTCGGAGATTTCTTTGCTTTCTTCTTTGCTACACTCTTTGCTTTGGTCTCTTTTCCAGCGTAGTAATAGTAGGCTTTGCGTTTCTTTGCCGCAGCGCTCAAAGGTTTCGCGGGCATGAGTCAGGACTTGTAGCTAGATGTCTTAACATTTTCTGGAAAAACGCTTGTTCTCTAAGTCTCTTCGAGACTGGAGATAATCCGCTTGTGAGTGTCGTCTATGCTGTCGACCCCTGTGTTCAGCAGTAGACATTTGACGTGGAATTTGGAAATCATTCGCCGGAAGAACTGTTCTTGGCGAGCGTGGTCCAATAGTAGGAGATAGGGGTTGTACCATGGTTCGCCGGCAAGCTTTCCCCACATCTCTTTGGGACCGGCGCCAGGGCGTACCATGTACTCTCCCTTCCTCAGGATCTTGATTGCCTCGTCAGCGTCCAAGTGCACTTCGGGAGGGCTTTTGTCGTCTCTGCGCAAGAGAACGAGTAGCCTAATCCTTGCCTGATCAGTGATCTTTCCGGGCCCAAACACTTTTTCTCGAGGAACCAGTGCTCTACTGTTTCCGAAAGCGTAGTAGCACCAGTGCAGTCCCTCGTCGAACACGCACTTGCCATGTGTTAGCTCGCAACCTGTAGGGCCTTGGGTGAATTCGCAACTCTCTTTTGTCATAGTGATGTTCTCGCACTTGCTTTCGTCGAAAATTTTTCGCAGCCACGGTTTGCTCATTTGTGTCTCCGTCCTCATGTAGAGGCTCTTCTCAGGCTGTCTTCCCACCAAGTGTCCGAGTTGCTCTCCTTCGTTATGGTCAATGTAGACCCAATCATCTCCAACGATTCTGCCTCCGGGGAGCTCCATCAGCTTGAAGGCCTGTGTTGTCTTGCCTGTCCCGGTTGGGGCGACGATGATGACTCCTTTGCCGGAAACGTCGACGCAAGCACCGTGTATGGAGTGAGTGTTTCTCTTCTCCTCCATGATTGCGGCGGCCATGCCCAAGGCCCAGCTCTTGCATTGCCCGTAGTATTCTGTGTTGAAGAATACTGACTCGTGGGTCTCCGGGCAATAGTAGGCAGTCGGTTCATGCCCCTCGACTCCGTACGCCGAGTATATTCTTGCATCGGGGTGGGAGGAATCGGGTGCCTCCTTCCAATTTAGCTTCCAAAAATCTTTCTGGTGCTTGCTGTTGCCGTAGAACTCTACGGTAACGCCGTTGAGGTTGGCCTTTGAACGTACAGCTGGTGCTTCGTGGAGTTTTTTTTCAGCGATGGCTTTGAGCGTTTCAAACTTTGCTCTTGGTACGTTCTTGTCGCTTTTGACTCGAGCGGTGGATGATGTGATGTAGTTATTCAGTTTCACGTCTTATCCCTCCGCGCCGACAAAGCGGCAACTGCCTCGAATATGACCTTTACACCAACCGCGGCTGTCTGCCCCGTGTCCAGTTGGGGAGATACTTCGACCAGGTCGAATCCGACCGTGTTCTTTTCCATTGCTGAATCAACTAGAGTCAGAAGCTCGTCTGTTGATAGCCCGTCCGGTTCGGGGTTCCCGACGCCTGGGGCAAATGCTGGATCCAGCACATCGATATCCACTGTCACATAGGTGTGCGAGAACTTGGACAGGAATTCTCGGATTCTTTGAGCTGTCTTTGAAATCCCCGCGCTCCTCAGGTCCTGTGGAGTAATCATCGTGACTCCGGATTTCTTTGTGAAATCTAGCTCCGGCTTGGAGAAGGCTCGTATTCCGACTTCCATAATGTGATCGGGGCCAATTTGCTCGCTGACCCTGCGCATAAAGGTGGCATGGGAGAGTTTTTCTCCCAGAAATTCGTCTCGGAGGTCAAGATGAGCGTCAAAGCTCACGAGTCCTGTGTCCTTCGGTAGGGCATCGGCCGCTGCTTTGGTAATGGAGTGTTCTCCGCCTACCATTATCGGAATCTTCTTTGACTCTACAACCTCCGAACAAACGGACTTGACTCTATCTAGAGTCTGACCAAGGTCCTCAACGATATCAACATCTCCCCAGTCGTGAACTGCGACCCTCTCCAAGTCCACGCCAGATCTGACGCTGTAGAGTTCCATGTTGGCGGAAACATCTCGGAGTGTTCCAGGAGCAAATCTTGAGCCGGCCTTGTAGGTGCTGGTCTTGTCGTACGGAACTCCAAAGAAGACGAAGTGAGACTTGTCATATGGTGAGGATATTCCTGTGAATGGTACCCGAGGTGACAGGTATAATTTTGCTCGGCTCAAATCCATTCGGTACTGTCAAGGACAGCCATTGTAAAGCTTATTGGGTAAGGTGCAGAACCGACCGTTCGATCAATACGATGCCTAAGCAGGAAGTAAAGCAAGAGTCGAAAGAGGAGGCTATTAGCGCAGGAGTGATACGCCCCGTTGGTCTCTCCTTCTCCTCGTTCTTCTACGCCGCTTCCGGCCTATACTATCTGATCTATCCGTTCGTGGTGCAAGATACGTCGTTGTACCCTTTGTACATCATTGGAGCCTTGTCGATAGTAGGCTCGGTCGGAATTATGAGAGTGACGAGATGGGGTCTCTGGGTCGGGCTTGCCCTCTTTCCCCTTCAGATAGTCGCCCCTGCGTTCGCGCTGATGGCCGCCCTGCAATACCCTGGTGTTGCCTCGAGTAGCAGCGCTCTGGCTTACATCGTGTCACTTGCAATTCTGATGTTCTTTGCATCCTTGACCTTTCTGCTCGTTCTTGATAAGAGAAGGAGCTTCAAGTAGCCGGCGGAGCTTCGCTCACGATTCGTGAGGGAGCCTCCATTCGCTTGGGCGAGGATCTCGTATCTCCAGCTCTTGCTACGTAGCAACTCGGACAGGAGACCAGCGGTCGGCGTCCTTTAGATCTTGCTTGAATCATTTGGAAGCCGCAGGTATTGCATTGACGGGACAGAAGCGTGAGATGGCCGAATTGAGGCAGTGGAAGCGTAAAACTGCATCCGGTTTGCCATTTTCCGTTGCAACCGATGAATCTCTTGCCGGTCCCGCGGTTGCGAACGACCGCAAGTTTCAGCCCGCATTTCGGACAGGGCGTATCGAGGGTAACATCAGCTAACCTCTGTGCTACAATGACCTCGGAGAGCTGAGAACCAATCCTCTCTTCGTTTTCTGCCAAAGAAAGCATGATTGATCGAAGATGCTCAAGTGCTTCTACCAATACGAGTCGTCTAGACGATGTTCCGTTCTGGATGGCTTGCATTAAGTTCTCGAGGTTCGCCGTGAAGGATGGATCGATGATCAAGGGGCAGTACGCCGAGAGAACACCAGTCACCTTGTTGGCGAGTTCGCTCGCCTTCATTCTCTCGTCCCTGACGTACCCGCGTGTGTAGAGTAGATCAATGATGCCGGCTCGAGTGGCTTTTGTCCCGATATTCGTCTCTTCCATTTTCTTTAGTAAACTACTGGGATTGTAGCGGTGAGGCGGTTGCGTGAACTTCTCGACGGATTTCACATCCTGAGCCTTTGCTCTGTCGCCGATTTTCAAGTCAGGCAGAGATCGTGATTCATCAAACATATATGGCCGGTAGAACTCAATCCAACCAAGTCTGACGATTCGGGAACCTGAGAGAAAGAATCTGTAGTTGTTGTAGTTGAAAATTATTCTGGAACTGGTTTTGAGGCTGGAGTCTGCGAAGGTGGCCATGAATCGTCGCGAAATGAGATCGTATAATTTGGCCTCTCCGCCGAACAGGGGCTTTTTCGCAGATTCGCCTGTAGGGAAGATTGCGGGATGAGCGGGGTCATCCTTGGGGCCATTGTTCGGACGAAGATCGCCTCTGGTCATTAGCTTTGTGACCAAAGATCGATATTCGGGATGAGACCCGATTCCCCGCAAGATTTCAGCATACCCGATATCAAGGGGGAGTTTCTGGCTAGATGTCCTCGGGTAAGAGATCAGCGCGTCGAGGTACAATCTCTCAGCCAAGGCAAGCGTCCTCGCCGGGGAGAAGCCAAATTGTAGATAGGACGCTGATTGAAGAGTAGACAAGTCAAATGGGTAAGGGGCTTGTTGCTGGATGTCACGCGATTCTATGCCTGTGACTTCAAGAAGAACGTCTCGACACTCGTTGCAGACCATCTGGGCCTCAGACCGAGAAGCAACCTTGTCCCTTTCGTACTCTAGTGCGAAGGTCTTGCCGTCGTGAACGATTCGGGCTTCTATTGTCCAGAATGGAACAGGGACGAAACAGGAGATCTCTTCCTCCCTTGCGACAACGAAGCCCAAAGTAGGTCCCTGCACTCTTCCTGTGCTAAGTGTGGCATAGCCTCTCCCTTGCTTCAGTGCCGACTCCGTAAGCAATCGTGACAGATTGATCCCGTAGAGCCAGTCTAGTTCATGCCTGCACTTTCCCGCGTCTACAGTGGGAAGTTCGGCCTTTAGGTCAAGCTTTTGAAACGCGAATCGAAGCTCGCGCTCGGTCATAGTACTGAATTTCATTCTAAGCGCCTTGACGGCGGCGCCGTCACATGCGTACTGCAGAATTGTATGACCGATTACAGACCCTTCAATGTCGTAGTCGCAGGCGTTGATGTAACGATCCATGTTTCTCGCAAGGGATCCTATGACACGTACCCATCGAGCTAGCCTCGTTGAAGCCTTGTCTACCAGATATTTTGGCGCCCAGTGATAATCCCAGATAGGATAGGAACTTCTACTTGATCGACCTTTCGAATCGACACTATATAGATGTCCGAGGGCTGAGCAGACTATGAGTGGCCCGGTTTTAGTATGACACTCGAAATAAGGAACACCCTGAGACTCCAATTTTCGGGGGAGATTTTCGTCGTCGAGAGCCCGAGCGACACGTAGAGCCGCATCGGGCTTCTCGCAAACGATCAGTGTCCTCATCTATTTCCATCTCTCAGGATTACGAGACAGGAACTGAGCCATCTCTCTGGCACGGTCACCGGTTTCAGGCAATGCGAGTAGACGCTTGAGAAAAGCGTCGGTTGTCAAGCTGCCGTAGGCAGCGTACCAGAGCGAGTATGCGTCATTGACTTTACGATACGCCTCCGAATGATTGCCACAAAAGCTCGTAGTGGCGTCTACAATTTTCATTCCACAGACAGCGCACTGGTCCAGATCTTATCCCTCCGTTCTCATGATACCTTTGCAGTCAGACCCTAGAGTCGGCGACTTCGGGCTATAGATATGAGTCCACATCAAATGTGCTAACAATCGCGGCTAAAGCAAACTGTTTTAACTGTATTACCGTAAAACGGTCGCCGGTAGTTCAACCATTGGCAGACAAGAGAGCTGTATTGCTAATCGTCGACGGAATGGCTGACAGGCCGCTAATTGATCATGACTACAAGACGCCTCTAGAATTCGCAAACACTCCTAATATGGACAGACTGGCCAAAGGAGGCCTAGTCGGTCAGCTTGACCCTATATCTCCCGGTATACGCGCCGGAAGCGATGTTGCAAACCTAGCCCTACTCGGATATGACCCCGCCAAGTATTACACGGGGAGAGGAGCCTTGGAGGCTCTCGGTGCTGGAATCGAGCTTCGCCCCGGGGATGTGGCGTTTCGATGCAACTTTGCCACCGTTGATGATGATTTCCGCGTCGAAGACAGACGCGCTGGACGAATCAGAAAGGGAACCTCAAAACTCGCCAAGGTGGTTGATGCGATCAAGATTGACAGCGTACCAGGGATCAAGACAATTTTCAAGGCCACAGTTGATCACAGAGCGGTCCTTGTATTGCGGGGTGAAAAGCTCTCAAGAATGATCTCCGATGTAGATCCGAAAGAAGAAGGCGCGAAGATCGCGATCTCGAGGGCACTAGATGGCAGCGAAGAAGCGAAACGAACATCTGCCGCCATCAATGAATTCGTCAAGAGATCACATGAGGCATTGCGAGAACATCCATTGAATCAAGAACGGGCCAACGATGGTGAAAGGGCCGCGAACATTGTTCTGACAAGAGGGGCTGGAACTATTCCCAATCTTCCAAGCTTCAAGTCCATGTTCGACCTCCGAGGATGTTGCATCTCCGGAACACCAATGGTGCAAGGAATAGCTATGGCCGCCGGAATGGAGGTCATGGACGTCAAGGGCGCAAGTGGCGGGATCAAGACAGACTACGAAGCAAAGGCGAAGGCAGTCATCGAAGGAAGCAAGGACAAGAACTTTGTTCTCGTCCACGTAAAAGCGCCCGACATCGCAGGCCACGATGGCGATTTCAAAGGCAAAGTCAGAACTCTGGAAGAGGTCGATGGGCTCGTAGGCCACATCATCGATGAAGTCGACATAGGGCTCAATTATGTCGCATTGACAGCGGATCACGCTACCCCCGTAGGCTATGGGGCGCATACCGGCGACCCAGTCCCAGTCATAATCGGCGGTCCAGACGTCCCTGCAAGCAGAGTTCTCAAGCTCAGCGAGGCCTCAGCCGCACGGGGAAACCTTGGAAGGATACGCGGGCTTGATCTGATGCCGATCATTACTGACCTCGTGGGCCGAAGCAGACTCTACGGCTCCTAGACAACCTGTCGGCAGCTCTCTCCTAAATCCCCTGAAAATCTGGCCGCGTACCCAGCCCTACGATTGGGTACGTTCGAGTCTAGCAATGAAATAACCGGCAGTTCTGTCTCGATGAGGATAGAAGCGTCGACAATTATTTTGGCCCTGGAGACCAGGTGAGCCAAAATCTTCCAAGATTGGACGTGCCTCGAAATCAACGTGTGCAGAGAGAAACTTCGACAACACAAGTTCATTTTCTTCAAGCGTCAGACTGCAAGTGCAGTAGAGGACTCGTCCGCCTGGCCGAACGTATTGGGAGGACTCTTCAAGCATTCTGGATTGCAGGAGGGAGAACTTCTGAACGAGCTTAGGAGAAAGGTGCCATTTCATCCGGGGGTTTCTGTCTAGAATTCCTGTTCCTGTGCAGGGTGGGTCAACAATGACGAGGTCAAAATCCGAGTTGAGTCCCAGATTTGAGGCATCTCCGATTAGAGGCGAGGCTATCTTTACTCCGAGTCTCTCCGTTTCTGACCTCCAAGAGGCCATTCTATTCCTTGAATAGTCGACAGAGATGATTCGTCCCCGATTCTTCATCAACTGAGCCAGGGTCGCAGTCTTGCCGCCGGGTGCAGCACAAAGATCCAGGACGTCGTCGCCTGGAGCAGGATCTGCAGCCTTAACCGCTAGAAAAGAGGCAAAGTCCTGAACTTGGAAGAGTCCTTTCTCGAAATACTTCGCCAGGATCGAAGGTGACCCCGTCAGTAGATGAATACCAGAATCAGCCTCAACGAGCTGGCCGGAGTTTTTTCTGAGTTCAAGGGGGAGTCTGATGCGTCCACGATTTCGCAGGGGATTGACCCGAACATATCGAGGACGTGCGGGAGAGGAAAGAATCTTGAGACCAGTCACCCTTCCGAAATGATAGAAGCAATACGAGACCCACCATGGCGGATTGTGGGTAAGAAGGCCGACCCGCTCCGTCTCGCTCATACCACTCGAAGCGTTGGGAGGCCCACTTGCGACTAGATGCCCCAGTAGATGTTCGAGCCTTGGACTTTCGAGCCCAGATGATATTTTTCTCAAGGCCCGAATCACATCAGCCTTTGAATTAGTATTGTCTGCGAAAATCATGTGGGCCGCGAGGCGGAAGAGTGCGAGGCTCCTCTTGTCAAATTGAGAGCCTGGAAACGTTGTCTGGACTGTTCTGTCCAGCAGGTCAAGTTTCGTAACCGTATCAATGACCAGTGCGAGCGCGGAAGATTTCTCGTGTCGGAGTTGAGGATCAGAAGATGCGATTCTTGACACCGCAGATCGTTCACTCTTTCCCTGTGACACAAGCAGCAAAGCTTCGCGGGCTAGTCTGAGCCTGTCCACCAGTTTCGAGTCGAGCATTTCTTGTATCCTTTCGGGGAACCTTTTTACCGATAAGGCCTTTCGGCTTGGCCCCATATGATGTCCAGCCTCGACCACTATCTAACAAAGCCTGAGCCGGCGACTCCGAAGCCCAAGGCTCTGGCGAAGACGCAGCTCGAGTTCAAGCCCGAGACACCAAACGACATGGCTCAGTCATATTTTGTCGGAGCTGGATACGACGGCGAGAGAAGAGCAGTATTCCTCAAACTCTATGATCCTGAAACCGAAAAGATACGCTTCTGGTACGATAACACTGGCCACACACCCTACTGCATCTCGAAGGACTCCGTAGAGTCACTCCAGAGAGAGAAGAAAATTGTAAACCATCCCGGCTTCCTCAGGTTTGAGACTTCTCGTCGGTACGACGCGCTCAATGCTGCCGAGATTCCTGTAACTCTCATTCATGCTGAAGACCCATTGTCTATCGGAGGCAAAGAGGACAGCATAAGGGAAAAGACTCGCGCATGGGAAGCTGATATTCGATATATTGAGAACTACATTTACGATCGCCATCTTGAACCTGGAATGATTTACTCGATTGGCAACGGTCAACTGAACGCGTCCGGGCAGACCTCAATTCCAGAGAGTGCTAAGGAAATTCTGCCCGAAGACGATCGTGAATATAGTCGACTTATGGTCCGATGGCTGCGTCTTCTTGAATCGCCCGTTCCGAACTATAGAAGAGTGGCGCTCGACATTGAGGTGTTCTCTCCAATTGAGACTAGAGTACCTGATCCCGAAACGGCCGACTACAAAGTCGTAGCTGCAAGCTTCTGCGGTTCGGACAATGCACGACGGGTCCTCCTTCTGCGAAGGCCCGGCGTAGCTGATGGATCATCCAATCAAGTCCAAGGACTGGACGTTGTATACTTTGACAGAGAATACGATCTTCTTGCTGCAATATTTGAAACGTTGATGGACTATCCATTTGTATTCACCTTCAACGGAGATGACTTCGATCTAAGGTATCTCTATCACCGCGCCTTGAAGCCTGAGTTGGGATTTCTTAGAGATCAAGTTCCCATAGAGCTTGGTAGAGACGCTGCCAGTGTGAAATACGGAATTCATTTGGATCTCTACCGATTCTTCTTCAACAGGTCAGTCCAAGTTTACGCCTTTGGCAATAAGTACCGGGAAGTGACTCTTGACGCGATCGCTGACTCACTTCTCGGAGAAGGAAAGCTAGAGACATCAGCATCGATCTCGAATCTTAGTTACAACGAACTCGCCTCCTATTGCTTCCGGGATTCGGAGCTGGTCATGGAACTCACACTTTTCGATGGTGAAATTGTGATGAAATTGATCAATGCACTTTCGCGCATAAGCGTACTTCCCATGGAGGACATGTCCCGACAAGGGGTGTCTGGTTGGATCAAAAGCATGATGTACAAAGAGCACCGAGAAAGGAAGTACCTGATTCCTCGAGCTGATGAGATAAAACAAGCCAAAGGCGAGACTGAAACCACCGCAATAATCAAGGGCAAAAAGTACAAGGGCGGCATGGTCATCGAACCCGTTCCAGGGGTACACTTTTCAGTGGCTGTGCTAGATTTCGCATCGCTCTATCCTTCCATCATTAAGACATGGAACCTAGGCTATGAGACAATTCTTTGTAGCCATCTCGATTGTAAGACGAACAAGATTCCCGACACCAAACATTGGGTCTGCACGCACAAGAAGGCAATGGAGAGCGAATTAGTCGGATCATTGCGCGATATCAGGATCAAATGGTACAAGCCACTTTCGAAAGAGCGAACGCTCTCTCCGGATATGGCAAGTTGGTATCAAGTTGTACAGAATGCCTTGAAAGTTGTATTGAACGCAAGTTATGGCGTCTTTGGGTCAGATCGGTTCGCCCTGTATTGCCCTCCACTAGCAGAGTCAACCGCGGCGATAGGAAGATACGCGATAAGTCAGACAATTGACGAAGCTCAGAAACTTGGAATTGAAGTATTCTACGGAGACACCGACTCGATTTTCTTGGGTTTCCCTGGTCAAGCAAAGCTGGACGCCCTAATTCAATGGTCAAAGAAAGCCCTGGGCATGGAACTTGAAGTCGACAAGACGTACAGGTACGTGGCCCTGAGCAACAGAAAGAAGAATTACCTTGGAGTTCACCCCGATAATCGGGTCGACATCAAGGGACTTACAGGCAAGAAGAGGCACATACCAGAATTTCTTAAATCAACCTTTGTGCAGCTCATCGAGATTTTGGGCGAGGTGAAAACCCAAACGGACTTCGAGGAGGCCCGGATGAGGATACTGAATCTAGTCACGTCAACGTATGCGAAACTCCGCAACATGGATTTCACACTAGACGAGTTGGCCTTTAGTATAGTAATTGGAAAGTCGATCGCTAGCTACACGAAGACAACTCCACAACATGTCAAGGCAGCTAGGCTCCTTTCTCGAGGGAAACCCACCGAACAAGGGTCGGAGCTGTCCCACTATGTCGATTCAAACGTGGATAAGCGAGAAGCGCTGCCGAAAGATGATCTAGAAACAGAAGTGGGTGCAGGGGATCTGGTTCGTTTTGTCAAGGTACGAGGTGGAAAGGGAGTGAAGCCCATGTCGCAAGCCAAAATCCATGAAATCGACGTTGAGAAGTACATGGAGTACTTCCGATCCACGTTTGAGCAGGTTCTAGACGCAGTAGGCCTCGACTACGAAGAGCTCACCGGCGCGAAGAAGCTGACATCTTTCTTTTCCGGAGCTTAGGATCTTTTTGCTTACGATAATTCCCGTCAAAGGGATTCCAGATATTGAGTCGGGGAACGATCTAGGCGAGATAATTGTTTCCAGGCTGAAGGATCAGGGAGAGGAATTTCAAGACGGTGATGTCACAGTAGTTTCTCAGAAAGTTGTGTCAAAAGCGGAAGGCCGAGTCGTTAACCTGACTAAGGTGACGCCTTCACCGTTCGCATCCTTTATCGCCAAAGAAGCAGGAAAGGACCCGCGTCAAGTCGAGATTATCCTTCGAGAGACCCGAAAGATCATTAGGATGAAAGCGGGACATTTGATCACTGAAACAAGGCACGGATTCATTTGCGCGAACGCCGGGGTCGACGCCTCGAACGTCGCAAGAGGGAAGGACATCGTTACACTGTTACCGTTGGATCCTGACGCCTCCGCCGACCGAATTGGCAAGACTATCAGGAAGCTTACGGGAAAAGCCGTGCCGGTAATCGTAACCGACACGTTTGGTAGGGCATGGAGGATGGGCCAGGTCAACTTCGCCATAGGAATCTCAGGGATGAAGCCAATCCACGACTACAGGGGATTGAGGGATATTTATCGTCACACGCTTCACGTGACTGAAATAGCTGTCGCAGACGAACTCGCCTCAGCAGGTGAATTGGTAATGAACAAATCTGACAAGGTCCCAGTTGCACTAGTGAGAGGATACAGATTCAGGCGTGGCAAGGGCACGGGGAAGGACCTTCTGAGACCTGAAGAATTGGACCTATTCAGATAAGTCCGACATACCTCGATAACTGGCCAAGTCTTAATGATACCGGGAATAGATCGGGAAGACGATTTAGAATGACAATGGAGCCGATCAAGCCCCCAATGCCCGTACACGTACGAGATATCCAAAATTTCGCGCGCCTAGCACTGGCCCTAACAGAAGGATCCCAAATAATCTGGAGCTTCAAACACAAATCCAGCAACATACTAGCGTTCTTCACCGCATACATGTACTGGGACGGAGACATTCCAATCTTGGCCTACACAGAAGCCGATTTTGACGAGAACAAACCCTTCCTCGCCTACAAGAGCGACTCACCCAAAGGCGAAGAATGGCAGTTCTCCGACGAAGCTGACGATACCCGATACAAATACGCCTCGCTAATCAACGTGAAAAACCTGCCAGACGCCTTCACAAAGAGCATCGAAGGCGACTTTCCGGATGCCCCTGATCCCGTTCTGACAGAGCTTCAAGATGCGAAGTCCTTGGCGAGGGTTCTGCTCACACTCTCCATGCGAGATGGCAACGTCTTTCCCCTGTGGCACTTCCGCAGAGGAGATAGACACATACTAGGCAACTGCATACCCTTCGAACACTACTACGACTCCGACGCTCTCCCAATCTTCTTCTATACCGCAACGATGAGCCCACCTTCCGGACCGTTTCTCAAGTATCTGGCAGCAAAACCACACGGCGAGAGACTTGAATTCACAAACGCCGCTACGGATGCAAAATACTTTTACACGAAGGTCATTGAGGTCATCGACTTCCCACTCTTTCCGAAATAGACTAGGGCCAAAGACTTTTCAGCAGTAGACATTCTCTCAAGACTACTGATATCGTCTTGCCAAGGGAAATCAGAGTCGCCATCGCCGGAATCGGAAACTGCGCCTCAAGCCTCATCCAAGGAACAGAATTCTACCGCGCCGCCCAAAAGAAAACTGGACTGATGAACGAGAAAGTTGGACCGTACAAAGTTTCAGACATACGGTTCGTTGCCGCGTTTGACATCGACGAGAGAAAGGTTGGGAAGGACTTGTCAGAAGCAGTCTACGCAGAACCAAACAACACGAGAAAGATTGTTCAAGTGCGCCCCACCGGAGTCAAGGTCCAGATGGCCCAACCGCTAGACGGAATATCCCCGACCGCCGGCGACAAGGTGCGGCCAAGCAAGACGAAGCCGTCTAACATTGCCAAGGTTCTAGAGGACACCAAGACTGATGTTCTGGTTAACCTGACTCCAACAGGCGCCTCAAAGGCCAGCGATATGTATGCCCAAGCGGCACTGCAAGCGGGCCGAGCATTCATCAATGCTACGCCAGCAAAGATAGCCTCGAACAAGGCGTGGCAAGCCAAATACAAGAAAAAAGGAACCCTGGTCGTCGGAGATGACATCATGGACCAGATTGGCTCAACCATCCTCCACAAGAACCTCTTATCCTTGCTCGTGAACAGGGGAACACAGATCGGGGAAACATACCAGCTCGACATAGGCGGCGGAACAGAATCACAACTCGCTCTTGACAAGAAGAGATACGAGATCAAGCGGGGAATAAAGACCGCCGCTGTCGCTGCCGCTGTACCTTACAAGTTCCCAATAGTCGCAGGGTCCTCTGATTTCGTGGATTTCATGGAGAATCGCAGGACAAGCTATTTCTGGATCAAGGGCGAATACTTCGCAGGAACAGACTTCACCCTCGACATGCGCATATCGCTCGAAGACGGACCAGCGTGCGCGGGAATTCTAACGGATGTCATAAGAATGGTGAAGCTCGCGGAGGAGAAGGATCAGACCGGAGCACTAGACGCGGTCTCATCCTACGGGTTCAAAGCACCACCGAAACGCGTGCCTCTGGAAAACCTTAACCAAGAGCTGGGCTGGGTGCCGAAGGGTCCAAGGCCGAATTGAGGCGGAACAGCCAGAAACCGTTCAAAGACCGAATCCTACAATCCTCACACTCTAAAAGAAGCCGGATCGTTCTCGCCATCGATGTCAACGATGGCGCACCTACAGAACTGACCGACCGTGCAACAGATCTACTTGAACAAACCCGCCAGTCAATATGCGCGGTGAAGTTCGGACGCCAGACAGTCGTAAGCATCGGCCCAGAAAGAACCACTAAGCTGCTAAGGAAAATACACCGTAGTGGGCTCGCGACGATAATAGACGACAAGCTGAACGATATCGACGAGACAAACGCGGCGATTACACGAGTTTATCACAATCTCGGATTCGATGCCATAACCATCAACCCATTCACGGGATGGAAAGGAGGCCTTGACACCACCTTCCAACTCGCCCACGAACGTGGAATGGGGCTTCTAGCACTCGTTTACATGAGCCACCCCGGAGCCTCTGAAGGATATGGCCAGAAAGTCTTTTCAAACCCCAGATCCAAAAAACCCAGACTCGAGTTCGAAATCTTTGCCGAGAGAGCAGTCAAGTGGAAGGCCGACGGGGCGATAGTAGGCGCAACCCGGCCCAACATAGTTCGGAGAGCCAAAGAAATACTCGGGACGAGCGTGCCTATCTTCTCACCCGGCGTTGGGACACAGGGCGGAGAAATAAGACGCTCCCGCAAGGCAGGAACAGATTATTTCATAATCGGAAGATCAATCACAACAGCGAAGAACCCAGGAAAGGTCACAGAGGAATTCGCAAAAGCTTCCGTTGTCTTAGACAACTAGACTTGGCCAGGCTGCCAGAGCTCGCGTCGTAGAAGATCCCGGACCGCCGCCCTAATAGCATCGCTCCTGCTATGATAGATTCCCGCCTTAACCAGCTGGTCAACATCGTCGATCAGTTTCTCCGGAAGCTTAACGGTGACTAGCTTCAAGCGACAGCAAGGGCTCTCTGAGGCTTAAGAGGAATAAGGGTTTCCCCGGTTTTCCGAAAACGTATTTATCCAGCAAAATCGTACGGAAGCGGTGACAAATTATGGGCGGCGCTAAGAAGAAAAGCATGGCACAGATGGAAAAGACCCAGGACCAGACGGACAAGAAGGATGAACCCGGATCGAAAAAAGGTAAGGGAAAGACAGTTGTTGAAAAGAGGCCTAGAGGATTGCAAAGCCCCGACACCTCCGACCCCAAGTTCCTAGCTGAGGTCCAGAAGATGGGAGCAATTACCCCATTCTCAATAGCATCGCAATTCAATCTGAGGCTGAGTGTGGCGAAGGATTTGCTGGAGGACTTAGAGAAGAGGCGGCTCGTGCGGCTCGTGGGCGGCAATGCAAGAATTAGAATCTATCAGCCTGCCGCTGCCTAGACCTTTCTTATCGTTATCACTGTACCCTCCTTCAGCTGCTTGAAGAGTTCCAACCCGCTGGTTATGCGGCCCAAGAGATTAACAGGGCTGTAGGGCCTCGTCGGCCCGTAGAAAACACAGACCGCATCGCCCTGCGGCCAATAGCCCACTGATCCCACTTCCATATTGCTACGAGGCTTCTCACCCGGCGCCTTCACTGTGACCTGGAAATAGATCTCTTCCCCGTACCTAACCGCCCGACCATTAACTGGAAGATTGCGAAGCAGAGCATCAGAGGTTCGAGGGGACGCGAACCTAAAGAACTCCCCCTGAGCCTCCCCCAAACCTTCGATCAAAAAAGCGACCTTTGGTCGCGAAACCTCTGATGCTGGTCCCTGTGACAAACCCCTTTCACTCCCCGGTGAACCAAGTTATATAGCTCGCTCAGGGCGCACCGCCGACAAAGCGAGTTCGAATGAAACGAGTTATCATTATTGGGGCAGCCGGCAGAGATTTCCACAACTTCAACATGGTCTTCCGGAACTCGCCCGACCATGAAGTAGTCGCATTCACAGCAGCCCAGATCCCCGGAATAGAAGGAAGAACGTACCCACCAGAGCTAGCTGGACCAAGATACCCGAAAGGAATACCCATATTCGCGGAGAAAGAACTTCCTCGCCTCATCAAAGAACTGAAAGCCGACCTTGCGATACTGTCCTACAGCGACCTCTCGTACGCAGAGGTCATGCACATCGGGTCGTCGGCACTAGCTGCGGGGGCGGACTTCCAGTTGCTTGGCCCCAAGAACACCATGCTTGGCTCAAGATTACCAGTGGTCTCCGTTGGTGCAGTCCGAACGGGGGCTGGCAAGAGCACCGTCTCGAGAAAAATCTCCCTAACCCTCCGAGACGCCGGCAGGAAAGTCGTAGTAATTCGACATCCTATGCCGTACGGCGACCTCACGAAGGAAGGAGTTCAGAGATTCGCCTCCTTCGAAGACCTAGACAAAGCGGACTGCTCGATCGAAGAGAGAGAGGAATACGAACCACACATTGAACACGGGTTCGTCGTCTACGCAGGCATAGATTACGAACAGATCCTGCGATCTGCTGAGAAAGAAGCTGACATCATCCTGTGGGATGGAGGAAACAACGACATACCTTTCATCCAACCAAACGTCCACTTCGCAGTCCTAGATCCGCTACGTCCCGGGGACGAACTGACACATTATCCAAGTGAGGTAAACGTCAGACTCGCCAATGTCGGAATCATCAACAAGGTCAATGTCGCAGAACCGAAAAACATTCAGCTGGTGGAATCGAATCTGAAGGTGTTGAACCCCACAGCCATCGTGATCAAGACCGCGTCAGAGGTTACGGTGGACAAGCCTGAGCTTGTCAGAGGAAAGCGAGTCCTGGTCATAGAGGACGGTCCAACCGTCACCCATGGTGACATGGCTTATGGAGTCGGATACGTTGCCGCGAAATATTTCCACGCCAAAGAAATCGTGGATCCGCGCAAGTATGCAGTGGGAATCGTGAAAGACATCTTCAGAAAATACACTCATGTCACCGAAGTTCTGCCTACTGTGGGGTACGGTAACCAGCAGATCCGAGACATGGAGGCCACCATAGCTCGAGTAGATTGCGATACCATTATGATAGCGACGCCCGCTGATATTAGGAGAATCATCAAGTTCCCCAAGCCGACTGTTAGAGTCGGCTACGAGCTGAAGGAACAGACGAAACCAGACATCAAGGACGTTCTTCACACCAAAGGGATCATCTAGATTTCCCAAACGCTAGGCAATCGTCTTCCGCAACGTCTCAGCCACATATTCTATCTCGGTTTCTCCCAGCCTAGGATGAACAGGCAACGAAAAGACTTGCCTGGACGCTTTCTCAGTCTCAGGCAATCGCCCTCTCCGAGCGATATTCGAGTCCCGGTATAGTGGAGTAGAGTGTACTGGTGATGAATAGTAGACCCCTGCTTCGATGTTCTTGTTCCACAGCTTATCCACGATCTTGTTCCGTTTCGCGGCGTTCACGCCTCTCAACCGTACAGTGTACAGGTACCAGCTGTGCTTTCGACCATCCGGCTCCTTAGGCAATAGCAGTTTTCCAGTCATGTTCAACTTCTCAGTAGTCAGCTCGGCATTCTTCCGTCTCTTTTCAAGGAAGGAAGGCAGTTTCTTCAGCTGCGCATACCCGATTGCTGCCGCAATCTCCGTCATGTGATAGTTGTGACCTGGTCTAACAGTCCAGTAAGGTCGTTGCTCTCCATGAGAGCGAACCATTCTCAGAGCCTGCGCGTATCCATCATCGTTGGTCGTAACCATTCCTCCTTCGCCGGTTGTAATGTTCTTGCCAGCGTAGAAACTGAAACAGGTCATGTCGGCGATTGAGCCGATTTTCTTCCCGTCGAACTGGGCGCCGTGAGCCTGGGCCGCGTCCTCAATGGTGACAATGTCCTTCCCACGGGCCAGGTTCATTATGCCGGAAATGTCAGATGGAAGGCCATAGAGATCTGTTGGAATGATCGCCTTCGTCTTTCGTGATACACACTCCTCGACACTTTCAATCCTGATACAATATGTGTCCTTATCGATATCAGCGAAAACAGGGGTTGCACCAGTGAGCACGACGGCGTTGGCGGCGCCGACAAAAGTAAACGAGGGAAGAATTACCTCGTCGCCGGGACCAACGTCTGCAGCGAGAAGCGAGGCGTGTAATGCTGCTGTCCCATTCACTACCGCGACAGCATGCTTTGCACCAACGAACTTTGCGAAGCTCCTTTCAAATTCTAGAACTCGAGGCCCCATTCCGCTCTTATCGGTCAGGATTCCACTCCGTAAGACTTCTACAGCCGCGTCGATCTCTTCTTTTCCAAGAAACGGTTGATTGATCCTGATCAGTTCACGCAAGTGTTCAGCTTGACTCCAGTTTTCAGCGTCGTACTCTCTGGTGCCTAAAAGTGTTGGCCCAAAACAAATGCTCCCCACCAAGTTCTCTCAAGTTGAAATTTCGAAAATAGGAAAAATCTCGCAGAAGAAAGATGCCATTGAGAACTCACGACGGCCTGAATTCTCTTGTCTAGATTTAGACGGTTAGAAGGAAGCAAATCGTCGGAAATGAGTCTGTAACAAGGAAATAGAGCCGCATAACCCGTCTAGGCCAAGTTTACTTCCGGTTTCGGACTCCTAGTGCTTGATAAATTTTATATTGCACGCGAAATCTCTCGCCCGGCGAGAGTCGGGGACAAAGAAAAAAATTGTCATCAGAATTAGCAGGCCAGCAAGTAATTATTCTAAGAGAAGGAACTTCGAGAAGCCGCGGCCAGGACGCGCTAAAAGCGAACATCATGGCTGCAAAAATAATCGCCGAATCGGTCCGATCCTCGCTGGGACCTAAGGGCATGGACAAAATGCTCGTCGACGGATTCGGGGATGTGACCATCACGAATGATGGAGCGACGATACTCGACGAGATGGAAGTTCAACATCCTGCCGCCAAGATGATGGTAGAAGTTGCAAAGACCCAAGACGATGAGGTGGGCGATGGAACAACTACGTCTGTCGTCGTAGCCGGAGAGCTGCTCAAAAAGGCCGAAGAGCTCATCGACCAAGGAATCCATCCGACAATCATCGTCGACGGATACAGGCAGGCTTCGATCCGAGCATTACAATTGCTCGATCAGATCGCGATCAAGATCGACCCAACTGACAAAGCGATGCTGAGGAGAGTGGCTGAGGTCTCACTGGCGAGCAAGATTCTCGCCGAAGACAAGGAAGCAATGGCGGAACTCGCGGTAAACGCAATTCTCCAGGTTGCCGAAAAAACTCCTGACGGATACAAGGTAGACATCGATGATGTAAAGGTAGAGAAGAAGCCCGGCGAGTCGTTGACTGATACCGCTCTGATCAAGGGAATAGTTCTCGACAAGGAAATTGTTCATCCTGGCATGCCAAAGAGAGTGGAAGATGCGAAGATCGCACTAGTTGACGCTCCATTAGAGGTTGAAAAGACGGAGTTCGATGCAAAGATCAATATCGAAAATCCTGAACAAATGAAATCGTTCCTCGATGAGGAGGAAAAAATGCTCAAGGACATGACCGACAAGGTTGCAGACTCGGGGGCGAATGTCCTGCTCTGTGAGAAAGGAATAGACGACGTCGCGCAACACTATCTCGCAAAGAAGGGAATACTGGCAGTCAGACGAGTAAAGCAGTCGGACATGGAGAAACTGGTGAAAGCAACCGGGGGAAAAGTTGTCAGCAATGTAAACGATCTGAGACCCGAAGATCTGGGATTCGCGAAGCTAGTTGAGGAACGGAAGGTTGCAGACGACAAGATGACGTTTGTCGAAGGAAGTAAGAATCCCAAGGCTGTCACGATCCTCGTGCGCGGTGGGAGCGAACGACTTGTTGACGAGGCTGAAAGAGCGATTCACGATGCACTGTGCGTTGTGCGCGATGTTGTACTTGACCCAAGAGTCGTGGGAGGTGGAGGTGCCCCAGAGGCAGAAGTTGCACGAGCACTCAGAGACTATGCGCAGAAACTCTCCGGAAAAGAACAATTGGCGGTTATAGCGTTTGGCGAGGCCCTCGAAACCCTGCCTACAGCGCTGGCCGAAAACGCGGGCATGGACCCGATCGACATTCTCGTCCAGCTCCGAGTCGCCCACGAGAAAGGACAGCTTTGGGCCGGGGTCGATGTTTACGAATCCAAGGTCGCTGATCTCAAGGAAAGAGGCATCCTTGAACCAGTGGGAGTAAAAGTACAAGTGATAAAATCGGCTGCTGAGGCAGCGGGCATGATACTGAAAATCGACGACGTGATCGCTGCAGCGAAATCAAGCGCCGGTGGCCCAGGCGGCCCGAAGGGAAAGGACGAGGGTGACGACGAGGGAAGCAGCGATTACTAGAGAGCCCGACAGCATCGAGATCGGACCCCCAAAACTCACACGCTTCGAGAAAGCGAGAGTAGTAGGGGCTAGGGCTCTCCAGATATCTATGGGAGCGCCTGTTCTTCTCGATCTGAAGCAGGATCGACTTTCGCCTATTGACGTGGCTCTGCTGGAACTGGACGAAGGCGTTCTCCCTATCAGCATACGTCGCTCATTGCCTGATGGGACAAGCCAGAATATTCCCCTGAAGTGGCTCCTTCACCCTGTTGAGGAAGAGAAGAAGCCTCGGTCAAAGAAGGAAGACGAGTAATCATTCAACCAGCTGAGGAGCCGGTCCTCGCCGGAGGGGTAAGCGCTGAGGACGAACGATTTTCGTTAATGGCGGCTCTAGCCGCAATGGTAATACTGTCCGTTGTCGCGAGCGTAGCTTACGTCTTTGGCGTGAACCCTTTCGCAGCTAGTTTCAACATCTCGTTTGTCTACTTGCCGACGGCCGTTCTGATTATCGGGCCGTTTCTGGCGAGAAGGAGGAGAAAAACCGCCGAGTCCAGCTAGTTAACAGGTGGGTTATGAGGCAGCTTGATAGTCATAACGTAAGCATCAGCACCATCATGATAATAGTGCGTTGCAACTCTAGAGGTATCAAATCCCATGTTCTTGTAGAGTCTTACCGCGTCTTCGTTGGCGGTTCGAACCTCGAGGAAGCACTCTTCCGCTCCATGTAGCTCCAATGCCTTCATTGCGGCAAGAACCAGTTCTTTTCCAATTCCCTGTCGTCTGAAATCAGGCATCACGGCAACTGAGACTACGTGTCCTTTTCTGACCATTCTGAATCTGCGGACATCTGAGAAGCCAAACTCGAGTCTGCACATGATGTATCCAGCGACCTTGCGCTCCTTCTCTGCAACTATGAACGCTTCGGGACAGCTCTTGTAAACCTCCATGAAAAAGTACGGGCTATAGTTTTCGGGGAGACATACCCTGTTGATCTCGATAACAGATGAGAGATCGTCCGGGTGAAACGGACGCAACAGGTATGGCGCTTCGAGCATCTCTCTTTCTAAGATAGTTGGGAATCTTGATGTATAATATCTTGTCGTCGAATTCGATAATTTCTCGCGTTTTGACAACATGTTTAAATCGCTCAGAACGGAGCGAGCCGCGAAAGACAGGCGACTCTTGAGTGAGTGATGCGGCCCCAACGCCGACTCCTTTACCGGCGAGTCAAACTAGCTTCGCAGTCTATGCTGGGCCTCCGCTCGATTCCATCAAGACAATGGTTGCGTCAGAATTCCAGGTCAAAGACGCATTTCTAGATCCTTATGGGATTCCAACCGTTCAGGTAACGCGGGAGCCTGCCAAGGAGAAGTTTCAGAAGTTGCTGGAACAGCTCCGCCAGCAGGGGCTGATCGCTGCAATAAGGGGAACGGCGGATGGTCTTACTATCAAAGTCTTCCAGAAGTCTCAGGTCAAACCATCGAACAAGAACATCAATCTCGGCCTCTTTCTCGCGACCATCGCAACAGTCTTCCTCGCGGGGTACTACCTCTGGACCGCAGGTGTCTACGGAAGCCAGGTCCTCCAACAACAACTTATCGCAATAGTTGATCCTGCGGCGAACCCGTATTTGAAGGCAGGGCTGTTCGCGGGCGGTCTTCTCTCAATAATAGGTCTGCACGAGTTCGGCCACAAAGCGGCCGCCCGACACCACAAGATGGACGCAACACTTCCCTATTTCGTTCCCGGTCCTCCGCCGATCGGGACGTTTGGTGCGTTGATATCACTGAAGTCGCCGCCTGCTAACCGGGATCAGCTCTTCGACCTTGGTTTGAGCGGTCCAGTGGTTGGATTTGCCGTGACGATTGCTGTTGCGGCTTTGAGTGTGCTGATAGGGATATTGCCAAACGCGAGCCAGTCTACCCAACTGGCACAGTGGAGCTCGACATGCGGAGCCCAACTCGGGACTTCAGGCTGCCTTTCTAACATTGATTTCAGCATCTGGCCCGGTCAACCGCTCATTCTGATAATCATCTCCCAACTTACCAGCATGGTGAGACCTGGTGTTCTCTTAGATGGTCAGCTTTTCTTTGCCGCCCAGATCGGTGCACTCTTGACCTTCCTCAACATTGTACCGGCCTGGCAGCTTGACGGTGGCCACATTTCCAGGGCGGTGTTTGGTGCTGAAGTACACAAAGTCGCTAGCGTAATTGGGCTACTGCTGCTTTTCTTCGCGGGATATTGGACCTTCGGCATTCTGATTCTCGCTTTCATGTTCTTCTCGCGCCGAGGGTTTGCCGGAGTTGAACCTCTCGACGATATTAGTCCGGTCAGCAACTCGAGGAAACTGCTCTACATCCTCGCTCTTGGCATGTTACTGTTGACCTTCGCGTTCTCACCATTCTAGAAGAACCATCATGCGTCCTTTTGTAACAGAAGGACGAGTCAGGGTCCTGATCGAAACTCTTAGACTCAGCAAGATCACCGAACCGGTTGAACTGGAGAACATTGCATCGAATGCGAAGACCACAGAATCCTTCGCTAGAAAAGTCTTGACCCACGCCCTAGGAGAAACTGACGACACATGGATTTCCATAAGCCCAAAGCTCAGAGTCAATCTCGCCTTGGAGATTGCCCGAGCAGGACGATTGAGAGAAGCCGCACAGGCCCTCACATGGCAGGAATTCGAGAAATTCGGCGAACAATGTCTGGAGGAAGCTGGGTTTCGAACCGAGAGGAATGTGAGAGTCAGGGGAGACGGGCGAGCTTGGCAGATCGATCTTGTTGGATTCCGAGGAGAGCTAATCATCTCGATTGATTGTAAACACTGGAACACGCCCAGCTACATCTCCAGGTTCAAACTCGCGGCAGAACATCAACGACACGCCACCTTGCATCTTCTTGCAACCGTGAAGGAAGGGCGACAGGGGCTCGCTGTCATTCTAACACTTCGCGACCCACCTGCTCAACTGTCGAAGAACACAGTTCTTGTCTCTGTTGAGAAATTTCCTAACTTTCTGAGCGGTGTGACTCCTTACGCTGAGAATCTTCCCTTCATGACTTCGCCTCTCGCTGTCGTGGAAAACCCTATGAGCCAATGCAGCTAACATCGGTCAAGACACATGAACATCGTAGTTGTTGGTGCCGGGACTATGGGCTCAGGCATAGCTTACTCCTCGGCCGCTTCCGGTCACGCTGTTATGGTTATCGAGCAGGATCAGAAGCTCCTCGACCAAGGAATGAAGCGGGTCGACGACTATGTCCAGAGAAACCTTAGTCGTGGGCACATCAACAAGGAGCAAGCGTCTCGGATCCACGCCAAGGTGAGAGGAAGCACAGACTTTGCAAAGGCTTGCGGCAACGCTGATTTGGTCGTGGAAGCTGTGTTTGAGGATCCTGGGATCAAAGAGAAAGTCTTCTCGACCCTGGACAGGGTCTGTCCCAAGAATACGATTCTAGCTTCTAACACTTCATCGATAAGTATCAGCAAGATTGCCTCCGCGACAAAACGGCCAGAGAAAGTCCTGGGATTACACTTTTTCAATCCGGTACCGACAATGAAGCTGGTGGAACTGATCAAGGGCGAACACACATCTCCAGACTCGGTCAAAGCAGCGACCTCTTTCGTTGAGACGCTGGGAAAGACTGTAGTTCAGTCCGCTGATCGGACAGGGTTCATTGTGAACAGGGCTCTGATGCCATTCATCAACGAAAGCGTTAAGCTCCTAGAAGAGAGTGTTGCCACACGCGATGATATCGACAAGGCGTTCCTTCTCGGCACGAATCATCCCATGGGACCGCTTCAACTAGCGGATTTCATTGGAGTAGATGTGGTCTTGTCAACGTTGAAGGTTCTGGAGACCGAGTTCGGCGGGATGTTCGCGCCAACACTGTTGTTAGAGAAAATGGTCAAGGAAGGAAGACTGGGAAGGAAGACGAAGAGGGGTTTCTATGACTACTGAGGAGCAAGCTCAGATCCCGGATGACGGATCGAAGACGCTTACTGACATGATCCTGAAAGGTGATCATGAGAATGCTGCGAGGGTCGCGGTCGAAATTGTGGCCAAGAGCGGCAGTGCGAACGATGTTGTTGATACGATTGCGGATGCGATGAACATTGTCTCTGATCTTCATGGAGTGGAACGCTATTCTGTGGCTGAGGTGGAGAAGTGTGAGGATGCTGCCGAGAAAGCGCTTGTAGCTGTTAGGTCTAGGATCAAAATTGACCACAAGAAGATTAAGGGACGCGTGATGGTCGGCTCTTTGCAAGGCGATCCTCACAGTTTTGACAAGACGCTTTTGCTGACTATGCTGGAAGTCGGGGGTTTCACCGCCATTGACGGGGGAACCGACCTTTCACCTGAGCAGGTTGCGAGCAAGGTCAAGCACAACAAGCCGGATATCCTGGCGGTTCCGTTGCTTACCGAGTCGGCGGCCAAGAAGCTCAGTGATGCGAACACGCACATTCAGGACACTGGCGGGAAACTCCTGATCATAGCCTATGGAAAAGGCGCTCACGGGCTAACCGGCCAAAAGTTCACGATGCTGGAGGATGATTATTTCAGCGCCTTCAGCAAGATCGCCGAGATCCTAATCTCTAAAGCCTAAGCTCCTATTCGAACTATTATCGGTCAGAAGCGAAGCCTTTGACTGCTCTTGTCGCGCTAAAAACCAGCTCAGTTTCGGCGTCCTTTCCGGACTGTCCAACTCATGCCTCACTAGAGACGCTCAAATGAACCAATTATTTTCTGAGAGGGGTATCTGTCTCGGCATGGACTCCGGGCGAGACAGGCTGATCGAGGCCGGATTCTGGCTTGGACAGGAAGGCAAAAGTCGGGAAGTCTTAGCCGATTCCCGAACGGTTTCGAGGGAAGTCGAGAACCCCACTTTCATTTCCAAGATCAGGGGCGATTACGGGCTAATTTGGGCGGTTGGCGAAGGAAGGAATAAATTACCGGAATCAAGTCTTGCAAAGATGGGCGAACGGTTGTCGGTGGCGGTCCAAGGCTTCCACCCGTCAAGCTTTCTCTCCGAAGAAACCGCAAGACTCCGCGAACTAACACAAGGAAAGAAGGTCATCTCAGCAGTATCAGGCGGAGTAGACAGCACCGTAGCAACTTTGGTTGCGAGGGAAGCGCTTGGCGATAACCTTCTTCCGATCATGATAGACACCGGTCTCCTCCGATCTGGCGAGCCCGAACAGGTCAAAGAAAGACTCTCCCGCTCCCCAACATCCCTGAAAATCCGCCTCGTACACGCAGGTGGAAAATTCCTCGCCTCGGTCAAAGGAGAAAGAACCGCCGAGGAAAAACGGAAAAAGTTCAGAGAAACATTCTATCAAATCCTCAAAGAGGAAGCTGGGAGAGAAGGCTGCGAATACATCGTCCAAGGAACAATCGCGCCTGACTGGATTGAGACACAGGGCGGTATCAAGACCCAGCACAATATTCTAGAACAAGTAGGAATAGATCCCGCTACGACCTACGGGTTCAAGATCATCGAGCCTCTTGCTGACCTCTACAAGGATCAAGTTCGATCTCTCGGACGCCACCTCAACCTTCCAAGGGAATTGTCAGAGAGACAACCGTTTCCTGGTCCAGGCCTCCTCGTCCGATGTATTGGGAATGTGACTAAGGAGAAGGTTCGTGTACTCAAAGAGGCAACGAATACAGTCGAGGCGGGCCTTTCGCCTTTCAACTACGAGCAGTACTTTGCAGCAGTTATCGAGAACAGGTTCGCTAAGGATCCATCTCCAAAGACTGTCTCAGAAACCGCCTGCGAGGCGCTTGGACTTCCAAAGTCCGAGGTCCATGTGGACATCTTTGAAGACAGGATAACTGGGGTGAAAGGTGATCAGAGATGTTATGGGCTTCTTGCTGGGGTGAAGCTGTCCGAGGAGTCCAGCGAGACATATGGCTGGCTGCAAGATCGACTTCGGCAGCTCCAAACGGGGATCGTCGAGATATTCCCGGATATCACAAGAGTCGCATTGCTCGTCAAAGAACGGAGAGGCGGAGGACCGCTATCCATCCTCGTCAGGGCGGTTTCAACCAGAGATTTCATGACAGCCGCCGTCTCCCCTGTACCCTGGAAGATCCTGAAAGATATCAGCAAGCAGGTCTTGAAGGAAGAGAGCGTGAGCCGGGTCTACTACGACATTACACCGAAACCACCTGGAACCATCGAGTTCGAATAAGACATGACCACGATACCGGTCGTATATGTCAAGGGCCAGTATAACCACCTGATTGTCCGAAACCTCAAGGAACTGGGAGTGGACTCGAAACTACTCCCTCCCTCTGTTCCGCTCGAAGAACTTGAATCAATGAAGCCAGACGCCCTAGTAATGGGAGGCGGGCCTCAAAGCGTCAGGTCCCCCGACAGACTGACAGGGGAACTGGCAGATGCGGCCCGATTGATTAGGCAAGTCAAACTGCCCATGCTCTGTATCTGCGTTACTCACCAGCTGCTTGCCACGGCATTTGGTGGAGCCACCGAAGCGGCCCGGAAACCAGAGTTCGGTCCAGTGGAGATTTCCGTTCTTGACGAAGGACGAATTCTTGAGGGACTAGGGCCAAGCTTTACCGCCTGGGAATCTCACAACGATGAGGTCGTGAAGATTCCGCAGGGCTTCCAGAGTATTGCAAGGTCAATCAACTGCTCTGTTGAAGCGATGAGACATGAGACCAGAGATATTTTCGGAGTCCAGTTCCACCCGGAAGTATCTCACACGCAGAAAGGAGTTGACCTATTCAAGAACTTCCTACACATCGTCGAGGATCATAATCGAACTTAGAGAACTTGGCAACGAACGCATTCCGGAAATAAAGCCTGATTAGTTCGAGGTAGCCTTATGAATGCCTGAGGCGGAGAATTCGCCCAGTTGAAAAACGGGAAGGGATACTTATCACACACTATTGCTGCAGTGATGATTTGTTCCGTTTGGAACCAAGGAAAGGAGAGACTAGCCCTGAGTTAGAAAAAAGGGGATGGGGAGGGAGAGCTGATAGTTCCCGCTTCTTGCTATGGCGGAGCGGTTAGTGTTTCGCTACCGGAGCTTCCGAGGTGATTAGTGTCACCCTGATACGTTGCCGTGATTGTCACGGGATTTTGTTGACCGGAAGGAGCGTAGCCAACTGTGCAACTGGCTGATGATCCAGAACCACTAAGGGTGCAGCTGGACGGTTTGAAAGTCCCCGCACTGCCACTGCTACTCCAATCAACAGTTCCGGTGGGGGTGAGCGGCATGCCAGCAGATGTATCTGATATGGTGGCCGTGCATTGGGAGCCAAGGCCGTTGCCGGAGCAATTGACGGTGGTAGACGTAGATTGTTTTGCGATGATCTGGACCTGAAGAAGCGTCCAGTCCGCATACCCTCCGCCATTCGCTCCTAGAATCATCGCCCAATAGTTGCCTGGGCTAGGAGGGTTGAACCCGTACTGTGAGAGCTCCACCGAGAAGCTGCAATCGGCCCCGGATGTTAGATCGGACACACGGGCCTGGAGAATGTTGCCGTCGGGCGTATAGGTCGTGTTGAACCTGATTGTGTCAAAGGCCGCCGGTTCGCCAATGCTACAGCCTATACCTCCTGGATTGGCTACCAAGGTGCACGGTGGGTTAAACACCCATAGGTTGAATTGCCCAGGGTAGCCTACTTGTGTGTAAAACGGATCCCAGCCGAGAGAAAAGTCGGGCGAAGTCGAGTCGGGTGAAAGTCCTTGGTTGCCTCCTATGCCTGTGGACGAAGGCGCCCCGCAGAGTATCGGTCCTGAGAGACCTGGAATGCTATTGTTCTCGTACCTGAGTACGCCAGTGCCGTTTTGAGCAAACATGATGATCTTGAATCCGTCGGCTAGGCCTGCCCCGCTGACTTGCGTGTAGGTTCCGTTCATTGATACTTCTACAGGTTGTCCATCGTAACCGAGCGCGTGCCATGCGACGCCGGCATAAGCTCCGCTTGCCACCGGGGTCAGCTGGAGTGCTGGTTGCCCATGCACAGTGGTCCAGATAGGATAACCCGGATAGAGGGGACTATCGAAGAATAGCGGGGGGCTTGGACCTATACTTGGATCTGAGGTTGTTGCTGCCGAAACTATTCCATGATCGATGGCACCTGTCGCCGCAAGACTCAGGATGATTATGGCAACGATAGCGCTTGTCCGTGTTATGATCGCAGTCAGTAGTCTCTTTTGTTTTAGGTCTGACATTTTCATCGATGATTTTTCGAATTTACTAAAAAGTCCAACGTATACTTCTGAACACGTTAGAACACCGCTTGTCTGCGCGTTTCTCATTACGCTCGGCATCCGGCCGGAATATGATCCTCCTTCCAGACCGAGTCTCTCGGGAACGTGATCGGGCTATGAGATCAGCAATGATGCACGGATCGACAACCATTGTTATTTCTACTTTCTGGTTCCCCGCCTGGGACCTGCAAATCAGTTGAAGGCTCCTCGTACAATCTTATCAAAGGCCGAATTCTTGTATCTTTCGAAGCCGCCAAGAAACCCCCCGCGCTCTCTGAAGGTTAGGGACCCCAAGTGAAACCATTGTCTCCGACCAGAGAGAAGGAATCGAGGAACGCAGCGCTTTCCAAGAACAGGAGCACAGCGGAGACTATCGCGGCG
>WNFX01000081.1_pt1 | contig 83284 bp, 75 predicted proteins | sample 5400111 | NCBI WGS metagenome assembly WNFX01 (sample SAMN13153363, study PRJNA577476) | soil metagenome | isolation source: 40 cm soil or saprolite under grassland replicate 1 | place: USA:California | collected 2016-06-15
ATACTGATGCAGAAACCGTCTGCATGCATCCCGGTGGCTTTCCAGAGTTTCGGTTTGAATCCCATCGCAAGCATCGTGAAGAGGAGATATTCCCTGTTGATGGGGTTGAAGGTCTCGAACTGTATCTGCTCAAGCCTGCCATTCCTGACTGCCAAACACCCATCCCCATCGAGATAGGTAGCGAGAAAGGCGGCAGTGACATGCTCTTCGAGCGGAAGACTCCGCCAGAGATTCGACAGGAGATCAATCAGCGGCTTGGACGGGGCGTGCAAGACCATGGTAGGTCGTTTGCTCTCGAAGGACTGTCTGCTCGTGGGCTGGGCCGCGGTACGCAGCGAGCCACCGTACACTTTCGAAAGGAACGAGTGGACTCGCAGGAGCTTTCGCGTGTCCGAGTTAAAAAAGCGGAGATGTCGATCCCCATCGGACTTCTGAAATCCAAGCAGATAACCCAGCCCGGAATCCACCCAAGGTGGAAACGTGTACTTGGTCTGGGTGGTGCTGAACTCAGTCAGCTTGAGCAGATCTTCATCGCCCAGGATCGGCCTGAGCTCAGCCAGCCTGGTGACCTTTTGTTTGGGATACTTTCTTGGAAGCTCGTAGCCTAACGCCGCAACAGCGGAGTTCTTCACGAACAGATTTGGATAACGAAGCAACGTATGGGTGGCAACCTTTTTTCCCTCCACCTTGCCTACTGCGACCAAGGCGTCCCCGACTTTCAGCTCGCTTGCTGCCTTCCACGTGAAACCATTGGCGCCCAAGCATAGTATCGGATGATTTGGCGTGACTCTGAGCAATCCAAACTCGTGCTTCACCCGGACAAGCCGGGTGGCCGTCCGGGCGAATGTCTTCTTGACTGGTCGGAAGACTGTGCTATACGATTCGGGATCATATGAGAGAACCTCGTCCCCGACCGCTACTTCCTTTGCGGCCTTTACGCCGTGAGAGGTAACTATGGGTTCATCGTGAGGTATGCAAACGAGCCCTTTGATTTCCCGGCCTTTGAAGCCCGCCTCGACCCGCTCCCGCTCCTCTCGCGGCAGGGAACCGTGGTGGACCGCGACGTCTTGGCGGACCATCGACAGGCGGGAGCCGAGGAGCTCGGCGAGAGGACGGGCGTTCACGAAGACGAGCGTCGAGCGGCTCTCGTCGAGGGAGTCGTCGATCGCGGAGAGCCCCGCCGCAGCCTCCGGGGTGATGTAGAAGTCGCGAGCGGTCTCGAAATCCTTGTCGATGGGACGAGGCCATTCGACTCGGTACTCGTATCGCTTCTCGAGAGGTGCGAGGAGGATTTCGAGGGGTTTCTCGCCGCCGAAGAGCGAGGCTATCGCGTCCGGGTGGCCTACGGTGGCGGAAAGGCCGATTCGCTGGAAATCCCGCTCCGCGATTCGACGGAGTCGCTGGAGGCCGACCGAGAGCTGGATCCCCCGTCGGTCCTCCGCAAATTGATGGACCTCATCGACGACGACGTACCGCACCGCCTTCAGGTGACGTTGCATCAATTTCCCGGAGAGGATTGCCTGGAGGGTCTCCGGGGTGGTGATGAGGATGTCAGGTGGATTGGCGGCTTGCTTTCGGCGCTCGGAGGTGGGCGTGTCCCCGTGCCTCACGGCCGCGGTGAGGTGCGTGGAAGCGACGAGGCGCTGGATGCGGTCAATCAGATTCCGATTAAGAGCGCGCAGAGGCGTGACGTAGAGGGCCCGGACGCCGCTTCGATCCGTAGCCCCAAGTGCCTCGAGAATCGGGAACAGGGCGGCCTCTGTCTTGCCAGACCCGGTCGGTGCGACAATGAGAAGGTGCGAACCCGCTCGAATCTCCGATAGCGCCCGTGCCTGCATCTCGTTCATTTTCGAGATCTCGGCGCGATGGAGCAATTGGGTAAGCCCTGTGCCTCCTGCCTTGCCCTGACTCTTCGGGTCCAATAACGCCAGTGACCGAATTCGGACGATAAAAACCGTTCGGAGGGTTGCGCGAACCTACAGGTCCACTCTGGCGCCCCCTGGGGGGTAATGTTCGAAACGGAGCCTACGAAACGTCTACGAAGGATTGGAGTGACTGGTCTGCGAAGCTGGGATTATCGGCTAAATTGCGACTCGATGAGAGTACGTGTCTCCTGATCGGGCCCGTCTGTCTTCCAGATTGTCACTGCATACTGCTTGCCGTCAGTCCCGACGAGACGCAGGTCTATCCAGGACTCGCGTCGATCGAAGCTCCTCTTTTTCACGACGTTGAAATCCCGGGGGCGAATTTCACAGTACTGCCGTGCACCAAGGGACTTTAGCTTCTTGAGCCGAACTTCCTTTGCGGCGGCAGTCGGAACGCCTAAGGGTGTCAGCTCGCCCTTAAGTTCTCTCCAAGGGTCGATGTCGCGGACCAGCACGATTCTCTTGTTTGTCACGAAGAGCTTGCTTGAGGCTCGCCCTGCGAATCCCATGAAGACGAATTTCGGGAGGAACCTCCGCCACGGAGACAGAACGTTCATATCCCATCCGGTCACCGCTTTCAGGATCTCTTCGTTGGTTTCCGTAATGAGCCCGCCCGTATCGGAGTATGTCCTCCTCAGACCGTCTAGGTCGCCTGCGCGGACAGGCCGATACGCCTGATCGTCTAATCCCATTTCAAGGCACCAAGAGAATTGTTGGGTCCGGAGGATCAAGTGAGTTATCAAACCTTGCTGTATCGGCCAGAAAATTCAGAAGTTGGATCAATGCATCCTCTGCGATGTCCGATGGTATCTCGCTGCCGAACACATATTCGAAAAGGAACGTAATCGTGCTGCCGGGCGTGCTTACTATCTTCAGAGCGAGGGGGTCAGGCATAATACCAAGGAGAGCCTCGGCCCCAACAGTTATCGTCAGGCCGAGCTGCCAACCAAGCATCGCAGCGGCTCCATACAGAGGGACGACCGCGATGATCGTGTCGACGACAATGGTCCCCGCACTTTCGTAGTGTGAGAGCCTCTTGATTGGGTTGTCGGTTTGACTGGCCTGGAAGACTTCGTAAGACGCCAAGATCCCACCGACAGCGATTGCTGCGGCAACGCCCAACCTAATCCTGAGGCCCGTCTTGAAGATTTGACCCCTGAAGAGTCCTTCAACAAGCACCTCGTCGGACTTCAATACGCCGAATACCGCGGTTGCGCCAGCGAGGACGTAAACCGTTCCCTTGACGACATCCCCATCCCGGAAAGCCAAGATGGCCTGGCTTCCGAATATCACGAGAGTCGCTCCAACCGCCGCCCCTCGCATTGCCGACCGAAGCTGCGTGTACTTCACGCCCGTCAGCAGGCGCGAGTCGTCTAAGTTGTCGACGATCTCGCCGCGAACCTCCTTCTCAAGGACACGGACCTCCGTGAGTTCGACGCTAGGGATCTCAGGGTGCGGCACTCGCAGCTTCACCGTTACCGCAGCCGTTTCCCCGACCACGTAGTACGGCTGGTCCGTCTCGAGGTTCGTCAGCTTCGTGACCGTGAACGTGGATCGGCCGAAGGACATCTCCTCCCGCGCGCCCGAGGGGACGTTCAGCACCGGGAACAGCATGTTCGCCGTGAGCTGGCTCGTGATGGAGATGCCCTGCCGGATCATCTTGAATACTTTGAGGGCGATGCCGAAGCCGTCCACGGAGTTTCGGACCCACGCGTCTTCGGGGGCCCACGTGATCGTGTCTTGAAAGGATGCGATCTCCTCGGGGGAGTCCCCGAGCAGGTAGATGGCATCGGCGGAAGCCGGGGCCTCTGAATCGAAGGGATCGCCCATCCGGTAGACGTACACGGAGAACGGGTCGAACGAATAGAACCCGGTGACAAGGCCTTCGGTCGAATCGGGCAACGCGGCTTCGAGCGCCTCCATGTCCGTCGAGAGACGTGCGACGACGTACTCCGCCGATTCCTGGACTCGAACGAGGGTGGCCGCGACCGTCACGTCCGTGACGTTCAGCGCGGCTTTCGTGACGGAGAATCCGTCACTCGTGAGCCACACCGGAGTGAGGACGAGCGTGGCCGCCGGCACGCCTCCGACCTGGGTTGTGTTCTCCTCCGTCGCGACCTCCCGGGGGATCCGGAGTTGAAACTCGTACGCGTGGTCGTCGATCGCGGCGCCCACGGCGAGGTTCTGGTAGAACGGAGGCGCCGCGAGGAAGTCAGTCCCCCGGAAGAGGGAGTAGACGAAGGCCGGCACGGTCGTCCCGTCCGCCGTCTCGGTCCCGCGGTCTGCTTCCGGCCGAATCGAGAACTGCACGATGACGCCTTGCGGCTTTCCGAGGCGGATCGGGACATCCATGGAGGCGTGGTAGATTCGCTCGCCCGCATCGTCGCGGACCGGCACCTCCGCGACGTTCACGAAGTCCACGTCCGACGCATGGCTGTCTTCGATGTACTTGAACCGGTACTGACGCGGGCTCCAGACGTCGCAGTCGCCATAGTTGATCGCCCAGGTGCCCCAGCTGTCCTGCCCGAGGTCTTCCGCCTTCCTCGCGGTGAAATTTGTCTCGCCGCCTTCGGCGAGGACGTGGTTGATCGTCGAGAGGACGTCCTCGATCGACTCGTTGCTGCTCCGCGTCGCGTCGTCCGTGTGATCCGACAGGTATACGCAGTCGTCCGCGTCGATGTTGTACGTCCAGATCGTCGCGGAGAGGCCGTGCACGCCAAGCGCGTGGAACCGCTGCGTGAACCGGACGAGGCCGGGTTCGAACGCGCCCCTCCATGGCGGACTCCAGAGTTCCGTCGGCGAGAGGTCGAGTCCGTCGACCACTCCGTCGCCGTCGGTATCGGAGAGGAGGGGATTCGTAGGCCTCCGGTTCAATCCCTCAAGTTCGTCGAAGTCGGAGAGGCCGTCCCGGTCCGTATCGGAATCCGTGGGGTCCGTGAGGAATCCGTATCTCGCTCGCCCGTCCCACTCTTCGTCGTCTCGCAGGCCGTCGCCGTCCGTGTCGGGTGCGATCGGAGATGTGACGAGGGACCGCTCGACCGGGACGCCGTCGATCTCCGTGCGGAACGGCCGCGGGGTCACCTCCTGGTAGTCGGTCAGCGTGTCCACGTCCGTGTCCGAGAGAGTCGGATCGGTCCCGTAAGTCAGGCGCTCCGGACCATCGAGGAGACCATCGACGTCCGTGTCGGGATCGATCGGATCCGTCGGCCTCATGCCCTCGCCCGGGAGCAGCTCGAAGCCGTCCATGAGTCCATCGTCATCCGTGTCGAAATCGAGCGGGTCCGTGCGGATGATCCGATCGTACGCGGCGCCGTCGACGACGAAGCGCAGCGTGCGCGAAGCGATCTCCTCGCCGTCCGCCAGGAAGTCCCCGTCGGTGTCCGGGAGGACGGGGATCGTATGGGTCGTTGAACGTTCCACGGCATCGGAAATCCCGTCACGATCCGTGTCTTTCGACCCCGGGGAGGTCCGGAACGCGAGGAGAATTGATGCGCTCGCGATTCGGCCACTCTCCGCGCCGTGGTTGCGCAGAACGACCTGCCACGACCGGACGCTGGACAGATCCCCTGCGATGAGGTCGGAGCCGACGAGCCCGTCGGATTCGGCGAGGATTCGGGGCCGAAGGAGATCGAGGACGAGATGGACCCCGGTGTCCGTGCGGCTCACCGCGGGACGCCACGGCACCCGGAACGCTTCGGAGATTTCGAGGACGCCCCCTCTGGACAAAGGTACGGTCCGGCGGGAGGGATCGACGGTGAGGGCGGGCAGATCGCCCTGTGCGGTACCGCCCTCCACCCGGCACGCGGGCGAGCAAGGCGGCAGGGAAGCGGCCTCCCTGTTGCTCACGGTCGCCGTCACGGTCTTGAGGGCCTCGTTGCCCGCGCGGTCTCTCGCCCGGACTTCGAACGTGTGGACGCCGTTCGCCAGATCGAGCGTATCGTACACGAACGTATACGGCTCCGCGTCCCGCTCATCGACCGGCGTGCCGTCAATCGAGAACGAGACGGCGGCGAGCCCCTGGTCGTCAGACACGGCCGCCTCGATCACGACGAGGCCGCTCAGCGTCTCGCCGGCCGTCGGCCTAAGCAGCGAGAGCTCCGGAGTCGTCCGGTCGACGAATACCGTGATTTCCCGGGAGAAGCGAGCGACGAACTCCCCGCCCTCATGGGCCTGCGCGATCACGTAGAGGCGGTGCGCCCCTTCAGCCCAGTCGTCGGAGTTCCACGGCAGCGCGAAGGAGCCCGTCGAGTCCCCTTGGGTGCCGTTGACCCAGATATCGTCCACCTGGAACTGGATGAGCGGATCGGGCCGCCACGCCTTCCCGCGGACCTCGACCGCCCCCCGGACGGCAGCCCCGTCGGACGGCACGAGGATCGCCGCGCCGCGGGCGTGGAACCCAGGATCCCAGAGCAGCTGCGCCCTCGGACCGTCGTCGCCGAGGAACGCGAGGCCCACGGACAGATCATTCGACTGGGGATAGTCGATCTGCAAGTCGAGCGCGGCGGATGCAAACACGCCCGCCGCGGGCGGCGCCTCGATGTCGATCGTCGAATTCATCGGACCAAATTCGACGGACCCGAGGCCGGGCGAAACGCGCGCGGCGTAGACCGTCGCCTCTTCCTCGAGGTCCCCAAGGCCGTCTCCATCGCTGTCTTGCGAGCCCGTGTCGATCAGGAAATCATCAAAGTAGAGGGAGTACCAGGCCCCCGTAAGCCCCGCGGCGCAGAGGAAGCCGACGGAGACCTTCACGAATTCCGCGGACGTCCAGGGCGCTGAGGGGAAGTCCGCGATCGGGCTGCGGCGGACGTCGGTCCATGCCGCCAGTCCGACAGGCGGCGAAAGGACCACATCCGAAACGGTCGGTGCACATCGACCCGCGTTCCGACTCGCATGGTAGGCGGTGATGTACCGCACGCTCCCGAGCGGTCGGTAGCTGCCATCGAGGAAATCCAAAGCGACGCCCGCGGCGTACGCGTCCCAGGGGGACGCCACGAGGTCCTGGAGTCGGTCGTACAGAACGGACAGTCGCAGCTCCGTAATCGGCGCGTTGCGAATCGGGAAGATCGCGTATCCGTACGCGGAACCGAAGTCGCGGACGGTCCATCCGCGAATCTCGACGTGAAAGGAGCGGCTCCCAGACCTCGCGAAGCTCGAGGAATAGCCCGCGGACGCCCGGTCGCCGAGGTGGAAGTGGGTGAAGGGCAGCCAGGTGTCGTCCTCGAAGTCGTCGATGAGCGCCGAAGCCGGCGCGGAGCCGACGAGCATGATGCCGACGAAGCCGATCGCTGCGACGAATCTCCAAGAGCCGCGCACGGTCCTACCTCCGAGGCACAAGGACCGCGGCCCCTACGCCCCTCCGCGGCGGGCATCGCGCCCCCTACTATTTGGAGGCACATGTCAAATCCGGCCGTGCGCCCCGGGATGAGAGGTTGGGCGTCCCAGTACGTTACGGCGCGCGGAATCCGGACCATTCTCAAAAGGAATATCGATATGCGCAAGGGATATAACGGCGTAATACTTCGGGTCCAAAAACGAGGGGAATCCGATGACGTACGCGCATCCCGAAGTCTTGGTCGACTCGAGTTGGGTCAAGGGAAACCTGGGGAGCGAGAACCTCCGGATCGCCGAGGTCGACTACGATCCGACGGCGAACTACAACCTCGGGCACATCCCGGGGTCCGTGCTCATCGACTGGAAGAGAGACATCAACGATCCCGTGCGACGGGACATCGTTTCGAAGGAGGACCTCGAGGTGCTCTTCGGCCGTCTCGGGATCTCGAACGACCACCGGCTCGTCCTGTACGGCGACTTCAACAACTGGTTCGCCGCGTTCGCGTTCTGGGTCTTCAAGTATTACGGCGTTGAGAACGTCGTCCTCCTGAACGGCGGCCGGAAGAAGTGGATCGAGGAAGATCTGCCCCTCACGAAGGACGTGCCCTCGGTTCCCACGACCACCTTCGCCGCGAAGGAGCCGGACGAGGACCTGCGCGCCTACCTGCATTACGTCCGGCAGACGTTCCGCGACAAGGACAAGGTCCTCGTCGACGTCCGATCGCCGAAAGAATTCACGGGCGAGATCCTCGCGCCGCCGGAATATCCGACGGAGCACGCGCAGCGCGGCGGGCACATCCCCGGGGCGAAGAACATTCCGTGGGGCCAGGCCGTGAACGAGGACGGGACGTTCAAGACGCCGGAGGAGCTGAAGGCCCTCTACGAGCCGAAAGGCGTGACGCCGGACAAGGAAGTCATCGCGTACTGCCGCATCGGCGAGCGGTCGTCCCACACGTGGTTCGTCCTGAAGTACCTCCTCGGCTACCCGAACGTCCGGAACTACGACGGCTCGTGGACGGAGTGGGGGAACCTCGTGCGGACGCCGATCGAGAAGCCGTGAGATTCGAAAACCGCCGCGCGCGTCCTCGAAGAACGCGATACGAACTGCGGCGGCCTCGAAACCGCCGGCGCTCTAGCCATACGTCGCGTGCAGTCCGGAAGTAACCTCTTGGGGTTCCGCTTAAATATTCGCCTCCAGATGTACTCCGTCGGGGGATCGGAGCTTGGTTTCTGCTAGCCGCTTGCGAGTCGAGGTCTACCGCGACATCCTCCGCTCGATCCACCAGCTCCGGCGCGCGGCCCAGGGGACGAGTGCCTCGCGCGTCGGTCAGCGGGCGAACGTGCCGAACGATCGCATCAAGCACCGCCTCACCGAACTAGCGGCGCGCGGCCTCCTCGACGCGCACGGATCCCTCACGGAGAAGGGCTACGAATATCTGGCCGATTACACGAAACACGTGGAACCGTTCCTCCGGAAATACAGGCTCGACGCAAACGAATGACCAGAGTGTCGCCTCGCGCGGCCGCTTCCGAGGCCTTCGGCGAGGGGGACGCACCGTCCGGACGCTGCGTCCGGACCTACTGTCCGTACCGTGGGTCCCGAACCGCTTTCTCCTCGCGGGTCGATGCGCTCCGCGGCCTACGGAGGAATACTCGTGCACCCCCGAGCGTTCGCGGCGATCACCACTGCCGTCCTGATGTTAGTTTCGGTCAACGCGCTCTCGAAGCAGGCGACTGCCTCGGAGGTGCCGCTGGCAATGGTCGAGCCGCCGATGACGTACGGCCCGGGGTACGCGATCACGAACCTCCCGGACGGCTCCGTGCGGTTCGAATACCTGCCGACGTTCCAGCGCTGGGATGGGGCGTGGCGACCCACGAGCGCCCTCGACCGAGCCTTGGGCGAGTGGCCGTTCCTAGTCGAAGAGAGCTTGACGGACTTCCGGATCACCCGCCTCGGCCAGAGCTTCCGGCAGGTCAAGATGCCCCTCGCGACGTACGAAATCCTCTTGGACGGCGTGAAGGAGACGTTCCCGATCATCCTCATCCCTCCTGAGCCCCTCCTCTCCGTCGTCTTCGAATCGAACTACTCCGTCGAGGTCGACGGCCTCGCGATTCGGCTCCGGGATTCCAGCGGGGCCATCGCCTGGACGACGGCGCAGTTCCACGCGTGGGATTCGGCGGACCCGCCTCGGACGTGGGACCAGCCGATTACGTCCCTTTCTTACTCGACCGGCGTGGTGAGCCTCACCCTCAACGCGACGATGCTCGCGGAGGCCGCCTACCCGATCTTCGTCGACCCGACGTGGGTCACGAGCGCGTCGACGGGGTGGGCGAGCATTTCGACGCGGGACAACGTGACGGAGGACTACGGCGACCACAACTTCCGACTCGGCTGGTTCGCGGACAACTTCAACGACAACACGAAAGACAGCGTTTGGCTCACGGACACCGGCTCGTCGTGGGAGACAGGCGGGGCCGCACAGCTGAACCTTTCGACCCGGATCCGGGCGTCCTCAAGCCGATGGGACACGAAGTTCCAAGGGAAAGTCACGATCACGAGCTCCTTCGCGAGCTTCCAGACCGCGCGGATGCTGTTTCGATGGCAAGACTCGCTCAACTATCACGCTTTGGAGATCGACCAGTTGAACGACATCGTGGCTCTGAAGAGGGTGACCGCGGGAGCCGCGACCACGATTTGGTCCACCTCCAAGACGATCGCTCCCGGCGTGCCCTATCTCATCAAGATCGACGCCTTCGGGGGCGCCTTCACCGTCGTATGGGATGGCGCGGTCCTGTGGTCCGGGACGGACCCCGGTTCGCCGAACCCGGGCCCTACGGCGAACGTGGGGCTCGAGACGACAGGGGCCCCGATCACCGTCGACGACGTCCGAGCATGGGCTGCAGCCCTCGGGAGCGTGGAGACGGTCGTCCGAAACGCGGGCGCCAACGGGGCCGTCTCGATGCGAACGGCGCACACGGACTCCCTATTCGACCTCGTCGACCTGCAGGTCCGCTCCTCGCCCGACAACGTCGTCTGGGGCGACCCGCAGTTCGTGAAGGCGGGCGCCAAGTCCGCGACGCTCGACGCCGACGCGTACAACATCCAGGACGACGATCGGAAACCGTACTACCGGAGTGACGTCGTCCTCCGGAGCACGGACGACCTCTCGCCCGCGCTTTCCGAGGTCGCCACGGTCGAGGCGGCCGTCCAGACCGCGTCGTCGGACAATTCCCAGCTCCTCGGGTACGAGCCGTGGCAGTACTACGTCGGCGGCATGGTCAACGTGGTCAACGGGAATCTCCTGCTGCAGGCCACGGACCTGCGGCTCCCTGCGAAGGGATGGAGCCTCGTGTTCACCCGATCATACAACAGCCTCAGCGGCTCGTCCGGACCGCTCGGGCTCGGATGGACGCACTCGTACAACGCTAACTTGGCGTTCCCAGGCGGGGGCGATGTAAACTTCAACGACGGCGACGGATCGACCCACTTCTTCAAGAACTTGGGCGGAGGCCGATTCGGTTCGCCGAGGGGCCTGAGCGGGACGAAGCTCATCCAGAACGGCGACCTGACGTACGCGATGTCCTCGAAGGACGGGACGAAGTGGACGTTCTCCTCGGCGGGCAAGGTGGCCGTGATGGACGATCGGAACGGGAACTCGCTCACGATGACGTACGACGGCAACGGCCGCCTGACGAAGATCGCCGACGAGTCCGGCGTCTTCCTCCTGTTGGCATACGATGCGAACGGCCGGATCATCAAGGTCGGTGACCAAAACGGCACGGTCAGCCAGCAGAGCCCGACGGCCCACACCGGCTCCTGGTCGAACGGCCAGAACGGATTCAGTTCGAACAACTTGTACGCGACCTCCAGCACAGACGGGGCGACGCACCGTTACTCGTCGTACGGTTTCTCGGGGTCAGGGAGCGCGTGGATCACGAAAGTCGAGGCGTGCGTCGAGGCCAAGACAGCCGGAGACGACGATCTCGGCGTGAAGGTCAGCACGGACGCCGGCGTCACGTGGAGCGCGGAGCAAGTCGTGAACCTCCCGACCGCTGATACGTTCACCTGCCTCGACTTCACGTCCCATCGGTCGTCCTGGACGTGGACCGACCTGTCGAACACGAACTTCCGCATCGAGATCCGGTACGTCAAGGTCGGCGGGACCGCGTCGACGGACTCCCTCGACTGGATCCCCGTCAAAGTCACGACGGCGAACCGATTTGTATCGTACGCCTACGACGGTTCGGGCAACCTCGCAAGCGTGACGGATCCGCTAGGTCAATCCGAGCTGTTCCTCTATACCGCCAAGCTCGACAGATTCGTGGATCGGGCTAACAAGAGCCTGCGGTTCGTCCGCGACGGCAGCTCGAAGACCACGGAAGTTTGGACCGGACTGTACAACCGGACGACATCCTCCATCCAGTGGGAGTTCCGGCAGTACCTGATCGCCTACGGCACGTGGCAGACCCGTCAGGCGACGGTGACGGACGCATCGGGCAACGTCACGACGATTACGTACGACCGGCTCGCGGGGCGCCCGACCCTGATCGACGGACCCCTCGCCGCCTCGGGGACCGGATGTTCTTGTTGCGGCTCGAGCGGAAACGAGAAGTGGACGATCCAATGGAACGGGGAGAACAACTGGGTCTACAAGCTGGACGGCCGAGCGAGCCGCACGAAAGCCACCTGGGACGGGCGAGCGAATCCCGTACGGCAGACGGACACCCAGGAGAAGTACACGGAGAACACGTGGCAGAACCGCGACAACGGCACCGTCTTCGATTCACTCGTAATGAAGCAACGGAACCGACGTGGGTTCACGACCTCCAACGCTTTCGACTGGGAGGGCAACCCTACCAAGACGACGGACGCGCTGGGGAATTTCACGCAGTCTGTCTACGACGCCTCCGGATTCGTGACGAAGACGACGGACAGGCGCAACTTCAACACGACATACACGTACGACGTCCACGGGTGGCGGCTCAACACGACTGATGCTCTCGGCCACGTCACGAAGACCGAATACGACACCGTGGGCCGGGTCGTCAAGACCACGACGGCCTTGGGCTTCGTGAGCCGCAAGGCGTACAACGCGAACGACTGGGTTGTCATCGAGACGAATCCGTTGGGCTTCACGACGAAATTCCAGTACAACGCGCGAGGGGACCGCACGGCCGTGGTGGACGCAAACGGGAACCAGACAACGTCCGTTGTCAACGTCACCTGGGGGAAGGTCCAGAAGAATTTCGAGGCGACGGGCGATGTGACGGAGAACACGTACGACAAGCTCGGTCGCCTCGGGCAGGTGAAGGATCCAGACGGCAAACTGTGGACGTACGAATACGACAAGTTCAATCGGAAGACGAAAGAGAAGGACCCGTTCCTGCACCTCACCCAACGGGTATACGACGCCGCGGGAAACGTCGTCACGCGCATCGATGGAAACGCAAAGTACACGAACTCGACGTATGACACCTTGAACCGCCTGACCCAGGTCAGCTACCAAGACGGGAACACGTTGACGTACGCGTACGACGCGAACGGGAACCGCATGACCGAGACCGGCTACGGCTTCACGCGGACGTCCGAGTACGATGCTCTCGACCGTCTCACGAAGATGACGTTCAACTTCGGCTCCTTCTTAAAGATCGTCCAATACACGTACGACCAGAACGGCAACCGGAAGACGATGGTCTATCCGGACGGCTTCACGGTCACGTACGTCTGGGACGCCGACAACCGGCTTGCGAACATCCAAATTACGGGGCAAACGTGGACGTTCACGTACGACGCGGACCACCGCCGCACGTCGGCGACGCATCCGAACGGACTCCAGTTGAACGCGACGTACGACAACGCGGGACGCCTCACGGCGATCCGATCGAAGGACGCTGGGTCGACCGTCGAGGGATTCACGTACACGTACGACAAAGTCGCAAACCGGAAGACGCAGGGACAAGAAGCGAACAGCACGAGTCTATCCTTCGCATACGACAAGGAGTACGAGCTCAATACGACGACATACGAGGCCGGATCGAAGGCGTACTACCAGTACGACGCGAACGACAACCGCCTGTTCCGGAACGAGACGGGGAAGCAGACGAAGTACTTCTACGGCGTGGATTCATCGATCTCCCGGCGGGAGGAGTACGCGGGCGGGAGCCTGCGCGTCACGAACAACTACACGTACGACTCGAACGGCAACCGCGTCCAGAACGTCAAGGCCGTGATCGGGCAAGGCACGACGACGTACAACTACCAGTACGACCTCGAGAACCGACTCGTCAAGGTCCTCTCGGGGAACACAGAGATTACGTCGTACGCGTACTTCTCCGACGGCTCCCGAATCCGGCGAACGGCCTCAGGCGTGGCGACGTACTTCCTTTACGACTTCCGGGACTTCAACGGCTACAACGACATCATCGCGGAGTACGACACCTCCGGGAACATGGTCGCCCGCTACGTCCACGGCCCCGGCGACGACGAGCCCTTGGCGATGTCCCGTGGCGGCTCGTGGTACTACTACCACATCGACGGCCTCGGCAGCGTGACGATGCTCACCCGCGCCGACAAGACGGTCGCGAACCGTTATGTGTACGACGATTTCGGAGGCTTCCGGTCGCGAACCGAGGCGGTCGCGAACCCGTACACTTATACGGGGCGGGAGTACGACTCCGCCGTCGACCTGATCTTCTACCGGGCGAGGTACTACGACCCACTCACTGGGCGGTTCCTGACGAGGGACCCAGCGGGGATCGTGGACGGGGCGAACGTGTACGTGTACACGGGGAACAATCCAGTGAATCGCGTCGACCCAAGCGGCTTGTGCGGCTTCTGGGATATTGGCTGCGTCATCCGTGAAAACTTTTGCATGATCAGCTGCTCGTTCCTGCTCGGGCTGGGCGTCGCCGCTGTTGCAGCCGCCGGGGCAGCGAAGGCATGCTACGGGAACATATACTGCATTTTCGGCATAACGGCCCTCGCGGGGTTCTTCGCTGCTCCCGCGATTGGCGCGGCTTGCGCAGCTTTGTGCCACGCTCCGATAGGCGTCGGATTGCTAACGGGCTTGGTAACCTGGGCGTTCATCATGGCCTGCGTTCCTGCGCTGTGGTGGGACCCTCTAGCACTTGCGATCTGCATTGGTCTGGAACTCTTGATTGGAGCGGTCTATGCCGCAATGCTTGCCAATCTTGCTCCTTACGGGGTCTATCCCTGACACGGCATCTCGATCAGAGCCCGGCGCAACAGGTCGAAGCGGCAAGCGCACTAAAGTGTCCAAGCATCGGCAATGCCCAGATGTTCCCGTCTTTGGTGTGATTCCCGATGACAGATGGCGGCGCGAATCGTTCCAGCATCGGATTCCGCTTGTCCAGACGCATGTGGCGGTCATACGCGCCGCTCACCGTAGTCGCTGCAGCCATCTGCTTCTCGTACTTCGTCCTGCCCTCTCCACGAAGTGAGACGTGGGAAATCTTGTTCGTCGCGCTACGCTTCGGTGCAATTGGCTTCTTCTCCGTCACGCTTGGTTTGTTGGTATTAGGGCTTCGAGTGCGCAAGGTTTCGGTCGACGCGAAAAGTGTGCACTGGGAAGGCCGGTTCGGGGGAATGTTGGACTTGCAATGGGCTGACGTGGGGCGACTCGAATTCGCCGAGCTGCCGAAAGGTCCTCTTGCTCTTCTCACTAGGAGTCCACATATCATCATGATCGGTGTGTTCGGAAAGGCGGGAACGCTCAAGGTGTCGATGAGGCCGCGGGCGGATTTTGGTCGGGTGGATGGAGAGTCGCTCGAGTCTGCCGTGTTCTCCCAGGCACGCGAACATGGAGTTGAAGTGAAAAGAGTGGATTACCGAGATGTTAGACGCTGGAGAGGGTCTAACGAGTAGAAGTGCTGGGCCGATGAGTTGCTAGCGCAGTTTTGCAACGTCCACGACCAAGACGTACGGGCTAGAAGCTTACGGAAGAAAACGATTCTTATTCGGCCTCGTGTCACCTCTTCTTCTTGGCGTACACATCACGGTCGCGGCTATCTTCTGTGGTGCAACCTCAACGTTCTTGGCATTCCCCTCGCACTGAGTATGGACAGCGGCTGTACTTTGCCTTCAGGGCACACGCGAAGAAGCCGTTGAAGCGGAAACCGTGATGAGCGGCGTTCCGCGCACGGTGAACTCCATCAGGAGAAACGCGTGACGCCGAAAACAGAGTGGTCATCGTCTACTGCCACAGCGGTCGTCGCACACGTGGTTCGTCCTGAAGTACCTCCTCGGCTACCCGAACGTCCGGAACTACGACGGCTCCTGGACGGAGTGGGGGAACCTCGTGCGGACGCCAATCGAGAAGCCGTGAGACCCGTCTCTCGGGACCAGCCTGCCCCCATCGGCCGCAGCTTTCACAGGGCGCTCAAGAGCGACTTGACCTCAGCTGTGCCCAGAATCCGGGACCGCGATAACAACCGAGGTTCAGAGAAGTCTTTCGTGTTGAAGGTCCAGATGCCTTCGTTGTCCACGGCGAGGGCGAGCGCGACGACAGGGACGTCATCGGGATCGCGAATCAGACCTGCGGCCTCGTCTTCCTTTTCCTTGTACGCGGACCTCGGGACGACGCTGACGAATTCGTCGGTGAGGAGATCGAGAGCCTCCTTAACGAGGGTCTCCGGAACTTTCTTGCGGTTCCAATCGTCCCGGTTCTCCCACACCTCGCGGACGCACGCCTCCGCAGTCATGAAGACGCCGGGACGGCGGAGAATCAGCTCCCGCACGATGCCACGCTGTATCAGGGCCGCAACGATCACGTTCGTGTCGACGATGATGTTCAACGGCGAGCCTTCTTGGACCGCCACTCCCGGACCATGTCGACGATGTCATCTTCCCGGACGCCCTCGACGGTCAGGCGATCGAGAAGTCCTGCCGCCCGCTTCCGCTTCGCGTCTTCGAGGGCCTTCCGGATTTGCGCCCGGAACCACTCGTTCCTCGTCTTGAATCCCTCGGTCGAGAGGATTCGATCTAGGGCTTGGAGGAGTTCCCTCTCAACGCGGAACAGGACTTGTGTTTCGGCCACGAAAATAGATATCTAGATGATATCATTTAAGCTTTGCGTTTTGCACTCCCACGATGGGGATGTTCCAAGTGGGAGGCGATCTCAACGTCCTCCACGAGCCGAAAGGCGTGACGCCGGACAGAGAAGTCATCGCCTACTGCCGGATCGGCGAGCGCTCCTCGCACACGTGGTTCGTCCTGAAGCACCTCCTCGGCTACCCGGACGTCCGGAACTACGACGGCTCCTGGACGGAGTGGGGGAACCTCGTCGGACGCCGATCGAGAAGTCGTGATCGGTCGGCCAGGCCTGAAAGCCATCCATCGCCTTCGGGTGACCGAACCGGGGAGCCACTAATGCCCTGGTTTCCGCGCCGCCACGACGACGCTCTCCGCCCCGAACGTCTTCGTGATTCGCTTTGTGCTCTCGGAGGACGACCGAGAGAAATAATCGAGTCGCTTCAGGATCCGTACGTCGTGGAACCCTGCCGACCCGATCGTTTCTAGGTACTCCGGCTCCACGGCAGCGCCCCCGATGCAGTCCGCCCAGAGTTGCGGGTTCAGTCCACAGACGTCGCCAACGTCCGACTGCACGACGATGTCCGCAAGTTGCAGGCGCCCGCCGGGTTTCAGGACGCGGTAGATCTCGCGGAACGCGGAGGACTTGTCCGGCACGAGGTTCAGCACCCCGTTGCTCGTCACGACGTCCACGCTGCCATCCGGGAGCGGGATGCGCGTCGCGTCCCCCTCCAGGATTCGGACGTTCTTCACTCCCATCCGCTCGATGTTCGACTGCGCCTTGGCGATCATCGCGGGAGTGATGTCGAGGCCGTACACGTTCCCGGATGACCCGACCTTCAAGGAGGCGAACAGGATGTCCGTCCCGGAGCCAGATCCGATGTCAAGCACGGTGTCGCCTGGCCGCATCGACTCCGCCAGGTGTGGGTACCCCACGCCGGCGAAGGACTCCGTGGCGGTCGGCGGCAGCTTCCGAAGGTTTCCTCCGGATAGCCGAGATACCGGAGCGCGTCGAGGCCCAGCGGAAAGTGGTATGCTTTGTCCGGCCGCGTCGCGACCTCCGTATATAGAGATTGCACAGCCTCCGTGACAATCGGCTTGAGGTCCGACAGACTCTCGACCTGGACCTCGGGAGGCACGTGGGAGACCCTCACGAGCTCCATCGGGAGCTTCTCTACCTTCTTGTCGGCCCAGCGCCAGGCGGCGATCCCGTCGAAGGCATGCGCGGTCAGCAAACCCGCCGCCGCTAGGGTCTCTAGTCGATGTCGCGCGTCCTCGTCGGGAATCCGGAAAACTTCCGCAATCTCGTGAGCGGGGGTGAGGGCCCGGTGATGCTCCACATAGTCCAGGATGTCCGCCGGGCTCCGCTTCGGGAGGCCCGGCGCGAGGTCATCGATGATTGTCTCGAACGGCTTGGCGGTGAAGACCTCGCCTTCGATGACTTGCCGCCCATCGCGGTTCCGGACGAGGAGGGAGAGGAAGTTCACACCGCTCCGGTGCATCTCGTCCCGGTCCACGTCAAGGGCCTTTGCGACCGCCTCGGAGTGGGAATCTTTCCTCACCCGGCGCCCATCCAGGCCAATCTCCTCCGCGAGGCGAATGATCTCGTCGTCGGTTGCGGCTCGGCATTCGAGCCCGAAGGCTTCCATCATGCGACGCAGATATCGAGGCGCGAGTTCCTCGGACTGAAGCTGGGCAGCCTTGAAGGCACGGCATGCGGGATACGAACTCGTCGCACCCGTCCGAAAGTAGTAGTCCGGCCGGATGGGCATCTTCGTCAGCTCGATCGACTCGTGAATCCATTCCACCGTCGAGCGTTGGTCCACATCGTACTCCTCCATCCATCCCTGGAGGCTCTCGAACTGGCCGCCCATCTTGTACGTGACCTTCAGGTTCTCCCCGTAGACCTCCTTCAGTCGGTGGAGGACCGGCTCGAGGCCCCACGACCACCAGCACCACGGATCCGCGAAATGAACGATCTCGACGGGCGATTCCGTTTTCAACTCCTCAACCCCCGCCGAGTGATTCGTGAAGGGTCACGGCGATGCGGGCATGGCGCCGGACCGCCAAAGGTACGCGGAGGAGGCAAACATCCACACCAGCAGGAGGAAGAACCAGCCGATCCCCGCGGCAAGCGTCGCAAGCGAGAAGGGCAGGCCGAAGACCACGAATCCAAGGATGGCGGACAGGATGGCAACGTAGGCGAGCCAGTTCGGAAACCGCCCGCTGTTCCGACTTAGGACACCGAACAGCAGCACCCCGGTCGACAGCGCGATGAGGCCGAGGATCAGGAGGCCGTTCGTCAGGCCCAGAACCGCCTCGGCGGTGACGGCGGCGGCATCCCGACGGGCGCCGGTGTTCTGCGCGTAAATGTCTGCGAGGGTCCGAAGCCCTGCGACTTGGGCGAACAAGGACGCGGCCGTCACTGCAAAGCCGATGACGAGGAACGCAACGGCCGCATTCGCGAACAGCCGGTTCTGGTTCTCGAGGACATCCCGAAGCGTCAAGAAGAACGGGACGGCGAAGAACAGGACGAGGGAGAACACGACGAGGGTGGCCACCGCCGTCGGGCTATAGCTGGAGAATGATTGGAGGGTTTGCTCTCCCGTCATCGTGAACTGCGCCTGAGAAACGGAGAATGCCGCGAAGAACAATACGCCGGACACAAATCCGCAGAACGCCCCGATCCGGTCGTTCCCCCACTTCGCCCGAACGCCGACACTCGCCACGCACGTCCCCCTCTGAGGTCCCGATCTTGATGTCCTGACATTAAAGTTCCGGTCTGATGGGATGACCAGGCACGTAGGCCTCCGCGGGCCGCCGTCGGGCGCGGTTCGAGATGATTGAGGAGACGTCGGCGATCACGCGTCTATTCAACCAATCGTAGGGCCTGTGCCGGTGGAAGCCGCGCAGCCCCCCGGGATGGCGGCACCGTGGCGAGAAGCCCGGCGAGGTAAGCGACGGCGGCGAAGGTGATCAGGTCGCTCCACGGGACCACGAACGGGGTTTCCGGGCCCGTGGGGAACCGCTGGAGCATGAAGTACGCGAACGCGATTCCGAGGAGCATGCCGACCCCGATGCCGAGGAGCGAGACGAAGGAGGTCTCGATCAAAAGATACTTGAAAATCATGGACCGTCGAAAGCCGATCGCGCGCAATGTGCCGATTTCGTTCTTCCGCTCGGCGACGTTTCGCATCGTGACGACCCCGAGTCCTGCGAGCCCGACGACCAGGCCGAGGGCGAGGAACGATTCCAAGATTCGGATGAAGGACAGGTTGACCTGCAGGATTTCTTCAATGAACTCCCGGAACACCGTCGCGTCCATCCCGTAGGCTGTGAAGTCCCGCTCGAGGAGACGATTCACCTCGTCTGGCGATTCGCCGGAAGACACTTTGAACAGGAAACCGAGTGGCGCCTGCGCCGAGAAAGCCTCCGAGGCCACCGCGTCGCTCACGAACATTCCAGTGACGAGGAATTCTCTCAGGACGCCAGCGACCGTGAACGACCGGCATGGACCCGCGGCGTTCACAATGTCGAGGCGATCGCCCGCTACCGGACCGAGGTCTTGGATCCCGCCATCGAAGATGGCCAGGCACGGATCCGCCGCGAGCGCCTCCCAAGCCTCTCTCGGCGTCTCGAATCGTGGCAGGAGGCTGAAGAACGGAAACGCGTTCTGGGCCGCGAAAGCCTCTCGAACGCCGAAGACGGGATAACTCACAAGTTTCCCTGTCGGGAGGGCGATGACCGCGATGGAACCGTTGAAAGCACTATAGTATGCGATCTTTGACGCTGCCGGTGCGGCACGAAAGTCCGCATCGAAGTTCGCCCCGGGCCTCGGAATGTTTGCTCGCGCCACGATGTCGTATCCTCCCGATTGATCCACGATGGCCTGCTCGACGTTCCCTATGAAGAGGGTCGAGAACATCGAAACGAGAGTGATGATGAAGACCACGAGGGCGAAAGTTGCCAGGGTGAGCCCCGTGCGGCCCTTGCGCGCCAGCGGGTACGACACCGCCGTCTTCACGACCGGGCGGAGCGAGCTCCGGCCGCTCGCGAGCCTGGTCAAGCCGGCCAACAGGAAGCGGCTGTTGAGCACGATTACGACGATCGTTGACATCACGAGTAGCGTGCCGGCGGCGACGAAGCCGACATAGGCGCCCCAGTCGTCCGCGGAACCTTGGAGCCACCACGGGCGGACGGTCCAGACACAGACGGCCAGGGCCGCGAAGGTATACGCAGCGCGCGCGCCCACGACCCGCTGGATGAGCCCCGCCGCGCCGTAGGCGAGCAACGACGGCCCGAGCACGGATAGCACCGGGACTTGGGATCGACTCGCCTGCCACGTTGCAACGATTCCGAGGCTTAGGGAGACGGCCGCAAGCAGCCATTGGAGCCGCGTGCCGCGCCGAGCAAGGGGCTCGGGAATGTCTCGGATAGCTCGCACGATGTTGAGCCGGCTCACGCGCCACGAGGCAAGGGCGATTACGATCATCGTGATCAAGAATCCGAGGGAGAACGCGATGACGAGACTCGAAACCTCAAAGGCGAAGACCGGTTCGAGCTCGACACCGGTGCCTCCCCGGAAGAGAGGGGCCAGTCCGAAGAGGCCCATCACGGCGATGAAGAGACCTGCGACGGTCCCGATTGCGCTCGCAGCTAACGCATAAAGCGTCCCTTCGAAGACGAACGTCTCGGTCAAATGGGACCTGCGCATGCCGACGGCGCGGGAGATGCCCATTTCGCCTTTGCGCTCCTCCGCGAGGACGATGAAGATGTTCATGATCAGCAAGACGCCCGAGATCGACGTGAACGTTCCCAAGAGCCCGAAGATCTGGACGACAAAATCGACGTTCGTCTCCCCTTCCTCGATGGCCCGTTGCTTCACTGGGACGATGGTCTGTCCGGGTGGAAGCCACGGTTGGAGCTCCGATATGGCCTCGTCCGTGAAGGCCGAGGAATCGGCCGCTCCGCCCGAATTCGAGACGAAGATTGCGTTGATCTGCCCGGGCGTGTCTAGGAGAGCTTGGGCGTCCGGAAGGCGCACGAACAGATTCGGCTGAACAAATAGCCCCCCCTTCCCAACGTCGTCAACAACGATGTGGACGTTCACGGTCGCGGTGCCGAAGGCGGTGTCGACCTTCAGGGCATCTCCGACGCGGGCGTCGAGTCGATCCGCGAGCTTCGCGTTCAGGGCCGCTTCGCCCGAGAGGATGTCCGTGGCCGCATACGGTCGCCCTCCCACCGAAAAGACGTCGAAGTCACGGATGGGGTCGAAAGCAACGAAGTCCGCTGCGGGCTCGACGTAGCCGGTTGCTTGGTCGGAGATCGCTGCGGGAAGGAGGATCCGAGGCGCGATTCCCTCCACATGCGGCATTTCGCCGAGGCGTCCTTCGACACCAGCGTACACGGACTCATTGAAGAAGGCACCGCCAAGGCCCGGAAAACGCTGGCTGAGATACGTCCCGGAGCCGCCGGGCACCCAAGCGATTTCGTCGACAAGACCCAGCCCGCGAATCGCGAGCTCCCGGAAGGTGGCACGGAAGCTGTCGCCCATCACGAGGGTTCCGGAGATAATCGATGTGGCGATAAACAAACCTGCCACCGCGAGCGCCACCTGGCCCTTCCGTCGGAGGAAGTTTCGAACGCCGATGCGCAGGAGGATTCGACGCCGGAAACCGAGGAGAAGTAAGGCGCCGATGACGACGAGTACGGCCGTCAAGTACGGCGTGAAGTCGATCATTTCAGCCCCCCATCCGCAGTTCGCGCTCGATCCGTCCGTTGCGCATGTGCACGATCCGCCCGGTCGCCCGGCTCACCTCGGGATCGTGGGTGACGATGAGGAATGTGCGGCCCATTTCTCGGTTCAATCGCCGGAGCAAGGCGACGACGTCGGCGCTCGTGTCGCTGTCCAAGTTCCCCGTCGGTTCGTCGGCGAACACGATGTCCGGATCGTTCACCAAGGCTCGAGCGATCGCCACCCGCTGCTGCTGCCCCCCCGACATCTCCATCGGCCGCTTGTCCGCCTCGCCGGTCAGACCGACGGCCTCCAAGGCCCGGAGAGCCCGTTCTCGCGCATCCGCCGGATTCCGTCCAAGGACGAGCAGCGGCAGCTCGACATTCTCGACCGCGGAGAGGACCGGGAGGAGGTTGTACGACTGGAAGACGAACCCAATCCGATTCGCGCGAAAGTCCGTCTTCTCGTTATCGGTCATCCTCCCGAGGGACCGACTGCCGATGAGCACCTCCCCCGAACTTGCGTCGTCGATTCCACTGAGGACGTTGAGCAGCGTCGTCTTGCCGCACCCTGATGGCCCCATTATCGCGACCATCTCCCCCTTCTCGATCGCGAGGTCGATGCCCTGGAGGGCCGACACGCGGATGGCTCCGGTGTCGTACACCTTCGTGAGGCTTCGAGCGACGACGATCGGGCCCCCGTCCTCCCCGGCGGGCGGAGCGAAGGCCTCGGCCTCTGGAACGGGGGCCTGGGATCCCGCCGGCTTCCGGCGGAGGAGGGCGATGACGAGCCCCGCGGTGGGGAGCCAGAGCAGGCCGACCTTCACGCCGTCGGAGAGCTCCGGGAGGACGCGAACGTACAAGCCGGGGACCGTGACCCCCGCGATGACCTTCAATCCGTACAAGATCGTCGCGAGGGAGGTAACGGCGAACAAGACCCAGACCGTCGCGCGAGCGACGCTGTGGCGCCCTCGTGTCGGCGTTCGCCGTTCGCTCGCCATCCTCCCTCGGCCTGTCGAAGACCCCGCACGCGGAGCGTCTCGCGTCCCTACGAGAGAGTGACGGGCAGCTCGCGCGCGTCGCGCGTCCTCTGGCCCCCGAGCCATCATCCGGCGCCTAAATCTAGGTTTCGGCTCGTCCGAATGACCTCGTGTCCCCGGCTTCTCCATCCGTCTCTCGCCTCCCGATCGATCCGTCCCGAGCCCGACTCGGAGCTTCCTCCGTTCATCGGATCGCTCGCGCGCGAGCGAATCGAGCCAGGCCGGGAACGAGGAGGAACTTCGAGGCGACGTTCGCCGCGAGGAATCCGAGCCCCGTAATCGCGAAGCCCGCAAAGATGAGCAGGTGCGGCGCCGCGAACATCGACTCCACCTCGGTCACCTGCTTCACGACCTCATGGACGTAGTAGTCCCAGCCGAGGCCGAGGGTCGTCGTCCCGAGGCCGGTCGCGATCGTCGCCATGGAGGCTTTCAGTCGGCGGAGAGCAGCCTTCGGGATCGACGCGAAAGGCTCCTCCTGCCTCGCCTGGACGACACGTTCTGCGGGCTTGACCCGGCCCGCTCGGGCGATCTCCGCGAGGACGGCCGATGCGTCCCCTCGGTACTCACACCGCACGTACGCTTGGAGTTCCTGGGACAATCCCTTGGAAGCCCAGGCGTCGCGCATCCGGCCCACTCCTTCTATAGTCGCTGTCGGGATCATGGGTCAAGGGCAGGAATCGGTGGGGCAAGACGTCGCCCAAGTAGATACACGGTGTTTACTGTCTCGGAGCCTCCGAGGCAACGGAGACGAGGTCAAGTGCCAAAGATGGACATTCGGTAGGCCTCGTCTCGAGCTCCGTGAACGATTGCCGGTCGACCGGCCGAGCGTCCGCCCCCGGCACTCTTCGATTCAGGCGACCGTCATCTCGCCCGTCATCCCGCTATCCCGATGGGGGATGCACCAGAACGGGATCGTCCCCGCGGCGTCGAAGAAGACGAGGACCCGTGTGGTCGTATACGGCACGAGATCATGGGTGTAGAGTTTTCCGCCGAGTTCATACGTGAACGTGTGTAACGTACCATCGCGGTTCGTGATGACAATCTCCGTCAGGGTTTGGCGCGCAACGGTGAGCGCCGAGGGTGAGAACATGAAGTTTTCCGTGGTGAGCGTGACGGACGCCTGGGGCTCGAAGTCGACCCCTGTGCTCGGATGGCTCGCGGCATAGCTCCAGGCCGCCGCGCTCGTGAGGGCCGCGCCGATTGCGAGGAGGGCTACGCCGACCGAGTAGACGCCCTGCCAGCTGTGCCAACCCTCGCGAGGGGAAAGCTGGGGCCTCCCCTTACGTCCCCGGAGGAACGCGAGGACGCCCGCAGGCAGAGCCCAAGCGACGGAGAGCAGACCCAACACGGTGCCTGCGTATTCGTACGGATTCGAGGGATTCGCCAAGCCCGCGATGACGAACGGGAGGAACAGGATGAACAAGTACGAAATCCCAATCCCGGCGGCGAGATGGGCCCAGGGTCTCGGTCTCCAGAGAAGGATTCCGACGAGGACGATGGGGGGAATGAGGAACGGCCCGACGAAGAGGAAGAGAATCGGGCTGAATGCGCCAGTCACGAGGAGGGCGATGAGCAGCTCGACGAACGCCATCACGATGATCATCCGGTCGAACGTCCAAGGCGTCCGGGCTTCGCTTCCAGGCGTCGCCATGTCCCCGCTCACAACGCTCGCCCCCACAACCAAGGCACCCAAAAATCAGGCGAACCTCTCCCGGACTCCACGGTCTTCCCCCTCGGGGAGGAGACAGTCTGTGCCCATAATATAGCTTCGCTTCCGACCGCGCGCTTCCACCGGTCCCTTTCTGTAGAGGCCGATTTTGAGGAGGCTCGATGGGAGGAATAGGTCTGCGGACGACGAACCTAGATCCGGAACGACGCTCTACCCCGCATGACCGATGGAGCGAACCATTAAGCCCGCGACCCAATTCCGGTCGGCGCGGATCCCATGCGACGAAAGGCGAGTGCCCAGTGGAAGGGCGGGCTGAAAGACGGAAAGGGCGTAGTGTCCACGGCGAGCGGCGCGCTGCGAGACGTCCCCTACACGTTCTCGATGCGGTTCGAGGATGCGCCCTGGACGAACCCGGAGGAACTCGTCGCCGCCGCGCACGCGGGCTGCTTCTCGATGGCCTCGGAGCGTGAACGCGTCCCATCCGAAGCAATCGGGCGCCGTTCGGGAAGAACCATGAAACCAAGCTCCGGACTTCGTGAGACGAGTCCCGCAGGTCTCTGCTGCCATCGATAACCGATCGGGCTAGAAGCTGATGTAGGAAGGCGATTCTCATTCGGCCTCGTGTCACCTCTTCTTGACGTACACATTACGGTCGCGGGCTATCTTCTGTGAAGAAATCCGTGTCCGCGATCATCGGCGAAGTGCGTTGGACCGCTTCCTCGTCGACGCATCGAAATCGCGCCGCATGCGCCGGACCTCGCGCTCGACGTCATCGCCCCCTTCCGCGTCAAGCACCCCGATCAAAGTCTTCGCGGAAGGCCCCCCAAGAACGCGGTTGATGACGTCCGAGAAGGACTCTCCGCTGCGTTTCAAGCGGGCGAGCTTCCGATAGGCGTCCTCGGTTACCGTGATTGTCTTGACCGCCATCGGTCAGTGTACATGCACTTAAACAGATAGCCTTTTCGTCCCAGGTCATGCGCTGCCGGATCGGCGAGCGATCGTCGCACACGTGGTTCGTCCTGAAGTACCTCCTCGGCTACCCGAACGTCCGGAACTACGACGGCTCGTGGACGGAGTGGGGGAACCTCGTGCGGACGCCGATCGAGAAGCCATCAAAGGGGCACATCGAGCGCGAACTGACTCACCGATCAGCTTAGGCGAGGACTGTCCCTACCGAGAGGAGGGTAGCTTCGCATACCCCTCCTCGATACACTTAAGATTCGCCCAGCCCTACTCTCGGAGGTGAAGTACCGGGTCGTCATCGAACACGACACCGAAACGCGGCACTATAGCGCAACGGTCCCCGGCCTGCCTGGCTTGTTCCTAGACGCGAAGAGCGAACGCGAGGTCATCAAGCTCGCGAAGGAAGGGGTCCGGTTCTATCTGCAAGAGCTCGCGGCCCAAGGGGCTCGCGGAGGCCGGCGCGCCAAGCCACTTTCTGCCAAGGTCGTGACGGTGGACGTGTGAATGGCCCGCCTGCCCGGCGAAATCAACGGGCGACGGTTCCTGCGTGCGATGGCCCGCTTCGGCTGGCTCGGGGTGTTGTTCTGAAAACCGTCAAGATGGGCTACGCGTAGGTGCTTGGCATTCTTCCGCAACAAAGACCAAAAAAAGGCGGGATGTGGGTGCCTGAGGTTTCTGGACAAGAATTCACCCAACTCGGGGCCCTCGGCACTGAAGTCGCGCCGAGATGGCCCGGCGTTTTGGATGCCTCTCCAGGCAGACTTGTCATGTTCATGCCAGCGCGCAGATATACTCACCCAGCACTGGTTGCGGGAGTCTCAATCGGCACCGGTTACCTTGTCCTCGCCGCCTATCTGCTTAGTGTGATCGGCCTGAACCAGTACCTTTTGTCAGGTTTGGTAGCAGGCGGGCTCGCCCTGGCGTACATCGTTGGCTACGTGGGAGATGCCGTGTTCAACAACGCGTTCATACGCGCCACCGTCAGGCATCCAAAGGTCGTTCTTTCAATCGACCTGCTCTCGACGAATGGTCAGAGAATCCATGCCTGGTACAAATTTCCAATTCGAGTAGCAGGAGAAGGCTCGTACTCTCGGGAGGCCTCACACCTATGGATTCATGGCTTGAAAGCACGGCGCATCGCCTATGGTGGAATCGAGGAACGATCGTGCACACGCGGTTCGTCCTGACGTACCTCCTCGGCTACCCGAACGTCCGGAACTACGACGGCTCGTGGACGGAATGGGGGAACCTCGTTCGGACGCCAATCGAGAAGTGAGCGGTCCTTCCTCCCCATCCACCCGAGCGGGCCCAATCGGCAGCACTCAAGCGCGCCTCGTCGCCTCCGCCATGGGACGTGAAGGGGAACTTTGGACCGTCGCCTTTAAGTTATCCTCTTCGGATACTCCTGCCGGGGGCGGTCGGCGCGACTGCGAGCGAAAGGCTGACCTTTCAGGTCTACCAAGACATCCTTTGCGAGCTCCATCTCCTCCACAAAGCGGGACAACAGGCCGTCCCGAGCCGCGTCGCGTATCAGGTCCGCCTGCCGAACGGACGCCTGATGGACCGGGTCGCGGAGCTCGTGGAGATGGGCCTCCTCGGCCCGGATTGGGCCGTCACGAAGAGGGGCTACGCATATTACGACGAGTACACGCGGAACGTGGCTCCGTTCCTCCGGAAGTACGGCTTAGGCGGCAAGGGCCGCCCGTGACAGGCTCCCGTCGCGCGCATGAACTTAAGCTTTTGGGAACCACCGTCCGGACGCCGAGTCCGGAACCGCCTTGCTTCCGCCGCCCCCCTCGCGGTGCGGGGGGAACTCGATTTCCGAAACCATCCGACGCGCCCGATCGTCCGAGAGAGCCGAGTCGACGCCTGCATTCGTGCGCCGCTTGCAGCGGCCGTTCGCCGTCTTCGCGGCGATCATCATGGTCCTGCTCGCATTCGGCGTCTTGTCCACGCCCGCGGCCGCCGGACCTTCGGTTACCGCCTCCACCATGAACGGAGGCACAACGGCCCAAGGGAACCAGACCGGTTCGGATACGGCCACTCTCTCGCCCGGCGGTTCGACCGGGGCCACGCCGCTTTCGACATCCTTCCCGGCCGGCGTGATCTCCGGCCAGAACACCTACGTTTACACGTACGACACGTCCGCCGAGAGCTTCGCGGTCGTGAATCCGCAGCCGTACAGCGTCCTCAACTGGGACGCCACGAACAAACGGATCTCCGTTACCGCGGACCGTCGGGATGCGGGGGACGAGATGTTCGTCAGGAATCCCGTCACGCTGGATACGGCCGCGGACTTCACGGTCACCGCGCGATGGCGGGCGACGGTCCAAGGCAACTGGCAGTACGCCTTCCCGCTCTTCCTAATCCCGGCGTCGAATACGCAGGGGGACGCCGCCAGCAGCATCTACTTCCTGTACGCGGGACGGGACAACCATGCCACCCCCAGCTGCAATCCCATCTGCAACACTCCATACTACTACATGTACTACAAGGACGCGGGCGGAGTGCTCAGGATCAACACGTTCTATGAGGGCCAGACGCTGGAGGTAAACAGAGAGTACCACTTCCTGATCAACTACGACTCGTCGATCCAGATGCTCACGATGGAGATCCGGGACGCGAACGACGCGAGCCTGAAGCTCGCGCACTACCGGATCGGCACGAATGCGAACGACGGCTTCACCGTCGGCAGACTCGGCACTGCGTCCGATGGCCGATCGATCCCGTGCTGTGAACCTTACGCGGTCGCCTGGGTCGACGACGTCGTCCTGACGTACGCCACCGGCCTGTTCCGAGACGCGACCCAGGACAAGGGGGACCAGGCCACGAAGATCGGCTGGCTCTCGGACAACTTCAACGACAACCTGAACGAGATTTGGACGAAGGAACTCGGGACGGTCACGTGGCAGTCCGGCGCGATGAAAATGAACCCGAACGCGGCGGTCCACGCGGGGACATCCTGGTACGACCAGCGAGTCGAGACTCGGTTCACCTTCACGGCGGACGGCCCCGCGACCATGTTCACCCGGTACAAGGATGCCTCGAACTACTACGCGATCATCGTGTCGAGCGCGGGCGATTCGGTCACCTTCCAGAAGACCGTTGCCGGTTCCACCACGACGCTGGGCTCCTTCAATCCGACGATCAACCTGAACACCGCGTACCTCCTCAAGTTCGTGGCGAAAGGGAACTCCTTCGAGATGTGGTGGAACGGCATCCGGATGTGGACCGGGACGGACGCAAGTCCGCCCTCCGCGATCACGGGCTACCTGCGGTTCAGCACGGGGAGCACCGCTTCCGTGAACCTGGATGACGTCCGCGTGTGGAACACGGACCGCGGGTTCGAGACGAAGGCGGTCCAGGACGCCGGCACGGTGAACAAGCCCCTCCGGACGCAGATCGCCGGGACGGTCGATTCGTACAACCAGGTCCACCTCCAGGTCCGCAGCTCCGCAAACAACGTCGCCTGGGGGCCGTGGACGAACCTCAAGTCGGACGTCATGGCGGGCCTCTACTACCCCCTCCCGGACCAAGACCGCCAGCGGTACTACCAGATCCGGGCGTGGCTGTCCAGCGGGGTGGAATCCACGCCATCCCTGACGAGCGTGACGACGCAGGTCGGGACGCCGGCGACGAATCCCACCTCGAACACGGGCTTCGAGCCGTGGTATCCCTACGTCGGCGGCATGGTGAACCTCGTGAGCGGCAACCTGTATCACAGGACCACGGACATCGCGTTCCAGGGGAAGGGGTTCACGCTGGCGATCGTGCGTTCCTACAACAGCATGCGAGCCACCGTTCAGGGCGCCTTCGGCCTGGGGTGGACGTTCAACTACGGCCAAAGCCTCACCGTCAACCCGAACGGCAGCGTCACCGGGAACGGGCCCGACGGGTCCACGTTCCTCTTCATGGCGAAGGGCACGACGGGCGGGTTCTCGCCACCCGCAGGCGTGCCGGACCGGCTCGTCAAGAACGCGGACGGCACGTACACCATGTGGACGCCCGACGGCGGGAGCGAGCGCTTCAGCTCCGCGGGGCTCCTCCTCTCCATGGCGGACCGGAACGGCAACACGCTGACGATGACGTACTCCACGGGCTCGCCGCCCCTCCTCCTGCAAGTCGCCGACGCCACCGGCAAGGCGCTGTCGTTCGCCTACGACGCCCACAACCAGATCACGACGGTGACGGACCCCACCGGTCGTACGGTGACGTACGGATACACCTCGACGGTCCTGTTCACGGCGACGGACCCCCTCGGCTTCAAGAAGCAGTACATCTACACGAACGGGAACATCGCCGCCCTCCAGCAGATTATCGACCCGGTCGGGGGGACGACCTTCGTGAACTACCTCGCGAACGGCCAGCAGGTCGCCTCGCTCGATCGGCAGTCCGTGAACGTGAGCACCCTCAGGACGGACTGGCAGTTCCGGGAGTACACGCTCGCATACAATACGTCGACGACGCGGGCCGTGCAGGACGCCCGCGGCTCCTGGACGACCCTCACGTTGGACTCGTTCGGCAACGCGATGTCCGTCAACGGACCGCCGATCGGCTGCGCCTGCGACCCGACGGGCAACTCTTCGTCGTACGTCTGGGACGGGGAGATGAACCAGATCTCCCGAGCAGATGGCGGCGGAGACACCTGGGCGATGAGCTACGGGTTCCGTACCAACGTCGTGGGGACGGCGGACCCCGGAGGGAACGTTTCATGGCGGGCGTGGCTCGAGGCGAACAACGCGACGAACTACTTCGTCGTGCCGTCGGCGGGGACCACATTCCGGGGCTTCACGACGACCTACGCATATGACTCCAAGGGCAACCAGCTCTCGGTGACGGATCCCGGAGGAAACGTCACTCGTACCGGGTACGATGCCTCGGGTTTCCTCAACAAGACCGTGAGCGCCCGCGGCTACACGACCTGGTTCGTCTACAACGCGAGCGGGTGGCTGGTTCGGCAAGTCGATCCGAGGAACGACGTCACGCAGTACGCCTACGATGCGATCGGCCGGCAGACGTCCGTCACGGATCCGATGGCTTTCGTCACCACGAGGACTTACGATGACGACAGCCGCATGACGAAGGTCACGGACCCTCTCAATAACTTTACGAGCTACGTTTACAACGCGCGGGGCGATGTGATCAAGGTCATCGATCCTAACGCATACGCGACGCAGTTCCAGATTAACGTGACGCTTGGCGCCAAGTCCAAGATTATCGAGACGGGCGGCAATTCTACGGTCTTCGGCTACGACACGCGGGGCAACCTCGTCACGGTCACGAATCCTCGCGGCTTCACGACGACGTACGAGTACGATCCGTACAACCGGGAGACGAGCGAGACGACGCCCGGGGGGAACGTCACTCGCGTCACGTACGACCGGAGCGGCAACGTCGCGACCCGGACCGACGCGAACGGCAATCGGACCACGTACGCGTACGACAAGCTGAACCGCGTGACGAAGGTCACGTATCCCGGCTCCGTCGTCGTCACGACGCAGTACGACGAGGACGGAAACGTGGTCCAGTTCGCAGGCTTCGGGTACACCCGCACGGAGACGTGGGACGTCCACGGCCGGGCGACGTCCACGGTCGACAACTACGGGTCCTTCACGAAGACCCAGGGCTACCAATACGACGCGGACTCCGGCCGGACCCGGCTGACGTACTCCGACGGATCCTATGCCACGTACTTCTACAACGCCGCCGGCTGGCAGACGTACGAGAACCAAAGCGAGGGCCTCTCGTGGTCGTTCGGCTACGACATGGACGGGCGCCGCACGACCGAGACGCATCCGAACGGCGCCGTCGCGACGACGAAGTACGACAAGGCGAGCCGCGTCACGAACGTCTGGACGAACCGGAGCGGCAGCGGGATCGAGTCGTTCGCGTACACGTACGACAGGGCGGGCAACCGGCTCAGCATGACGGAGGCCAACGGCTCGTCGGCGAACTACCGGTACGACAACCTGTACCGGCTCCTGAACGAGAGCTATTCGAACGGCCGATCGATCGGCTACACGTACGACGCGGACGGCAACCGGCTGACGTCGCGGGAGATCAAGGTGGGCGGATCCCTCGTCGTCACGACGTACACGTACGGGAAGGAAGACCAGGTTCTGAAGGCCGTGATCGCGGGTGGGGCGACGACGACGTACACGTACGACCGGAACGGCGATGAGAAGACGAGCGTCACCGGCTCGGCCACGACGACGTACGCGTACGACATCGAGAACCGCTTGACGTCGGTGACGACCTCCTCCGGCACGACATCGTACGCATACTCGGCGGATGGCCGACGCCTGAAACGGGTGTCGGGCGGCACGACGACGTACTTCGGCAACGATCCCGTGAGCCGGAGCCGGATGGACGACACGACCGAGGAGTACACGTCGACGGGCACGAAGACGGCGACGTACCTTCATGGAATCGTCGTCGACGAGATCCTCGGTTACAAGACGACCGCTTGGTACGATTACCACCGGGACGCTCTCGGGAGCGTGACGCGGCTCACGGACGCCGCTGGCGCAACGCTGTCAACGTACCGCTACGACGCGTTCGGCGCGATGCGCTCTCAAACAGGATCGAGCAACACGTACGGGTTCACATCTCGAGAACGCGAGGCCACATTGGGTCTGTATTTCAACCGAGCGAGATACCACGATACGTCCCTCGGCCGGTTCATCTCGAAGGACCCTGTTGGACCGTGCGGCGGACAGAACTTATACGTGTATGCGGGCGGGAATCCCGTGAACCGGATTGACCCGTCGGGGATGTACTTTGATGGCGGCGGTGGCGGCGGGGGCAGCAGCTGGACGGGTCCCACCTGGGACGCTTATTGCCAGGACCAGGGCAGAATGCACTGCGGGGAATGGTGGGAGTGGGCCTTCTTGTTTCCGTGGACCTGCCAGCATGTCATAAAGCACGTCGAGTGCGCCGTCCATTCTGGCAGGATGACACAAGCTCAATACAACAGGGTGACTGATTGTGTGTATCTGAATGCCGGCATCGGCGCAGGGGTGTGTATCGCATCAATATTTATTGGAGCTGCCATTGCGGGGATTGGCGTAGTCGGCGGGGTCATCAGCTGCGGGATAGCGCTGATCGCGTCGGCCATTGGAATGTGCGGTTGCTTTAGGGACGCTTGTGTATATGACCTGCATTTGTAGGACACGTTCTCCGGGGTGGTTCGGTGAGAAAGGACGTCAAGGTCCTGAAACTAGATCCTAGGCTTGCCTTGCTTGGACTTGCTTCGGTCCTGCTCTTGGTTCTACTTCTCTTTGCTGCTACCCACGATAGTAGACTGGCGATCTGGCCCCGCTGGTGGACCAACGACTGGTTCATACTGACGGCCGCGTTGATCATCATATCCGGAGTAGTCTTAGCGAGATTCCGGCTGGCTGGTCCCGACGTCGTCTCCAACTTGACACCCACTGTCCGACTCGTGCTCGTCTTCGGACTCACAATGTGGCTTGCCCCGGGCGCTTACCTCGTTTGGGTGTATCCGTTCACTTGGTGGATCTATGGAGTCCATGTCGCAATCGCCCTTACCTTCGCGGGGTATATCCTTCTCCCGAAAGCTAGGAATGCAGACCCCGCCCCGCGCATTACGCGACCTACTTGAGCGAAACGGAATCGATCGGCTACACGTACGACGCGGACGGCAACCGGCTCACGTCGCGGGAGGTCAAGGTGGGCGGATCCCTCGTCGTCACGACGTACACGTACGGGAAGGAAGACCAGCTCCTGAAGGCCGTGATCACGGGCGGCGCGACGACGACGTACACGTACGACAAGGACGGCAACCTGAAAACGAGCGTCACCGGCTCGGCCACGACGACGTACGCGTACGACATCGAGAACCGACTCACGTCGGTGACGACCTCGTCGTCCACGACCAGCTACGCGTACTCCGCGGACAGTCGTCGCCTGAAGCGGGTGTCGGGCGGCACGACGACGTACTTCGGGAACGACCCCATGACCCCGAGCCGGATGGATGACACGATCGAGGAGTACACATCGACCGGAACGAAGACGACGACGTACCTCCACGGCATCGGCGTAGACGAGCTCCTCGGGTACAAGACGAACGTTTGGTATTCCTATCATGGGGATGCGATCGGCAGCGTGACGCGGCTCACGGACTCGGGCGGCGGAACGCCGTCGACGTACCGATACGACGCCTTCGGGGCGATGCGGTCGCAAACGGGACTGGGCAACACTTACGGGTTCGCATCTCGAGAACGCGAGTCGGCCGGCTTATACTTCAGCCGGGCGAGGTATTACGACTCCGGATATGGACGGTTCCTGACACGGGACCCTGCGGGGATGGTCGACGGGACGAACCTATACTCGTATGCGGGGAACAACCCAGTGAACCGGATCGACCCGTCCGGAATGGCGTATCTCAGATTTTGGGTAGACTGCTGGTGGTGGTTCTGTGTCGCCAAGTACAGGCTGACTCTGAACGAACCGGAGACTCAATCGTTCATAGGTATGTATTGGATGTTCTCAGCGGGTCTAGGAGCTACGGCGCTCGCTCTTGCCCTACTCGGCGTAACGGCTCCAGCCGCCGCCATTCCGGCCTTCATGGGGTTTGCGGCCGCGTTTACAGCTGGATACATTCAATGGGTGGACGGGCTGGGGGGGCTCAGGGGCGTATGGATAGAGACATGGCTAATTCCACCAAACAACCCGCATTTCATTTGGCACAACTAACGCGGGCCGATTCGCGGAGTTAACGTATCATGGCCTTGACGCATGGACACCCAATGGTGGAGCTTGGAATGCCGAGCAGAGGGAGTTTAGACTGCTACTCACTCGCGGACGGATTGAGAACGGTCTATGGACGCCCTAATGGAACGCCGAGGACAAGGTTAACTTCATCCTCGCCGCAAAGGCGCAAGCCACAGCGGAGAAATCCTCTTAAGAAGGTCCGAGATTCAAGCACCCTCACCCGCCGGGTAAGGATGGTGATAGTTAGGTGGCTCTTGACTGGGTTACGATGAACCTGATTGGCTCTGTGGTCGTCATGGTGAATGCGGTAATATTTGGGTATAAGAACGTCCGTATCCTCCTTAGTAAACCATTCACGATCCCCGTTTGGGTTTTTTTCTATCTAATCCTCTCTCTCCTTTTCTTACTTTTCTTGGAGACTCTAGGGGCGACTTACTTCGGGATTTCCCAAACCGCTCCTGGCGCGGCGGCGGGCAACGCATTTCTTGTGTCCCTGATCCTCACCGACCCAGCGCAGTGGAGCCAACATGTAAGGGGTCGCGAGTCTTGGCAACGTTTCCTAAGGAAAGAACGAACGAACTAAGGAGAGCCGCATCCGTCCGCCGTCGGACCACAGTTAATGATGCGGGAAGCGACTCCACTCAGGCCTCAGGCTTGCCAAGTCCAGGATCGAAGGCTTCATCGCCCAGGTCGTTGGGTGATTCGAGGAGCCATCTCGCTTACCGTCGTCTCCCGGAATGGGCTTGGCGCCGCGAGAAGCAGCGATCTGGAGTTCATCTTGCCGCCCACCTCCTCGTGATTGCTATCGTCCACCTGGTCACGAGCGACAGGGATAAGCCGATACTCAACAATGAAGGTCTCGAGATGGCCCGCTTCGGGAGAATTGCCGCGACAGTTGCGAAACGGCGCCAGACGGTGCCCCCGTTGTGGATTCAAATTAGGGGTTACAGTACGTTGTTGCTGATTCTCGGGCTGACTAGCGCGCTTGCCCCCCTGTGGATTCGGGGGCTCATCACCATTTTTCCCGGTCTGGTCGTAATGGAAGCCCTTGCTGTCACCTTCGGTCTCTTCGGCATTTTCGGATTGTCCGTCGCTGGCCACGTCCGCAAGGGCGTTACCACCGGCAATAGGTTCGAAAGGGGTTTTGTAAAGCTCTTCCTCCCCGCAAATGACGATGCGATGGCGAAGACGGGTCAGGAATTCTGGACAATCATCCGTGCAAGAAACAGATGATACGCCCGGTTCCGATTTCCGACGGTCGAGGATCAACTCCCGCACGATCCCCGCTGAATCAGGGCCGCAACGATCACGTTCGTGTCGACGATGATGTTCAACGGCGACCCTTCTTCGACCGCCACTCCCGGACCATGTCGACGATGTCGCCTTCGCTGACGCCTTCGACGGTCAAGCGATCGGGGAGCCCCGCCGCCCGCTTCCGTTTCGCGTCGTCGAGGGCCTTTCGAATCTGCGCCCGGAACCACTCGTTCCGCGTCTTGAATCCCTCCGCCGAGAGGATTCGATCCAAGGCCCGAAGGAGTTCCTTCTCCACGCGGAACAGGACCTGCGTTTCGGCCACGGGAATGGATATCTAATTGATATCATTAAGCTTTGGGTTTCGCCATTCGGTCCCCGCTTGGCCGTCGGGGCGCTATCGGAATGCGGGGCGCTCTACGGGCTGAAGGGCGTGACGCCGGACAGAGAGGCCATCGCCTACCGCCACACCGGGAGCGGTCGTCGACGAGCTCCTTGGCAACAAGACGACCGCTTGGTACGACTCCCACGGCGACGCCCTCGGGAGCGTGACGCGGCTCACGGACGCCGCCGGCGCAACGCTGTCAACGTACCGCTACGACGCGTTCGGCGCGATGCGCTCTCAAACAGGATCGAGCAACACCTACGGGTTCACATTTCGAGAACGCGAGGCCGCACTGGGTCTGTATTTCAACCGAGCGAGATACTACGATACGTCCGTCGGCCGGTTCATGACAAAGGACCCGGCGGGGATGATCGATAGTCCGAACCCATACACCTACGCGAGGAACAATCCGGCCAGCTGTATAGACCCCTCTGGGAGTCACGCGTGTTCGTGGTGGGAGTACATCGTCATTGGCTACTGGTGGTGCCGGACCCACCACACGGACTGGGGCTGCGTACTGAACTGCGTGATTACTCTGTCTGGCAATCGACAGTGGATATTCAACTGGTGTTGGTTCATCGCCGGTGCTGTCTGTGCCTTTGGCCGGGAGCCTCGGGCATGTGCGATCGCTCTGGCCGCGTGCGTGGGGATTGAAATAGGCATGTGCATTGACACATGTACCCCACGTTTCTGAGGTGCACGCCGTGAAAAGTGGCCAATGGCGCATCATCTGGTTTGCGACGTTTTTCGCGTTGGTCGTCCTTGCGACCGTAGACCTATTCTGGGGGCAACGACCATCATGGTTCCCGCTTGTGTTTTGGCTCCTAGCGGTGTGGTCTCTATCGCTGGCCGTTGCCGCAGCAAGCGGGAAGATTTCCATAAGGGCGTAGTCCTCCGCTTTTGCGCGTGGTGGTGCTGGGAGGCAGCACGAGCGCGGTTGTGGACATTATGACCGGTCTTCCCATCCCATGGGCCCTCACCGGTTCTTGATGGAGACAGTGCTTGACGGAGAGCCCGTGGTGGGTGCTGCCGGGAGGATTTGCGGGGATCGCAGCGTCGATCCTCTGGCTGGCCTTGTGGTTCTTCCGTGTGAGACACTCGCTCGCTGAAAAGGGTGGGAAGTATACCTCCAAAGTTATGGTAGTTCTGTCGGTTCAACCGTTATCCGGCGGAGTGTACGTGGTGCTGCGAGAGTTGACGGTCATTCAACCAGGCAGCACGGTCGACGCCGCGCTGTCACGCGCCGTTGCAGCCCTGGGTTGGATTGCCCTAGGGACTGTGGCTGCAGGAATAATGCTCGATGCATGGACAAGGACGCGCCAATCAACCTGATGTCGTTGCCCTCGATGGCCTCGGAGCGTGAACGCGTCCCATCCTATCCGAACGGCGCCGTCACGACGACGAGCTACGACAAGGCGAGCCGCGTGACGAACATCTGGACGAACCGGAGCGGGAGCGTCCTCGAGTCGTTCGCGTACACGTTCGACAAGGCGGGCAGCCGGCTCAGCATGACGGAGGCGAACGGCTCGTCCGCGAACTACCGGTACGACAACCTGTACCGGCTCCTGAACGAGAGCTACTCGAACGGCCGGTCGATCGGCTACACGTACGACGCGGACGGCAACCGGCTCACGTCGCGGGAGGTCAGGGTCGGCGGATCCCTCGTCGTCACGACGTACTCGTACGGGAAGGAAGACCAGCTCCTGAAGGCGGTGATCACGGGCGGGGCGACGACGACGTACACGCACGACAGGGACGGGAACCAAAAAACGAGCGTCACCGGCTCGGCCACGACGACGTACGCGTACGACATCGAGAACCGCCTCACGTCGGTCACGACCTCGTCCTCAACGAGCACGTACGGCTACTCGGCGGACGGCCGGCGCCTGAAGCGGGTGTCGGGCGGCACGGCGACGTACTTCGGGAACGACCCCATGAGCCCGAGCGGGTATGATGACACGATCGAGGAATACACGTCGACGGGCACGAAGACCGCCACCTATCTCCACGGGATTGGCGTCGACGAACTCCTCGGCTACAAGACGACCGCGTGGTACTACTATCATGGGGACGCCCTTGGGAGCGTCACGCGAGCGACAGACTCGGCCGGGGCGATGTCGTCGACGTATCGATACGACGCCTTCGGGGCAATCCGGGCCCAGAGCGGAATTTCGAACACGTACGGCTTCACCTCACGGGAAAACGAAGCGTCGCTCCTGTACTACCGAGCTCGCTACTATGACCCATCCCCAGGCCGGTTCACCTCGTCGGACCCGTCGGGCATGGCGGACGGACCGAACCTCTACGCGTACGCGGGCGGGAATCCCGTGAACCGCGTCGATCCGTCCGGACGGTGGTTCGAGGGCTGCAGCGGCTGGGAGTGCCACTATGGGACTGGACAACCGGGTGGCGGAGGAAGCTCGGCTAGTTCGAGCGGTGAAACCGGGACCTACACGTCGGCGTACTGCGACGGATGGGCCGTGGCCCGTGGCCTCTGCATCCCTTCAAACAACGCGCCGGACGCGTCTCTAACCTCGACGAGCAGCAGTGGGAGCGCGCCGAGGGGGACGTGCACGAACTGGGGCGCTGTCGCCGCAGGCGTGGGATTAATCGCGCTTGTTGTTTTTTTCGCAGTTGTGGCCACAATCTTCGCCCCGGAGATTTGGCTCGAACCTCACGTGTGGATTTTTTTCGGCGGGCTGGTCGTGATGGGGCTCCTTGCGATCGGTATCGGCATGAACCAGCAGTGCTCTTAGTGAAGGTCGGGTCTCATGCTGGACGTGCTTGCTGCCGTGCTACTAACCGCGTGGGTGCTGGTTCTCCTATGGCAGGTTATGCGGGGTGCGGTCTCGCCAAAGGTTGTGTCCCGGCTGTCGGGCAATCCCAAGCTGATCGCGGGCTACTTCCGAGTGGCGCAGATTCTAGTATTTGCAGCGATTGGGCTAGGTATCGTTGTGGCCTTCCTGCTAATCCTCGTCCTGGAAAATTTTCCCGGAGTCGGCGTGTTATGGGGAGTAGCCGCCCTGAGCATCGGGGCGTACCTGCTGTCCCGGCGACTGGCCCAGACAGCTTTGGCGGCCGAGAGCGCGGGTGCCCCTCGTCAATCGCAAACGAAATGATCCGGCCGTTCCGAGCGATCAGACCGAAACCGGTCGTCCTTAACACATGACATCCTCCCGGGCCTCCTGCGTCCTGAAGTACCGCCTCAGTACCAGGACATCCGGAACTACGACGGCTCGTGGACGGAGTGGGGGAACCTCGTGCGGACGCCGATCGAGAGGTGAGGATCGGCCTAGTACCCCTCGACGGTCAGGCCCACCGCATGCGAAATCTCCATGAGGTCTCGATCCCTCGTGACGAGCGTGTGCCCTCCTTGGATCACGATCCCCGCGATCATCGTATCGAGGTGGCCTTTCGACCTTCCGAGCCGCATGAGCTCCGCGCGGATCTCCGCGGCCTTGACCGAAGCGCTTTCGTCGAACGGCAGCACGGTGAGGCGGGAGGCGAAGGCGCGGAAAGCAGCGGCCTCCGAACGGGACCGCGCGAAGAGGAGGCCCGCGGTGATCTCGTAGAGGACCGGGGCCGTGAGGAACCGAGTGTCGCCGCGCGTCTCGATCTCTTTCGCCTTTGCGACAGCGAGTCGGTCCGACCGGAGCAGGTCGATGATGAAGTTCGCGTCGAAGGTGATCCCCAGAGCCTCACCGTCGAATTGGGGGCCGGTGCTCCTGCGCCTCGATATCCTCGTCCCGCATTCGAGCAATCGCTGCAGCGAGCTGGTCCACGGACTTGCGGTCGAACAGCCCCCGGAGGTCGAGCAGGGACGGCTCGCGGCCTCCCAAGATACGGTTGATTACGTCGGAGAAACTCTCCCCCGGTCGTTTCGCCGCTTTGAGCTTCACGTACGCGGAGTCTTCGAGGGAAATCGTCTTCGTACCCATGCACCTGTGTATGTGTTTCTGTGTATATAACCGTGTCGTGGACAAGCCTGCACGGGTGACACGGCCGAGGGGACACTATCGCCACCTCCCGGGTCGAAGACCGGTCGTCGTACACGTGGTTCCTCCTGAAGGACTTCCGCGGCTACCCGAACGTCCGGAACTATGACGGCTCGTGGACGGAGTGGGGGAACCTCGTGCGGACGCCGATCGAAAGCCGTGAGGCATCCGCAAAGCGTTTCGCCTCTCGCGAGATGACATCGGCTCGTGGCGGTTCCGGTAGGCCGCGCTTAGTCCGACCGAATCTGCTTGGGCGGTCCTGTGCGAACACTTAAGTACGTGACTACACGTACAATCCACGATGGCCAATCTTACCCTCAGCGTCCCCGACGACCTCTACGAGGAAATGAAGAAACATCCCGAAATCCGCTGGAGCGAGGTCGCCCGCCAAGCACTTGCAAAGAAACTCGAGGACCTGCGCCGGCTCGATGCCTTGCTTAGCGGAAGTAGGCTCACAGAGCGGGACGTCGGGGACGTCGCCGACTCGGTCAAGGAGGGCGTCTGGAAGAAGCATCGGAAGAGGAAGAGCACGGGGTCTAGGTGATGAATCCTGAAGCTCGTGCTCGACGCGAACATCCTCATCGCAGCCTTGCTGCGCGACTCCACGACCCGACGTCTCGTAGTCGTCGGCGGCCACGAGTTGCATGCACCCGACTACTTGTTCGACGAAATCGACGCCCATCGCGACGAGCTGTCGAAGCGTAGCGGCCAGCCTCCGAACGTCTTTGGGAAGCCCTGCGAATCCTTCGGGCGCACGTTGTCGAACACGAAGCGGCGGACTACGACAATTGGCTCGAGAAAGCCCAAAGCCTCCTCCGAGGTCGAGATCCGAAGGACATTCCGTATGTGGCTCTTGCCCTCGCGCTCCAAGCGGATGGGATCTGGACGGAGGATAGAGGGCTCGTCGCTCTGGAAGGCCTCCCTGTATACCGGACCGCGGACCTAGTTCGCCTCGGATCGCGCAGCGGATGAGGATGTGACCTGAGGTGGCCCGGGATTGGACGAGCTGAAGGCGCTATCCGCGCCGAAAGGCGTGACCCCGGACAAAGGAGGTCATCGCCTGTTGCCGGATCGGGGAACGGTCGTCGCACCCGTGGTTCGTCCTGAAGTACCTCCTGGGCTACCCGGACGTCCGGAACTATGACGGCTCGTGGACGGAGTGGGGGGAACCTCGCTCGCACGCCGATCGAGAAGTGAAACGACTTCCAAGCTACGGAACCTACGGCGGCGGCCAGACCCGGAGGAGCCCCGAAACCCGGTCGAACACCCGGTCCTCAGAGAGAATCTCCCTTTCCCCCGCTTCCAGCGCAGCCGCGGCGTGGATTGAATCCCTCGGGCGCATCGGCAACGATCGGTAGAGGTCCGCTGCGCGGCGCAACACGGCGAGGTCCACGCGGAGCCAGGTGAGATTCGGGAACACCAGCAGCTCCGCCCCCTTCGCAATCGAATCTTCGGGCCCGAGCAGACGACGCACGACGTAGACGACCTCGTCCCACGTCAGGGTCGCCGTGGATACTTTTCGGGCCCCGCTCGCAAGGGATTCGAGGAATCGTGCCGCCGCCGGGACCGGGGGGATGCGCTCTGTATGGAGGACGGGCACAAGAAAGAGCCCCGCATCCGCGTACATCAACGGCCCGAGTCCTTGTACTCGTCATCGAGGACCGATTTCCAATTCACCCGCTTCCGGAGCTTCTTCCCTTTGACGGAAAGGAAGCGCGCGACGAACTCCTGAGGGCTCGGCTCCGGTCTCACCACGATCGTGTCGTCCTCGACCTCGAAGTTGAGGATCGCGCCCTCCGTGAGGCTGAGCCTCTCACGGATGTCCTTCGGGATCACAACCTGGCCCTTCGGCCCGAGCTTGCGCTTCATTCCTACCCAGAAGTAGGAATTCCTACTACAAATACCCTCTCCTCCCGACGGCTCGGCCGGAGATCGCATGCCCCTGGCTGAGAGGTCATCGCCTCTTGCCCGCTCGGGGAGCCATGAGCGACCCGCGATGGACCACGATAGGCTCGGTGCCCGAGAATTCAGGTAGCGCTTAAGAGAACGAACCGCATGCCTCGAGACAGCGAGGGCGTATGATCGCGTCGCCGAAGGACGCATCGGGTCGGTTCCTGCGCATCGGCTGGCGAGCGATGGCCGTGTGGGGGATCGGCGTCGCGGCGCTCGGCGTTTCCGTCGCGGTCGTCAACCACATCCTCTCGCCGCAGCTCCTGCTCTACACGACAACCGATGAGCAATTCACGGGCGTGTCGTGGGCACAGATCCAGGGGATGGGCCCGAATTTCCCCCTCTGGCTGAGCCTCTTCTACGACACGACCGCGACGATGATGGCCGCCTACGGATTCCTGACGGCCCTCGTGGCGATGACCGCCTTCCGCTCCGGGGAACGGTGGGCGTGGCTCAGCCTCCTGGCCTCGTTCCTCGTCTCCTCCGGATACCTGGTCGGCACGGCCGCGCCGTTCCTCGGCCGAGGTCTCCTCGGGATCTCCGGAATCTCGATCGGCGTGCCGGGCATCGTGCTCGTGGCCGCCTTTCTGGTCGTCGGCTTAGTCCTCCCCGGACTCGATCTGAGGAACGCGCCCGCTCCGTCCACCCCGCTCCCCACGAAACGCTCGAAGCGGTGGAGCTTCAGCTGGATCTCGCTCGCGGTCGTGGTGGGCGGACTCAACATCCTCTTCGCAATCTTCGTCCCCTTAACGGACCACCTCTCGCTGTCCGGTGCGCCGCCGACGTACATGACGTCCGATGCGGCCCTCAGCGGGGTCCCGTGGGACACGATCGCCGCTTCGAGTCCCGGGCTGTCCCTCTGGATCGTCCTGCAGATGGACAACATGTGCGCGCGGATGATGGGGACGGGCATCCTCGCCGCCGCCGTCGCGGTCAAGGGCTTCCGGGGCTCTCGGCGCTGGGCGTTCGACGGCCTCCTCGTGGCGTCCGTGGCGTACTGGGCGGGCCTCATCGTGGCCTCGATCCCCTCGTACGAAGCGGGCATCGGCGATCCGAGCGCGGTCTCCGTCGGAGCGCTCTGGGATGCGCCGGGCGTGCCGTTCACCGCACTCCTCGTCTTGAACGTCATCCCCCTCGCCCTGTCGTACCCGTACTTCCGAGGGATGTCGCGGGGAGCGTCCCCTGTCGGCTGACGCTTCGGGCTCCAGCCGGCCTCGCTCCGAGGCCCGAAAACCACGAATCGGAGGGGCAACCGCGCCAGAGTCGGATTCCGCGAGCGACGGTGTTTTGTAGCTTCGCCGTATGAAGGGTCACGACGGCTGTGTCGAACGCATCCGAAATTGTGGAAGAACACTCGCGACCCCCGATATTTTGTGAGGGGTGCGGAAGAGACATTCGGCTCGGGTTGCGGGTGCTAATCGGCCGTGGGAGATGCCCTGACTGTGGAAAGGCGATTCCGCGTCCCAGCTTCCGCGTTGTCCCCTGGTGGATCATCCTCCACTTGAGGTCACCGACCGCGCCCGAGCGCCGCTTCAGGGACAGTTGGTAGACCGACCGATCGCAGCCCGCGAGGGCGCAGGAAGGGGCAAGACGCGACTTGCAATACCCTGTTCAAGGTTCCGCGATAGCGGCACGGCACCGCCATCCCGGCGGAAGTATCCCGTCGGGCATGAGGTGTCGGCAGGAAAACAGCTCGCGGCCTCGTACACTATCGACCGGGGACCTTGTACTCGTCATCGAGGACGGATTTCCAGTCCGCGCGCTTTCGCCGCTTCTTCCCTTTCACGGAGCGGAATCGCTCGACGGCGTCGGCGCTTCGGAGCCGCTCGATGTCCGCGAGGTCTTGCAGGGTCCCACGACCGGCCTTCCGCTCGGTGAGGTCCCGTGCCGAGATCACATCGATGACACGATTGCCGAACCGCCGGCGCACCGCGCGCGCGGACAACGCATCGAAGTCCGCGTCGAAGAAGAAGTCGATCAGCCAGCCTGCGAGGTTGAACGAGACGTGACGAGCGTCCTTTCGGATGGCCAGGTCCGCGGTCCGCGGCCCCGGATGTGCCGGGAGGCCCCCGAGACCGTCCATCACCTTGTAGACGGCCCGGACCGTCTGCGGTCCCAAGGGGACGAGGAAATCCACATCCCGCGTCGCCCGCTCATATCCGTACGCGGCCATCGCGAATGCGCCATGCAGGACAATCCGGATGCGCGCCCGCCGGAGCGCGTCGACGACATCGGCGTACGCCTCGAGGAGCGTCCGCTGAACCTTCGGGCGGGGGTTCGCCATCCGGTGGACCCCCTCGACGAGGTCGAAGTACGGTTCGCGGGCCATCGCGAGACCCACGTCCTCGCAGGCTTTCAACCCTTCGGGAAGACCCTGGATCTGGATCGCGTCCAAAGGCGGTTAAGCGCACTTCTCTCACGACGCAGCGTTCAGTACGCAATCGCCGGCATCTCGCGCACGAACTCGTCGGCCGTCAGCTGGCCCATCATGAAGTCGGCGACGTCCGCGCGTGTGATGCGGAAGCCCCATCGCGGAATCCCTTCGACGGCCACTCGGTAGCGGCCTTTCGCGGGCCCTTTCGCGAGGAGGGGCGCCCGCACGACGATCCAATCCAAGCTCCGCCGCCGAATCTCCTCGAGCATCTTGCGGTGCTCCTCGTACACGCTTCGCAAGGCCAGTCGAAAGAAACGGATGCCCAGGTTGCCGACGAGGAATCCCGCAGGCTCCCGGAGCGCGCCGGCCGCGGACAAGACCACGATCCGCTTCACCCGATGTGTCTCCATGGCGTCGAGGATGTGGCGCACGCCCTGCGAAAGGACCGGGGGCGGCTTGTGGGCGGCCGTCCCGAGGACGCTCAAGACGGCATCGCGTCCTGCGACCGCTCCATCGACGGAGGCCGGGTCAAGCACGTCGCCACGCTGTACCCGCAACCGGTCGTCCACCACGGTCACGCGGGCCGGATCCCGCGCGAAGGCGGTGACATCGTGGCCTGCCCGGATGGCTCGCTCCGCCAGGATGCAGCCGGTCCGACCCGAGGCCCCGAAGAGGACGATCTTCACGATCTTGACTTCCGGAGGCTTAATGGGACAGGCCGGCTCAAGAGCCTGCGGCGATTGCGGACCCGCTTACGAGCGTCCGGTCATGGAGCGCCGTGCGGCCTCTCGAACCCGTGAAGACTCCAAGGCGTAGCCCGAGCGGACCTCCCCCCTCTGGGCTCGGCCGTCCGACTCCTCGAGCTCGCCGTTGCGGCCTCAGGGCCACTACACGGGCCGCTCGAGGTCCTCGGCTTTGAATCCGGATAATTCGTTAATGGGCACTCCGAACACCTTTCGTCCCGACATCGCGCCCCCATCCTTCGGCGGAGCGAAACGGTACGACGTGGGACGTCCCAATTGGGTCCGTCGAGTCGCCTCCACACAGCCGTTCTCGATGAGGTACTCCATCATCCGCTCGCGGCCCCCGCCCGACATGTCGGGGAACCGTCCATACGCCAATTTCGATAACACAGGCGTGGAGAGTTCCCTCCCAGCGAGATCCCGGGCGAATTCGAACACGTCGTACGCGTCGTAGGGATCGAAAGGCCGGTCCTCATTTGACAGACGTTCCGCGTCGTTCTCCACGATGAACCCATCGGCTCGATCGACTCTCTCCTGAAGCTCGAGGAACTGCAGTTCGAGCTCCGCGGTCCGCGCCGCATGCTTAGATTGGATAACCCTGTCGAAATCCTTCGGCGAGTACATAGACAAGTCCCTTCCCTTCTAGCACCGGGAAGAGTAGTAGGCCATATTTAATAGTGTCTATGCCCTTGGTGGAGACCGTCTATCCTGTACATGATATACACTATGAAACTTATTTACCTCACCGCAATTCCGGGGCGAGGCGGGTTCCTTTTGCATCGAGTGATCACCGTCTTTGGCAAGCAGGAGTTCAAGGAAGTCGCCACCTATTGTAAGCGCAAGAAGATGAGCCTCTACGCCCTTGCCAAGGCGGCCATCCGAGAATACATCGTACAGCATCCCTGAAGAATTGAGACCCCGCGGGTCCCCGCCTGGCGGCCTCGACGCTGCTCGGATGAATCTCTCGCGGCAGGCGTGCGCAACGTTAAGAGTCGTATGCGATTCCTCCTTCCGGTGATCCGATGGACCGAAAGGCGAGTGCGCAATGGATCGGGGGCCTGAAGGATGGGAAGGGCACGGTGTCGACCACGAGCGGCGCCTTGAAGGCCGTCCCGTACAGCTTCGCGATGCGCTTCGGAGACACGCCGGGGACGAATCCCGAGGAGCTCGTCGCCGCCGCGCACGCGGGCTGCTTTTCGATGGCCCTCTCGGGCGAACTCGAGAAGCTCGGGTACAAGCCGGAGCGAATCGAGACGAAGGCGACCGTGAACTTCGACAAGACCGACGCGGGCTGGACGGTCAAGTCCAGCCACCTCGATGTGACCGCAAAGGTCGCGGGGGCGGACTCCGCGAAGTTCCAGGCCGCCGCGATGGCCGCAGAGAAAGGGTGTCCCATCTCCCGCCTGTTGAGGGCGGACATCACGATGAGCGCGAAGCTCGTCTGAAATCCCGTGCGGCTCAAGCGTCGCCCCGTTCCTCATCCCGCGAGCCGGGCCGTGATCCACCGGAGGACGGCGTCCCAGACCTCGGGGAAGGCGTCCCGCTTCGCCCCGCGTGGCTCGAACGAGTGGCCCGCGTTCGGGATCACGACGAGCTCATGCGGCGCCGGCAATCTCGTCATGTCTTCACGGAGGCGCGCGAGGTCGCAGAACGGATCCCGGTCGCCCTGCACGAACAACGCAGGCTTGAGGAGCATGGGCCACTCCGGCGGGTTGCGGAGCTCCGGACGGAACCGGGGGTGCAGCGGATAGCCGAGCGCGATCACGCCGGAGACGTCGGGATCGCTCGACGCTCGGGCGCACACCCGCGCGCCCATCGACGCCCCCGCGGTGAAAATCGGTGCGGCGGGCAGCTCGCCGCGCAGGAAACGGACCGCGCCACGAAGATCCCCCTCCTCGCGTGACAAGTCCCTGGACGCCATCATGCCCTCGTCCACGTAGCGGAAATTCATCCGCAACGCGAGGAGGCCGGCATCCGACGCGGCGCGTGCGATTCGAATCAACGATGGACCCTTCATGTCGCCCGACCGGCCGTGCGTCACCACGAGTCCTCCGAGGCGTGCCCCGCCGCCTCGATGGACGACGCCGCGGACCTCGCCCGACCCCTCGGCGGAGAGGAACCGCACAGGGACCTCCTCGATTCCCGCCACGGCACGAAGATACGCAACGAATCGCATCAACCTACGCGGATTGAAGCCGGACGGAGAGACCGCACACGGGGGACCGCTCGGTACGGGGGCGAGCGCATCCGAGCGGGCTTCTCCCCGATGGATGGCAGTAGGCCACGCCCACCAGCAGAGATCGGTCTCTAGGCCGGGTGCTTAGAAGCTCCCGGAGGCGGTGACGATGTCCTGTTGGCTGATCGTCGTGGGAACGAACTCGAACCCGAACCACCACGTCACCGACTGCCGGTTGTTCGTGTCCGTCCAGACGGCGTGGAACGCGTTGTCGGAGCCGACCGCCAGGCTCGTGTAGTCCCCGATGAACCCGCCGCCGAATCCGTGGCGCGAGTTGATCGGATTCGTGGTCACGGTCTGCGTGACGTCCGTCGTCAGATCGGTCACGACATAGTCCAGGCGGGCGTTGTGCACGTAGTTCCCGAGCTCGAGACAGTTGATCCGACCGACCGCGGTCGGGGTCGCGGGGGTCTTGCACGTCTGCCACGGCGAGACCACATCGGCCGCGTACGCGGACATGTACACCTTGCCGGACGGCGAGACGCCGACGGCGGGCCAGAACGAGTCGACGCGGCGCGCCGCGGGCGCGTCGAGCGTGCTCCCGTCGGGGTTCGTGACCGGGTAGCCGATCGCCGTGCGGGTCAATCCATCGAGCGCCGAGAGGATCGGCACGGGCGTGCTCCAGGTGGCGCCGCCGTCGGTCGACTGGCTCCACACCGCGGACGAATGGCAGTTCGCGTAGACGGACGGCCTTCCGGCGAGGAAGAACGCGCAGACCCGGTCGGCGCCGTACGTCGTCGCGTCGTTCTTCACCTCGGAGGACCAGGCGGCGTACAGCGTCCCGTCCGGCGCGATGTCGGCCGCCGGGAAGCTGTTCACTCGGAACGCGGTGTTGGAGGGCGGGATGATGTCGGCGAGGGGAGCCACCTCGACGGGACTGCTCCAGGTGACGCCGCCATCCCCGGACTTCACCATCCAGATGCCGTTGAATGTCGCCAAGCGGGTGGAGCCCTCCCAGAAGACGTACACGGTGCCGTCCGCTCCGACCACCACCCGCGACCCCTGGTCGTACAGGACGTCGCCGACGATGAGCTGCGGATCGCTGAACGTCGAGCCCCCGTCGCTGGAGAACGCGAACATGATCGGGCCCTGGACGTATCGGCCGTTGTGCGGATTGAAGAGGAACCGCGTCCAGCTCACGTAGACGCGGTCCAGGAACGGACTCCCGGCATGCGTGTCCACGCCGATCCACTCCTTGTCGTTGAGGATCGCGGGCGCGGTCGTCTGGCCGATGAACGTGGGCGGCCCCCAACTGAGGGCGCCGCTGCCGTCGAACGTCCCCTTGTTCACCGCGATCGTGTTCGGCGGAGCGGTCCGGTCGAATCCCAACCCGGCGAAGTAGACGTGACCCTGGCTGTCAAACGCGAGCGAGGGATCGCCGCCGGCATCGTACGGTCCTCCGGTCAGGCGCTCCACGCCGGGGATGATCGTGCCGAGGTGCGACGGGTCGCTCGACGTGCAGCACCAGGTTGCCCCGCCGTCGTTCGAGTAGTACGTCCCGGAATACGCGTCGCCCAGCTCGCTGCACGGGGTCCCGGCCACGGTGCACGTCCATGTGCGGGACACGTAGTCGTTGGACCCGACGACGATGCGCATGGGATTGTTCGGGTCGACCGCGATCGCCGGCTCATTCTGCGGCGCCCCCGCCGCGTCGACGTTCACGGTGACCGCCGGGGCCGCCACCGACGTCCCGTCGAGCGGACTCGAGAGGACGTACGTGGGCGTGATCGGCGGCGCCAATGGACTCGGAGCGGCAATCGCGTCACTCGCGTCCGCTTCCTCCTCAAGGAACGCCGATGCACGGAGATACAAGCCCTCGGTCGCGCGGATCGACGCCATCTTGCCCGCCAACGTAGTGATGTCGAACGTCGGCGAGGACGAACCCGGCGGCGCGGCGGACACGGGAGTCCCAACGGCCATCAGGGCGAAGCCCACGACGAGGAACACGATCGGAACGGAGTATCTCATCCCCTTCCCCCACGGCTGCGCCCCGTATCGGCGAGGGGTCCTTAACCCTGTCGCGGCCGGACGCTTCCGGGCGAACCTTCAAGCGAGCCCCGTCGATGGCCTCCCGAGGCTCCGCCGTGAGGTACACCTACACGGGCATCGAGGTCAGGGACCTGGACGAGTCGATCGCGTTCTATCGCGACGTCCTCGGGATGGAGTACGTCGGCCGGAGCAAGATCGAGGCGACCGGCGGGGAGGTCGCGGCCCTGAAGAGCAAAGGATCGGAACACGTGCTCGAGCTCAACTGGTATCCGAACGCAACGTACCGGGAGGGGAGCGAGATGGACCACCTCGCCTTCGAGTGCGAGGACGTCGAGCAGGATACGCGCCGCCTCCTGAGCGCGGGCGCGACGCTCGCGCGTCCGGTCGAAGTGCGGCCGAAGTACGTCGTCGCTTTCGTCAAAGATCCGAACGGAATCTGGCTCGAGCTGTATCAGGCGCGGACCTGAGCGCGACGGCCGCCGCGCGCATTAAATAGGCCTCGCTTGTTGGGTGGTACGGAGGAGTTTCGATGCCCCATTACATCAGCCTCGTGAATTGGACGGAGCAGGGAGTCCGGACGGTGAAAGAGTCGCCGAAGCGGGTGGACGCGGTGAACGCCCTCGCGAGCAAGCTCGGCGCGAAGATGGATATCTTCTACACGATGGGCGAGTACGACGTCGTGGCCGTTACGGAGGCGCCGAGCGATGATGTCGCGATGCAGCTGCTCCTCGAGATCGGCAAGATTGGGAACGTGCGGACGAAGACGCTGAAGGCCTGGACCGTCGCCGAGGCCACGAAGGTCCTCTCGAAACTACAATAGGCTTCTCGGGGGCGGACGGAACCGTCGCTTGCTGCAGCAAGCGCGTTGCCTGGCTTGAAGCCGTAGAGACTGCCTAGCTCTTCGGACGATCCGCTTCTCTGGCTCGACTGAGCCCGGGGGCCGCCTACGCGATGCTCCACGTTCTTGTCTGGATCACGCTGCCGTCGCTCCAGAGCAGGTAGAACGTGTAGCTACCCGACGTCAGGGCGACGTTGTTGCCCGACACCCGGAACTGGTCGCCTTCATTGATGGTGTTCCCACCACCGATGTCCGTCCAGTAGATCCGGTAGACGGTGCTACCGACGGTGACGCTGACGTAATTCCCGCCCGTCGTCGGCATCGCAACGGCCGTTCCCGCGCTGGTGCCGATCTGCAGGTTCACCTTGTAGTTCGCTGGGCCGACCGCCTGCGTGACGCCCGCGACCGCGAACGTCGCGTTTCCTGGACTTGCACTCAGGTCCACGCCACTGAACGTCACCTGGGGTCTGCTCACGGGTGGCGGGGGTACCGTGATCGTGCCAACCATTCCGGAAGACTGATGCGGGATACACCAAAACGGGATCACACCCGCGGAATCGAAGAACACGAGGAACCGGGTCGTGCTGCCCGGCAGGAGATCGTGGCTGTACTGCGTTCCTCCAACGACGTACGTGAAGGTGTGAAACGCCGAATCCTTGTTCACCACGACGATCTCGGTGAGCGTCTGCCGCGCGACCGTGAAATTAGCCGGGGAGAACGCGAAGTTTTCGGCGGTGACCGTCACCGACGCCTGAGGCAGGAAGTCGTAGGCGCCCCCCGCGGACTTGCTGGCGGCATAGTTGTAGGCGGCGACGCTCGTGAGGGCCGCGCCGATCGCCAGGAGGGCGACGCCGACCGAGTAGATGCCCTGCCGGCTGTGCCAGCCCTCGCGGGCCGAGAGCTGCGGCCTCCCTTTGCGCGCTTGCATGAAAGCGAGGACGCCCGCGGGGAGGGACCAGGCGATCGAGAGTAGGCCCAAAACGGTGCCGCCGTACGCATACGGATCTGCGGGGTTCGCCAGGGCCGGGATGGTGAACGGGATGAAGACGACGAAGAGGTAGGAAATCGCGATGCCCGCGGCCAGATGGACCCACGGCTTCGGCCGCCACAACAAGATGACGGTGAAGATGACCGCAGGGATGAGGAACAGGCCAACGAAGGCAAAACCGCCCAGCGAAAAGCCGGTCGAGACGGACAAGGCGATGACCAAATCGACGAAAGCCAGCACGATGATCATGCGATTGAACGTCCACGGCGCAGGCCGCGTCGTTCTACCCTCGGTCTCATTCGCTTCCATCGTCGAACCACCATCGGGCTCCGCTGAGCCGGATTTCCAAGTCTCCCTTCCCCCGGCCATCGACGAACCCCTCTTCGCGCGGGAGCCCACAATCCGTCAAGTACATTTCGGTCCGGCCGCGGCGGGGACAAACCCCGACATCGACTCTTCGGAGTCGGCCAAACCGTTTTGTGCCGGGCCCACCTTGGGAGAGGCGTGCGTGCGATCCGGTTCGAGCCGGGCGGAGCCATAAAGCTCGTGCAGGTCCCGAATCCGCAACCGGGACCGGAGGACGTCTTGCTCCAAGTCCTCGCCGCGGGCGTATGTCATACGGACCTGCACCTCCTCGACGGGATGAAATCGGGCGACCGCCCGCCGATCGTCCCGGGCCACGAGATCGCCGGTCGGATTACGAAGGTCGGCGGCGACGTGTACTCGGCGAACGTCGGCGACCGCGTCGTCGTCCACTTCGGACAGCCATGCGGCCGGTGCCGACAGTGCCGGCGCAAGCGCACGAACCTCTGCGAGGAAGGGCACATGCTCGGTTTCGATCAACCCGGCGGGTACGCCGAGTTCGTCGTCGCGAAGCAATCCACCGTCCTGCCGCTTCCTCCCAACGTGCCCCCGGCCGTCGCCGCGCCGCTCGGCTGTAGCGGGGCCACCGCACACCGTGCCGTCGTGACCCAGGGCGAGGCGGACGAAGACGACCTCGTCGTCATCATCGGCGCGGGGGGCGTGGGGCTGTCCGCCGTGCAGATCGCGAAAGTACAGGGGGCGAAAGTCGTCGCAGTCGACACACGGGAGGAGGCGCGCAAGGCGGCCCTGGATTCCGGCGCCGACGAAGCGGTGGCTCCCGCAGAGGCGGCCAAGGCGGTCCGAGGACTCGTGAACGAGGCCGGGGCCGACGTCGTCGTGGACTTCGTCGGAAAGAGGAGCACCTTCGACCTCGGTCGCTCGCTGCTGGGATTCGGCGGACGATTCGTCGCCGTGGCTCCTGGGGACGAAACGACGACGGTGCGGGCGAACGACCTCGTCAATGGCGGCAAGTCGTACCTCGGCGTCTATTCGTCCACGATGGCGGACCTCGCGCGGGTGATCGCGCTCGCGGAGGCGAAGCGGCTCACGCCCGTCGTGACTCGGAAGGAGCCGCTGGCGAGCGCCGAGGGCGTCCTCAAGGACCTCCGAAACGAGCGGATCGTTGGCCGCGCGGTCCTCTTCCCCGGGCCAACGGACCCGGACTAGGTCCCGCCTCCCCCGGAGGCCCAATCGCCGACGTGCGCTCGTCCATACATCACGTGCCACACGCGGAGATCACGCACATCGGGGCTCCCCGCGGCTTCGCGGATCGGATCAACGCGCTCTCCGGACGAGGAAGTGGAACAAGTTCCCCTCCTTTCGCTCGTCGATCACCGGCTGGCTCGTCTGGTCTGACCACCGCACCATTTCAATCGGCGCTGTCGGATCGTCCGTCACGAGGTGGACGACCTCGCCGATCGGAATCTGCGCGAGCAGTTCGTTCAGCTTCACGAGAACCGCGGAGCACTCGACACCGATCTCGAACATCTCGTGATCCGGGAATGCAGCGAAGCACCGAACCCGCAACGCCTTGATGTTCTTCGCGAGTGTGTCCCGCGCGTCCCGCGTCGCCTCCAACGCACTCCGGTCCGCCCGATTCGTCGGATGGAGGCGCGCAAACCATCCGTCACCGTACGGCGCGTCGACGATCGTCCGCGGCTTCGCGAGGACCGCTCCGTTGACTTCCTTCAAGATCCCGCCGACCGGCGCCCGAATCGGGCCGAAGTACTTCGCGCTCTCGACGAGCCCGATCGCCGCGCCAGCCGGATACTCGAGGTCGAGCGGCTTCGCCCTGATTCGCGTAATCAGGCCTGCGACGGCGACGTAAATGCTCGTGATGCCCACGGCGACATCGCCCGAGTCCAAGAGGCGGGCCCAAGTGAGGCCGTCCCGTTCGTACAGGAGGTCGTCCGGGAAATCGCAGTGCTCGATCTCCACCGGAGGTCCCTCAGCGAAGGAAGACATCTGCAAGGAGGAGTTCCGCATCCGAGTCGGCGCGAACGCTCACGGCCGGTTCGCCCACGACCCTCGCCGCGCCGAGCGCTGGAACGGCCTTTCCGTTCACGCGGACCGGGCCGCCGCTCAAGACGTAGAGGTATGCACCCCGGTGATCCTCGAGCGGATGCGAGACCGTCCGGTCCGCCTCCAGGAACGAGGAGAACACGCGCGCATCTGACAGGATCGTCAGCGCGTTCCGGTCGTCGTTCGAGACGAGCGAGAGCAACCGATTCGTGCGGTCCGCCTTCCGGACCACCTTCTGTTCTACGGACGGCTCGAGGCCCGGGGTCGACGGAACGTACCACATCTGGATGAAACGCATTGGGAGGTCCTTCCGATTGTTGATCTCGCTGTGCCACATCCCGCGCCCGACGGTCGTGTGCTGCGCCCATCCCTCCTTCAGTACCCCGCCCTCGCCATTCTCGTCCGCGTGCCGGAACTCGCCGGCCGCGCAGTATGTGACGACCTCGATTTCGCGGTGCGGATGCAACGGCCAGACGGCGCCCGGCGTGAGCGTGTCGTCGTTGAAGACCCGCAACGTGCCGAACCGTACCCACTCCGGGTCGAAGTACCGATCGAACGAGAAGTGCCAACGGCCGTGGGCCGAGCCTCCATCGATGGGCACGTCCGTCTGGAAGATCGACTCGGGGCTCCGGACCGTGATCATGGGGACGATTCGAAGGCGGCGGATGACTTTGAAGGTTTGGCGGCCCCGCCACCGGAACAATCGACCGAAACGCTTTAGCGCCCGCCGACCGCGTACGGGACCGGATCGTATGGCGCGTCACCATCCCCCGCCAGCCGAAGGAGGAGAGCGCGTGACGGCCGTCTACCTGTTTTACCGGACTGGAGAGCCCCTCGTCGCGCTCGCGGCCGGCCGCACCCTCCCGATCGAGGCGGAGCAGCTCGAGAGCCTCCTGTCCGTCGTCGGGGACTTCGTGGAGACGAGCGTCTCCGGGCCCCGCGGATACGCCGCGACGGCGATGCGGTACGAGAACCTCGCGATCGTCGCGGTCCGCGGCGAATTCACGATCGCCGTCGCGGTCTACGACGGACAAGCGTCGGAGGCGTTGCGGGCCGACCTCCTCCGGACCGTGCAGACGTTCGAGGAGCGCCGGTGGCGGGACCTCGGCAGCTGGGAGGACGCGACGAAGGTCGCCGAGGACGCGGCGGCGGAGTTGGGGAACTTCCTCGGCCCCCGGGCGGGGCGGGCGACGACGCGATTCCGGAGAGGGCGTCCCGCGGACGTCCGGCCGTAGGCAGAGACCTTATCCCGCGGACGGACCATGGTCCCGTACGGGCATCATGGAGCGGCGGAACATCGCCTCCGGGGCGAAATGGGAGCCGATCGTCGGGTACTCGCGGGCCGTCCGAGTGGGGCCGTGGGTCTTCGTGTCCGGGACGACCGCGACGGACGCGAACGGCCGGGTCGTCGCCCCGGGAGACGCGTACGGCCAGGCGGCGTACGTCCTCCGCAAGATCGAGGCGGCCCTGGAGAAGGCAGGCGCGCGGTTGGAGCACGTCGTCCGGACGCGCATCTTCGTGACGAACATGGACGACTGGGAGCGGGTCGGCAAGGCGCACGCGGAGTTCTTCGGGGACGTCCGGCCCGCCCTGACGCTCGTCCAGGTGAGCCGACTCGTCGCGCCCGAGCTGCTCGTCGAGATCGAGGCCGACGCCGTGATCCCGGAGGCACCGGCGTGAGTCGCGGGACCGGCGAAGTCGTCTCGATCCACGTCGCCCCGCAGGCGGAGGCCGAGATGCGCTCCCTCCGGACGGTCCGCGCGGTCCCGGGGCGAGGCCTGGAAGGGGACCGCTATTTCATAGCCGCAGGCACCTACTCGAACCAGCCGGGCCCCGGCCGCGAGGTCACTCTCATCGAGCTCGAGGCGATCGAGGCGATGGCCCGCGACAACGAGGTGCGGATCGCCACCGGAGACGCGCGGCGGAACGTCGTGACGCGCGGGGTCGCGTTGAACCACCTGGTCGGTCGCGAGTTTCGGGTGGGCGGGGTTCGGCTGCGCGGCGTGCGACTCTGCGAACCGTGCTCCCATCTGGAGGGCCTGACGCGACGGGGCGTCCTCGGAGGGCTGGTGCACCGCGGCGGGCTCCGCGCGCAGATCCTCTCGGAGGGCGACATCCGCGTCGGGGATCCGATCGAGCCGCTGGAGGGCGCGCCGGTGGGCTTCGGACTCTCCGGCGCCGCCGACCACTGAACGAACCGAATCGTGGGACAACCGCATCCTTATTGTCCCGACGCGCCCTCTGCCATGCCATGCAGGAGCCGCAGACCGAGACGGAGCGCGCGGTGTTCGACCTGTGGACGGAACTCCGGCCCGACGAGGCGTTCATCCAAGGGGTCGAGTCGTGCGCGGGCCGGTTCTTCGTCCCGACGCCCTCGAGGGTCCGACGCATGCTCGATCGGATCGCACGGATCCAGAGGGCCACGGACGACCCGACGGAACGGAAGCTCCTCGCCTCGTTCCGCGCCCGGATCGAACTGCGCGAGCCTGCGCTCCTACCGGAAGCGCTCGTCGAGTCCCTGTTCGGCTACATGGTCAAGGAGGGCGTGAGGCCGGAGCACATTCGCGGCCTCGCGAACGACGGGCGCAAGGCGCTCGACGCGCGGCGGGCCCAGCTGCGGGGACGCACTCCGGCCGGGATGCGGGCGCTCGTGCAGCTCGCCTGCAACGGTCTCTCGCAGATCCTCGAGACCATCGATGCGGAACTCCGCGAGCCGAGCGCCCGGACCGCCGTGAAGGCACTCAAGGCCGCGAACGCTCGATACGCCAAGGCGTTCGATCTCCGGGGCTTCCGACCCGAGGCGACGTTCGACGAGACGTACGCGTTGTTCCGGAAGACCGGGGCGGAGCTCGGCCGATCGCGGTCGTACGGGCGCGCGCTGCGGGACCTCTGGGACTACAACGAGACGCCGGCGCAGGTGGAGGCCGCGGGCCTCCGGATGCTGCGGCGGGAGCTGCCTCACTTCAAGTCGCTCATCCGCCGGTCCGCGAGTGAACTCCGCTGCAAGCCGACCGCGGAGGCGGTGAACGAGAAGCTGAGGGTGCGGCGCGGCCTGCGACCCGATCAGGTCCTCCCGTTCCTGAGACAGGTCCGAGAGCCCGCGATGCGCGTCGCACACCGGCACGTCGTGGCGATTAACCCGGCCTACACGACGGAGATCATCGAGACGCCGCCGTACATGGTGAACGTCACCCCCTCCGGAGCCGCATTCGAGGTCGACGCCCTCACCGACCATTCGAAGGAGATCTTCCTCGCGACGACCGACGAGCGGAGCGCCGCGAGACCGCCGCCGGGGGAGCTCCTGAACCTGCTCGTCCACGAGGAGTACGGCCACTGCGTGCACGGATCCAACTCGGCGCACGCGTTCGCCGCGACGCCGCGCGCCCTCGACATCATCAACTCGACGTTCGTCTGCGTCTCAGAAGGCATCGCCTTCCAGAGGGAGTTGGAATTCCTGCCGGTCCTCCAGGAGATCGCCGCGGGCAAGCTGTCGGGCGAGGCCGAGGACGCGTTCGCGGAGGCGCTCGAGCCGTGGGGCGGGATCACCGCCGCGAGCCGCGAGTACGAGTTCCTCACACAGCTCTGGCGGATGGTGCGGTTCCTGCGGGTGATCGGCGACGCGCGCATCAACTCGGGAAAGCAAGACCTCGTGGGGTTCGTCGAGTGGGCGCACCGGACGACGGGCCTCGAGCGGGCGACAGTCTACTACCAACTCTTCCCCGCCCACCAGGTGATCGGGCCAGGGTACGCGTCGACGTACGCGATCATCGGGGAGCGGATTCGGGCGTTGCAGCAGGACGCCCTGAGCCGCGGCAAGACGCTCCGGGACTTCAACGCGTACGCGAGCTCGCTCGGCTGGCCGCCGAAGTCCGTGTTCGAGGAGAAACTCGAGGCGTGGGTTCGCGCGGCCTGAACCGCTCCAATGGCCATGACGTGCTTGGATGGAATTCTTTATGGGCACCGCTCCGATAGCCGCGCGCTTCCCCGCCTCGGGGATTCGGAGACTCGACGATGGCCAAGCGGAAATCGGCACGTAGGAGGGCGACCAAGACGGCCGCGCGGAAACGGAAGCTCTACGACATGGCGCTCATCCAGCGCGGCGCACGCCTGCGGCGGTCCCCGTTCTTCGACAAGACACTCGAAGCGGGCTGCAAGTCGTATACGGTCTACAACCACACGTTCCTGCCGAGCTACTTCGACGACCCCGTGAAGGAGTACTGGCACCTCCTGAAGCACGTCGCCCTCTGGGACGTTGCCGTGGAGCGCAACGTGGAGATCAGCGGTCCCGACGCCTTCGCCTTCATGCAACTCCTCACGCCCCGGGACATGCGGAACTGCAAGGTCGGCCAAGGGAAGTACGTCCTCATCACGGACGAGGACGGGGGCATCCTGAACGACCCCGTGCTCCTGCGCCTCGAGGAGAACCGATTCTGGATTGCCTTGGCGGACAGCGACATCCTCCTCTGGGCCAAGGGTGTCGCCTACCACTCCGGAATGGACGTCAAGATCACGGAGCCGGACGCGTCGCCCCTTCAGGTCCAAGGTCCAAAGTCGAAGGCACTCATGACGGATCTGTTCGGGGAGAAGGTCACTTCCCTCCCGTACTACTTCTTTACGCGGGCGGACCTCGACGGAATCCCGCTCGTCGTCACGCGTACCGGCTGGACCGGGGAGGTTGGCTATGAGCTGTACCTCCTCGACGGATCCCGGGGCGGGGACCTCTGGGACGCGGTCGTGAAGGCCGGAAAGCAGTACAACCTTCGGCCCACGGGTCCCTCGGACATCCGCCGGATCGAGGCGGGCATCCTGAACTACGGCGCCGACATGACGATCGAGAACAACCCCTATGAGGTCGACCTCGGCCGGCTCGTGGACCTCGACAAGTCGAGCGACTTCATCGGCAAGGAGGCCCTCCAGCGAATCAAGGACGAAGGCCCGAAGTGGAGGCTCATTGGAATCGAGATCGACGGAAAGCCGATCGAATTCAACATGACGAAGTGGACCGTGACGGCGGGAGGCCGCCCCGTTGGCCGCGTGACCTCCGCGATTCACTCCCCTCGGCTCAAGAAGAACATTGGATACGCGATGCTACCGATCACGCACGCAGACCTTGGGATGGAACTCACCGTGGAACACCCTGACGGACCGCGGCCCGCCACGGTCGTGAAGAAGCCGTTCATCGACCCGGGGAAAGAAATCCCGAAAGGCTAGGCGCGCATCCTACTTGTTCTGCGTCTGCAGGGTCAGCGGCAGCCCCCGGTAGACCGTCGCGTTCAAGAGGGTGGCGCGTTCCGCACCGCAAACCGGTAATCGGAGGGAGCCCATGGACGGGACGTGGCGGAGGACGTCCGCGAGGCATTCGTCCGTCGCGTGAAGCCGATCGACCCGCTCTTCAAAGGGGGAGACCTCGAACGTTTCTGGACGATGCTGCGCGACCTGGTGGCGATGGCCCCGCAGCGGGTTGATTTGTCGCAGAAAAAATCCCACTATTTGGCGAGCCTCGCGGCTCGCTCCCTCGCCCGCGACGACCCTCGTTCCGCCCTGCGGTTCCTCGAGTTCGCAGACCGTTCGGTCGATCGGAGCCATCTCACTCCGTTCCTCCTGACCGAACGGGAAGAATTCCGACGGCAAGCCGAGGCCGCCCTGGGCCCCGCACCCCGTCCGTAGCGCAGCCCTACGGCCGTCCCGACTTCAGGATCGCCGCGATCCGCTCGCCTCGGAGCGGTTGGCTGGCGCGCCCCATTCCCGGAAAATCGATCATCTGCACCTCGATGCCTCCGAGGTCGGCGGCGTAGCCCAGGACGGACTCGCGGTACTCGAGGGAGAGAAGGTCGACAACGGTACTCGGCCGGACCGCGCGAAGATACGCGGCGAGGATGTCCGGAAGCCCACGATCGTGCCACCAGCGGTTCAGCTTGCCGAACGGCGGCATCGGCTCCGCCATCGAGTGGACGTACGCCGGAATCGGATCGCGCGACGCGACGACGCCTCGGAACCCCGAGGCGATGACGACCTCGACGTTCGCCGCGCGCTTCTCCCAGGCGTCGTCCGGGATGGAGCGGTACATGTTGCCGTCGTACCGGCGGTAGGCGGCCAAGAGGCCGCGTGCGGCATCGACCGAACTTGCCGCACTCCCCGCCCGGATCTCGCTTCGGAGGTCCTCCAGCCGCTTGTGGGAGGCGTCGGGAAGCGCATCCGCAATCGCATCCGCTTCCGCCATCGAAGTCCCCCCTTTCCGTTTGCGCGTGCTCTCGGGAATCAGGACGACGATCTCCGGAGAGGCCATCGCGGACGAGGAGAGCGCTGTGAGTCATAGCCCTTTGGCCCGTTACGGAGGACACCGCCGCCAACCAAGATCTTGGTTCAAGATATCCTTAACTAGCCGGTCCGTTTTGGCCCGTCCCGGGGTCACCACATGGTGCACATACATGATGACGGAGTGTTCGACGCGCCGATCGAGAAGCTCTGGAGATACGTCCAGGACAACGACGCCCATCAGCACGGGGCCTTCGTCGTGCAGAAGGTCCTCGAGCAGAAGGGCAACGCGCTGACGATCGAAGCGAAGCTGGGCAACCCGGACGGCTCGTTCAGCGTCGAGAAACTTCGATGGACGATGAACCCGCCGAAGGGGTTCGACCTGGAATACCTCTCGGGGCCGTTCCGCGGCACGAAGCACACGCACACGTACACGCCGCAAGGCAATCGGACGAAGGTCGTCGTCGACGGCGAGTTCGTCGTGCCTCCGGGGATGACGGAGAACGCGGTCCGCAAGGGCGCGCTCGACTACTTCGCCAACGCATTCGAAGAGGACAACACGGCGCTGAAGAGCTACGACTAGGCGTCATCTGGCCCGTCCCTACACGGGACGCCGACGGCCGGGACGGACCGCGAGCCACCGGGCCACGACATCCTCGTGGCCTCGGGCGTACTCGCTGGCTGAGAGGCCCTTCGGATCGTGCCACCGCATCTCCGTGTACCACGGAAGCGCGTGCGCCTCGTAGGCGGCCGGCGGCGTCGCGTCGACGAAGAACCAGATGTCGTAGTGCATCTCTCCCGGGACCATCTTCGAGGGGTAGAGGTCGACTTCGCTCCGCGGCTCCGCATAGCGCGCGCCTTGCATTTGCAGGATCTGCTCCCCGACCCGCCTCGCGGTCTCACGCGGATCCTCGCCGAACTTGAGGTGGGACGCGGGAATCGTCCAGCCGTTCGCGTTCGTCTGCCGGCGCTCCGGGTCGAGCCCGGCGAGCTCCTCCCACGTCGGGTCGTCGGCGTATTTCCCGAGGAGGATGCGACCGTTTCTCGTGACGAAGAGAAACGCGCACACGCACATCCCGCCCCGGGGAAGATCGGAGAACCCGGCGGGCGGCGCTTTCTTCGACAGCCAGAGGAACGGACCTCGATCGTTCATGCGCTCCGCACGTCGGTGAAAGGCAAAAGCTTTGGGCTCGCATCGCGGTGCGAGCGGACCTCACCGAGGCAACCGACCTGATTCCTCCGCCCAGCACGCGGGATTTTCAGAAGCCGCGGAGCGAGCGGACGACGGCCCTACTCGTGGTCCTCGCAATCGCCCTCGTGGTAGTCACCGCAATCGTGGTCCCACAACCGCGCATCCGACTCGCGGGCGTTCGGTACGAGACGGCTCCGTGCGATTCGGTGACCATCAGCTTCGTCGCAAGGGCGATCGTGACCCTCACGAACGAGGGAGAGGGCGACGGGGCCATCGTCGTGCGCTTCTACGTCGACGGACGACTCGGGACGAAGGGAACCTACCTTGTATCCGCACAGAGTACGACCCAGAGGGCCCTGGACATCGTAATCGCGGGTTGCTCGCCCCATCGGTATTCTGTCGATACGTGCATCCCAGCAAGCAACGGATCCTCCTTCGCCTGCTAGCCCCAACGACCGTTGAGCGAATCGCATCAACGGTGGCCGAGGAGATTCGAGATCGACTCGTACAGGAAGGGGAGCTCTGGGAGGCGGCCCCCATTGCAATAGATCGTGCCGCTACGGTAGCCGGTGAATACCGTCTTCTCGATTCGAACCCGCCACGCCTCATGAGCGTTGCTCAGTTCCTTATCCTCGATCGCACCACGCCTTAACAAGAGCTCCCGAACCCCCGCGAGCGCCTCGGGACTCGCCCCTTTCCACGTCTTCCCCTGCATGGAGTTGCGACAGTCCTGAAAGTCTAAAGCGCTTGCTGGGAAGAGGGTTAGGTTCCTCGTCTCGGGCCTTCAAGACCGAAGCTCCGGGCCCCCTCGAGCGGGGTCGAATGCGGGCTGGTGACAGCCCCTTACCGGGCCTCTTCCCGAATCTCGGCCGAACCCGTTTCGGTCTCCGCATTCTCGCCTCGAGATTGGCCCGTCTCGCGCGGCCCAATTTTCGTCTTCGCTTCGAAGAACTTCTCCAAGTACGTCCGGATCTCGCCCACCTCGTCGACGAAGCCCGACCAGTCCTTCAGCGGTTCGCCGAAGCGGGCTTCTAGATCCTGCAGGACCGCCTCCGCCCTCCGCCGGACGCGGCGCTCGGCGAGCGGGTGCGCGCTCCGAAACAGGACGGCGAGGTACACGTTCGTCCCGCGGGCGACCGTCAGCCGATGGTCCCCGAAGCTCATCCCTTTCATCTCCCCGCCGGTGACGGGCCCCATCGACTGCTTCGCGAACAACTGGACGACGGTGAACATCCCCGAGAGGACGTCCGCGTCTCGGTCGGGGGTCAGCGTCCGGGACAGGTGGGCGACGAGCACGCCGCTGTTGTGGACGAGGAACACCTCCTCGATTCGAGTGCGGAGGAGCCTCGAGACCACGACGAGACACACGCCGATCAATGCCGCAACGACGGCGGGCAGGAACGGGAGCAGCGGGTTCGGGCCGATCACCTCGACCTCGATGACCGCCTGTGCGCTCAACTGGCCGTCCGACACGGCGACGGTGACCCATTCGTGGAGCGAGGCCTGCGAGTAATCGAACACGAGGAACAGCCCCGCGGGCCGCACCCGAGGATTCCCGACGACCGAGAGGACGAGGTCCGATCGCGGGCTGTCGGAGTCAGTGACGAACGGCGTCAGGTCCAGGATCCACGTACCGAATCCGAACAGAGTCTGCTTCGGCAACGGGAAGATCACCGGCGCGTCGTTCACGGGCGTCACGAAGACGTTGATGCTGTCTTCCGCGAAGGCACCTCGCTCGTCGATCGCGCGGAACGTCACGACCTCCCGTCCGCTCCAGTTTTCGCGGGCGCCCAGGTCGACGGTGTGGTCCGCGTTGATCGTGACCCGGACGTCCGTCGACTGCACGGCGTACCCGAGGATGGGTCCGTCGATGTCGACGAAGTACGCGTCCAAGTCGAAGACGCCCGCCCGGGTCGTATCCTCCGGGAACCTCTCGTCCGGCAGGGTCTTCGAGAGCCGCGGCGGGAAGTTGTCGCTGACCGCCACCGACGTGTTCGTCGATACCGCGGTCCGGGCGTCCCGAACGGTGATCGTGAGCGGGACGGTATAGGGGGCGGTGAGGGAACCCAACTGGGCGGGGTACAGCAGAGTGAGGACGTGTCCCGTCACCGTGACGTTCGCGGGATTCGACGTGTCCACGGCGAGCGCCTCGAGCGGCGTGTCCGGGTCGCTAAGGTATGGCGTCAAATCGAAGTCGAACGGGTAGTCGTAGTGGACCGCGAAGGGGAGCAACGGCGCGATGCTCGGCGGATCATCAATCGGGATGACCGTCACCAGGATCGTGTCCTCCGCGATCGCGCCCGTCGGATCCTCCGCCCGGAACGTGACGTTCTCCTGGCCCGTCCACTCCCCCGGCGCGCTGATGTTGACCGAGTGATCCGCGTAGATCGTGAGCGTGAGATGCGTGTACCCGTACGTGAAGAATAGGGAGTCGGTGTCCGGATCGGTGAAGTAATCGTCCAAGTCGAAGACGATCTGCCACTGGCCCTCGAAGAGGAGGACATCGGGGAGGGGGCGATCGAGCTTCGGAGGATAGTCGGACGTGACCTTGATCGCGATGACTTGGGAGGCCGTCGCGCCGCTCGAGTCGGTGACCGTCAGGACGACGTACGCCCACAGGCCGTCGAACGCCTGCGGAAAGAAGAACGTGACCTGGAGGCCCGAGACGGTCGCGTGGTCCGTGTCGTTCGCGGACAAGGCGAGGGAGGCGATCGGGTCGTCGATGTCGGACATGTACGGTTCGAAGTCGAACGTATATGGGGTATCGTGCCGGACGTAGAACACCCCGGGCGGGTCGAACTTCGGGGCGTCGTTCACAGGGACCAGCTCGACCCGGATCGGCTGGCTGTCGACGTTCCCTTCGTCGTCGAAGAGGAACAGTGTCCCTTGTCCCACCCCGTTGGCATCGGGCATCGGCTGGAATGTGAGCGCGTGGTTCCCCGTCACGTTCCCGCCGAGGACCTGCACCAAGCTCGAGTTGATCCCGACGAGATCCCACCGGAGGCGGGTGACCGGGGTGTCGGGATCCCACGCGTAAGGGAGGAGATTCAGCGTCCACGCGGGGGAGTCCTCGAGGCGGACTTGATCGGGGACCGTCCCGCGGATCTGGGGACTCGGATCTGCGGTGTACGTCAGCTCAAGGGTCGGGGAGAGACCGCCGCCGTACTCGCGGCTCGCGAATGAAACGTTCCAGAGGGAGGATTCGTCATCGGACTTCAAGGCGAGCCCGGTGTTCGGGGAGGAGCCGTTCACCCACGCTTGGGCGAGGCCCGTTACATTCCACGTGGCCCACGTCCCCGCTGCGGTGACGGCGGAGGCGAGGGGCGTCGCGTCAATGTCGATGCCCGGGTTCGCCCAGGGTACGGTGCCGTCCCGTGTCGTCCACGTGACGCCCGCTGTGAACCCGCCAACGGGGCCGAGCGTCCATTGGAGCAACGCCTTCCCGTCGGGCGAGTTGCCATCGAACCAGAGGCCGGTGTCGAGCGTGTTGTACCCGACCGTCCTCGTGTCGTGGCCCAGGCTCCCCGTCCCGAAGGCGTACAGGCGGGCGGCGCGCGACGCGTCCGTCGAATTGTCGCTCGCCACGAGGACCTCCATCGTGCCGTCGCCGTCCAAGTCCGCGACGACGGGCGTGTCGACGACCGGGGCCCCGACGGCCCAACGCCATGCCGCCGTTCCGTTGGCGGAGACGGCATAGACGACGGAACCCCGGGTCCCGTACAGGACGTCGGGCTTGCCATCGAGATCGACATCGGCGGCCACGGGACTGCCGACGCTCGTCCCGTTCGCCGCGCCGGCGAACGTCCACGTCTGCGCGAGGCCCCGCGTGAGTCGATGAAGGACGCCGTCCTGGGTCACGACGTAGACCTCCGGACTCCCGTCGCGGTCCGCGTCGACCACGAGCTGGCCTCCGGTCACGTCGGACCCGAGCGTAGGGCTCGACGCCAACGTCGACCAGTTCAGGCCGCTGACGAGGTACTCGCGGGAGTTCACGCCGTTTCGATCGCCCGCGAGGATTTCCCCGCGGCTATCGAACGATAAGTTGGCGAGCGAGGGCGCCACGGAAATCGAGGAAGCGCCGGGTTTCGTGTTCCCGGGGGGCAGTGCGTTCGAGCAGTCCGGGTTCCGCATGCGAACCTTGCCTTGCGAATCCGTGAACACGACCTCAGGAGCCGAAGTGCCGGTCACGTCACCGACCGCGAAACCGAAGCCGAACGCGGTCGAACCCAGGTCCTGGTATTGGCACAGCATCGCGCCGTCCGATCCCCGAATCGCGTAGAACGAGGAGTTCCCACTCGAGTCCCCGGTGAAGACCTCCACGATGCCGTCCCCGTCCGTGTCGGCCGCCGCGAAAGGACCCGTCGGCGCCGTCGGCAGGCGGAAGTGCCACAGGTAGCGGCCGGAGGCGCTCAGCGCGGTGAGCGTGTTGTTGAACGGGGGCGACGAATCGGTGTTCTCGAACAGGATCTCCGGGCTCCCGTCCCCCGTCAAGTCCGCGACGCGAAGGGGGAGGACGACGGCCCCCGGCGCGACGTAGGTCCAGAGAGTGCTGAGCGTCGCGCCGTCCCACCGGAGGGCCGTCACCTTCCCGTCCGTCGTCCCGATGACGACCTCCAACAACCCATCTCCGTTCAGATCCACGACGACCGGGGAGGCGACGGAGCTTGCGGCGTACGTCCACAACGGGACGGAGGAGAGGCTTTTCGTCCGGTAGCCCGGGACTCCCGGGAACAGGCCGTACCGGACGGTGTACCTCTTCGACTCCCCCGGCGCGTGCGTGCTTTCGAAGGCGAGATCGAGCCCGACGATCTTGCCGTCGAGCAGGGTGACGTTCGACACCTGACTGGGCACTTCCCTCCCGATCGAATCGTAGAGGAGGAAATCGGCTTTCGGATCCCCGCTCATTCCACCACCGACGCCGAGGTGGACGACCACGGGCTCGCGAATGCGGGCGAGGCTCGCGGTCTCCGTCACCGTGATGTTCCGCGCATACGCCTCGACGCCCGTCCCCTCCGTCCAAGGCGCTCGGACGCGGTAGACGTCGACCGTCCCTGGGGACGTTGCGTTTGCGGCGTGGATCTTGAGCGTTGCGTTTGCGACCTTCGCATAGGGAGGGACGGAGGAAAGGTCAAATTGGACCAAGGCAATGGCGGTGAGGTTGATCGTGACCGGGGAAAGTTCCGCGGAGAAAGAGGGCGGGGAGACCCCTTGGCCTCGGCCGTATGCGGAGATAGTTTGGACCGCCAAGAGCAGGCACAGAGCGATGAATACGGCCCTGGCTCCCCGGACCGGCGTAGAATGCCTCCTGGCGACCCGCGTCTCGCCGCGGGTCCATGAACAGAGAAGTGAAGTGGTAAAGGGGTTCCGACGTGATTATCAGGAAGGCCTCGGAGCGAAACGCGGGCGCGACGCTCATCCGAGGCGTTCTCGAGCCCGCTCCCAAAAGTACAGGAACAAATCGGCCGCCCAGCGGTACCCGGACGGGTCCTGAAGCAAGAGCATCGTCGACATGTCGACCTTTCCGTCGAGGGCGGGGAAGCAGACGCCCGCGATATCATCGAGGACGGCGAGGAAGATCCTCGTTTCGTCGAGGAGCCGCACCGGATAATTCCGTGACGCCCCGGACAGAGCCGGGACTACCTCCTCGAAGCCCCCGCGAGGCCGGATCACGCGGACGTCCGCGCCGCTCGACGCCTTCTCCTGCAGAATTGGAATGCCCTGCTCGAACGCATGCTCGGACATGACCCAAGTCCGTCGCTTCACGGCCCGAAGAGACTGCTCTTGGAAGGCAACGACCTTGTACGTCCCTGACGTAAATGAGCCCTGGCTCAGGGCGCCCAGTCGCTCGACGAATTCCCGGGGCAGGACGAGGACGTCGTGGCTCAGAAGGAAGTCCCGGTGGGTGGCAAGGAAGTCGAAGAACGGGATGCCCACGGATAGCAGGCGGGCCAGGTTCGTGGGCCCGTACTCGCTGCGCGGATTCTTCGAGACGAGGCCGACGGACACGAGCCGTGTCAGGTGCCGAGTGGTCTCGGAACCGGTCAGGTCGAGATGGCGCGCGATTTGCGCGTGCTTGAGGGGCTTCTCCGCGATCGCGGAGAGGATCCCGAGTCTCTCGTCCGAAGCGATCTCGAACAGGTGGCGTGCGAGCTCGTTCGACCCCATGTTGGGGCGGGAAGGTCAGGGTCGATACTAAGGCCTTCGGATTGGTCCGAAGACAAGCTAATGAGGCCCCCCGGGCTAGCCCCCTCTCTCGCACCTAAAGGAGTCACCCACATGACGGCCAAGACGGAGACGTTGTCACGCAACACGAAGCCAACCGTACAGAGCATCACCCCGTGCCTTTGGTTCGACGGAAAGGCGGAGGAGGCGGCGAGGTTCTACGTCTCCTTGTTCCCCGACTCGCACATCGACAAGGTCGTCAAGGCAGCCGCGGATTTCCCAAGCGGGAAGAGAGGGGACATCCTCGCCGTCGACTTCACCTTGATGGGCCGGAGCTTCAATGGGCTCAATGGCGGCCCCTACTTCAAGTTCAACGAAGCGGTCTCGTTCGTCATTCCCTGCAAGGACCAGGCGGAAATAGACCTCTACTGGAAGGCGCTGTCGGCGGTCCCCGAAGCCGAACAGTGCGGCTGGGTGAAGGACCGCTTCGGACTCTCTTGGCAAATCGTGCCGACCGAGCTGTATCGGCTCCTTGACGATCCAGATCCGGCGAAGGCAGGTCGCGTCATGGAAGCGATGCTCAAGATGAAGAAGCTGGACATTCGGGGGCTGCGACAGGCCTACCAGCGCCGCGAGTGATCGGAGGCAACGCACATGAGGAAGCTTGTTGTCGGCACCTTCCTGACAGTGGACGGGGCGATGCAGGCGCCGGGCGGCCCGGACGAAGACCGGGATGGCGGCTTTGAGCACGGCGGTTGGTCGGTGAAATATTGGGACGACATGATGGGCAAGATGATCGTCGAGCAGACGCTGCAAGCCGACGCGCTGCTGCTCGGCCGCAAGACGTACGAAATCTTCGCCGCGCACTGGCCTCGCGTCACCGATCCGAACGACCCGGTGGCATCGAAGCTGAACAGCATGCGAAAGTACGTCGCCTCTCGGACGCTTCGCAAAGTGGAATGGCACAACTCCACCCTACTGTCTGGGGATGCCGCGAAAGCCGTCGCGCGGCTCAAAGAGCAGGCCGGAGGAGAGATCCAGGTGACGGGGAGCTCGAACCTGATTCAGACGCTGTTGAAGCACGACCTCGTCGACGAGTTTCGCCTGTGGGTCTTTCCGGTCATGGTCGGTTCCGGCAAGCGCCTCTTCGGCAACGGGACGATTCCCGGGGCCTTCCGGCTTGTGGACGCCAGGACGTCGACCACAGACGTCGTCATCCACCGCTACGAGCGGGCGGGCAAACTCGAGCACGGCACCTTCGAGGTGGACGAACGGGGCCGATCCTCGGCGCTCTGGGAAGACAAGTCATGAGCCCGAAGAGCCGGGCGTGACGCCCGGTCGAACGGTTGAACATATCCCTGTGGGTTGATGATCTTGACGAATGGAACGCGCCGGGCCCAATCCTATAAGGGACCGACGGCTCCGGAGCCGCTACCCCGAGATCGAGGCACGAGAACATGAGGAACGAGAATTCGGACCAAGACGACAACGCGATCTCGGAGCGGCCGGTCGGGACCCGCACTGCGGTCATCTTGGCGGTCGTCATCGCCGCCTGTTTCCTGGACGTCGTGGACTTCTCCGTCGTCCAGGTGGCCCTTCCCACGATCCAGAAGGACTTCCTCGTCTCGTTCGCGAGCGCGCAGTGGGTCATCGGCGTGTACGGCCTGACAATGGCCGGCTTCCTCATGGTGAGTGGCCGGGCGGGGGACCTGTACGGCCAGAAGCGGGTGTTCGTCCTCGGAATCGTGGGCTTCGCCGTCTCATCCCTCACCGCAGGGTTCGCCCCGTCGCTCCTCGTCCTGATCACCTCCCGGGCGGTGCAAGGGATCGCCGCCGCGATGACGACCGCGACGGCGCTCGCGATCCTCGCCGCCACGTACCCGGAGGGGCCGAGACGGAACAAGGCGTTCGGCGTGCTCGTCGCGGTCCTGTCCGCGGGATTCGCGGCCGGCTCCCTCGTCGGCGGCGTCTTCACGGAAGTCTTCGGCTGGAGGTCGGTGATGTTCGTGAACGTGCCGATCGGGGCCGTCGCGGCGCTTCTGGCCTATCGGTACATCGCCGCGGCCCCCGCCCGGGCCGCGAACATCCGTCTCGATGTCCCCGGCGCCGTCGCGATCACGACCGGGCTGATTCTGCTCGTCTACGCGTTCACGAACGCCGCGAACGAGGGGTTCCTCACGCTCGCGACCGCGTTGCCCCTTGGCGTCTCGGCCGTCGTGCAGACGGGCTTCCTCGCGATCGAGCGCCGATCGACGTCGCCCCTGATGCCCTTGTCGTTCGTGCGACGCAGGACGGTCCTCGAGGCGAATGTCCTCTCGGTCCTCATGACCGCGAGCGCGGGGGGATTCCTCATGCTGACGTTCTTCCTGCAAGGGTCGCTCCGGCTCTCCGCGCTGGAGACGGGACTGGCGTTCCTCCCGCCCGCCGCCGTCTTCTTCTTCGTCGGCGGATGGGGGGCCTCCCGCTTAGTCGACCGGCTCGGCATGAGGAAAGTCCTCATCATCGCCGCGGGGTTGATCACCCTGGGCTCCGCGCTCCTCGTGCCGATCTCGGTGCAAGTAGGTTACTTGAGCATCCTCCCCGGGAGCGTCGTCTGGGCTCTGGGAGCGAGCATCGGGTTCCCGGCGCTCGCGATCGCCGGCCTGACGGGGACGCAGCCTGGGGAGGAGGGCCTCGCGTCCGGGCTGATCCAGACCTCCCAGCGCCTCGGCTTCCCCTTAGGCTTCGCGCTGTTGCTCAGCGTCGCGACCGCCTTCGATCCGGGACTCGGAATCGCCGGGTTCCGCTACGCCTTCCTGGGAGCCACCGTCCTGGGGACGGTGGGGTTCGCGCTCGCGGTCTTCCTCGGGCGTCAGAGCGCTCCGACGGATGCCGACGTCGGGGCCTCCATGGACGCAGGGCCCGTCGCGGAGGACTAGTGGCCCGGACCGGGCGGTTGGCCATGTCGAGAGAGTTTTGCATGAACACGAGGGTCGCAGGATCGTCCACGCCAGGCCGCAGTGAGGGGACCGGTCCGGACATGGGGCCGTCTGGATTGCCAAGGCATTTGGTTCGGCGGTGCGTTACACCGGTGGTCGCACTCGCAGTCGGAGGAACCTTCGCGCGGCCGAAGGCGGTTCACTGACCGGTCAATCGGAAAAGGCAGAGGCCTTCCGGAAGCTCCATCGAGGAAAGATCCTGATCCTCCCGAATGCTTGGGACGTCGCGAGCGCTCGCTTGTTCGAAGACGCCGGCTTCCCTGCCGTGGCGACCTCCAGTGCCGGGATGATGGTCTCGCTCGGCTATCCGGACGGCGAGCGGATCGACCGCAAGCAATTTATCTCGGCCATACGGCGGATTGCAAAGGCCCTCTCCGTTCCGCTCAGCGCCGATGTCGTCAGCGGGTTCGGGCGGACGCCGCGGGAGGTGGCCGGCGTCGTCAAAGACGTCATCGAGGCCGGCGCGATTGGAATCAACATCGAAGATTCGAAACATGAATCGAAGCGGCTCATCCCCCTCGCGAGCCAGGTAAGGCGGCTCGAGGCGCTCCGGCAGCTGAGGGACTCGCTCGACATCCCGTTCGTGATCAACGCCCGGACGGACGCCGTGTTGTACGCGCCGGGAAGTGCCCAGGATCGCCTGGACGAAGCGATCCGAAGAGGGATCGCCTACCGAGACGTGGGGGTCGATTGCGTCTACCCGATGGGATTGACGGATGCCGCGGCAATCCGCGCCTTCGTCCGCGGATTGGAGTTCCCCGTCAACGTGATGGTCCGCAAGGGCCTTCCGTCGGTGCGAGAGCTGGAGCGGCTGGGGGTCGCGAGGATCAGCCTCGGCCCGAGCGCCTCCTACGCGGCGATGGGCTTGCTCAAGCGTGCCTCGGCCGAGCTTCTCCAGCGAGGGACGTACACCACGTTGCTCGACGGGGCCATCACCTACGATGAACTGAACCGTCTCGCTGCCTCGAAAGCTTCCCGGGCATAGTCCCCATCGGTCGGCGTCTCCGAGCCCGCTTCCACCCTTAAGGAAATCCTTAAGTATTCTGGACGCTTAACGGTTAAACGGATGCTTAAGCTTCAGAAGGTGCCGCTCGACGATGTATTTGCGGCCCTGGCCCACCCGATTCGGCGCGCGATCATCGAGCGCCTTGCCGAAGGCGAATGCACGGTGGGCGAGTTGGCCGAGCCGCACGACGTGAGCCTTCCGGCCATCTCCCAGCATCTCCGCACGCTGGAAGACGTCGGCCTCGTCGAGCAGACGCACACGGGGCGGGTGCGCCTATGCACGCTCAAGGCCGCGCCGCTCTCCGCGGCGTTCTCGTGGATCGTGCAGTATCGCATCTTCTGGGAGGACATGCTGGACGACATCGCCGAGAAAGTGGAAGGAAGTGGAACAGCTATGAGAACGACCAAGGCGACGACCAACGCGACGACAGGGACGGTGCGACTGACTCGCGTCTTCAAGGCGCCGCGCGAACGCGTGTTCAACGCGTTCCTCGACCCGGACGCGTCCGCCAAATGGCTTCCGCCGAACGGGTACACGGCCCACGTGTACAAGTTCGAGCCCAAGGTCGGGGGCACGTACCGCATGAGCTTCTCGTCGCTCGACAAGAAGGACACCCACTTTTTCGGCGGCAAGTTCCTCGAGATCAAGCCCAACGAGAGACTGCGTTACACGGACGCGTTCGAAAGCGACGACCCGCAGATGCATGGCGAGATGAAAGTCACCATCACGTTCAGGGACATGCCCGGTGGGACCGAAGTGAATATCGTGCAAGAAGGAGTGCCGAGGGCGATCCCGATCGAAGGCGCCATGGCGGGATGGAACCAGTCGCTCGAGAATCTGGCGCGCCTCGTGGAGCTGTAGCCGGGAGTCGATCAGAGCGGGCGTGCAAGAACGCAGGAAACGAGTGCGCCCTGGAGAGGCATGACCTAGACGTCACAGCTGCAGGTGGAAAATTGAACCCCCGACGTGCGCCTTTCCAAGGCGTGGGGCGAGCGATGCCAACCGGGGGTCCTGGCCATCCCACCTCGCGTGGACGTGACCGAAGTCCCGGAGTTTCAATCAATAAGTACTGCTGCCCGCTTCCCTCGTAACCAGGGTTGGAGACTCGAATGCCCGAAACGAGCACCGTCCTGGTAGTAGGTGCCACAGGGGATTTGGGAGGCCGGGTGGTGGACGCTCTCTTGGCTCGCGGGAAACGCGTCCGCGCGCTCGTCCGCGAGGGAACGGACCCGAGCCGTCTCGCGGCGAAAGGAGTGGAGATCGCGCGAGGGGACATGCTCGACCCTGCGTCGTTGGAGAGAGCCCTGAGCGGCTCCGATGCTGTCGTCACCACAGCAGCGGGATACACGCGCCGCCGAAAGGGCGACTCGCTCGAGAAAGTGGACGACCTCGGGAACCGGAACCTCGTCGACGCCGCGAAGAACATGGGGATCCGTCGATTCGTCTTCACGAGCATCCTGACCTGCGATCAGGCCCGCGATGTCCCCCATTTCTGGCAGAAGAAACTCATCGAGGACTATCTGGAGAAGAGCGGCACTCCGTTCGTGGCCTTGCGCCCCGGCGCGTTCCTCGGCGGTGGCAGCGCGAGATTCTTCCTCAGGGGGCTCCAGAAGGGTCGAATGATGACCTTCGGGTCCCCCACCGTCCGGTGGACGTACACCCACCCTGACGATGTCGCCCGATACCTCGCGCTCGCGGTCGACACCCCTCGCGCGGTCGGACACCGGATCGACCTCGGAACGGACCGTCCCGTCTCCGCCGTCGAACTCGCGGACATCTTCACGAGACTCCTGGGTCGCGAGGTGAAGCCGAGCGTTGGTTCGTTGCTCGTGCTCAAGGCCGTCGGCACGATCGGAGGCCTGTTCCTTCCGTTCATGCGCGACATGATGGCCATGGGCCGGTACTTCGAGACGGGAAAGTACGTTGCCGATACGAAGCTACAGGCCGAACTCTTCGGTCCCGTGCCGACAATCGAAGATACGGCTCGACGAGCGCTCGCAGATCTCGAGCTTGTGCCGCGAGCCGCGTAAGAGAATCGTGCAGCGAACCAACGAGTGCCGATTGGAGGAAGCGGACGATCCGTTCTTGATAACGACCGTTGCCCGCAAGCAGAGCCGCAGGGGGGAATTGAACCCCCGACCTGCGCCTTACCAAGGCGCAGTCATAAGGCATACTGGCTTGCAACGAATCGCCTGATTTCGACGCTTTGGCCTACTATAGCCCCGAACTTTTGGGTGTCCGGAGGAAAGAGGTGAAGCGTTTTCTCAGGAAGACGGAACGCCCAAACCAGGCGACCACGCTCGTGGCTCTCCACACCGGGAAAGCAAAGGTCTTTTCGGTTTAGTTCGATTCTTGCAGTAAGAAAAACCGATGGTTCGAGTCGAGCGAATGGCTGAAGCCAGTTCAGGCGACACCTTCACGATCCGGTTCCGGGGAGTGGAGTGGCAAACCTCAGGTGTGTTCAACCTGGAATCTGAAGTGAGGGAGCGGTTTGCAGGAGTGTCGCCGGACGAGGTTGTTACGATCACTCCACCGAAATCCCACGCGGTAGTGCACCTCAAGGTGACAGAACTCGCCAACCTAGTTTGGGAATAATCGAATTAGAAGGCCCCTGACTAGCCGGGCGAAGGAACATAGCGGGTGGACAACCCCGCAAGGTGACCCGGGAGCCTAGCCGTTGGACGCTAGATCGATTAATCCGTGGCGCCGCGCGCCGCCAAGAACCGTGCGACTTCGAGTTGAGAGCACAACTTGGCAATCTTCAATGCGGTGTACCCGTTCTGGCCTCGGGCGCCAATGTCTGCGCCGGCCGCCAAAAGAAGCTTTGCGGCCTCAAGGTCACCCCATTGCGCCGCAAACATGAGGGCGCCGTTGCCATGCCTGTCTTGGGCCTTTGCGTCCGCACCGCCTTCAAGCAAGGTGCGGAGGACGGCCGTACGCCCTTTGAAGGCCGCGAGAATCAGCGCCGAATAGCCCCTCTCGTCCTTTGCTTCGAGATCCGCCCCGCGTTGAATCAGGTCCTGCGCCAAATCCAATCGCGCGGCGTCGACGGCGTAATGAAGTGTCTTGGAGCCAATTGTGAAGCCAGCGTCGATTGGCCCTCCCGAAGGCGCTCCGGCAAAGCCCGAGCTTTCGATCACTTGCAGCACGCTCCGATGTAGCTTCTGGGCTTCCGGTTCCACGCTGACTTCGAGTCGGTCTCCGTGAGCCTTGGCGATCTCCAACACCTTGCCCAGTTGCTTTTGCGTCAGGCACGTGGGCTCGCGGTTATAGGGTGTCAACAGGAAAATGCCTCCGTCAGCCAACAGGTGCACGCGAAGGACGTCAGACCCGATCCCGCCCTTCTTACGTCGTTCATCCAAGACGCGCATATTGGTGACCAGATCTTGGCCTGCCAGGTAGAAAGGCGATATGGGCGAATCGTCACGAATCGCCGCCTCCGCGAATTCTGCGGAGTGCACGCCTGTGCGAGTAACTATCCTGAACGCTACGTGTTGCTGTTGCGGCAATGGGAATTGTGCGACCTTTGGAAGAACCTCGAGAAAGCCCTGGGCACAGCCGATGAGGGCGAGGCTCGCGGCCGCAACTGAGGGATGGAAGCCCATTCCAATGATCCCGCCGCCACTGCTCGCGTACATGCTAGCCGTACCGTCGTTTGCGGCGACGAAGGTCGCAGTCCCTGCCGCTGAGCCAAACTCAATCATGACAGCGACGACATCGATGGGCCCTACATCTGGAGGTGCCAACGACGCAGCCTCGCCCGAGAGCCAGTTCTGACGAAGCCGCGTGTACTGTTCCCGCGAGGCACCCGTCTCGGGTTCCTTCTTCCTATCGGTGCGCTTCCAGGGCATAGGCGGGCGTCTGATGCATGAGGCTTGGCTTATTGCTTATCATGGTCGGTCGGGGAGTGTGGGGAATCGAAGTCATCTTCTGCCCAGGCCCCCGCAAGCAGGAAGGCTGCTGTCACACCCTGCCCGGGGGCATCGATGCCACCTCTCCCCGACAGCATATTTTCCCGTCCCGCTGATATGCTTATAGCCGCGCAGCCCACCTACGTACGGCAGTGCCGCGCCGATCCGAACCTTTCCGCCCCAAAATCCCCCAACATGCGTGGCTGTTAGGCCCATGACGAAGAGAAAGACGGACCTGGAATGGCTCGGCGACCACTTGAGAATTCTCACAGAAGCTTCCGAACGCGTCCGATCAATTGAGCCCACTGTGTACAACGATTTCAATGCTTGGACGACGCTGAAGCTGATCGGAGTAAAGTTCTGGCAGAGAATCTACACCGACATCATTCAAGAACATCTCGAGTTGCTTCGAAAGGAATGCATGGCCTATCTGGATGTGATGGCTGGATCGGGCCTGAACCGAATCCGTGATGCGGATTGCTTCGTGGCAGGATCGTCAATCCTTGCCGCGCTAGTACCGAGGAAACCATTCCACTACATTGTGTCGATAGAGAGCAACAGGAGTCGAGCTGTTGCCCTCGAAAAGCGTCTCATCCACGTCAGGGGTAATCAGACATCATTCAAAGTATTCGCCCAAGAAGCGGATGCGGCGATTCGAGACGCACTGGGAGAACTGAGGGATCGCAAGTCCCATTTCATGGCCTTCGTCGACTATCAAGGAATGAAGGGTTTCTCACGCGAGTCAATGGACGCACTCCTAAGAGAGCCATGCGACATCTGGTTCACCTTTTTCCCAAATATCAAGAGATCCGTGGCCCTTAGTGAATGGGACGAGGCGAACCTCGAAACGTGCCGCAACTTCTTCGGTCGTCGAGTCTTTGACCGTTCTGCCACGTACGATGACCTAATTGGGAATTGGACACAGGAGCTCCTCCTTCGCAGGCAGATCCTATATCCTTTCCAGATTCAAAGTGGAGAAGGCTATTCGTACGAACTCGTGTTCATGACGAAGAGAACAAAGGCAGGAAGTCCCTACGTAAATGCGGCTGACGACCTCAAGCGCCGTCTCGATAGCATCAAGGGTGACTTCGCGCGAATGGTGCTCCAAGTGCTAACGGGCAAACAGCGTGACCTTGACTCGTATTTCTCAGGCCGGCCACCATTTTCCCTTTAGACCAACTCGCCCGAGCTCTCCGTGGAACATCCGAGAGATTCCCCTGTCGAATCCTCGGGTAATAGTGACTTTCTCTCCCAAGCATTCTTCGACGAGCTGAAGATTCCGGCCGCGGACATGAACGGATTCGCCGTAAATATGGTTCGGCTGGATTTCAACAAGCGCTTCCGCCATCAGCCTGAGATCCTCGATCACGTCCTGTCGAACTCGTGTTGGAGGGAAAATGGGTGCAAGAATCACACCGACATCTAAACCCATTTCCTTGGCGCGCCGAAGGACTTCGATGCGAGCTCTGGGCCGCGGGACTCTCGGTTCGATCCGGCGAGCGAAGTCGTCACTCATCGTCGCGATGGAAACTTGCAGACGAACCTGGTCTGGATACTGGGCAAGTAAATCCAAGTCTTTGATCACAAGATAGGAACGCGTCTGCAGACAGACACGCACGCCAGCTGGAAGCGCATGCTCCAGTAACTTCCTCGCCCCTGATGCAAGTTTTGGCAGGTACGGGTCGTGAGTTGAACTCATCATGACTTCTTTTCCCGCCCACCTGCGCCATGGCGTCTTCACAATTGCCTCATCGAGGTTCTCGGGAACAAGCAAGTAGTCGCCCCACTTCTGCAGCACGGCGTCTCCGTAGCGACTCTGCCCAAACCTCTTGTGAATTTCGTCGACGTAGCAGAAGGGACAACCATGCGTGCATCCGACCGCGAAGTTGAGCGACCAGCCATCGGATAGCTGCTTCCCAACACCTCCGTTGCTTCGAGATGTCAACTTTGAATGCCGGATCAGGGGCGGCGTGGTCCGGAACGTGCCACCTATGACAGAGGTAGGCAGCCGGATTCTGTCAGCATTGAGCGTCCTATCAAGCTGCTCCACGACCGTGACCGTCATTGCTTTGCAGACCCCAGTTTCGTTAGAATCGACGCAGCCCTATAAAAGTGCCTCCGGGGGAGAGGTCGGCGAATCGGGGATAACGACGAGAGAATTGGATCAACATCATGGCATGCTCGCAAACCAGTTGGTGATCGGCGAGGCGGATTCATAGCCGACAATCGACAGTTCGAACTCGGAGCCATCCGGGGAAATCAAATGCATATTGTGTTTGCGAAGCTTCGATTGCGTACTTGTAGGTGTGCCCATGCGGGACGGAGGTCGTCCCGTCGCCGCATCGTTGAGAGCCCTCCCTCGCCTCTGAGGACTCGCGGAAAAAGTCGGAGGGGACCCTTAGCGGTATTTCAACTCTCAACCTACGGTTCCACGGGATCGACTGGGTCCCTGGCGGACCAGAAAGCGAGTCCTCCACCCGGAAGGCTGACGATCTTGAGCCCGTTAGGCCCAGACATTTCCCACGCTTCATAGTGCAGGTCTGGAGGGACCAGGAGAACATCGCCATCAATGAATACGATTTCGAGCGTCCCGTCCTTCAACGCTATTGCTGTGCGCGCGGTCTTGTGAAGTAGTCTCAGGGCTCCACTCACTTTTGCGACATAATCGTATTCAATCGAATAGCCTACTTCCGTCCCGGCGTGACGTATCTTGAACTGCCCACCGATTCGAAACTCGAAGGCATCGTTCCGCCGGATGAACATGACGCCAAAACTCGAGTCAACATAGCAACGCTCAAGAGTCCAGCCGCCGACCTCAATGGGGATGTCTATCTCTCGAGCCGAATGTGGCACCTGGTCCTGAATCACCAACTTGACTTAGAATCTGCCGGAACCGCAGGTGCTTGACGTCTAATCAGTCTCTCCTCGGTTCGACGTGATGGCCTACTACAAAATCGGCGTCCCCTGACCTCAGGCGTGGAACGGCCAGATCGGAGAGCCGCAGGGGGGAATTGAACCCCCGACCTGCGCCTTACCAAGGCGCCGCTCTACCCCTAAGCCACTGCGGCAACGCGGGGCCCAAACCTCCGATCCGCATAAATACTCCCGCACGACGCCGATCGGAGTCGTGACGCTACATTTTGCGGCTCGCCGTGTCGTCGCGTAGAGATGGCGACGCGAGTCCTGGCGCCGCCCCTTCCTGGGAAGAGTGGTGGTGCAACTTGTGGATTTCCTGCAGGAGCGCCCCGTACTCTTTCTTCGCCTCCATCTCGACGACGACGGTCAACATGCGCATCCACATCGCAGGGTAGGCTACGAGCCAGACGGCCGAAGCGATGAGAATCGTGACGATCGAGCTGGGAAGGAGGTCCCCCAGGCCGACGTACCCGAGGAAATTGCGGAGGACAATCTGCGTCGCAATCGAAGATGCGGCGAGGAACGCGACGAGGCGCAGCCGCTTCACCCAACGATCGTGAATTGTTGCTTGAGCAAGGTGAAAGAGACCGTGATACCACCCGACGACGCGATGCATCCGAAGCCGCAACAGGCGTCTTGCAGGGGCCTATAAGATGCTTCGCCCCCAAGTATCGACGGTGAATAGCGGGCCCCGACTCCCTCCGGCCTATCTTCGTTGTCCGCGATTTCAGGGCCTTGGGGACCGTCGCTGACGAAATTCCCGCCCCGGCGCGAACCAATCATTAAGTAACGCACGGGGCTTCGCAACGACGGATGAAGACTTCCCTCTCCTCCTTTGATCTTCGCGCGCTCGTCGCGGAGTGGCAAGGGCTGGTCGGCGGACACGTCGACAAGATCTATCAGACGGGAGACGACGTAATCTTCCGGATCAACCTCGCCGGCGGCGGGAAGGCGGAACTCTACTCCAAAGCGGGCCGCTGGCTGTGCCTGCACGAAGTCGAAACAAAACCGGAATCGCCGCCGCCGTTCGCGCAGACGCTCCGGCGGCTGCTCGACAACGCCCGCATCGTCGCAATCGAGCAGCGGGGATACGACCGGATCGCGGTCCTCGCCGTCGAACGAGGTCCCGACGCGCTGCGCGTCATCTTCGAGGTTTTCGGGAATGGGAATCTCGTCGTCACGAAAGGCGACACGGCCGTGGCGGTGCAGTTCCCGCAGGTGTTCAAGGACCGCAAGGTTCAGGTGGGCGAGTCGTACGCGTTCCCCGCGGCGGGAGTGGACGCGCTCGAGCTCGACCGAGGCGGGTTCGCGGAAACCTTGCGAGGTGCGAAGGGCCAGACCGTGCGGGTTCTCGCGAGCATCCTCAACCTGGGCGGGACCTACGCGGAGGAGGTGTGCCTACGGTCGGCGGTCCCGAAAGACACCAAGGTGCGGGAACTGACGGATCCGCAGATCGATGCGCTCTACACGGCGCTCAACAACCTCGCGGTCGCGGTCGAGCAGGAGCGCCGCCCGGCGGTCGTGTTCCAGGCAGGCCGAGCGGTGGACGCGACGCCCATCGAGTTGATTCAGCACCGCGGCCTGGAGCGCCGCGAGTTCCCGACGTTCAACGAGGCGCTCTCGCACTATCTGACGGTCGCGGAGCCGGAGGTCGAGGGAGCAAGAGCCGAGGGTGCGGCGGCGAAGCTCCTTCGACGGATCGCGCAGCAGGAGGAATCTTTGGCCGCCCTCCGAGAGGAGGCGACCCGCCTCGAGGCGCAGGCGGTCTTCCTGTACGGCCACTACCCGGTGTTCGACGAGCTCCTCAAGGCAGTCCGAGAAGGACGAGATCCGCCGGAGCACGGCCAGATCAAGGCAATCGACCGGAAAGAGCGCACGGTCACCCTGTCGATCGGAGACTTCGACACGATCACCCTGGACTACGAGGAGGACGTGACCGCGAACGCGCAAGCGCTCTACGACCGTCGGCGCGAGGCGCTGCTCAAGTCGCAACGGGTCGAGGAGGCGATCGCCGCGACGCGGATGGAGATGAAAGCCATGAGCGCGAAGGCGTTGAAAGCCGCCAAGCGTCCTCGCGTGAAGGCGACGAAGGCGCTGTGGTTCGAGGCGTATCGCTGGACCCTGTCGTCCGAGGGCTGCCTGATCCTCGGCGGACGAGACGCCCGGACGAACGACCAGCTCGTGAAGAAGCACCTGAAGGAAGGGGACCGCTACGCCCACGCCGATGTCCACGGTGCTCCGTCCACAGTGATCAAGGAGGGCGCGAGAGCCTCCGAGGCGACGTTGCGGGAAGCGTGCGAATTCGCGCTCGCGTACAGCAAGGCGTGGTCGGCCGGCCTCGCGGCCGGGAGCGCGTACTGGGTCTTGCCGGAGCAGGTGTCGAAGCAAGCGGAGTCTGGCGAGTTCCTCCCTCGAGGCGCCTTCATGATCCGCGGGAAGCGGAACTATGTCCACGATCTCCCGGTGCGGCTCGCGGTCGGCGAGGTCGAGGTCGAAGGCCACCGCAAGGTCATGGGCGGTCCGGTCTCCGCGGTCGCCGCCCGCGCTACGCGGTACGTCGTGCTCGCCCCGGGCAAAGCGGACCGTGAGGCGGTCACGAAGCGGCTCGCCGCAGCCTTCGCCGTGCCGATCGAAGAAATCGCGCGGACGATGCCACCGGGCTCGGTCGAGATCGTCGAACGACATGGGCTCGAGGCGTGACGCGCGGCAAGCCTTTAGCCCTGGCCGACCATACCATGCCATCGGTTTTTGGTGGGGGTCATGTCTCGAGCCGACGCGTTGGTCGTCTCGCTGCCCGATGACGAGCGACCGACCCGATGGTACAACATCCTGGCGGACCTCCCGGAACCGCTCCCGCCTCCGAAGGATCCCGAGGAAGGGCCGTCCCGGATCAAGGCGCTTCCGGACCTGCTCCTCCGTGAGTGCCTCCGCCAGGAGAACTCGACGCAGCGGTGGATCGACATCCCGCAAGAGATTCAGGACCTGTACCGGCAGGCGGGTCGACCTCGCCCGCTGATCCGGGCCCGTCGGCTCGAGCAGCGCCTCGGCACGCCTGCGCGGCTATACTATAAGGCGGAGTTCTACAGCCCGACGGGGAGTCACAAGGTCAACACCGCCTTGGCGCAGGCGTGGTACGCGAAGGAAGAGGGGTACGAGCGTCTCACGACGGAAACCGGCGCGGGCCAGTGGGGAACCGCGCTCGCGTACGCCGCCAGCTTGGCCGGCCTCAAGACGACGATCTACTGGGTCCGCGCGGTCCACGACTGGAAGATCCAGCGTCGGCAGTTCATGAAGCTGTACGGCGCGACGGTCCACCCGTCCCCGAGCAAGGAGACGGCGGTCGGCCGGGCGCTCCTCGCGGACGACCCGCACCACCCCGGGGCCCTGGGCATCGCGGTGTCGGAAGGGCTCGAAGACGCGAGCGGCGACGACAAGGCGATCTACTGCCTCGGCTCCGTGCTGAACCACGTACTCCTGCATCAGACGATTATCGGCCTCGAGACACAGCGGCAATTCGAGCGCGCCGGCGAACACCCGGACGTCATGGTCTCGTGCCTCGGCGGCGGGTCGAACTTCGGCGGCTTCGCCCTGCCCTTCCTCGCGGAGGCGATCCGCGGAAAGGACATCCGGTTCATCGCGGCCCAGAGCGCCGCCGCCCCGAACCTCCAGGGCGAGTACCGATACGACTTCGCGGACCACGCGGAGATGACGCCGCTCCTGAAGATGTACACGCTCGGGCACCGGGCCGACATGAAACCGGTGCGCGGGGACGGGCTGCGGTACCACGGGTGCTCGCCGATCCTCTCTCTCCTCCGGCACCGCGGCCTCATCGACACGATCGCATACCCGACGGACGAACGGCACGTCTTCGAGCGCGCTCGGACGTTCGTCCAGACGGAAGGATTCCTGCCCGCTCCAGAGAGCGCGTACAGCATCGCGTGCGCGATCGACGAGGCGCTGAAATGCAAGGAATCGGGCGAGGCCAAGGTCATCGCCTTCAACGTGAGCGGACACGGCTTCATGGACATGGAAGGCTACGCGGACGTCCTCGGCCTCTGAGGCGGCCTCCGCACCGCCAGCATCGAGCGCCATCTGCACCGAGTAGGTCTCGTAGCCTTGGGACTACCGCTGGTCGCCTCCCTTTCGAACTATAGGGAATCGGTTACTGCGCCAGCGAGTCGAACGGCGCGCCCGCCATAACTTCATATGCGACCTGAGAGTCCTAGGAGGATACCTAGTCGGGAGTGGAGTCTATGGGAGCGTATCTTCGGACCGCCTTCTTATTCGCCCTACTGACGGCCATCTTCGTCCTATTCGGCTGGGCGATCGGTTCGGTCTGGCTCGGCGACCCGGCCGGGGCAATTGTGACCTTCTTCCTACTCGCCGCCGCGATGAACGCGATCGCCTACTTCGCCTCCGACCGGATCGTCCTCTGGTCATACCGGGCGAAGCTCGTGACGGAGGCGGAGGCTCCGGGCGTGTATCGCCTCGTGCGCGAGGTGACGCAGCAGGCGAACCTCCCGATGCCGAAGGTGGCCATCGTGCCGACGCAGACGCCGAACGCGTTCGCGACGGGCCGGAACCCTCAGCACGCCGTCGTCGCGGTCACGCAAGGCATCCTCCGCCTGCTGACCGACGACGAGCTCCGCGGGGTCCTCGCCCACGAGGTCTCCCACGTGCGGAATCGAGACATCCTCGTGATGTCCGTCGCGGCGACCCTCGCCGGCGCGATCTCCTTCATGGCGCGGATGTTCTGGTGGAACAGCCTCTTCGGCGGCTCGCGGAACCAGGGACGCGGCAACGGGGCGGCGGTCATCCTCGCCGTCGTCGGGATGGTCTTGGCGCCACTCGCCGCCCTCCTCGTCCAGCTGGCGATCTCCCGCAGCCGGGAGTACAAGGCGGACTACATCGGCGCGAAGACGATCGGGCAGCCGCTCGCCCTGGCGTCCGCGCTGGGGAAGCTCGAAGTCGAGAACCGCCGCCGGCCGATCGCGTTCGGCAGCCCGGCATCGCAGAGCCTCTTCATCGTGAACCCGTTCCGCGGAGGCGCGTTCGTCCGGATCTTCGGCACGCACCCGCCGATCCAGGAGCGGATCGCGCGACTCCAGGCGCTCGCGCAGGGCGTCGACCGGTACTGAGGCTCAGCCGAACTCGTGCCCGACGTGCCGCCCGTGGCGGGCGTCGAGGTCCTTGATCCGGTCGCGGACCTCCAGGTTTGGCTCGAGGACCTCGAACTCCTCCAGGTAGTTCCGGTCCTTGTAGACGACCGTCGTCCGGCCTTCCT
>WNFX01000205.1_pt1 | contig 82691 bp, 79 predicted proteins | sample 5400111 | NCBI WGS metagenome assembly WNFX01 (sample SAMN13153363, study PRJNA577476) | soil metagenome | isolation source: 40 cm soil or saprolite under grassland replicate 1 | place: USA:California | collected 2016-06-15
TCATAGTGATGCTCCTTCTCATGTAAGGGAATTCACGTCTTTCATGAGATCAGAGTCATCACTTTCTTGTGGTTTTGGCAAGCTCGTCTGCTGTCAGATGACCCTGCCGCTATTTTGGGCGAAACTTAGGTAGTCTAAATGGTCAAAATATTGAGGTGTTCCGTCCCATAAAAAGTACAGTTTGCCGTCACCCCAGAAGTTCAGTTTCTCATTGGTCGAAGTGCCTTTGAATGCTATGAAGCTAGGGTGAGACTCACCAGTGTCTTTGGCTACTTCTGTGCCTCTCATACCATACTCTCCACTTACTTGTTCGGAATCGATCGTCTGAAGAATGACCTCATACGGAAAGTCTGCTACAATCTTAGCGAAGTAATTGGCTACTATGTTATATCCCCCATGCGCGACAACGATGCGTCCAGTGAGTCCCTTAAGGCACTCAGGGCCGATGACTGACGGAGTGGGTGTCTCACCATTCTGAAAGAATCTGTTCAACTCCTCTGCTATGTCAGCGCACCATCCGCCGACCCTACGCGAATCCACCAATTCAATATTTGGAAACTCCAGGTTAGATGAAACACTACGGGCGAATTGTTTGGCTGCTGGTTGGAACCTTGATGTCGTCGCCGAATACCTTTATGGGCTCTTTGCTGTACCGCTATACCAAATAGCGCTGCCACTGTCTCAAGGCCAACTGGCTTGGTTACGTATCGTTTGGCTTGGATCAATGTGACCATTTGTGGGATGGATTGGCTCTGGTAAAGCCTGATGTCAACTCCTCCATCATTTGTTCCCGGCCCAAGCTCGGTACGGAAGCTTTGATTTCTGAAGACCGCGTCAAGGAACTCTTCGTATTGGCGCCATTCCAATCGCGCAAGGTGATCAGGATGTTTAGCGAAGTGCTCGAAAACTTCCTCATGGATATCGTAGAGCCGACGGGTCGCAAGATTTTGTATCCATTGCCAGCGGTAGAGAGCTAAATATTCATCTGCTCTCTTCTCATCCGACGGACTAATGAGCATCGTCACGTGATCTACCATTTCGAAATAGAAACCATGCATGTTGAGCATTGACCGGAAATGTTCATAGTGTTCGTCAGAATCTTGCCGGTAAAAGTTGAAGACGTTGTAAAGTGGTCCTTCAAAGGTCAGAAGAAGAGCCTCGTAGCGTTTGGGCGCATCACCCTTATGGATGAACGGCGTGAGGAATGCAGCGTCGTCGCCCCAGAGCTTATTTTCTTTTGCCCAAGACTCGATGGCTTGACGTAATTCGGCAAGTTCAATCATGCATCTTTCTTCGTTAACGGTTGCGGAGCCCAACCGGACTCCGTCGGCGGCTTCATCGGCCCGATTTTGTTGAGGTGTAATCGACATATGAGATGAACTCCTTACTCATATACTCAGGTCAAGGATACAATGCACATTCGTGTAGAAATAGTTAGTAAGAAAGTAACCAATTCTATTTAGGACACCTGTAAAATTTACATTTTCCCTTGCACATTTAGGCGCAAAGCAATCCCAAGGCATGGAAGTAAACGTCCATACGTTTAGTCTCACATAATAAGGAGTACGCACTAGCCGTTTAAAATCAGGAGCCTTTCTAACCGAGTGAGATTGAAAGGCTCCTGATTTCATTTGCAATCAGATTAGAGTCCTAGCGACTCGATGGTATCTAACACCTCTTGAGCATGCTCGGCAGCGCTAACCTTGTGCCAAGCTTTGCGCACGATGCCCTCTTTATCAATGAGGAAGGTTTCTCTGTTCACGCCCAGATATTTTTTGCCATACATGTTCTTTTCTTTCCACACGCCATAAAGCTGCGAAACCTTTGTATCGGTATCAGCGAGCAGCGGAAAGGGCAAACCGTATTTGTCGGCGAACTTCTGATGCGATGAGAGATCATCGGCGCTGACACCCAGCACGACAATCCCGCGTTTTTGCATTTCATGGTTGGCATCGCGGAACGAGCACGCTTCGGCAGTGCAGCCGGGCGTGTCGTCTTTTGGGTAGAAGTAAAGCACAGTAACGTGATTTCTAAGGGCGCTTAATTGCACCTGGCCGTCTTTGACCACATCGTCGCTCCCGATGGCCGGAAGGGTGAAATCAGGAGCGGGTTGCAACTCCTCAACTGGTGTGTTACTCATAACCTTACCTCATTAGCAGTTTACTTAAAAAACGTTCATCCACATTATGGATTAATGTACCACATGAAGAAAGCCGCCGCACGGAGCACAGCGGCCATCAATGTTTGCGCGCTCTAGTCATCATCACAGAGAAATACTCAGTATCTCCTCATACTTATTCAGAAATTCAAGAAAGCTGAGATTGCCAAGATTTCGCGCCTGGGGTTCATCCCGGCGTCTTTCGGTAGTAAGCCTGGATGTCTCAGTCGGCAAGGTTAAGCCCTTCAATATCCTTGTACGTGATTTCAACTCCTAGCCCCGTGCTGAGTGCGTTAGCGATTTTTCCGGCGGTCGCCTTATAAATCCGCTTGCCTTTTTCCGCATCAATCACCGTGCCCACGCTGATCTTCGCTTGCCTGGCAAGCTCCGCTTTCGGCCATCCAAGCTTAACCCGGTAATCTTCCAGTTTCATAGGTTAAGCACTCCAATACATATTGTCCGTCCACGCGCCGATTGAACGCGCTCGTCTGATAGCCTCCTCCCCTAGTATGCCATTTATACCAGGGTAATGTCAATGCTTATCGCTTGAAGTATAATGGCTTGATGCATAAACATTGATTGTATTGTTAAGCATATAGGACTATAATATAGTAAGGTTAAGTATAGGACTCTGTTGCATCTATATTCTGTTGTCTGATTCTGGGAAGCATGCGCCGCGCGCCTTCCCCTTTTGTAAATCGTACTAAACCTGTATTGCCATTGATAGCATAGCCACCCGAAAGGCGGTGTTCCCTTGCTTCCTGAAAAGCAGCAATCAAAAGACGTCACTTCCCGCAAACGCGCCGTCGTTTATTGCCGTGTCAGCACAGATAAACAGGAACAGAATGGGGAAAGCCTGGAATACCAGGAAGAGAAGTGCCGTCGTTATGCCGACCTGCACGACATTGATGTGTTGATGGTGCTGAAAGAAGCAAAAAGCGGCTTTATCCACTATTCGCACCGCGAACAGCTTACCCTCGCCTGCCAGTTTCTCCGCGACCGTATGGCCGACGTAATTATCGTCTGGGACTTACGCCGCTTTTCCCGCAACTTTGTCCATTCCGCTATGATCTTCGAGGAAATCGAGAGCATTGGTGCTGAAATCGTCAGCATCAGCGAGAACATCGACAACAGCTTGACTGGTAAACTGATACGCTCCATCCTGGCTTGGAGTGCCGAGTCCGAGCGTGAGAAGATTTTGGAATACGCTAACCGTCACTGGCAAACCAGGATGGAGCATGGCTTGCCGGTTGCTACTGGCCGCGCCCCTTATGGCTGGGATTGGAAAGATACAGAGAAAACACGCTACGTCATCAACAAAGAAGAAGCCGCTGTCCGCGTTTCAATTTTTGAGATGTTTGTCGAACTGGATATGAGCATTCGCGGCATCGCCCATAAGCTCACCGAAGATGGGATACTGCCGCCTGCTAAGTCCAGAGGCGCGAAGGTTAAAAGTACGGCCTGGCAACCATCGACCGTCTTTGACATGCTGACTGATGGTAGCAATATCGGTATTCTCACAATATGTAAAACTACTACAATCATGTCTACCAAAGGCACTGTAGCAAGGAAGCCCAATGACAAAATGAAAACCATCCCTGGCGGCATACCAGCGATTATAACCGTTGACATATACGAACGCGCACAGCTCAAGCTGAAAAACAATAAAGTCAACAAAAGCAATGAACACAAAAACCCTGAAGACTTCCTGCTCAAGGGGCATGTCATCTGTAAAACTTGCAACTACCGGATGTACGGCAGAAACCAGAGAAGCAGAAACAATTTTGTGTATCCGTACTACTGTTGCTGCAAGTTCCGTAACAAGTATGATGCCTGCCCTGATTTAACCACCATACGAACGGTTAAGGTTAATCAGATGGTGTGGGAAGATTGCTGCCGTGTGTTTGAGCGCTTAGAACTCATACGCGATACGATAGAACGCAACATCGAGCAATCGCTGCAAAACATGCTGGAAAACACAAAGGGCAAGCAGCTTATCCTTGAGCTTGAGGAAGAAATAGCCTACGCCAAACAGGAGCGGACAAAACACCCAGGGGGAAGCTATTATTATAAGCTCATTTCCCAGGACATCAAGGAAAAAGAGGAACAACTACAGAGGTACGAGGAGGAATATACAAAGTCGCGGGATATTGTCAGGCTCTCTGGCGTGTACCAAAAAAGCATCATGGACTTTCTTAATTTCTTGAATACTATGAAAGGCAAATACCACGAGGCAAGCTTCAAAGAGAAGCGGAACGCGCTCGACGTGCTCGGCGTTAAAGTGTACATCCACCCAGACACACAGGAAACGCCAACTATACTGCCCGTTGAAACTGAAAAGGAGTGGCTATCCATCCCTGAAGTATCGGAATTGACCAGCATAAACCAGACATCATTCTTCTACCATATACAACGGGGTGACCTCAAAGCCTATAGGCGGAACTTACCAATGACGGTCGTGCATCGGGATGAACTCGCCCGTTACTTGAAGATTAAGCGGCCTCATGTGAGCATTGACCAGTACGAGGATGAGTGGTTTTCGATTAACCGTATGATCGTATTGAAGCTTGTCAATTACCGACCAATACACCGTGCTATCCGGCTCGGCGAGATTGAGACACACACAAAGGATGTACCGCATCCCTGCATCCACCGGGACGAGCTGAACCGTTTTCTGAGGGAGTCACCCATCCGGCCAAAAAGCCTGAGCGAAAATATCGAGCCACGGATTGAAATCACTTATACCCCGATTTTTACAGGTGTTCAATCCGCCTTTGGATAAAAGTACAAAACAATCGTGTGACCTTTAGATTCGCCAAAAGTAAATGCTTTCTCGTCGGCTATAGCGATCGAAAAAGGGTAAAGCGAATATTGCTTTACCCTCTTTTTCGCCTCTATGCGGGAGAACACTCAGCTTTTGAAAAGTATTCCATCATACCCAGTCACGCAGCCAGCGCCAGCATACGCTCAAGCGCGACGCGCGCCCACTGCGCCATCTCGTCGTCTACGGAGATCTGGTTGATCACTTCATCCGTGACCAGTGCCTCCAGGACCCAGGCGAGATAGGCCGGGTGGATGCGGTACATGGTAGAGCAGGGACAGACGATGGGATCGAGGCAGAAGATGAACTGCTCCGGGTGCTCTTTGGCGAGGCGATGCACCAGATTGATCTCGGTCCCGACGCCCCACTGCGTTCCGGCGGGCGCGCGTTCAATCTGCTGGATGATGTACTCGGTCGAGCCGTAGAGATCGGCGGCCTCGACGACCTCGCGGCGACACTCCGGATGCACCAGGATCTTGATGCCGGGATACTCGGCGCGCGCTTTCGCAATCTGCTCAACATTGAAGCGCATATGCGTCGTACAGTAGCCCTTCCACAGGATGATCTTCGCCCGCTCGATCTCCTCTTCGGCATCGTCGGAGGCCATAGGATTCTTGGGATTCCAGATGGTCATCTGCTGCTCCGGTATGCCGTATTTGAGCGCGGTATTGCGGCCCAGGTGTTCGTCGGGGAAGAACAGGACACGCTTCCCCTGCTGGAACGCCCAGCGCATGACGGCGGGCGCGTTCGACGACGTGCAGACGATGCCGCCGTTACGTCCGCAGAACGCCTTGAGATTGGCAGCGGAGTTCATATACGTCACGGGGATAATACCGGCGTCGTCTCCCAACACGTCACTAAGCATCTCCCAGCACTCCTCGACCTCGGCGATGTTCGCCATGTCCGCCATCGAGCAACCGGCGGCGGGATTGGGCAGGATGACCTTTTGCTGCGGTCCGCTCAGGATATCGGCGCTCTCGGCCATGAAGTGCACGCCGCAGAAGACGATATAATCGGCCTGGGGACGCGCCGCCGCGAGTTGCGCCAGCTTGAACGAATCGCCGCGATAATCGGCGTACTTGATGATCTCGTCGCGCTGGTAGTGATGGCCCAGGATGACGAGCCGCTCGCCGAGCGCCTCCCTGGCGGCGGCGATGCGGCGATCGAGCTCTTCGCCTCCCATCTCGGCGTAGAACAACGGAATGGTATCGCTGCGCTTCGATAGATCGTGCTTAGCGCGGGTGCGTGGCGAAAGGAGCGGCAAGATGCGCGTCTCCTGGCTCTCTGCACATTCGGTCTGGATGGTCATAGATTTCTCTCCTTCACAAAGACCCTGGAAGACGGACCTCTACAGGGTCCCGGCATGCATCAGGCAAACTCTAGCGAGACATCTAAATTGGGTGCGGAGTGCGTCAGGGCACCGAGCGAGATGAAATCGACGCCCGTCGATGCAACCGCCTGCAGGCGTTCGCCGTTGGTGCCGATGCTGCCCGAAGCCTCAATCAGCACGCGGGGCGCGCTGCGGCGTATGACCTCGACCGCACTGCGCATCGCTTCAACATCCATATTGTCGAGCAGCACTACATCCGCGTCGGACTCCAGCGCCTGCTGCACTTCGGCGAGTGTCTCGCACTCGACCTCGATCTTGAGCAGGTGTGGAGCGGCCAGACGCGCGGCAGTAACAGCCTGCGCAACGCCTCCCGCTGCCTTGATATGGTTATCTTTGATAAGGACACCATCGCTCAAACCGAAGCGATGGTTCTGACCGCCACCCAACAGCACAGCAGCCTTCTCCAGACTACGTAACCCCGGCGTCGTCTTGCGCGTATCCAGGATACGGGCGCGTGTCCCCTCCACGGCGTGCACACAGCGGGCCGTGATCGTTGCGATGCCGGAGAGACGCCCAAGGAAGTTGAGCGCCACACGTTCCGCGCTGAGCAGGGAACGAGCAGGACCGCTCAGGTGGGCCAGCACGTCACCCGCCACGACGACGGCGCCATCGCGGACCAGGAGTTCGACGGAGACCCGACTATCGAGCTGGCGAAAGGTCTCAGCGGCAACCGCCAGCCCGGCAACGACACCAGACTGACGCGCAATGATGGTCCCGCTCGCCTGCTGATCTTCGGGGACGGTGCTCAGGGTAGTGATATCGGCGTCGGCGCCATCCTCCTCCAGCGCACGCCGAATCAGATCGAGTGATGGCTTAAGCATAGCGCGCAATCTCCTCTCGCAACCATCCATAAGGATCAATGCGTAGGCGCTGAAAAGCAAAGTGGCGTCCGGTCAGGCATTGATCCGTCTGTTGATAATCCAGCCGCCAGTGGCTGCCACGGCTCTCACAACGCTCAAGCGCCGCCGCAATGACCAGTTCAGCCACCATGAGCATATTGGTTGTCTCAGCGCGCTGCACTGTACTCTCTCGCCGTTCAAGCTGACTTGCGGACAGTTGGCGGTGCAACGCCTGCACTTTACGCTTCGCCTCCAACAGACCCTGTTCGTCACGGCAGAGCGAGACATAGTGCCACATCAACTGGCGCAACTGGCTCCCCGCCTGCTCTGTCGTCATCATCTCCATATTACCAGATGACGTACTCTCACTGACCAGGAGAGAATCATAGGCGATCAGCGCTGTATTCTTACGGAAAGATTGCCCGTCATGCGTTGCCTCCGTCGAGGCCAGCCAATCGGCAATGCGCACGCCATACACCAGTCCCTCAAGCAATGAGTTGCTGGCGAGCCGATTTGCGCCGTGGACTCCCGTGCAGGACACCTCGCCGACCGCGTAGAGGCCGGGCAGCGTTGTGCGACCGTGGCTATCCACCATGACGCCTCCCATGCAATAGTGGGCCGCAGGCGCGACGGGTAGCAGGTCGCGGGCCAGGTCCAGACCATGTTCGCGACAGATAGCCGAGATCGTGGGGAAGCGGGCATGCATTTTTTCAGCGGGCAGGTGGCGCAGATCGAGATATTGATAGTCGGTCCGTTCAGAGAGCATCTCACTGAGGATCGCGCGCGCAACCACATCGCGTGGTGCCAGCTCGGCCTGAGCGCCGTAGCGAGGCATAAAACGTTCGCCCGCGTGATTGCGCAGGTACGCCCCCTCGCCGCGCACCGCCTCCGAGATGAGATGAGACGTGCCATTCGCGACCAGCACGGTGGGATGGAACTGCATAAACTCCAGGTCGCTGAGCGCTGCGCCCGCCTGCCACGCCAGGGCCAGGCCATCTGCGGTCGCACCCGCCGGATTCGACGTATGCAGCCAGAGGCCGCCGGCCCCCCCATTCGCCAACACAATCGAGCGTGCATTCACACGGAAGGCTTCACCGGAGCGATCGATTGCTTGCAGGCCGACACAGCGACCATCTTCTACAAGTAGTTTCTCTACAAAAGTTTCTTCATACAAGGTAACGGAGGAGCGCGCACGCAGCGCAATCATCAGGGCACGTTCGATCTCAGCGCCGGTGGCGTCACCGCCGGCGTGCAACACGCGCCAGCGACTGTGCGCCCCCTCGCGACCCAGTAGCAGACCATCGGGCGTCGCGTATTCGGAACTGCCAGGCAGCGCGCGATCGAACTGAACACCTATCTCGATGAGCCAGCGCACCGCCCCTGGTGCCTGCTCTACCAGGATGCGCACCGCCTCCTCGTCGCACAGGCCCGCGCCCGCCGCAAGCGTATCCTGGAAATGGAGTTCGGGGCTATCGTCCGCCCCCAACGCTACCGCGAGGCCACCTTGCGCATAACGCGTATTGCTCTCGCCGAGCTGCCCCTTTGTGAATAGGGCGACGCGCAAACGCTCCGGTAACCGGAGAGCGACCGAGAGACCAGCAATGCCACCGCCAACGATAGCGATGTCGAACGGTTGGCTATAGGCCATGCCGTATTCTCCTTTGAATAGTGTACACACTACACTTACTGTCCAGACAAAAAAGAAAAGGGGAAATTCTGTGTTTCGCCGCTCTTCCTTGTTAGTATTTTTGTCTAGTTTTGTCCAACAAAATCTAGGTGATATGGTGTCAGATATGATGTCAATGGGTGCAGGGGTGCAGGCAGTTGGATCAATGGTTTGCTCTCATATCTTGAGTCAGCCATTCTGTAGGAAATAGGTCCTAACTATTATTTATAGCGTAAACTTTAAATCAGTTCATGGTACAATTAGCAAAGTTTTTGGTATAGTTAGGAAGCATTTTATATGGTGGGACGAACTTGGTAAATAAGGTGACAAGTGGCTGTTGCCCACTTCGGGGCTTAGTCCTCGCTTGCTTGGCAAAGCCAGTTGACGGAAATGAGAGAGTCTCTTTCAGAAACATGTCCATAACCAGTTGTTTTCGTCAGAGAAAGGCTGTGATGGAAGAGACATCCTTGTTTGCCCTGCCTGAAGGATTCTTCGTTGAGCAGATCCAGATCGCTGAAAATCATGTCGTTGTCGAAGCGGTAGCGACTTCAGCTACCGCTTGTTGTCCGTTGTGTGGAGAGTCGTCATCATCAGTCCATTGCCATTATCACCGGCGGCTTCGGGATGTCCCCTGCGCGGGTCGTCGGGTTCAGTTGGTTCTCACGGTAAGGAAATTTACCTGTCGTAACCCTCTCTGCTCACGGAAGGTCTTTGCCGAACGGCTCCCAGACTTTGTCGAGCCGTTCGCCAGGATGACGCTTCGCTATGGTCGGCAGATCACTTCTATTGGCTTGGCGACCTGTGGCAAAGGAGGCGCCAGACTCGCAGCTCGTTTGGGAATACGAACAACTCGACAGACGATTCTGCGCCGCATCATGGCTCTGCCTGATTTCCCCGCCGAATCGATCCTCTTTCTTGGCATAGACGACTTTTCCTTCCTGCGTGGGCGTCGGTTTGGAACGATCTTGGTCAATCTGGAGACCAGGCACGTCGTGGATCTCTTGCCCAACCGCACTGCGGAAACCTCGGCAGCTTGGATGCGCCAATATCCTGACCTGATGGCGGTCAGCCGAGAGCGCGGAGGTGATTATGCAGCGGCTGCGAAGGCTTCTGCTCCACAGGCGACTCAGTGTGCTGATAGATTCCATCTGATCAAAAATTTGGGAGAGGCCTTAGAAGGCTTGCTGGCACGCCATTTGGCCGCTCATCGCAGAGGCCAAGCCGAGAAGTCCTGGGCCACGCCCCTCTTCGAAGGCCAATCGAAACAGCCACCGAAATTGAGCCCAAAGGAAGCCGAGCTAAGTCAGGCGAAGCGAGAAGAGCGTCTTGCCCAATACCAGCACGTCGTCGCCTTACGCAAACAGGGCCTCTCGCAGACGGCCATTGCCAACCACATTGGGATAGGCCATGCTACCGTCTCGCGCTGGTTGGAACATGGTGTGTTTCCCGAACAACAACCGCGTCCGCGAAGGACGCATCTTGATCCCTAGCTGCCCTTTCTGCGCGAACGGTGGGAAGCAGGCTGCCACAATATCGCTCAGTTGTATCGGGAACTAGTGGCTCGTGGCTCTACCCACTCCTATCGGTCGGTGTACAAGCCGCTCGTTCACTTGCTTCCAGAAGGACGGAAAAATCCAGAAGTTCCGAGTCTTTTTCCGCGTCCTCCTCTTCTTGCACGACAAGCGGTTTTTCTTTTTCTTCGTCGACCTGAAAAACTAACGGTTGAAGAACAAGATACCCTGCTTCTGCTTCGTCAGTTCCATTGCGAAGTGGATCTGGCTTATGACCTGGTCCAGCAGTTCGCCCGAATGCTCCGTGAGCGCTTGGGAGAGCGCCTTGATGGTTGGCTAGCCCAGGTGAACCAGAGCAGCATCCCTGAACTGCTGTCCTTTGCCGCAGGAGTCGAGAAAGACAAAGAGGCGGTGAGGGCCGGGCTTACCTGGTGGATCAACAACGGCGTAGTGGAGGGCCATGTCACCAAGCTCAAACTCATCAAACGACAGGGATATGGGCAGGCTGGCTTTCCACTGCTGCGGAAACGAGTGCTCCACGCTTTCTGAGCCATGCATCGAAGGATAGCCGCTAGCACATTAAGCATCCACACCGTCCTCTTTAGGGAGACGGACCAAGCTATTGCCGCTATTGAGACCCTTCTGCAGACTCACTGCTCTTAAAAACAGGGCAGGATTTCCTAGATAAGCAAGAGAAAACCATACTCCTTGCTGCTTTTTCATCCGGCAAGCGAGGACTAAGCCCCCGAAGTGGGCAACAGCCACTTGTCATCTTATTTACCAGAACTAGATATGTTACAAACAACATTGCCGGCTGCTCGTTTTTTTGATGGTTGGATGAGGCTACCTGTAAGTAGAGAAAGAGTGTTACAATATACAATTCTTGATATAGAAAGTGAATTGTGGAGTGCTCTGGAGTACTACTCCGAAGTTGAAGAAGTTGGATTAAATTTAATTCAGACAAAAGGGATACAACCTCAGTCCCTTCACGAAGTATTTAAGTACTTTCAAGCCTTTGTAAGGCAAGCGAAATCTTACTACATATCAGCGAAATCTCTCCATTACCGATCAAATAGCTTGTTATATTATTATAGCTTTCTAAACTTAGGAAAGGCATATCTTTTACTAAAAGATCCACAGAGAATAATGGGTAGAACAAAGCTTTCGGTTGCTCATGGTTTGAGTTACAGATCGAGCACAACTAATACAGATTTTCAGCTTGAGTCCGTAAGAGTGTGTGATGGTATTTTTCCAATGTTTTATGAAGCTCAAATAGGTATAGCTATATCGACGGCTAAAACCTCTACTTTAAATATTGTGAAGTTGTTAGGCTATCCGTCTGATATAAGTTCTCAGTATGGGTTGGTTGGTTATGGAAACTGCAAAATAATATCTTCGCTTGCAGCGGTAGTGACTGACTTGACTAGAAACCAATCATGGACGATTATTGGTATTCCGGCAAGGACTGACCTTGATGACTTCCTGAGGCTACAAGTAAATTTTTTAAACAGCTATCAGGAAGTGGAGATAAATAGAAACCGGCTAATTCCTATATTTGGTATGGGCGCGCCTGAATTGTCTCGTTTTAGGTTTTTTCAGGAGATAGTAACTACTCCATTATCATTTGGCGGTATTATTTTCTCAGGTGCTCATATAGATAATATTATAGGCACTCTGGAACCGTATTTTGGTATTCACTATTATGATGATAATAGCGATTTTGATTTAGCTCTTCCTTATCTAGATATAGCACATTCTACGCCTATACCGATGAATGAGGTTCTGGCAATATATGCGGTGATGTTTTATCTTTCTAGTCTAGTTAGGTATAGACCGAATTACCTTGAAGCATTGTTGAACTATAAGCCCGCTTGGTTAATCGAAAATTTTGTAAATACTGTTCCTGAGGTGTTTCTGCGAATGATGGTAAGCAAAATAACTGAGAAAGACTTCATTTATCGCCGGAGATAGGAGTAGCTTAGAAAAGACTTAGCTCTTATACATTAGCACAATAAAATAGGTATCCCCTTGTGTGTGCAATAAAAGGGCCACCAGAGTGGTTTTGTTCTCTCGTGGTCTTTCCATTGACACCTGAATTGACACCTTATCCCGTTTTTGTGCGAGGTAAGTATCATTAGGTATAGTAAGTATTTTAGGCTAAGTTTTTAGAGACTACTGTTACGATCGAATGTTCTGCTGTATAATTGTCTGCAAAGTAAAGTGTATTGATTTATCTGAAGCGTGATAAAGTAGATAATTTTGGATAGGAGTATGTTTATGAGTAACATGCCTGCGAAGGTAGATAGGAAACAGACGGCTCTGGGGTTTGTTTTACTTATAATTTGCATTGTTCTGGGAGGATATGTTCTTGTATTGTTCTGGAAGTTTATATCCCAATCTGACCCCACAATTGGATCTGCTATTATTGCAGGTATTGTAACTATTCTTGTATCTGTTTTCTCTTTGATATGGTCAAAAAGGTCTGATAGACAAAAGCAGATAGAAGAAGCGCATCGAGAGAAAAAAGTAAGTGCTTATGAAGAGTTTTTGGAATTTGTGTTTAAGTTGTTGGTTTCGAGTAAATCGGGGAAGCCTTTAACTACGGAAGAAATGGAAGATTTTCTTAGTAAGTTTAATCAAAAAATGATTGTTTGGGGTTCTGATAGTGTTTTGAAAGAATTTTCTAACTTTAGAAGATTTACCACTATCTCTTCAAATGGCAGCAATCCTCAAGACGCATCAGGGATAATGTTCTCTCTTGAAAAAATGCTTTATGCTATAAGATCAGACGTCGGTCATGGTAACAAGAACTTAGTAAAAGGTGATCTGCTATCTTTGTTTATAACGGATATAGATGATTACTTGAAACTACCCTCAAAGTAGTTTATACGAAATTATTTATAGCTTCAGCTTTGCTGCACACCATTACATAATAACTGATATGCTATTTAGGATGGAGCTATGAGCTAAGGTGGTTTTAAAAGGATGAGAATAGTATTAAGTTGTTCCTCAATGTGTGTTAAGCGTTCTTTAACATATCCGTATGGTTGCTTTCTGCGCCTGGATGTTTGGTATAGATTGGCTTGTGTGGCCGCTCTGAATTTTTGAAACTGGTGGATGTTTTGCGCTCTTAAGGTTATGCAATAATGCTGCTGTGTGCTGGCAGATTGGCCTTTTGTATATCTTGTGTGGAATGGATAGTTCGGGGTTTTGAATAATAAAGTAAGTGTTTGGCTTAGAGCATTTACTACTATTGAACCTTATTTCAACTAGCGCAGTGACTTTCTATAGGATCTAGCTCTTATACCGAGTCCGATAAAATAGGTATCGACTCTCGCATACAATAAATAGGCCATCAGAGCGGCTTTGTTCTCTTGTGACCTTTCTATTGACACCTGAATTGACACAGTTTTTTGTGGCTATTCAATTTAAGATTCTAGCTCGTAGGCTTTATTATAACTGGTTAGTATCATCCTCGTACTTCTCAAGGGCTATGTAGGCATTGGCCCGATCATTGTAGAACCAGGCCTCCTCGGGGTCCAGCTCGATCGCCCGGGTGTAGTCCGTCAATGCCTCCTCGTACCTCTTAAGCTTATAGTAGATATTCCTAGGTTTTACTCCTATTAGTCGCGCAACCCCATGATAATGTGGTTCTCCATGTGAATCGTCGTATTTCATGATTTCCTCGTAGAGGAGTATTTTTAACTCTGAGAACCATGAGACAAGCTCGTCTTCTTCAAAATAATGCTTGACAAAGGATGCTGTTTCGCTTACTGTTTCTGTTCTCTCGCTTTGCGCTGGGGCCTTCGCTCCTGGATCTTGTCTAGTAAATACCTCGATGAATATGAAGCCACTTGATTTGACTGCTTTGAGAAGAGATGATGCTACCTTTCGGCCTTCTTCCTCATTCATATGATCTAGTAGCGGTACTGCGATAATGGCATCGTAGAAGCTGGGTTCGAGCTGAATTGTTCTTGCATCTTCAATGGAGTACTTGATGTTGTTCAGATCTTTTGAGCGTGCATACCTTTCTAATTTGTGAAGTCCTTCGCTGGAATAGTCAACAGTGTGGACGTGATAACCGTACCGTGCGAGAAGGGGTGTGTTTCGCCCTTCTCCACTGCCGATATCGAGCGCCTCCCCTTGTGGAAAGAGGCGAAGCATTTCACGAAAAATCGTTGATGAAGGATGCGCCAGTTCCGTATATCGTGGGTTGACCGTTGCGATACACAGTCACGGCACCCTGGCCGTAGACGTGCCAGCCTGTTTTGCTGCCGTCATCGTCGAGCATACCTGTGCGTTCGTCGATGCCGAGCAGTACGGCCTGGGGCAAGAGCTGGGAGAGTTGGGCAGCCCAGTTTTTGCCGAAGGTGTTGTGGTGCGGGAGAACGCAGGTGTTGGGTAGCAGATTGAGTCCCTCAACAAGCTGCCGTTTGCCAGGATCGTAGTAGTACTGGCAGAGAACCATCGCTCCAGCGCTGCTGCCAGCGATCACGGCTCCCGTTTCGTACGCTGCAAGCATGGCCTGCCAGCTTGCACTATGTTTGAGCGTCTCACCGAGGTAGCCGGTGAAGCCACCGAGCAGATAGATGAGCCGCGAGCGACCGATGCTGGCGACGATTGCGGCATCGTTGGCGGAGGCTTTATCGATCAGAGGCAGGGACTCGACATGCGTGGCACCGAGGCTGCGGAACCAGTTGACGCCATTGTTTCCGGCGCGGCGATGATTGTCGTCGGGCGCTGCGGCGGTCGGTATGATACTGATAGGCGCGTCGAAACCGCCCGCCAGAGCGATTGCGCGACGATCGGGCTCAGCCATACGCCCGCCAAATTCGGCACCACCTTCAAGCAGAATATAACCAGCCATACAGTTATACAGCCTTCCTCAAACTTACTCACGAAACCTATCGGTTGACTTGCCCCAGTATATCATAGGGACACCCGCACGATAGCGTATCATCGTTCCCTGAACACAGACATTATAGACATTCCAGGTAAAGCATTATATTATTTTCTCCCCACGACCCACATGATCATGGTTCCGCGCGCCATGCCACTGCTAACTTGCAAACGCCAGCAGCCTGCACTGGGAACAACTACAATCGAAGGGTACTGTTCTGGCGAGGGAACGGCCCAGGAAGTAGCGCCTGGATTGATTGTCTGATGGAATGTTACTCCAGAATGTGACAGATTTGTTCCATTTATCTGAATCTGATTGAGAATATGGGGATGGTCTATAGTCCAGAGAATTTTGGTGTTTGTCCCATCAGGGTAGCTGCCTCCGGTATGGAGAAAGCGATAGGTCCCGTTCGCAGGCGATACACCCGCAAAAAATAGATGTGCAATGATGCCTGAAGAGGCTGGTTCGGCCTGTGACCAGGGAAGGGTAGAGGTGATAAACGGACCTGACGGTCCCCCCTGGTAGACAGGTGTTACAGGACATGTAGATGGAAGAGCACCTCCCGGCTTCAATCGCGTGATTGGAGAGGTCGGGAATGCAACGGGGGTAGACGGCGTTTGCGCGTGCTGTTCAGATGGTCCTGTACACACGGATAACAACACCATGATACCTGTTAGCCAGAAAAGATTTAAATCTGGTCGTTTCATGATCCGATCTCCTCTCGCTCGAATATGACTCATTACACATGAGCATACTTCAAGAAGCTGAAATAGATCTGAAAAGGAATTTCTGCCCTCATATCCTCTTTCCTACTAAAGAGCCAGACCAGGCTTTGCAAACGCTTGCTGTTGTGCAGCGCCACAGATATAATAGCATAGATGAATTCCATACGATAACACGTGGAAGGAACGAATTTGAGCATAGAGCAGCGCGAGAAAGGGAAAGGGAGATAATCATGAAATGCATGGTCACGATACATTTTCACCTACAGCAACTCACAGAACAACAACGTACAGAGATGATGGCGCTCATCCCCCAGGAGCAGACGCACATCAAAGAGCTGCGGGAAAAGGGGATAGTCGAAGCGATTTATATCAGCGCTGATCGTTCGTACGTCTGGATAGCTATGCAAGGCGCATCGGTCACGGCGATAGAGCAGGAATTGCGGTCGTTTCCGCTCTATCCTTATATGGAGCTTCTATTTACCCCCTTGCTTGATAGCTAGGGAATGAGAGATCTCGCTGTCGGCGCGCAAGCGCATCTCTCCAAACTTAGCTCTTCTTGTCGATGCCGCGTTTCAACAGCCCGATAAGGACGATCGTGCCGAACCATGCTGCGACCAGCAGCCATGAGCGTTTATTATTGTTTTCCATGGTTTTGCTCCTTGTATCTTCATTGAGTGACATAAGATCACTCTCTATCATAGCACAAAACGCGTGCTGGCGTGGGGATCAGATCGTCCCTTCATCGCTGCGTTCGGGACGATCCACGAACTGTTTCCCAGTGATATTATTGTGGATCGGTGCGACCAGTTCCAGGTAGCCCTTCACCACCTGTTCTGCATAGGGACTGAGCGGCTCGATGGGAGCTACGACGCGCCATGTGCGGTTGCCAGGCCGATCGGAGGGATGGGTAGTCAGGTTGACGCCCAGCTTGTTCATCACCAGCATGTTGCGCTGCGCCAGGAGCTGGTTGGGGATGTAGGAGTAGAGTCGCGAGTTCATCTCTTCCAATTGCAGCTTGATCTGTTCGGGACGGTGATTATAGCGCTCACAGGCGACGCGCACCTCTACAAACAACGCCTCTTCGGGCAGTCCGAAGATCGCGTCGAGCGCCTGCATGAGGTTGACGCCGCGATTCAACATCACCATGCGACCATGGGCGAGACGCTGGGCCAGGGCATCATCTCTGCGCATGTGGCGCGCTTCGTGATACTGGCGCGTAATATCGGCCAGGGGGAGCATATCGAGCTTGCGTTGAAGGAATTCTACAACGCTGGCGCTATCCTCGCGTTGCCATAAGTTTAGAAGCTCCAGGCAGCGCTCTCCATCATATTCCTTCACCGTCTTCGCCACGCTCAGCAACCGTCCCTTGCATTCGCAGACCCAGCGGGCGTGCAGGTAACGCACAACGTCGGCTACAGGAAAAGCAGGGAAACGCTTCTGCCCGTGGACTTCTTGAAGGAACTGAAAGCTGATCTCAAATTCGCGTTGCAGGCGATCAAATGCCTCTAATTTCACCTGGACCAGATCTGGTATATTTTGTTGTGGCGGTTTCGTGCTCATGGCTGCCCTCACTTTATCTGCTCGCTATGCCAACACCCAATTTCTCCGTATATCCACTGTAAGACACGACGCGGATGCCCTGATGGTTACGCGCCAGGAAAGTATTTGAAAGATCGCAAAATCTATGCAAATACTACGCCAACTTTCCGCGCGTAAGTGGTTTCCTTATATGGGCTATAATGCTACTAGAAAATGTTCCTCTTATTTATTAAAAAGAAGTAGGTGAAAGAAATATGCAAGAGCGAGACAATCCCGGGGTGATCGCGCCACCACCATTGATCTACGCCGTCGCGATCGTGCTCAGCCTGTTCCTGCACCGGCGCGTTCCACTGCCACTCGTGCCAGGCAAGGTAAAGACGCCATTGGGCGCGCTAATAGTTGGTGGATCGGTGGCAATCGGCCTCAGTGCCCTGCTCAAGATGAGAGAGGTAGGCACGAACGTCAATCCCATGCAGCCAACGACCACCCTGGTGACGACGGGACCGTTCCGCTTCACGCGCAATCCAATCTACCTTGCGATCACGTTAACGTACGCGGGTCTCGGCGTGTTGTTCAATACGCTCTGGTCACTACTGCTGCTGCCCGTTGTGCTGCTGCTCATGAATCGCGGGGTGATCGAGCGCGAGGAGGCATACCTGGAGCGCAAGTTTGGAGCACAGTACCAGACGTACAAGGAAAGCGTCAGGCGCTGGCTATAAATCCACGCTTTGCCGATATATAGAGCAGATTGCATCATTTCCCCACGTCCCTGCGTGTCACTTATATCGACTCCATATGATACCAGACTCCATTCAAAAACGCTGCCTTCGCAGCTAGTGCTTCGCACTCATTTGAATGCAAGGAGGTATGAGGAGGAGCCTGGCAAGAGGAGGAAGCTCGTGACAGTTCGCCGGCGCAGTATGAATCCAGAGGATTATGGATATCCAACAAACGATATAGAAGCGCTCTCACAGAAGGCGCTTGAGGTGACACGCCGCCTGACGGAACAGTATGGGGAGGCGGCCTTTTCAAACAAAGATCCGATGAGCATGCTGGTGGATATAATTCTCTCCCACCGCACGCGAGACGAGCAGACGGCTGCTGCCTACGCCAATCTGCTCAAGCGCTTCGGTTCCTGGGAGGCGGTGCGCGACGCTCCGACGCGGGAGGTGCAGGAGACGATCGCGAACGTCAACTGGCCCGAGATCAAGGCCCCACGCCTGCAGACAATCATGCGCCAGATTACGGAGGAACGTGGGGATCTGAACCTCGATTTTCTGTGCGAGCTACCCGTGGAGGAGAGCGCCGCGTGGCTGAACCGCTTCGAGGGCGTGGGACCCAAAACGACGGCCTGCGTGCTCCTGTTCAGTTGCCAGCAACCACTGCTCCCCGTCGATGTGCACGTCCATCGCATCTCGGGACGTCTGGGTCTGATTGGGAAGAAGGTTTCGGCGGACAACGCGCATACGCTCCTGCAGGCGCTGCTGCCGGATAACGCCCGGGCGATCTACGACTTTCACAAGGGTCTGCTACGACACGGACAGCGCGTCTGCGTCTACGAGCATCCACACTGCTCAAAATGCCCACTTACCGATCTGTGCGATTACTACAAAACGGTCGTCAATCCGGGCGCTAATCCGACCTTGCAGCCTGAATGACGGATAGAAAACACGTGACCGTTCTTAGAAAGATCGAGAATTAGAGCATATCAGGCGGTGCCATGATCATATAATCATAATTGCCTGGGCCTGCGGTCCTCTCTAATTGCTTGAGGATCTCTGTAACGTTATCATGGGGGCCGGAAATGAACAGGGGCTTCCCATCCTGACCAAACTTCAATTTGTATGATGCGTTGAATTCACCGCGTGGTGCCAGCATATATTGTGACAGTTCAAAATCCTTTTGCGGCTCGAAGCCAAACTGTGCCGCATAGTCGATCGCTTCGTAGATCATCTGGTATGCCAGATCGGGCCGACATGGCTGGGGCATTGTTTCCTGGAAAATGTGCTGGACTTCGTGCTGGTAACGCGCAGGAGTAAAATTGGCCCTGGCAAATGTATTCTTGAGTCCGAGACAGAGCTTATCCACAAGGTAGACACCGTAACAGATATTCCCGTCGGGCTGTTGACGAGCCACGATGATCTGTACCAGTCCCGGAGTATCCTTTTGCCAATCGGCACTGATCCAGCATTCTTCAATTGGAAACTCACGAGCACGGCGCACAACCGCTGGTGCCGAGTACGATGTGGATTGCTGCCGTAGCGCTTTGGGGAGTGACGCCCCTTTTCGCTTTTTCATAATGTATCCTGACCTCTCTCTAGATGTATATCATGCAATTTATACTATACTCCCCGTCGTATTGCAAGCTTTTTATCCATCCAGGCCTGATCAGGAAACGCAGTTCTTCCCAAACTTTGCTTCCCGATCAGGCCCGATAGCTTACTCCGCGCGGCTGATAACAGGTTTCAGCGCGGGATAGAGCGCGCGGTACGTCTCGTAGGCGCGTGCATAGGCGGGAGCGGTCTCGCCATTCGGCACGGTACGCTGCGTGACGTGCACAGTTCTCTCACACGCCTCCCGAAGCGAGGGATAGACGCCGCTCGCAACGCCGGCGATCAGGGCAGCGCCAAAGGCTGGCCCCTCGCTCGCGTTGGTGAGAACCAGCTCCGTCCCCAGCACGTCGGCGATGATCTGACGCCATAGGAGGCTCCTGGCACCGCCGCCCGTGGCGCGCAGTTGATCGATGCGCAGACCCTGTTCACTGATAATCGCAAAGCAATCTTTCAGACTGAAGGCGACGCCCTCCAGGACGGAGCGCACCAGGTGGCGGCGATCGCGACTGGCGGTGAGGCCGATCCAGCCACCACGCGCATTGGCATCCAGGTGGGGTGTGCGCTCACCTTGCAGGTAAGGCAGGAAGATCAGGCCATCGCTGCCCGGAGCAACGTTTGCGGCCTCTAGAGCAAGGAATTCGTAGGCATCCATGCTCGTCCAGCGTTCCAGGGCGCGCTCCGGCAGGCCGATGTTGTCGCGCACCCAGCGCAGCAAGAGGCCAGCACCCTGCGTCACACCCATCAGATACCAGGCATGCGGAACGGCATGGTTGAAGGTGTGTACCCTGGGGACCGGTCCGGAGGTATCGACCTTCGGCTCATCGGAGTAGGCAAGCACAATGCCACTCGTTCCCACCGAGAGCAGGGCCAGTCCTGGCGCGACGATACCATTGCCAACCGCGCCGCACGCGTTATCCGCGCCACCACCAGCAACGGGCGTATCTACCGCCAGACCGGTCTGGGCCGCAACCTCCAAGGTAATCTTTCCGCTCATAGCATCAGCAGGCACAACTGGAGGCAGGAGCGCCGGATCAAGTTCGAGCGCCTGTATGACCTCCTGCGACCAGGCACCACGCTTTACATCTAGCAGGCAGGTACCGGCGGCGTCCGAGATCTCCATCGCCATAACGCCCGTGAGCAGGTAGCGAATATAGTCTTTGGGCAGCAGCATCGTGCGCGCCCTGGCAAATATCTCCGGCTCGTTGTCGCGAATCCACAGCAGTTTGGGAGTTGAGAAGCCGGTGAGCGCCGGATTGCTCACATACTCGATTAGCTTCTCCGCGCCGACGCGCTCCGTCATCCAGCGGCACTGCGCCTCGCTGCGCTGGTCCGCCCAGATAATGCAGGGACGCAGCACGTTCTGTCGCTCGTCCAGTAGCACCACGCCATGCATCTGGCCGGAGAGTCCGACGCCGCGCACATCGGCAGGCTGCACATCGTGCTGTTTAGCAGCATTCAGGCAGGCACAAATCGCGGAGACCGTCGCCTGCCACCACTCGGCAGGATTCTGTTCGGCCCAGCCCGGATGAGGATGATATAGCGGATATTCGAAAAAGGCATCGGCCAGGACGCGTCCATCGTCTGCCGCGAACAAGGCGGCCTTCACACCGGTCGTCCCCAGATCAATACCAAGCAGTGCTTGCATCTTTGCGCTCCTTCGTCGTTGCTAAACACGTTGCGCTCTCACACTGAGCGTGTACCCGACCATTATAGCGCTATAGTTCCAAAACGCGTTGATAGGGAATCGTTTACACACATTGATTGTACGCTAAAAAAGTTGCATTGGGAAGGTGCGTTCGCGCAGCACAAAAAAGCTGCTTGGGATATGTTGGGCATTTTCCGGGTGCAGGAATGTTTTCAGCAAGCCAGGCAGCTTTATTACTATTACGTCGCAGGACATCAAGAAAGCACGAAAAATCGGAGCACAATTTCTCGTGTTCCGATTTTTCGTTGGTCGAAAGAAAGGAAACCTGTTCCATACCCGTAAGTACATCTTCCGTCGAAGTGTCTAATCCCTACGTATATCTCTCGGCGCACTATGCCTTCCACTTAATAGTGCAGCCGACGGGTTTTGTTTCGGAGGTAGCAACTTCCTTATCCGCAACGATAGCATCGAGGGCCGCACGGGCATAGTGCTGCCTGACGGCTTGCTCATCTTCGTAGTTATCGTCGGGTGCACCGTGGTAGCGCAGCCTGCCATCGGCGTCAAAGATGAACAGCTCCGGCGTGCGCTCGGCACCGTACGCGCGGGCGACGTTCTGACTTTCGTCGAAAAGATAAGGGAAGACAAAGTGCTTCTCTAAGGCGCGCCTGGCCATATTCTCCATATTGTCTGCCGGGTAGCGCACGACATCGTTCGAGTTGATCGCCAGCATGTGCACACCCCGCGCATCGTAGTCGTGCACGATCTGGTTGAGCCTGTCCTCCCAGGCCCGTGCGTAGGGACAATGATTGCAAGTGAACGTAACTATTAAGGCTTTCGCCCTGCTCAGGACCTGGCTGGCGTTGTAGGTATTGCCATCGGTCGCGGGCAACGTGAAATCGATCAGGCGATCGCCACTCCGCAGATTTGCCATAAATATACTCCTCTTTAGTAGTAAAAATACGAGCCACCACGATCAGGTGGCTATACGGCTACAACCTTCTGAAAGCTCCTTATTCAGTGGGAGACGATGCTATCGCTTCTAGCTTCTCACTGAAAGGAAGTAGAGCCGCTGCAATCAGTTCGCGCGGTGGCAGCGGCGAGATACGCCCATCGGCACGCCGGTATGCGCGACAGGTAAGGCCCGGCTCGGGAAGATCGTCGGGCAAAGGCGCGATATCGACGCCGTTCACGCGAATAGTTGGCGAACCAAAAAAGTTGAAGCGGCGCGCCTCGTCGTCGCTCTTGACCTCGATGATCTCGATCGGCGCATCGACATGCTCCTCAGCCATCCCCGCGCGCAACAGTTCAAGGGCGCGTTCGTGGCTGGGACAATCGGCGTAGTAGAAAAACTCTATCTTCGGCATAGCTTACCTCATGCATCACATCTTCTGTCTAGAAAAGACATAAATATATTCTTCTCTTTCATTACAACAGAGAATGGCGTCATAACATTCCAAAGCTGTGTAAGATCATGGAATGGACTCCTTGACAATCGAGCATGTTTATGTTACTCTATTGTAAGTTAGTTAACCAACTTAATTCTAAGCGAGGGTACTATGCATACAGCGGAGGAATTCAAGAAGGGAGAAAAAAGAGCTCGCTTGACGGAAGCTGCCGAGACTCTTTTCTATCAACAAGGCGTCCACCGCACAACGCTGGCTGATATCGCCCAGGAAGCAGAGGTTCCCCTTGGCAATATCTACTACCACTTTCGGACAAAAGAATTGCTGATCGAAGCCGTCATTGAGGCACGCCTTCGTGAGAACCAGGAGAACTTTGCCGCCTGGGAGCAAGACCCTGATCCTCGCCATCGACTTCTTTCCTTTATACGAGCTGGGCGGGCAGGTGCTGAACAGATCGCGGTCTATGGGTGTCCTTGCGGCAGTCTCAGTCAGGAGATGGGCAAGAGCGATGATCAGTTGGCCCAGAAAACTGCAGAGATCTTTCGCTGCCAGTTGGAGTGGGTCAAGCAACAATTTTGTTTGCTTGGGAAAGGTGAAGAGGCAATTGACCTGGCTGTTGATCTAGTAGCCTGGCTGCAAGGGGCATCGTTGCTCACCAATAGTTCTCACTCGCCTGACCTTCTCAAGCGTAAGCTCGCTCGCATGGAAGACTGGTTGGCTCACGTCGTTTCCTAATTCTCGGCAACTCATCACAAAGGATGCTTTTTTGCCCTCGTCCATTTAGTTAACTAACTAAATGGACGAGGGGGAGATCAAATCCAACATCTGGCGAGAAAATAAAACGTTCACTAGTTGTCAGGAGAGAATGTTATGAGAAAAGTCATCTCAAAAGACGGCACCCCGATTGCCTTCGATCAGTCGGGTGAGGGACCACCCATCATCCTGGTGGTTGGCGCATTCAACGATAGCTCCACAGGTGCCCCACTAGCTGCTCAGCTTTCAGAACACTTCACTGTTTTCAACTATGATCGCCGGGGTCGAGGCGCGAGCGGGGACACAGTTCCCTATGCCATCGAGCGTGAGATCGAAGATCTTGCAGCTCTTCTCGATGAAGCTGGCGGATCGTCATCCGTGTTCGGGTATTCCTCTGGTGCTATCCTTACCCTCAAGGCGGCAGCGAGCGGCCTCGCCATTTCCAGGCTAGCGTTGTACGATCCACCGTTCCTGGTAGACGATGGGACTCCGAAACTGGCGCAGGATATCTCGGTGCGGCTCACCGAACTGATGTGGTCAGGGCGCCGAGGTGATGCGGTCGAACTCTACCAGACGGAGATGGTGGGTATTCCCGCTGAAGTCGTTGCCCAATTGCGACAAGCGCCATTCAGGCCGGCACTCGAAAACATCGCGCACACGCTCGTCTATGAAGCGACTCTCATGGGTGACATGTCAGTGCTGGCCCAACAACTGCCTTCCATCACGGTCCCTACGCTCGTGATAAGCGGCGGAAACAGCCAGGCGAGGGTGCGCTCTGCCGCGCAAACACTCGCCGATGCCCTTCCCAATGCCCAGCACCGCTCCCTGGAAGGTCAGACGCACGATATCGTTCCGGCTGTCCTGGCTCCTGTGTTGGAGGAGTTCTTTGCCAGCTAAAACAGGACGCTTCCAGGCTCCCTGGTAGGAAGCGTCCCTTGATGGCCCTTGAGTACTCGAGGGCCACGTCACCCTTGTCATCGCGAGCGCAACTTCTCTCTTGCGTCTGATTCTCGCCATGCTGCGGCACATGCCCACGATCCGGGTCGCCAACTCTCGAACGCGCCTGATCTGTCACAGATTACGAAGGTTTTTGACACAGCTCATTTTACTACACTTGTGACCATTTGTAAATAGAAAAACAAAAAATATTTTTACATGTATTTTAAGCGTTATGTCATCATCTGCCTCATTAAATCATCATACATAACAATCATCTTGCTTTTTTTGAGCGCTACTGTAAATTTGCTTTAGAAGAGGCCGCATCTTGCGCATCCGTCGAAGGGTCCTTCTCACCAATCACATTTATGCTATGTTCTCTCGTGCCAGCATGCAAGGGCCTGCGCCTCGCCTTAACAACAACCCACTGTCCCGACCATTCGCCCACAAGCACGGCCAGCACCCCTCCGATGAGACTGAGGGACAGGTAGAGCAAAGCCGGGAGCCAGTTTCCGCCCGCGAAGAGCAGGATGTCACCCAGGGCGAGGCTGCTGAAGGTGGTGTACGCGCCCAGAAAGCCGACGTTGATGAAGAGGCGGCGGGTAGGTCCGATCAGGAAGGTCGCGTCGGCCAGCGTGGTGATGAAGGCCAGAACCAGCGCGCCCGTGATATTAATGAGCAGGATATCGTAGGGCCAGGCCTTGCCGAGATGGCTTTGAATGAGCAGGCTGAGCAGGTAGCGGGCGATTGCGCCCAGGAAGCCACCGCTCGTGACGGCGAGGAGGCGGCGAGGGGGTGTGAGAGGTCTTGCCACTAGAACATCCCTCCCAGCGCCAATCCCAGTGCGGCAGCGGCAAGGCCACAGAGCAGACTCCCGCCGAGATAGAGCATGCTGACGACCGTGCTTCCGCCGCGTGCCAGTTGCGTGCCCTCCCAGCTCATCGTGCTGAAGGTGGTATAGCCACCCAGAAAGCCGGTTGCGAGCGTGAGTTGTGCGATCGGGCTAATCAGCTTGTGAGTCAGGAGCGCGGAAAGCAGGCCGATGACGAAGGCGCCCGAGACATTGATGACAAATGTGCCCAGCGGGAACTGCGAGGGCACGCGCTCTGCGATGAAGCGACCGAGAAGGTAGCGCGCGAGGGCGCCGATTGCACCTGCGCATCCCACGAATAAGGCCAGAACTGCGAGAGGCATAGCACTCTTCCTCAAAAATGATGTTGAAGACATAAAAATCTCCTGATTCCGCGTTGAGCGTCATCAGGAGCCATTAGCATCGATGCGGTTTTGCCAGAACAGCGCAGGCACGGTGAGCTCCATCACCATTGTGTATCTACGGATTACTATAGCACAGAGCACACGAAGATTTCTAGTAGGGGCCTCCGCTGACAGCGAGGATCTGCACAGACGCCACAGTGATCGTTCCGCGCTGCACAATAGCGTCGAGCAGGGGGAGGAGCCGCTCGACGCGTTCGGCGCTATCGACGATCTCGATCTGCAAGGGGAGATTGTCGGCGATGTCGGGAAGGCGCTCGGTCGTAAGGTGCTGCTGTGGACCGAAGCCCTCGATGCCACGCGTGACGGTCGCTCCGGCGGCGCCCGCGCGCTGAACCTGTTCTAAGATGGCGCGGTAGAGAGGTTTTCCCTGCCATTCCTCCGCTTCTCTTACAAAGATACGAATGCGTTTTCCAGGTCGCAGGTCCGTCATAGTCGCTCTCCTTGTCAAAAATCACTGCCATTGCATATACTATAGAGGATTATCTGCTATAAAACAATTTGATGCGCACGGATCGGAGAAGTCGATGAAACGTTGCCCCAGTTGCAACTATGAGAATCCGCAAACGAGCAGTTACTGTGAACGCTGCGGCAGCTTCCTCACTTCCACTACGGACTATACCGACCCTGAAGCATATCGACCTACCTATAGGGCATCTAACGAGACGCCCGCGCCGCCACCTCCGCCGTATGGCTATGAGACACCGGCCAGCCAGTACCAGGTACCGGCAGAGTACCAGCAATCGGAAGTTTTTGGGTATCAGCCCGTTACCACCGCTCCGCAACCGAACAGACGGGGCGGCGGAGCCATTACCCTCAGTGCGCTCCTGTTCCTCTGGGGAGTCTTCTGTATCGCGTTCGGACTGGCGGGCGGCATGCTCCACGGGGCACCCGATACTACCATCGGACTCGTCTTCATCGGGACCTGCCTGATCGGACTGGTTGTCACGATTCCCATTCTGATCGCTCGCAAAAACCCTTATCTACGCTCAGGGAGACGATTTCTGATAGCGATCGGCATCTCGATTATCGCCGCTCTTGCAATCTTCATTGGCGTGGGAGCGCTCCCACTAATGATGCACTTTACTGACACTCCCTTACAGTACTATATTCTGGGTGCCGTACTGGTGGTCTACGGCTTCGCCATAACTCTGCTAGCAAACTGGTGACTGCACATTATCCCAAGGCTTTTCAAAAGTAGGGAAGGGGCTTGCCCCCATCCGGTTGCCCGAGCATGCAGCGCCCTGGCCTGATCGCGCTCCCCGAGCCGGATGGGGGCAAGCCCCTTCCCTACTACAGGCGGCACTGCATATTATCCCTCAACGAGCACACGCAGCAGAACGGAGCGTCCCACCGTCCCGACAAGCCGCCCATCAACATCGACCACGGGCAGGAACTTACGATGCCGGGCAATCATCTCTTCAATCGTCTCCTGAACCGTCGCGGTGGCAGGAATGGTAACGACCTCACGATACATGACATCGGCGGCAACCTGGGCCTTTCCGGCTTGAACGCGCAAAGAACCTGAGCGCCGTCGCCCACCGGCCCAACCGCTGAGCAGAGAGAGCAGGCGCGGTCGCATCTCTTCCTGCAAGCGCGCCAGCACATCCACATCGCTGATGACACCCTTCACGCGGCGTTCGGCATCGACCACGACTACACGCTTGAGCGGAGACAGGACCAGCGCATCGATTACTTCGTCCAACGCGGTCTGCTCATAGACTGTCGCTACGTCCGTATTGATATAATCGACAAGAGGACGCTGCTGAAGCGGGAGCGAGGAGCCGCCCTGCGAGAGCGGCTGCGTCGCACTGCTGGCCTCCGGGCTCATCAGAGGGCTGGTGATCACGACCTGGAGCAGATCGGCGCGCGTCAACATGCCCACCAGCGTACCATCGGACGCGACTACTGGCAGGCGGCGGAGGCCACTTTCAAGCATCAGTTGTGCGGCCTCGCGTACAGGCTGCTCCGGTTTAACGGTGCGCACCTGCCGGTTCATGACCTCCTGCGCGGTACGAGAGCTGCGTCGCGCCTCCTCCAACGGCCCCTCAACCGTCTCCGCGCTGCGCTCGTCCAGTTCCAACGCGGTACGCACTAAGCGGCGGCGCATGGGAAGAACACCAGCGTTGATCAGGTCGCCCGTACTGATGATGCCCTGTAAGCGTCCCTGACCATCCAGCACGGGCAGGACGCGAAACGACGCGTTCAACAACAGATCGATCACCGTAGCGACGGGCGTATCTACCTGCACGCTCGTCACCAGCGTCTCCATCACCTTCTGCACCGGAACCTTCGCCGGGAGACCATGCCGCCGCGCGTGCGTGTATTTGAGCACCTCGACATCGTGCAGGGTCAGCAGGCCACCATTGACCATCTCCTGCAGGTGGGGCAGGAGGCGTTGCAGGCGAGCGGGCTGGTCGATTACCTGGATGACGAGAGAGGCATCGGAGGATAGACGCAGACCACCGCTCTCGTGCAGACGCGCTCCGGCTCCATAGCCCGCTACTGCGCGTGTCACGGTCGCACCGGCGCATCCCTGTTCGCGTAGATACTGGATGATCGCAACGTAGAGCGAGCCGCCCCGCCATCGATCGGACTCGCCGAGATAGATCGTCAACGCCTGTGCCTTACCCTGGCGCAATAAGCTCACAGCGCACCTCCTTCTTACTGTTAGTATAGCGGATAGAAGGGATAGTCACAAGGGACAACGAAGTTGTACACTGTTATATCATTATCTTCAAGAGGAAGCATAGGAGATAGCGCGTGGAAGAAGCGACTGCTCAGAATCAACCTCCGGCAGATGCCAGCTATCCGAAAATCGCGCAGAAGGCGCGTCTACAGATAGACAGGGTCAGCGGGGAGCCGATTCTGCTCTATCCAGAGGGACTGTTGAAATTGAACACAACGGGTGCTGCGATCGTGGCCCTGTGCGATGGTCGCCACAGCACGCGCGCGATCGTCGAGGAGCTTGCCGGGCGCTATCATACGACGCCGGAAGCGCTCCGAGGCGACATCGAGGAATATTTGCAGACGTTGTATAGGCACACGGTGCTCACATTTCATCCTGCGCCCGTAGCATGATGCATACAGGGCAGGCAAACGGAGAAGATGGATATGTCCGCGACCCAACCACCGCGCTATCGTCCATTCGGGCTATTGGCCGAGTTAACCTATCGCTGCCCGCTGCACTGTCCCTATTGCTCAAATCCCGTACAGTTGACAAGAACCGGCGTGGAGCTGACGACCGGGGAATGGAGACGAGTGATCGACGAGGCCAGCACGATGGGAGTTGTGCATATCCTGTTCTCTGGCGGCGAACCGCTACTCTACAAAGACCTGGCGGAACTTGTGGCGAGTGCGCGCGAGGTGGGAATGTATACCAACCTTATTACCAGCGCCCTCGGGCTCAATCACAGGCGTGCGGAACAGTTGCGCGACGCGGGCCTCGATAGCGTGCAGATCAGCTTCCAGGCCGATGATGCGGAGCTTGCCGATGCCATTGCAGGGACGAAGGCGTACAACCGGAAACTTGCAGCCGCGCGCCTGGTTCGAGAGCTGGAGCTGCCTTTGACGATCAACGCCGTCCTGCACCGCGCAAATATCGATCGCCTCGCACAGATCATCGCGTTGGCCGAGCAGCTCGACGCACAACGGCTGGAACTGGCGAACACGCAATTCTACGGCTGGGCGTTTAAAAATAAAGAGGCGCTCCTGCCGACGCGCGCACAGATACAGGCGGCTGAGAGGATCGCCGTGGCGGCGCAGAGACGGTTGCGCGGGAAGATGGAGGTGCTCTACATCCTGCCCGACTACTATGGAACGCGGCCCAAACCGTGCATGCATGGTTGGGGCCAGCGCTATCTCACCATCAATCCATCCGGCGATGTTCTGCCGTGCCAGACGGCGGGCGCGATCCCCTCGCTGCGCTTCGACAGCGTTCGCGAGCACTCGCTAGAGTGGATCTGGCACGAGTCGGAGGCGTTCAAGCGCTTCCGAGGCACCGAGTGGATGCCTGAGCCGTGCCGCAGTTGCGATCAACGCGAGAAGGACTTCGGTGGCTGTCGCTGCCAGGCTGCCCTGCTCACAGGTGACGCCGCCAACACCGATCCGGCATGCGAGCTTTCACCACATCGTTCCCGACTGGTGAGCATCGTAGAGGGTGTACAAGTTCAGGAAGCTGCTTCTGATATGCGCAGTGGACTATCATCGCTACAATTCCGCGTTAATCCAACGATAGCGGCAGGGTGAGGTTCAATATAGTACAAAGGTTCTTTTTTGTCGCGTTTTTACAATCATTTTACTGCATTGTGCGCTATCATAGAGTCAAAGGTTCGACAAATTATACGAAGGAGAAGATAACTATGAGTCATATCATGCAAGAGAAATGGCCCTGGATCGAGGGAACGCATGCGATGCGCACGCAGTTGCTGGACATCCTCAGCGACGCCGACCTGGCGTTCAGCCCTGGCGGAGAAAATATGACGTTGGGCGCACTGGTCCGCGAAATGGGAGAGGTTGAGCATTCGTATACGCAGTCGTTGCAGACCTTTAAACAAGACTGGTCGTACCATAACACCGAAGAGGGTCTGGATGGGAGCGTCGCCCGGCTCAAAGAGTGGTCTCTGGCGCTGGACGAGGAGATGAAAGCAACAGTCTCTGCCTTATCGGACGAGGATCTGACGAAGACAATTGATCGCGGCGGATTTGCAGTGCCCGCTGACCTGCAACTCGATATCTACCTGCAGGCGCTGCTGATTTTCTTTGGCAAGGCCACTGTCTACTTGAGGGCGATGCGTAAGGCATATCCAAAACAGATTCAGGAATACATCGGGTAGCACCGTTATAGTAGGGACGACCCTTTACGGGCGTCCGGCTCGGAGAGCGCGACCATGCCCAGCTGAATGACTCTCGGGGCCGGGCGCCTGCAAGGGATCGTCCCTACTAGAGGTGTTACACGTGACCAGAGTGACCCGCGCGCTCGCCACGGGCGAGTCCGATCTTATCCAGTGTGAGCGTGGCAGGGATCGTCTTCTCGCTCATGGGCAGATTGATGACCAGGACGCCGTTGCCATAGGTGACGTTGGCGTGCTCACCATCGACGGCATTTGGCAGCGGCAGTTGGCGGTAGTAGCCGCCTACGCTCCACTCATCTATCAACAGTTCCTTAAAGTCCTTGAGCAGGGCGCGGATCTTGCCTTGCATGATGAGGCTGTTCTCAGTCACATCAACAAGGATGTCTTCAGGCTCGCTTCCAGGCATGGGAGCGGCGATTACCAGGCGATCGGGGGCGCGATAGACTTTTATAGGGATAGACTGGATTTTTGGCTGTTCTTGCATATGCGCGGTCTCCCATCGTGTCGATGTGATTGTCGTACATTCTTGTCTGAAGCTCATTGTTTGCAAGCTGTTAGAAGGACACATTATTCTTGCGGTCATCATTAGCATTTCCAGCCATATATGATCCTCCGTTTTGCTCTCTATCGTACACTCCTCTTTTGCTGCAGGATAGCATACCTATCAGGTATATCAATCTCACGTATGGTGTGAGTGTGGAGTTTCAAAGTAGAGCTTTTCTTGACCGTAATACACCCTTTCTAAGAGCGGATAGCACCTTTGCCTTAGTAGGCCGCAACAGTATATACACACACTTCCACCTTCGCTATACTGTCAAAGAAGAAGTTTACAGCGAACAAAATACAGCTTATTCGGGGGGAACTCTAGTGGTGGTACAACTTACGACCGACCAGGTGTTGACGATGGCTCCCGACTCCAGTTCCGCAGCGGCTGGCAAGAAGCTCAACAACACAAAGCACTGGAAGAATACCGGACAAAGTCCCGAGGCGCTCTGGGGAGAGTGCCAGGGCAGCGCACTCTACCAGGTGCGCATCGACCTCTCTTCGCTTACCATACAATGCAACTGTCCGAGCCGCAAACAGCCCTGCAAACATGGACTCGGCCTGCTCCTGCTCGCAGCGACCACGCCCGAGGCGGTTCCCATGAGCGAGCCGCCGGAGTGGATCGTCTCGTGGCTGGCGAAACGCGCGGCGGCGAGCAAACGCAAGGAGACCTCGAAGGCGAAGACAGGCGACCCACCGTCAGCCGCGCAGATCAAGACCGCCGAGAAGCGCCTGGCGCAGGTGACGCAGGGCATCGAACGCCTCGATCTCTGGCTGAACGATCTGGTGCGCAACGGCCTGGGCAGCGTGGAGAGGCAACCTTTCAGTTTCTGGGAGAACCAGGCGAAACAGATGGTAGACGCCCAGGCACCAGGGATAGCCGCGCGCATCCGACGCCTTGCCACAATACCGAACGCTTCACAAGACTGGCCCGAAAAATTGCTCGCGCAACTGGGGCAGTTAGCGCTCCTTTCACAGGCGTTTCACCGGCTCGGCGCGCTGGACGCCACCTTACAGGAGGATGTACGCCAGTTGATCGGCTGGACGCTCAAAGAGGACGAAGTGGCGCTGCGCGGCGAACGCGTAAGCGACAACTGGTTGACGATCGGGCAGATCGTCGAGAGCGGCGACCGCACGCGCATGCAGCGCACATGGCTTCTCGGCGAGAGTACGCGGCGCGCAGCGCTCATACTACAGTTCGCCATGCCGGGCGCGTCGTTCGAAAAAAGCTATCCGCTCGGTGCGCGGCAAAGAGCGGACCTGATTTTCTGGCCCGGCGCAGATCCACAACGCGCATTTATCGAGAGACTGCATGGCGACCCGCTATCCTTGCCTGAACATCTGCCAGGCGTAGAAACGATCAACGAATTTTTCGCCGCTAGCGCCAGGGCAAAGGCGAGGCAGCCGTGGCAGGAGCGTTTTCTCTGTATAATCCAACAGGTCACTCCTATATATACCGCTTCAAACGACATATGGTGTATGCGCGACCGGAACGGACACGCGCTCCCACTGACGCGCAGGGAGCACTGGCAACTCCTCGCCTTCTCAGGTGGCTACCCCGTCGATTTCGCGGGCGAGTGGGATGGCGAACTCGCAACACCGCTCAGCGTGATGGCTGAAGGCACATTCCATAAATTATGAGGAGCAGATGGCATGGATAGTATTGTTACCACGGCGATCGTCGGTACGGGGCAAACGGGCAATACAGAGATGCTCACCGATACACCACTAGACACGTTTGTGGCGCAGCTTGGAGCTGTAGAGACGGAACGAAGATTGTTGCTCACGGCTGGCGCGCTCACCGTCTATCAACAGGCAGGAAATGTACCCGCACCGGCTCCAGAAACGCCACAGCCCGCCGCCAGGGAGAGCCTCACGGCCTGCAATGAAAAGGTGGGCCATCTATTGCAGGATTTATTGCAGGGCCAGGAGCGCGAGCTACTGCCTGAAGCATTGCAATATCTCAGGCGGGCGAATCTGCGCTTCCCTTACGCGCTCCTTCCTCTGGCCCTGGACTATGGTGCCCAATCCATCGAGATTCGCCAGGCGCTGGCTCCCGCCCTGGGCGAACGGGGCCACTGGCTCAGTCAGTTCGAGAGGAAATGGTCCTGGCTCGAACAATTTCTCACGAAGTCGATGGAGTTGGAGGACACGGAGACGCTCTGGCAGGAAGGAACGTCCGGCGTGCGACGACAGGTGCTGGAACGCCTGCGTGCTGTCGATCCTGCAAAGGGACGCCAATGGCTCGCGGACACGTGGAAGCATGAGAAGGCCGAGACGCGCGCCCTGCTCCTCGAAGCGCTCGAAGTTGGCCTCTCAAGCGACGACGAGTCGTTTCTTGAACAGGCGCTCGACGATCGCAGCGAGACGGTGCGTGGCACCGGGGCAACGTTACTCGCTAATCTTCCCAGGTCGGCATTCGCACAACGTATGCTTGCACGCGCCGATGCCTTGCTTGCGTATAGAAATGGGAAGTTCACAATCGTGTCGCCCGCGCTCTACGATGAAAGCTGGCGGCGTGACGGCATTCAGGGACCGAAACAAAATTATACGGAAGAGCAGATCGCGACGCAGGTGCTTTCGCTCGTCCCGCCAGTACACTGGGAGGAGCGCTTCACGGCAACGCCCACCGAACTTATCGAAGCTACCCGCACAGGTGATCTGAAGGTAGATATGATCACAGCCTGGTCGCACGCCACAATGCTCTACGGTGGTCCACACTGGCTTGAGCCGCTGTGGGCCTGGTGGTGCAGATATCCAGGCACTGCGACGCCACACGATACACAACTGGCAACTATATATAAGACATTGGTCACGCAGATACCGCAGCGTGTCGCGGAAGAGTATGTACAGCAACAATTCGCTCAGGGGGAACACTGGCACTCCGCTCTGACAACGTTGCCCAGGCCCTGGAGCACGGCATTTGGGGATGCATGCCTGGAAGAGTTCAGGGCGCGCTTTCTAGCCCTCGATGATCATACCTATCCCTCGCATCACTGGCAGGAGACGCTCACCGCGACGGCCCTGGCGCTGCCGCCGCCGTGCTTCGAGGCCGCCCTGGCACGCTGGCAATTTCCGGAGAGCACGACATGGCAGATACAGCAATGGAAACAACAACTTAAAAAATTTACCGCATCGATACGCATACGCAAACGCATTATAGAGGAGATATAAATGACGACATCGAACGGTACATCTAGCAAGCACGAAGCAGCAACCGGCGTCCTGCGCCAGCACGCGGAACAGCAGTACGCGGCGGAGCTGGCCGAACTGGCGCAGGCGGATACGCGGCAGCGGCCACCGAACTGGGCGCTCTCACCGTGGGCCGTGCGCACCTACCTGATGGGTGGCACGCTCCCTGACGGCTTTGTCGTGGCGCCCAAATATATCGGCAACGCGCGCCTGATGGAGATCGCCGTTGCGACGCTGGCGACCGACCGCGCGCTGCTCCTCTACGGCTTACCGGGGACAGCAAAATCCTGGGTAAGCGAACATCTAAGCGCGGCAATCGCTGGCGACTCCACGCTGCTCATCCAGGGCACGGCGGGCACCGACGAGAACACCATCCGCTACGGCTGGAACTACGCACGTCTGCTGGTCGAGGGTCCATCGCCCGCCGCACTGGTCGTAAGCCCGATGATGCACGCGATGGAGACCGGCAAGATCGCGCGCATCGAAGAGCTAACGCGCATACCGAGCGAAGTACAGGACACACTCATCACCATCCTCTCCGAGAAGACCCTGCCCGTGCCCGAACTGAACACCGAAGTGCAGGCGCACAAAGGCTTCAACGTCATCGCCACCGCCAATAACCGCGACAAGGGCGTCAACGAGCTATCCAGCGCCCTGATGCGCCGCTTCAACACGGTCATTCTGCCGCTGCCCGATAGCATCGACGAAGAGATCGATATCGTTGACCGCCGCGTCGCCAGCCTGGGCCAGGCGCTGGAACTGCCCGCCGAGAAGCCTGCGCTGGAGGAGATCCGCCGCGTCGTGACGGTCTTTCGCGAGCTGCGTTCCGGCGTCACGACGGACGGCAAGACGAAGGTGAAATCGCCCAGCGGCACACTCTCGACTGCCGAGGCAATCTCTGTGATCAATAACGGGCTGGCAATGGCCGGCTACTACGGCGATGGGGTGCTGAAGGCCGGCGACCTGGCGGCGGGCCTGACCGGCGCGATCGTCAAAGATCCGGTGCAGGATCGCGTGGTATGGCAGGAGTACCTGCAGACGGTCGTCAAGGAGCGCTGGAAGGATTTGTATCGCGCGTGCTGTGAACACCTGTGAATAGCGGCGAGTAAGTGACTTCAATTGCTTTGCCCGGAAAACCGGTTTTCCCAAATTCTCCATCCTCGGTTTTTCGGACAAAGACCTTTACGCCGAGGACATCCAGCGCGTTGCGTTTTTCCTGGAATGTCGCATTGTGGTACTTCCCATGCATCGCATTGACGAAATCAAGAAACTCCATGACGCGCTCTTTATAGGTGGCGGTGGCGGTAGCGACGTTACTGGCCGCCGCGCATTCTTCCTGGTACCGCTGGAGTTGTTCGACTTTGGCTTGGAGGTCCTGAGTGATGAGCGTGTAGTAGTAACTCCCCTCTAGGTGCTTCGCCCGCTCTTGCCTGGCGTAGTCAATCGCGGCGGTCAGGGCGGCAATATGCTCCTTACCCTTGGTGTCCTCCAAGACCTCGGTGAGCGAGCGTGCTATCTCCTGCTCGATTTTCGCCTGTATCCCATCGAGACGTTCAAAAAGCTGACAGCAGTCATCCCACACAACCTTGTCAACAACGTTCGTATTAATCGTTGGCGCATCCGGGCACTTCGTGTGATTGTTGCCAAACTTCCGGCAATAGTAATAATGCCTGCGCTTGTGTTCCTTCGGCCCCATCTTGTACCCACAAGTAGCACAATACACATGCCCTTTCAGCAGATACTCCCGAGGGTTGCGTGGCATACGGCTTTTTTCTTCACGGTTAGTGGCAAGCTTCTGCTGTGCCCGCTCGTAGAGGCTCACTGGTACAATGGCAGGTATGCCGCCAGGAACCTCTTTTTTGTCGGGGTGCGGTATCTGCTTGATGGAACCGTTGTCCATCAGCACTTTTCGCTCTTTGCATACCTCCAGAAAGCCGATATTAGCTTTATCCTTCAGGTAATCATGCAGTGTGACTGGAGCCCACGCCATGCCTCTATTGCTGTTCGGGTTTCTGTTTTGCGTGGCTGTCGGTATACCGTCTTCGGTCAGCTTGTGGGCAATGCCTCTAAGGCTCATATCCAGCTCTACGAACATCTGGAAAATGGAAAAACGCACAGCCGCTTCCTCTGGATTGATCACGTAAAATGTTTTTTCTTTGTCGCCCCATTCCCAGCCGTAGGAAGCGAAGCCCGTCCCGACCGGCAAGCCCAATTCGATTCTGGTTTGCCAGCGCCGGTTGGCGTACTCTAGTATTTTCTCGCGTTCCGATTCTGCGCTCCACGCCAGGATGGAACGGACGAGCTTTCCGGTTAGAGTGTTATCAATATTTTCGCTCACGCTCACGATGATGCCGCCAGCCGCCTCGATCTCTTCAAAAATCATCGCTGAATGCACAAAGTTACGGGAAAACCGGCGCAAGTCCCACACAATCACCATATCCGCCAGGCGGTCGCGGATAAGCTGGCGAGCGAGGGTTAGTTGTTCGCGGTGCGAGTAATGGATAAAGCCGCTCTTTGCTTCACGTAAGACGACTACAATGTCTATGTCGTACATATCAGCGTACCGGCGGCACTTCTCCTCCTGATATTCCAGACTCTCGCCGTCCTGCTCCTGCTTGTCCGTACTGACCCGGCAGTAAATAACTGCCCGTTTGCGTTGGCTGGTTGCCCTTGCAGCTTGCTCGATCTCTTGCATGATCGCCCTCTTCCGTGGTGGTGCAGAGGCGGCTTGCGGCCACCTCTGGTATATAACGAACAATCAACGTCGGTGCGGATTTGGCTGGTACCCTTGGTGCCAATACAGCGGTTCGCTTTTGGCGTCCAGCGGTGTTTCCTCATGGTGGTGGTAACGGACTACCCGTAATTCCTGCTCGGTCAACCGCCCGCGCAAAAAGATCAGCACGGCCAGCAGGATAACGGCCAGCAAACTTAGCCCGACGAACTGCCGGTACTCCCACAAGGCAATAAGCAGGAAGCTGTACAGGACGGTGATACACAGTGCCACCAGGCCCACGACCACAATAACCAGTTTCTTTTCGCCGTCCATTAGTAACCTCCTGCCTTGAAAGCATCGCCGGTGTTGTAGAGAACGAGCGGGATAGCCGCCCCGGAAACACTGACCAACAAATCCGGCTTGCCGGGGGTGGCGCTGTGGTTAATATAGGCGATTGTCAGGCTGACGACGTGCTGACTGCTATCGCCCGCTAACGACTCGGCCAAGGCATAGATATGGCTTTTGCCAGGGTCGTTCACGGGCATCTCAATAACAATAATATGGTTGTGGTAATACTCAGTAATGAAATGGCTCACCCCACCATGTCCCACATTGAGGTCATAGACGCTCACGCGGGAAGCGCCGTAATTCCAATGCTCCTCAGTATCGACCACGAACGGTAGGATAATGAGGCTCATCAGCAGGTAGAAACCGAGCACCAGGCAGGCTCCGGCTAACAGGTAGCGCCAGTACGCCGCCAACGGTCCGCGATGTTTGGGTAACGGTTCGGTATACGCTTCCAGCGGCGTGTCGTCGGTTGGAACTTGTACCGCGTCGGATGTGCGCGGACGGTGGGCGCGTAAGATTTTTGGGGGCTGCAAGTCGTCTTTACGCAGGGCCATCGGTCACCTCCCATTGGATAGTGCCGCTGGTGACTGCCACGAGCTTCAACTGGCGGTCGATTACCGCTAGAAGCAGGTTCTTGAGTTCCGTGTCGTTTGTGTGACAGATACAACCAGGCATCCGGCAAAACGGATGCTCGCCTTCGTGCACGTAAAAGATAGGTACCGGACTACTAGGGACGGCGGTGTCGGTCGGGAACGGTAGCGTGTCCTGGTCTTGGAATATCATAGTCTTCTCCTTGACAGGGAGCGCTCGCTGTGACCTAATGAACACAGGAGCCGTGACAACGGTTTTAGAAAAAGGGGCGTTTCCGCATTGAGCCGCTGGATGCCCCTTTTTTGCGCCTGTAAAAACAGGAGTAGTCAAAGCATACCCACTTTTAACGCCGTTTGTCAATGCTTGTAATAAATTGCCGGAAAATATCGGTCGTTGACCTGAGAAGTCCAAAGGAATATAATCTAGTAACTTCGAGAAATGGACGGTGAAACCTTGGTGGACGAACTTCTGACAATTGACCAGGTGGCTGCGGAGCTGCAACTGCACCCTGATACTATTCGGCGCTATATACGGGAGAAAAGACTTAAAGCAGTGCGCGTCGGGGGCACTGCTCTACGTATCAGACGATCGGAGCTGGATAGGTTTATAAGGGAGGGCGAAGAAGCTGATACAGAGGATTGAACGCTCGGCGCGTGTATGCTGTTATACATTATGAGTGAGCAGTCTTCTGATGGTACTGATGTGCAAACAAAAATGCCCCCCTCTTAGGGGCATTTTTGTTTGCACGTAGTTTTTACATATGTTGGTTGTCGCACATTGCTCATTTTATGACGTAGTGTAACAGGGGTAGGTACCGAATGATGGTGCATTAGGGCCGTGTCAAGGGCGGCACTTTGTGATAGCCACCCCTGTTAAAAAGTATACTATGCCAGGACGATAGTTATATGTTGTCGTATGCTTATAACTATTCAGTGGCGTCACTTCCAATTATATTTGCAAGGCTACCTCGATCTCCTGACCGCCATGCATTAAGCAGTGCTGCTCCCTTCGCTGTGAGAGTTACCACGTAAGTTACAAGCTGGTTTGCGTTGTTCACTAGTAGTTGATAATCAGCATACCCGGCTGCAATTAGAGTGCTAAATTTGAGGACACCGTCTCCCGAAACAACGAGGTTTCTTCTAGGTGATGAAATGCCGAGGAACAGCAAGTTGTCTACTGCCTCCCTGTCAAATGCTGCATTTAGAGATACAAGTGTTGACTTGTAAGCATAGATGGCGCCTTTGCTGATTGTTCCCCGAGTATATAAGGCATGGCATGTTGGGCATAGTGCTATGAGGTTATTTAGAGTATTACCGCCACCTTCTTGCACTTCGACCATATGGTGAAGATCAAGCGCCAGTATACCTCTACAAGTTGGTACGGCGCATCTATATCCTGCTTCAGTGAGGACTTGTCTCCTGAGCGAATCAGGGATAGTTTGTCTTGCCATATTTGAATACTAACATTCCTTTCATCAGACGAGGGTTAGTTGCCTGCCGTCTTTTAATGCCTGTTTGATGAGGTAAACAATCTCCTGGGCTTGTGCTCGCGCTGCCTGGGCTTCGCGCTGGTGCCAGCGTGCCCGCGCGGCGTGGCTAGAGATCGCACTGCGCTCCTGGGCGCTTAATCGTTCCCTGCGTTTCTGGCCGCCGCGACTCCCTAGCATGGCGGCATGCAAATCCTTGTGATGCTCTGGTTGCATATGGCTCCTTTCGTTAAGTTGCCATATACCAGTATATGCCTACCGCTAAGCACGGTCAAGCGATGCCTGCCGCCAAGCTGCTGGTGCGCGGCCCATAAAAGCGGAGGGTCTGCTGCTTAGCGGCCAAGCAGGCGAGTGCCGTGCTTAGCGGTAGGCATAGGTACTCAACAGAGGAGGTAATGCTATAATGAGCCATGCCTATAACTACTTGTGATCGCAAATTACTCTGGCTCACGCAGGATGGTGAATCTAGTAAAGCCAGCCCAACGAACAAACAAGCCTAGTGAGAAAGTGTCCATATGCTCTTACACACCGTGTATACAGTCATGACCCCCACCAATACGGTTGAGGGTCCCGCCCTACCATTCACGCTATCCCTCGATGCCGCCACAAAAGCATCACTTGTGGAACAACAGAACGACATAGAGCTACACATTGACCGTAAAATCGATCCTACAAGATTAGAGCTGGTAGAAGTTAGTGGGCGCTACAAAGTACTGCCCGATGGCACGGAGGTGCCAGTACCCACTCTCCGGCTCGTTGAGGATGAAGCAGTAGAGAATATCTTGAGTCAAGATTTTATCAGCGCCCTGACGTTCTTATCAGACATACCACTCTCTCTAAGTCGTCCACCTTTTAGTGATCGGTTTGTGCCCGAAACGGACGAAGACCGAGAGCTGCTCGAACGTTTCGGAACTGACCAACCATACCATCGTTTTTCACCTCAAGCACGTATACGTTCTTTTAGCACCGGCGGCATAACAACCAAGACGTTTACTGACTTACTGCCACGGCGCGTGGGATTGCGTCTTTATGCTAACGCTATGAAAGCGAATCTTGCAGTGGCGCAGTTTCGCGAGTTTTGGCGTGTCCTTGAAGCGGCATTCGGTACACGTGATAACGAACTTGTAGCCTTGCTTGCTAAGTATGAGCCTGCTAGAAAGCTCGGCTTTGACGAAGACGAAGTCAAACAACTCTTATGGCTGCGTGGTCGGGCTAGTCACGCACAATCGAGTGCTGGAATAAAAGAGTTAGTGTATGTCGATCAAGAATGCGAAAAGCAGCTCCCTCGCCTTAAGAACCTCTGCGAACGTGTCATCATAACCAAGAAAGCTTGGGGCTATCCCACCGTGGGAACTGACGAGCTATTGCCACTTGTCAGTTTCATCGGCCCAGGTAATAGCATGACCATTTTTCAGACACTCAGTGAGGAGTCGTCTAAATAATTAGTCTGGATGGCTATTGCACCATGCGCGGTCAAGTCCTGCCAGGCTCCTTAGCAGCAGCGCGCGTTGCTAGGCGGCTAAGCAGGCGGCTGCCGTGCCAAGCGCTTTGCAAAGTGGTAAATTGGCTCAATCAAAATACCCTAGATTACGGAAGTGACAAAAAGATAGACGATGTTCTATACTCGCCGCACGACGTTTTCCTAGCAAAAGGTAGTGTGTTCGTGGATATACAACAGGTCTATAGTCGCTTCCCAACAAAGGCCGACTGCATCACGCAACTAGAGAAAATACGATGGAGTGGTACACCCCAGTGCCCCTATTGTAGAGCACGGCACAGCACGGCGCTGCCAGCTGAATACCGGTACCATTGCAATACCTGCAATACTGCATTTAGCGTGACAGTCCGGACCGTCTTTCACCATACGCATCTACCTTTACAGAAGTGGTTCCTGGCCATCGTGCTGCTGTTGGGTGCGAGGAAGGGCGTTACGACCCTACAACTCGCGCGAGAATTGGAGGTGAACAAGAACACCGCATGGTACGTCAGCGAGCGCATCCGGACGGCAATGCTCGACATGGAGCAGCGTGATCTTATACAAGGATTAGGTGTTAGTTTATGACTGAAAGCCAACTAAAGGCTACCCACAAGGGTAACCTGCACATTGCCCACGTGGACATACGATGTTTCGTACTTGAAGACAAGAGGCGTGTCATCTCTGGACGCAGCCTCACGCAAGCCATCGGTATGAGAGGACGCGGTCAAGGAGCATCCCGTATCCCTCTCCATCCGGCTTTGAAAAACTTTATTAGCTCGGAGCTAGCCCTAGCCATCGAAAATCCCATACAGTTCAAGTCGAACGGACTTTCGTCTACAGGATTTGAAGCCACCATACTGCGGCAGGTTTGCGAGGCTGTCCTGAGAGCGCGGGACGCAGGTACTCTCAAAACGGAACAAGAGCAGCGCTATGCCAAGGCAGCCGATACACTGATTCGGGCGTTTGCCACCGTCGGTATCATAGCACTCGTTGATGAAGCGACAGGATACCAAGCAGAGAGAGATAAAGACGAACTACAGACGATACTCTCAGCTTATATAGCACCGGAACTCATGCCCTGGACGAGACGCTTCCCACCGGAATTTTATGAGCAAATGTTCCGGTTATGGGGCTGGCAGTATCGGCCACTAAGTATCAAGAGACCGCGCCATGCCGGAAAACTGACCAGCCAGTTGATTTATGAGAAGCTGCCTCCTGGCGTGCTTGAAGAGCTGCGGAGGAAGAACCCACCGGACGAAACAGGACGCAGAAAACACAAGCATCACCAATTCCTAACCGATGATGTCGGCAACCCGCATCTCGAGAAACAACTGGCTATTGTCACCACGCTCATGAGGATATCCCCCAACTGGCGAGTCTTTATGGCCCATTTCTCAAGGGCCTTCCCGTCTGACGTTGAACAATTGACCTTTGACTTTGAAGGCGAGGAAGAGGAGAGGGAGCAGTAATCGGTTCCTTTGGCCATTGAGCGAAGAAAATGGGACGAAGACTGCTATGACCCTGATACACTCTGGCGAAGTCTCACGCTCACCTCTACAAAACTTTGCAAAAAGCTGTGGGGCATCCCTAGAGGATTATGCAGTGCTCAATATCGGGTATTTAGTGCATCTGAGCAATTTTTACAGTCTAACGGTTTCGAGGGTTTGTCGCGGCTGCACGGCGTGAAAGTCGATGATGTGCGGTTGAGTAGTGGTGCCCTGGCGCAATACGTCGCTAAGCTGCAAGAGGGTGCCAGTATCCGGATGCACGCGGCGCAAGAGCTGACTCGTGCCAATTTGAAGCGCGGCCACCAGGGCACGCTCATGCCCTTTGATATTCTGCTGGAATTTTTCAATACGGGTGATATGGAAGCACTCGGCCTCTGGCATGAATACGAGCGCGAAACGCGGGGTAAGTTGGTTATTCGGTTTACCAAGGGTCTGCGGGCCTTGTTGCTGCCGGATGAGGTGGAAAAAACCGATGAGGAGCTGGCGGCAGAAGAAATCGGCGGCGTTGACGTAGTGCGGTTCGCTGGCTGGTTCTACCGCAAAATTGCGCGGGTGCCGGGGCTTGAAGGCAAAGTATTAACGGCGCTCGATACGGGCGGCTTTGCGGCGCTGGTCGAGCTGTTGACGTGTATTATCTTGATGTCGAAGGCGGGTACTGGCGGCTTGAAGGTGAGGTCAAAGACAGTCTGGAATAGAGTAAGGATGACAGGATGAGCGGATTTACGTCTGCACAACATACGATCGCTAGTGAGGTGACCGAACACGTAGCGCGACGAGCTATAGCCGAAAGTACCTATACACGGCTGTGTCGGTCCCTCTACGACTACGGCTTTGGTACAATTGGGTTCTTAGAGCTGGTGGCTAGATTTGAGGAGATTCTATCTGTAGAATCTCCTCAAATCTAGCCACCAGAATGCCCGAACGAAAAAAGAATGAGCCATTACCCAAGTAAGGTAAATAAATGTATGTATAGTAATTGCCTCCTCCTAGGGGCTATCGGTATGGGAAAGGGAAAACGTCATGTGTACAGGTGTTAATGCCTGCCAGGAGGTACTCTAACGTGGGCATCTCCGTTTTCGGCGTGCGCCATCATGGTCCAGGATGTGCGCGCAGCCTACGCGCCGCCCTGGAGCGCCTGGAGCCGGATATCGTGCTGGTCGAAGGTCCGCCGGATGCGCAGGGCGTCCTATCCCTGATCGCGCACGCGGAGATGCAGCCGCCGGTGGCGCTCCTCATCTACGCGCCCGGCGAGCCGAAACGCGCCGTCTACTATCCGTTCACGCATTTCTCGCCGGAATGGCAGGCGTTGCGCTACGCTGTGCGGCACGAGATCCCGGCGCGCTTCATGGACCTGCCGCAGTCCGTTCAACTAGCCAGAGATCCGGCCCAGGAACTGCTCGCAGCCTTGCCGCCTGATCAGCCAACCGATGAGGCACCCGATACAAGCGACGGTGATACGATCTCGCAGGCCGAGGCGACCATCGCTACGCCGCCCGTAGAGCACGCGCCGGACGAGGACCCGCTGGCGATGCTGGCACACGCCGCCGGCTACGCCGACAACGAGCTATGGTGGGAGCAGCAGATCGAACAGCGCATGGATGTGAGCAACCTCTTTGAGGGCATCCTGGAGGCCATGACCGCGCTGCGTGCCGATAAGGAGCCGAAGAACCGCGAGGAGGCGCAGCGCGAGGCCCACATGCGCCAGACGATCCGCGCCGCGCACCGCGAGGGCTTTCAGCGCATCGCGGTCGTCTGCGGAGCCTGGCACGCGCCCGTCCTGGTCGAACCCGGACCCGCAAAGGCCGATGCCGCTCTGCTGAACGGGCTCAAGCGCGTCAAGGTCGAGGCAACCTGGATACCCTGGACCAACTCGCGCCTGTCCTACCGCAGCGGCTATGGCGCGGGCGTCACCTCGCCTGGCTGGTATGAGCACCTGTGGACGGCACCCGATCGCATTACCATCCGCTGGATCACGCGCGCGGCCCATCTCCTGCGCACGCAAGGGCTCGACGCCTCGTCGGCCAGCGTCATCGAGGCTGTGCGGCTCAGCGAATCGCTGGCGGCCCTGCGTGATCTGCCCATGCCGGGACTCGCCGAGCAGCACGAGGCCATCGAGACAGTGCTGTGCAACGGCAGCGCCGCGCCGATGAGTCTGATTCGCGACAGGCTGGAGATCGGCGAGAAGCTGGGCGAGGTACCTGCCGAGACGCCAGCCGTTCCCTTGCAACGCGATCTGGAGGCGAAACAACGCCGATTGCGGCTCAAGCCCTCCGCTGAGATCGTGATGCTTGACCTGGACCTGCGCAAGGAGACCGAGCGCGAGCGCAGCCAGCTCCTGCACCGCCTGTGCCTGCTGGGCATCGAGTGGGGCGAGCTACAGCAGACAAGGGGAAAGTCCGGCACATTCCACGAGTTCTGGCAGGTCCAATGGCGTCCCGAGTTCGCCGTCGCCGTGATCGAGGCGAACATATGGGGCAACACCATTGAGGTCGCAGCAACGTCCTTCGTGCGCCACCAGGCCGCTCACATGCAGGATCTACCTCAACTCAGCAAATTATTGGACAGCACCATCCTGGCAGAGCTGCCGGAGGCCGTCGATGCCCTTCTGCAAGAGATACAGAAGCGCGCCGCCGTCTCCTCCGACGTGCGGCTTCTGATGGACTCCATGCCGCCGCTGACGCGCGTGGCGCGCTATGGGGACGTACGCCAGACGAGCGCCGAACGCATCCTGCCGGTGATCGATGGTCTGTTCGAGCGCATCGTCATCGGTCTGCCCGTCGCGTGCGCCTCGCTCGACGATGACGCGGCTCAGCAGATGCTCGGCAGCATCGACAACGTTCAGGGGAGCGTGAGCCTGCTCGATCGCCAGAATCAGCGCGGAGAATGGCTGGATTGCCTGCGCAAGTTGATGGAGACCGAGGCGCTACACGGCCTGATACGCGGGCGCTGTTGCCGCCTGCTCCTGGAACAGAACGTGCTGGACGACGAGGAGCTGCAACGCCTCACAGGCCTCGCGCTTTCCACGGCGAATCCGGCTCCGCAGGCCGCGGCGTGGATAGAGGGCGTCCTGCGCGGCAGCGCCCTGACCATTCTACACCAGGACGGACTCTGGCGCGCGCTGGACCGCTGGCTGAGCGACCTCAATGGAGAAACGTTCGAGGCGCTTCTGCCCATCCTGCGCCGCGCCTTCTCCGATTTCCAGGCAACTGAGAGGCGCAAGATGGGCGAGAAGGTGAAGCACCTCACGGCAGAACCGGGAACGCCGGGCCGGGCGTCCATAGCCGATAAGAAGACGAGGCAGATCAATCGAGAGCGTGCCGACGCGGTATTGCCCGTGCTGGCACAGATACTGGGGGTAACGAGCGATGGCAACCGATGAGAAAGAGCGTTTACGGCGCTGGCGGCTCGTCCTGGGCAAAAACGCCGGCGAGGCGATGGGGTCCGGAGCACCGGGCGGTGGCGCAGGCACCGGGATCGAGCTCAACGCGCACGATCTGGGCATGGACAACGTACTGGAAGCGCTCTACGACTCCGAGCGTTCGGGCGGCCTGGGCAGTTCCGCGCCCAACGTCGCGCGCTGGCTGGGCGATATCCGCACCTACTTCCCCTCGTCAACAGTGCGCGTGATGCAGCAGGACGCCCTGGAGCGTTTGAAGCTCACGCAGATGCTGCTGGAACCGGAGATGCTGGAGCACGTCGATCCCGATGTGCACCTGGTCGCCTCGCTGCTCACGCTCAGCAAGGTCATCCCCGAGAAGACGAAGGACACTGCACGCCAGGTTGTGCGCAAGGTCGTAAACGATCTTGAACGCAAGCTTGCAAACCCGCTGATTCAGGCGGTGCGGGGCAGCCTTAACCGGGCCACGCGCACGCACCGGCCACGCGCCAACGAGATCAACTGGGACCGCACCATTCGCGCCAATCTGAAGAACTACCTGCCCGAGCACGGCACAATTATCGCCGAGCAGCTTGTAGGACATGGACATAAACGCTCATCCCTGCGCGATATCGTGCTCTGCGTCGATCAGAGCGGCTCCATGGCAACATCGGTCGTCTACTCAGGCATCTTCGGTGCCGTCCTGGCCTCGATCTACGCCGTCAGCACGCGCATGGTCGTCTTCGACACCGCCGTCGTCGATCTGACCGACGACCTGCAGGACCCGGTGGACCTGCTCTTCGGCACGCAGCTCGGCGGCGGCACCGATATCAACCGCGCCCTCGCCTACTGCCAGCAGGTCATCACACGTCCGAACCAGACCATCCTCGTGCTCATCACCGACCTGTACGAGGGTGGCAGCCGCAACGACATGCTGCGCCGCGCCGCCGAGCTGGTCGCCAGCGGCGTCCAGGTGATCTGCTTGCTCGCGCTCAGCGACAGGGGCACGCCCGGCTTCGACCAACACAACGCCGCCGTGCTCGCCAGCATGGGCATCCCCGCCTTCGCTTGCACGCCCGAACTGTTCCCCGACATGATGGCCGCCGCCATTCAGAAACAGGACCTGGCATTGTGGGCCGCGAAGAACGATATCGTCACAGTGAGGAGTGAGGAGGAATCGTAGGGGTGCGGTTCACAAGCCCGCCACACTCCATGGATCGGCCTGAGGAGCGCGGCGGGTTTGTGAACCACGCCTTACGACCTGTTACAGATATTCCAAAAATTCATCAGGGGTTACGTTTGCTTGTCTCAGAACACCGCGTAGCGTACCAACAGCAAGCTCTTTGTGCAAAGGTACAACGCAAGTCAACTCGCCATTCTCTACCTGTTTTTTTAGCACAACATGGCTACCGCGTTGCCTGACACGAGTAAAGCCTAAACGTCCCAATACGCGAATCGCCTCTTCCCCCGAAAGACGAGGCAATTTAGGCGGCATCGTTTACCTCAAAAGTAGTAAACAACGCGCGCTTAATCTCGGGTAACTTCACTTCCTCAAGATACAATTCAGTAGCTTCCTTCAAATTAACAAGCGCCTCCTCAACGGTATGTCCCTGGCTGACAGTACCTACCTCTGGACATTCAGCAACATATAGATCATCCTCTTGATGAAGAACAGCGCTAAAAGTTCGTACCGCCATATTTTCCCTCCTGAATCTCTTATAACACTTACTGATAGTATACCAGATGCTTCAAATAACGACCCCGCTTCCACCCCGATGATATATTTATCCCTATACGACGCCAATCTCTTGACAGATAGACATCGTGTCCGTATAGTACACAGGAAAGCAATTCCATTGACACTCGATATCGCCTGCAGATTTGCCATTCTCTAGAAGCAAGCAGGCAATCAATACCTGGCAAGCCAGCCCTGTTTTGTCTGATATATCCATATTTATGAACATTGACCTGTTATGTTAAGAAAGAGTTCGTATCCTTCCTCTTCCATTACAGGATATAATATATTTCAGGAGGCTCTATGCGCTGTCCTCGTTGTGCCTTTAAGGGAAAACCGTTTCAGGGCCACTGCGCCGTCTGTGGTTCCCCGTTGCAAGAAGATACTCAGATTAGTGCAGGTATTACACGCATAAACCAGCAATCTTCTCCAAATACAGGCCAGCCCACTTCATCCATGGAGCCGTACACACCGCGCATCGGCCAGACCTCCGCCACCAACTGGCACATGGCTATTCAGACTACGGGACCGGGAAAAGTGTTGCGTTCCGGGCGCTACACTCTCATCGAGTCCGTCACATTGCCGCAGCAGAACCAGGGCATGGCGTGGAGCGCACGTGACCTCCATATGTCTAACCGCCTGGTCCTCCTGCGTGAGATCAGGATACCAGCCGAGCTGGCACCAACGCCGATGAAGAGGGAGCAGGTAGCCACCATGCTCGCTCAACGGCTGAACCGGCTGGGCGAGCATCCAGGTCTGCCAAATATCGTCGATCTGTTCAAGGAGCAGGACTCGTACTTCCTGGTATTCCTCTGGCCACAGGGAAGGAGCCTGGCGCAGCTCCTCAAACGTGGCGCCCTGCCGGAGCATACCGCGGCGGAATACGGCTGGCAGATGTGCGACGTCTTGAGCCTGCTCGCGGACCAACACCCGCCCCTCATGCACGGCGCGATCAGTCCCGAGACGATCATCATCAGCGAGAATGGCAAACAGGCAGTGCTGTTTCACCTGCCTATACTGCCGCTCAGAGAATTCATAGGCCATCAGGGGACGCCGCCCGGCTACCGCGCACCCGAGCAGGTACATGGCACGCTCACCCCCTCCTCAGACCTCTACGCACTGGCGGCGACGCTTTACCACGCCGTCACAGGCTCCGACCCGCAGGAGCGTCCACCGGCGTTCTACCCTCCCGCGCGGCGCATCAACTCGGAGGTAAGCGCGACGATGGAGCGGATACTCGCGCGCCAGCTCCGTCTCAGCTCCACCCAGCGCTACAGCAGTGCCTACGAGATGCAGCAAGACCTTGCCGCCCTCATCGAGTCGTACCCCACACAGGCGAGCAAATCCGTCGCACGCATCCACGCCCTCACCGCACCGGTGCAGGCCATAGAGAACGAGGAGAGCCTGGAGCTGCCGCGCCGCTTCTGGCGTCGCCTGATGAGCCTGTTTATGGGGACACTGATGGCGGTAGTCGGGTAGAGAGGAAGAGGAGCAAGCGCGCTCCCTATCGCCTCGTCCTCGTCGCTCGACACAACTACTTCTTGCGCTGCAACGCCTCTTCCGCGGCCTCCCGTATGGCCTGAACGAATGTGGACACCCTTATTAAGATTCCCCTTGTCACCTACACAGAAAAGGTGATATAGTGGTATTTAACATTCTCTTAACATTCTGTTAACACACCGTTAATATTGCTGACAGAAATATATTTGCTCATTAGAAGGAGAAACGTCCTATGATCTCGGTTCAAACCACGCTGCTTCGGCTTGGTTTGTCACTGCTGCTTGGCGCTCTCGTAGGGCTTGAACGAGAACGAGGGGAGCGAGCTGCCGGCTTACGGACCCATGCGCTGGTGGCCCTGGGATCGTGCCTGGTGATGATCGTCTCCGCATTTGGCTTTGCAGATATCCTTGGAACGCGCAGTGTGGTCCTTGATCCCTCACGCATCGCCGCGCAAGTGGTCAGTGGCATTGGATTTCTCGGCGCGGGAACGATCCTGTTACGTAAAGAGATAGTCAAAGGATTAACGACGGCAGCAGCTATCTGGGTCGTTGCCGCGATTGGATTGGCCTGTGGAGCTGGTTTGCTCCTTGAAGCGATCTTCACGACTGCCTTGACCATTGCGGTGCTGATCCTCTTGCAGCCACTGCGTCAACGGGTACGTCGCTTGCCAGAGGTTCATCATCTGCGGATCAAGGTTACAGCAGAGCCAGCGCTGCTCAGTCATGTCTATGATATCTGCATCCAGGCCGGGGTGAGTATGGAACAGATTGAAGTCCAAACAGGAAATGGATCAGGCAAAATGGAGATTGCCTGCACCACCAGTGAAGCAACCCGGTTGACCAGGTCCCTGATCACTCTTCGTACTGCACCGGGAATGGATTCCATCTCCATTAATCTCCGCAATCCAACCAGCGATATGGCTCTTTTTCCCCTCTTTCCTGAAGAGAAATCTGAATCTATACTATAACATGTCGTATAGTGGCTCTTCTCAAAACAGGCAAGTCAAAACTATCCTACCACCTCTTCCTCCTATTCTTGCTTGTGTATGGCCTGTTATGCTATTATTGATATACTCCAATATCGGTTTGCGATGATATATACGATCTCCGTGTTTGAGATCGGAGAGCATTGATGGGACGCGTCCCTGGAAAGTACCCTTTTTGCATATGCAAGGATTGCGCAACCTCCACACTAGAGGTTTGTGGGGCATGCAAAGTTTCGTTCGTCTACTCTGCGCCAGGAGAAGGGAAGCATGAATCCGAATCAGCGGTTGAAACACGAACGCGAACAGCGAGGGTGGTCACAAGCGAAACTGGCCGGGCTGGTGGGAACCAATCCTGCCACGATCGGGCGCTGGGAACGCGGCATCTCCTTGCCCTACCCTTTTCATCGCGAGCGCCTGTGCGAACTGTTCGGCAAGGATGCGCGCGCACTGGGCCTGGTCGAAGAAGCCATGCCACAAAATGACGAGCCGCCAGAACAGCAGTCTCCCATGCATACCTCCGTACAGCCGTTTATCTTCGATCCGGCAATACCTATGCCCTCTGTGGAGTCGAGCACACTCGTCGGTAGAGACGCACTATTGGAGCAACTCAAAGAGCAATTGTTCGCAGAAGGGACGCTTGCACTCAGCGCGATCAACGGTCTGCCCGGCGGGGGCAAGACGGCGCTCGCACTGACGCTGGCCCATAATGCCGAGGTGCAGAGACATTTCTCAGATGGTATTCTGTGGGTCGGGCTGGGCATCAAGCCGGATATACAGGAGCTACTGAGCCGCTGGGGTGCGCTACTGGGCCTCTCGACGAGCGAGATGGAGGGTAGCAAGCACATCAATGAGTGGGCGCGTACCCTGCGGGTGCTGATCGGACGACGCAAGATGCTGCTGGTCCTCGACGATGCCTGGAACATCGACGACGCGCTGGCGTTCCTGGTGGGCGGTCCCAATTGCGCATATATCGTCACGACGCGCTTCCCTCAGATCGGCATGCAGGTCGCCGCCAACCGGGTCACGGTCGTCTCCGAACTGAGCGAGGAGGCTGGCGTTTCCCTGCTGGCGCGCTTCGTGCCCACGCTCGTGGCACAGGACGCAGCGACGGCGCAGCGCCTGGTACAATCCGTCGGGGCGCTGCCGCTGGCCCTCGTCCTGGTGGGCAAGTACCTGCGCTCGCATGCATACAACGAGCAGCCACGCCGCCTGCGCAGCGCCATTCACTCTGTGAGCAACGTCGAGCAGCGCTTCGATCTGAAGGAGCCACATAGTCCCGCACAGCCTCATCCCAGCCTGCGCAACGAAACTCCTCTATCGCTGCGCTCGATTATCGCGCTTAGCGACGAACGGCTCGACGAGCAGGCGCGTGAGATGTTGCACTCACTCGCCGTCTTTCCGGCCAAACCTGATAGCTTTCCAGAGCAGGCAGCCACAGCGGTCGGCGCGCAGCCGGCAGAGACGCTCGATGTTCTGTGTGACGCGGGACTGCTGGAAAGCAGCGGGCCGGAGCGCTATATGCTACACCAGACGGTCGCCGATTACGCTCGCACGCAGATGAGTAAGCAAGAAACGACGCTGTACAGGCGCATGGTCGAGTACGTGGTGCGCTACGTGGAAGAGCACGAACAAGACTATGACGCGCTGGCACGCGAGCATCATATCATCGGGATGGCGCTAGAAGAGGCGTATCGTCGGGATATGCAGACCGAGTATGTGCGCGGCATCTGCGCCTGGGCATCCTTCCTCTGTATACGAGGACTGTACAAGCAGGCCAGGCGGCATCTGGAACAGGCTTACGCGACGGCGCAGCACGACCCGGTCAGGACCGCCGCACTCTTATTTCACCTGGGACGCCTGGCTACTTTACAGAGCGAATATGAGTTAGCAAAAACCTATCTTCAGAAAGGTCTCCTGTTGGCGCGCCAGCTTGATCAGGTAGAACAGGTCTGCCTTTTCCTCACCCAACTGGGCACGATTACGTCAAAACGTGGTGACTATGGGAGGGCAGAAAATTACTTACGAGAAGCGCTCCTCCTTGCGCATCGCCTCGACTCCCCGGAGAATATCTGCCAGGCGCTCACCGATCTTGGACATGTCTTGATACGGAAGGGAGATTATGAGCAGGCAGAAAGGCTTCTACAGGAGGGACTTGCCCTGGCTCGCCAGCTCGACCACAAAAAGCATACAAGCCATTTACTTACCGAACTCGGTGTGATAGCAGGCAATAGAGAGGATCACCCCTCTGCCTATATATATTTCCAGGAGGCCCTGGAATACGCGCGCCAACTAGGATACCAGGACGCTATCACCCGTCTCCTGATCAACCTCAGCGGAATCGCCGCGGCACTACACAACTATGCGCAAGCAGAAAAACTTTTGCAGGAGGGACTCACGCTCGCACAGCGACTCGGCAACCACTCGCGCATGTGTCTCCTGCTAAACAACCTGGGTTCACTGTTGTCGGAACAGGGAAACTATGTTCAGGCATGCGCGAAGTTTCAAGAGGGATTGAGCCTGGCGCGTCAGATCGACCATCCCTGGCTGGTCTACACCATGCTCGGTGAGCTAGGCGACGCGCACCTCTCATATCAGCACCTCGACGAAGCGCAGGCAGCTTTCCATGAGGTGATCACGCTCGCACCAGAGAAGTTTCAAGAGGCCAGGGCGCGGGCGCACTACGGCCTGGCCCGCACGGAGGCGAAGCAAGGGAACATCCTTGAAGCGCGCAGGCATTGCGAAGCCAGCATCGCCCTCTTCGAGAGGATCGGCATTCCTATGGCCTTCACAGCACGGCAACTGCTAGCCGAGCTCCGATCTGTAAAGAAATCGACCGAGTTTAATTATTCGCGCGATTAAGCGTCTTACTAGATGACAGAGATATTGCAACTGAGAAAATGGGCGACACAGGAGCAATATCTCTGTTGCTCTATTTCACGTCTAGTGCTGTTCCCCCGCCAGCTTGTTGGCGCGCTCCCGGTCCTCAAGATCGCCTGTGATCTCGTAGCGCTTCAGCAAGGCGCTGCTCAGGCTCTTTAGGAAATCGGAGCGCTCCGGGAAATCGGGCGGCGCCTGTTGCAGAGCCCGCTCCAGCAGATGGATGGCGCGCTCCAGTTCGGCGAAGTCGTTGCTATGAGCATAGCGTGTCCTGAGCACATTCGACAGGTTGTTCAGGCTCTGCAGATGGTCACGAGAGCCGAGGGGGGCAAGGCGCAGAGCCTCTTCCTGGAGCTGGATCGCCCGGTCCAGGTCGGCTATCCGCCTCGTATGTTCATAGCGCAGGCTCAGGCCGTAAGCCAGGAAGTTCAGACGTACCGGGCGATCAGCGGAGCCTGGCGCAGCCTGTTCGACATCGCGCTCCCAGGTCTGAATAGTGCCTTCCAGGTCGGCGAAATTGCCGCTATGGGCGTAGCGCATCAAGAGGGCGTGGCTGAGCCGGTTCAGGTAGTCCGGGCGTTCGGGAGCATCGGGCGAGGACTCCTGCACCAGGATGCGCAGGACCTCGATGGCGCGCTCCAGATCAGCTATATTCTCGGTCAGGGTGTAGCGCATGCGCAGCCCGTTATCCAGATTGCCCAGGTACATCGAACGATACGGCGACGTCGCGGTCGTAATTGAGAGAATCTCCTCCCAGGCGCGAATGGCACGGTCCAGGTCGGAGATATTCTTCGAGCGCACAAAGCGCCCCAGGAGACATGAGCAGAGATTGTGCAGGTGCTGTGGCAGATCGGGTGAGGTCGAGGGGGTATGCTCCGCCGCCTGACCATAGAGTTGAATCGCCCGGTCCAGGTCGGACGCATCCGCCGTGTGTTCGTAGCGCATGCCCAGCACATTCCCCAGGTTATTCAACGTCTGCACATAGATAGACGAACCGACCTCTGATAGAGAGAGGCTGCGTTCTAAAAAGCGCGCGGCCTCGTCCAGATCGGAGAGATTGTGCTTCTGCTCGTAGCGGGCACTCAAGCCATAGCTCAGCAGATTCAAGCACAACGGTAGCTCCGCAGAGTCGTTCGCCATCTCGCCAATTGCCCCCTGCCAGACTTCCAGGGCACGGTCAAGATGGGATAAGTTTCCGGAGCTTTGATACAGGTGAAAGTAGATACCACCGCCAGCAAAACCCATTTCCTGTTCCATATCAGTAAACAGATCACTCATATATTTCCTCCCAAAAACCAACTTACACACCTTCCAGTATAGCATAAAATGCAATTTTTGCAAATAACAACACAAGATGCATCTTCTTCTATATAGTGATGCCCGGAAGAGCGCATTCCGGGGCTAGAAGAAATGAGGCGACGAGGTCCTTTAACTATCTGATCTGCTCTGCTTCGAGCAGATCAGGTGGAGGAGCAGACGAGCAGAGGCAGGGTAATAGAGAAAACGCTGCCGGTATCGGGGGTGCTCTGCACCTCGAAGCGCCCGCTGTGATGCTCGACGATCTGCTTCGAGATGTACAGGCCCAGTCCCAGACCAACGCTCGAACCCGTCTGGACCTCGACGCCGGGCGCGCGATAAAAGCGGTCGAAGATGTGCGGTAGCAATTGGGGAGGGATGCCGACGCCGCTATCGCGCACCGAGATCACGCACTCTTTATCCACGCGTAGCAGCGCGAGGTGAATAGCGGAACTGGCCGAAGAGTATTTGCGTGCGTTCGACAGCAGATTGATGATTACCTGCCCGAGGCGATCCACGTCCACCTCGACCTCCATCACCTCGTCGGGTAAATCTAGAGTGACAGTCGGAGAAGGATTCGTTCCGGCGACGTACTCGTCCACCAGGCGCCGGCACAGTTCGCCGGCGTTGCAGCGCTGTAAACGTAGAGCAAACATGTCCATTTCGATCAATGATATATTAAGCATGTCATTCACCAGCAATTCCATGCGGCGAATCGCGTTCTCCATATTGCACAGGTACGATGTCTCGGGAGAGCCTGAGCGCTCGAGGCGGCGGCGCAGCAACTGCGTCATCCCCTTCAAACTCGACAGGGGCGTCTTGAGTTCGTGCGAGGCCACGCTGAGGAACTCGTCCTTGGCGGCATTCGCCGCAACCAGTTCGCGCGTGCGCTCCTGAACCGTCTGCTCCAGGGATATCGCGTGCGCCTCCAGGGCACGTTGTTGCTCGGCGACCTGCTGGCGCAACTGGTATGTCTGTACAGCCCGCTGCAAGGCGGCTATGAAGTAGTCGCGGTCGATTGGCTTCTGAATAAAATCGTACGCGCCACCACGCAGGGCCTGTATAGCGAGACGATGATCGCCGTGGCCCGTGATGAGCAGCGTAGGCGTCGTCGGGTGCAGTTCCTGTATCTTCGCCAGCAACGCCAGGCCATCCATATCGGGCATCTTGATATCACTCACAACAGCATCATACTCGTGCTCTCGGATCAGGTCGAGCGCGTGCAGTGCGGAATCGGACGTCTCCACCTCTACATCGCGCATACGGAGGCAGACGGCCTGGGGGAGCGCCTGTAACAATGCAGTATCATCATCAACTATCAGGATGTGTGCCTGTTTCATCATCTCTGGTCCCCTTATTCCTCATCTATGTAGAGCGGGAGCTGAATCGAAAAACTCGCGCCTGCGCCCGGTCGGTTCTCTAGCGTAATGGTGCCCTGGTGCTCCTTAATGATGCCATAGGTAATAGATAAACCAAGTCCCGTACCTGCGCCCACCTCTTTTGTGGTAAAGAACGGATCGAAGATGCGCTGTTCCAGGTCTGCGGCGATACCGGGGCCGCTATCATACACCGTAACGTTCACCATCCGCCCCTCCAATGTGCCTGTTATGGTAATGGTCTTGCGCTGCGAGTCGGCCAGCGCATCCCTTGCGTTAGCCAGTAGATTGATAAAAACCTGCTCCAATTGAATCGCGTTGCCGATCACCGCTATGTCCTCTGGGGGAAACTGCAGATTGACCTCGATCTGGCGCAGGCGCAACTGCTCGCGCATTAAGGAGATCGCACGCGTCACAACCTGGTTGATTGCCACAAGTTCGTGGCTGACGGAGGCGGCGCGTCCAAAGGTGCGCAGGTGCGAGATGATCTCGGTCGCTTTGCGCACCTGCTGCATCGCGCTGTGCAGTTCCTGCAGGATGCGCTCGCTATCGGTATCCGCCATACCCAGTTCGATCAGATCGATGGCATTGCCCACAAACAGGCCGATATTGTTCAGCGGATTATTCAGTTCGTGCGCAACACCGGTCGTCAGTTCGCCCAGCGTCGCCAGCTTGCCCGCCTGCACCAGTTGCTCCTGCTTCTCGCGCAATTCATGTTCGCGTCGCTGGACCTCCGCCGTCGTCTCCTTCAGGTCGCTCATGATATGAATCATCGCCTTGCGGCTATTCTCCAGGCGCAGGTTCGACTGCTGGGAGTCCTGCAAGATATGCATCAGGGCGCGACGCGAATTATCCAGGCGCTCGGTCTGTTTCGCCAGGCGGCTGCGATCCTGCTCGTAGTCGGCCAGGATATGAATCATCGCCTTGCGCTGATCGTTCAGCTTGTGATTGACGGTATTCAGATCGCTGAGGATATGCATAAAAGCGCGTCGCCGCTCCTCACTTCTGTGTATACGCGTCTCCAGGACATTTTTCTCTGCCAGCAATTGCGCATACGCCTGTTGGAGCTGCTCAAGCGGCATCTCCTTGTATGCCTCCTGGACCTCTGAACCGGCTACGTTCATCTACCTCGTCCTTGATTGAGCTTATCCAACTCGCGCTTGAGATTCTCAACCTCTTTCTCCAACGCAATCATCTTCAATTCGCGCCCGACCACCACCTCCTCGAACTTCTCCAGATCCAGAATTTTTTCCTGCAACTCGAGCTTTGACTCCTGCAGGTCGCGCAAGACCTTTTCGTAGGCACGCATATCGCGCAGGATGCCGATCGCGCCGATCACCCTACCCTCGGCATCGCGTAACGCGGAAGCGTTGAGCGTCGTCGGGATCACCTCGCCCGACGCACTACGCGGATTGAGGCGCGCGTTGCGTGTTACGCCGCGCTCGATCACTTCGCGCAAGGCCGCAAGGAACTCGCGCGTCTCCTCCGCGCTGATGAAGCGCGAGAGCGACTGCTCCAGCACTTCGTCGGGACGAAAGCCCAGCAGTTCGTAGACCGCGTCGTTGGCCTGTAAGATCTTGCCCTCCAGGTCCGACACAAATACCGGGTCCGGTGCGTTCTTGATCAGGCTATCCGAATAGGCCAGCGCCTTGTCCAGCTCGCGCATATCGCGCAGAATGCCGATCGCGCCGATCACCTTGCCGTCCGTATCGCGCAATGCGGAGGCGTTGAGCGTTGTCGGGATCACCTCGCCCGATGCGCTGCGCGGATTGAGGCGCGTATTACGAATGACGCCGCGTTCGATCACTTCACTCAGGGCCGCCGTGAACTCGCGCGTCTCCTCGGGACTGATGAAACGCGAGAGCGATTGCTCCAGCACTTCGTCGGTCCTGAAGCCCAGCAGTTCGTAGACCGCATCGTTGGCCGAGAGGATCTTGCCCTCCAAGTCCGACACGAATACCGGGTCCGGTGCGTTCTTGATCAGGCTGTCGGCGTAGGCGCGGGCCTTATCAAGCTCGCGCATATCGCGCAGAATGCCGATCGCGCCGATCACCTTGCCGTCCGTATCGCGTAATGCGGAGGCATTGAGTGTCGTCGGGATCACCTCACCCGACACGCTACGCGGATTGAGGCGCGCGTTGCGCGTTGCGCCGCGCTCGATCACTTCGCGCAGGGCCGCCGTGAACTCGCGCGTCTCCTCCGCGCTGATGAAGCGCGAGAGCGACTGCTCCAGCACCTCGTCGGTCCTGAAGCCCAGCAGTTCGTAGACCGCATCGTTGGCCGAGAGGATCTTGCCCTCCAGGTCCGACACAAATACCGGGTCCGGTGCGTTCTTGATAATAATATCGTAATCGAGCGAGCGATGCGACTTCGTACCATTGGGCTGTACGGATGCAGTGTGGGTCGGCATCACATTCTCAAGCATAAAAACCTCCGCTTTCTCTCTATCAGTCTGTAGTAGCAGCGCGCCTGTGCAACATCTTATCACAGCAATTAAGTTCAGAAGCAATTTTCTGACAGTATAACAGAATTTTTTTTGATGGCGCAAGTCAATAGCACCAATTTCATTATCGAGGCATTATAGATGAGCTATCATTAATCGTTTTGCGTAGTTGTTCGGATTATCACAACGACATTTGGATGTATTCTTTGGCATTGTTTACGCGCTCGGGTATAATAAGACTCAGGTTGTAGCGGTTGAACAGAGTGGAGATCAAGGCGGAAAAATAATATGACATCAGCGATTGAACAACACTTTCCTCTGAAAGAGCTTAGCATACTGGCAGGACTAGAGAGTTGGCGCAAAGAAGTTAACCGTCCTACGTATCACATGCACAAATGGTGGGCAACGCGCTTAGGATCAGTTTTTCGCGCTATTTTAATAGGTACGCTCAGCGAAGCAGACACCAATATATGGGACGCATTTTATAGCCCGGTGAGTTTTCCCGATAAGGTTGTTCTCGATCCGTTTATGGGTTCAGGAACCACCGTAGGGGAGGCTCTTAAACTAGGGTGTAAAGTGATAGGTGCTGATATTAATCCCGTCAGCACCTTTCAAGTACGAAAAGCGTTGGAACCGGTTGATATTGAAGAGCTACGAGAAGCCTTTGAACGCGTCGAAAAGCTGGTAAAACCACAGGTTCAGGCCCTTTATCAATCTCAAGATCCCGATACAGGGAAAAGCGCGGACATTCTTTACAGTTTCTGGGTGATGAACATTTCCTGTCCAAATTGTAAGAAAACAGTAGATCTATTTGATACATCTATATTTGCCAAAAACGCTTATCCCAAAGAGGTTCCTGTAGCGCAATCGGTATGTTTTCGTTGTGGAAATATTAACACAACAAGGTATGATGCAACAGAACTCACCTGTTCTGAATGTAAAAAACGCTATAATCCACAGACAGGTATTGCCGATCATGACAAGGCTTCCTGTCCTCATTGCAAGATATGCTTCAAAATTGCCAAAGTTGTTACTGACTCGAAACAAATTCCGGCCTACAGGATGTATGCATTGCTTCTTTTTACCTCTGAGGGATTAAAGAAATACACTCGCCCAACAGAAGCAGATCAAGCAACATATGATCAAGCGAGAGATTTCCTTCAAGAGAAAGACATGTTATTGCCTACCACCACGATAAAACCTGGACATAATACCGACCAGATCCTCCGCTATAATTACAATGAGTGGCGACAACTTTTCAATCATCGGCAGCAATATTGTCTTTCCTTGCTCCTACAGACAATTCTTGAAGAACCAAATGAGGCTTGCCGTGAGCTGCTTCTACTCCTCTTCTCCGGCACACTGGAATTTAACAATATGCTTTGCTCCTATAAAGGGGAAGGTACAGGTGCGGTAAGACCCATTTTTAACCACCACATTCTAAAGCCTGGTAGAATGGTTTTAGAAAACTCTGTATGGGGAAATGCAAAAAGCTCTGGTTGTTTTTCAACACTGTTCGAGTCCAGATTGATACCAGCACTTGAGTATCGTCGGGAGCCTTTTGAGCTGAGTGCTATACAGGACAAAGAAAAGTACAAGGGGAAAAAGGTATTTGGTCTATCTTTTCCAACTACCACATCTCTCGCTACGAACTTTGATGAATTAGATACTAATCACAGAGCACTGATTTTCTGCACCAGTTCTTCTCGTCTTGATTTGCCTGACGCCTCAGTCGATGTAGTAGTTACGGACCCTCCATACTTTGATTTTGTACATTATTCTGAACTGGCAGATTTCTTTTACGCATGGTTACGCTTGAGCCTACAAAACAAGTACCCAGAATTCCTTACGACAACCACGCGTCATCAGGAAGAGGTACAACAGAGAGATGCCGAGGCATTTTCTCAAGCGCTACTCAACGTATTTCATGAGTGTAACCGTGTTTTGAAGCCTGAAGGATTGCTAGTATTCAGTTTTCATCATTCTCGCAACGAAGGGTGGGAAGCGGCAGGTCAGGCCATTTTCAATGCAGGTCTGGGAGTTACAGCAGCGCACCCGATTAAAGCAGAGATGGCCGGCGCATCTCCCAAATCTCAGTCTGGTTCACCGATCAATTATGATGCGATCCTTGTATGTAAGCATCAAGGAACTTCTACACCAACCACTCTGGCAGCAGCGCTCCAGACAACGCTACAAAAGGTCCGGCACAAACTCTATCATATTTCGCAAAATAATGGGAGTTTCGTCCCTGCGTCTGGCGATATATTTGTTATACTGCAATCCGAAGCGCTCTGTACTTTTTCTCAACACTTCGGCCAGATCAGAGATACTTCCAATCTGATCGTCACGTTGCGAGATTTTCTTAAGACGACCAGTAACTACCTGGGTGTGGTTGGTAACTACATCCAGGAAAATGTAGCTGCAACAAGGACGATAGCTTAAGCAGGCTCAGATCGGCTCACCCGGCTCTAAAGCGATATCATCTAATTGCTCTGCAGGTAGTTCGGTGATGATAGAAATGCTCAGTTCTAGACGACCACGCATTCCCTGTCTCTGGTTCTGGACGGTGGCAAATGGGTCCCGTACTACGGTCTCCTGCTCCTGAGAAACATCGCTAGCAAGTCTATAAGCATAGAATGTTCGTACGGACTCGCTAGCGCCCTTTCTTTGTATAGTCATAACTCGCTCTAATTCTGGGTATATAGACCCTAAATCTGGCCGTAGGTGAATCAGAGTAGCACGATGAAAAAGTGCACCAAAGCTCAGAGGATTAGGAAATACAACCATAGGCCTATGGCGGATTCCGCCATCCCCATAGCTTCCTTTTTTTCTCTCCATTGGGCGCGGTTTGATAGTATCAAGGTAAAATGTGAAATTATCGAGGGCGTTTCTTAACTCAGAATCCCTCCCAAGTATGAGCTAAAACCCGCTTGGGAGAGCGGATGAGATCAGGGCGGCCTGCTTGTTGGGCAGCCAGAGCGACAATGATGATGGCGGTGTAGGTCAAGGCGACCTGTCGTTTTACTTCAATACCAATAATACGATCTAACTGGTAAATGCCGTACCAAGTGAGCAGGTTTGGCCCTCCGACGTAAGCACTTGCCTTCCAATGTGAGCACTGGTACAAAGTTTCTTGGAAAAACTGCTCCCCATCAGGTATACTGTTTCTAAAATCTGTAAATTGTATTCCTCATCGCGGGGATTGACGAACTGTTGGTACGCGGAAGACGGACGCACCTATCAGGCGAGGATACTCATGGCTGCACCGGAAGTACAGGGCATTGATCTGTTCAAAATAGCGGGCCGCTCCATTTCAGGATGGATTCCCAGCCTCAAAATGGGCACCGTGATCAGACAGCCGTTTTGTAGCCAGCTCGAAGAACGTCTCCTTTTGTGGCTTGAATATTATCCCCTGGTCAAAAGCTACGCGCGTGGCGACATCGGCCCCGAGTTTGCAAACACCTATCGACTGCCGATCCCACAACACGCGCCATTCGCGATTGGCTACACGTTCGAGGATAAACCTCATCAGTATCTGCCCGATGTCGTGGGGACACTCTCCGACGGAACACCGTTCATTGCTGAGGCGGGCATGGAGGATGACAAACGGAGGGATCGCAACCTCGCCAAAGCCGAGGCCGCACGCAGGCTCGCCCGATTGCAACAAGGCACCTTCTGGATTGGTACCGAGCGTACTCTGACGAAACGTCGCCACTACAACCTGGTCTTTTTGCATGCCAGGCGCAAGGCGTTTCCTGCCTTTGCTGACATTGCTGAGGCCGTCCAAGAGGTCTGGCCGTGGGGAGAAATGGCCCCGGTCAGCGAGGTGGCAAGCAGACTTTCACATCAATTTCCTGTTGACCTCGTGGAAGCGGCCATCTGGAAGGTGGTGGCAGATGCGGCGGCAGCGGGACATCTGCTGGTCGATCTGGAGCAGTTCACGCTCTCTCGCACGCTTCCTCTGGCCCTACGTCCACCTGATGCCCCGGCGCTTGTGCCTGAGCCACTGCCTGACACACTTCTGTCTGAACCAGATACACCGTCGAGGGCCTCCGTCTCACGTACGCCGCCCACCCTCATTCCTGGTCCGACGTTTGATGCCTCAACGCTCCCAGAGCATCAACGAGAGCAATTTCACCGCAATTTGCGAGCCGTGGAACAGGTGCTGGCCGGAGCTACCCAGAGCAGCATTGCAGAAAAGGAGGGCATCCCTCGTTCGACGCTGGGGCGACTGGTGAGACGGACGAGGCAACTCGGTCAGATTGCCTGTGTCCCTCATGGCAGCTACCGTGGTGTGACGCAGCTTCACCCGGCCATAGCCTCGTGTATCCGTCGGCTGTTTTTGCTCCCCACACGACTGTCCATGACGGCGATTCGAGAGCATACCGAAATGCAACAGGTGGCGGCACGTTTATCAAAGGAAACCGGCACATCAGTCAAACTTCCCTCCTACAAACAGGTGCGCACAGCCGTGCAGCACTTGAAGATGGACCCGAACCTGGTGGCGATGCGCGAAGGGGCCAAATCGGTTCCACGTGAACGCTCCTCTGCTGAGTCGTTTGTGCTCTCCATTCCGGCTCCGGCCCTTCTTACCCAGGTCGATGAGCACACGATGGACCTGTATGTCGTCACTCCTGATGGGACGACGGTGGCTAGCCGTGTGCATGCGGCGGTGCTCATCTGTGTCAAAACAGCAGCGATCCTCGGCGCGGTCCTGGCCTTGGGGCCACTCAAGGAAGAGGATTACATGCGCCTGGTCAAGGTCAGCGTGGAAAGGAAAGAGCATCTGGTCGGTATCAATGGATGTGAGCATTCCTGGCCCTGTTTTGGCAAGCCCGCCATTATCTTCCATGATCGAGGGAAGATCTTTACTTCCGAGCGAGCCCGCCAGGTGCTGGTAGATCGGCTTGGCATCATCACGGAACAAGCCCCCCCGTACGCGCCATCCGCAAAAGGAACGGTCGAAACGCTTTTTCGGTGGATGACCCAACGTTTTGAAAAGAGACTCCCCAACTCGTCGTACGGCGTCCACAGCGCCGAAACAGCGGCACAAGCGGGAGGCATGACGCTGGAAGAACTGGAGCGCTGTTTCTATCAAGCCATCGTGGATGATTATCAACGCGATTTCGATACCCTGCGACAACAACGCCGTTCTGTCCTGTGGGAACAGGCTGTGGCAGCGTCTGGGGTCCCACAGTATCTGGGTTCGCCCGATGATTTGAAACTGCTGCTCATGAAGGCAGTCAACCGCAAGACACCCCATCATGGATATCGTGTGCAAAACGGCAACCGACTCTCGTTTCAAGGTCGTTGGTATGTCTGTCCAGGACTCCTCTCACGACTGCAGGGCCGTGAGTTTGAACTGTATTACGACAGAAGGGACGTGGGAGTACTCTACATCTTCGTCGCAGGTGAATATGTTGGCGAAGCCTACTGTCCACAACTCATGGGCGGGCGTGTTAGCGAGTGGGAAGCCAGAGCCATACGCAAACAGGACGAGCAGCAAGCTCAAATTGCTCGTGAACGAGGGCTGCCCGTTCGTGCTCGTATCCAGGACGAAGCACGGGCTGCACGCCGTCGCCGCAGCACAGAAGTTCGCGCAAGCGAACAGGCCCGTCAATGGGATCGCCAACGCCAGGACATTCATCCAGCCCTCGTTTCTGAACGATTAGCGAGTGTCGAGGCCCAGATCACGCAAGTCGTCACGCTTGCGGACCCTGTCCCGGATGCTGAACCGGATCATCCCATTCGTGTCTTACCTGTCCGTATGATGCGAGAGGAGGAACGCACATGACTCACCCTCTTTTCAGAAAGGAGGTGTTCGTCGATTATGTAGACACTTATCAGGGGCAGAACGCTTTCTCTTCCTTCAACGAAGTCAGGAAAGACGGGAATCAGCATCGCTGCACTTCCGGCGGCGACTCCGCAAGTGCTCGTGGATTGTTTCATAGCAAAGCTCTTTGGTTCCCAGAAGATGCTGCAAGACGCCTGGGACAATCGTTCCTGGCATCTGATCGTGGCTGATCCGGGCGCTGGCAAAACCATGAGTATCCGCGACCTGCAAAAACGGGCTGGCGGACGATCCGTTCTCGCGGTGGTGGCTCCCAAAAACAATGACGATGAGCAGGCATTGGGTGACCAGTTTTTGGCGGCGTTAGGACTTCCGATCCGAGGGCATTGGAGCACGCGCAAGCCCAAACTGATGGGACACTTGCACCAGTACGGGACGGAATGTTTGATTGTGGATGATGCGCACGATCTTTCTTTGGAACACCTGATGTTGCTCAAGGAGGTGACGGACCAGGGGCGGTTGCAGTACGATCATCCATTGGGGTTGTGTTTGGTGGCAGCAGGGCGCGGGGACACGATTCCCTTGAAGGAGACGTTCGATCTGCCTGATCCGACCTGGCTACAATTTCGTCGTCGGTTCGACAAATTGGCACCCTTCTGCCGCATTGCCAGCCACACCTCCGAAGAAGTCCGTGCCATCCTGGCGACGCTGGAAACGGTGTACCAGCAGCTCTTTCCGCAGCTCAACTTACGCCAATGGACCAGTTCCATCTATACCTGGTTAACGCATCCGGTCCTCGACCCGACCCACTCAGGCCGCGTTACGATGGACAACCTCACGAAGCTGGTAACGACCGCCCTGGAATGGTCCTATCTGGCTGGGGAAACCGAAGTGCGAGCCGAGCGGCTCAAGTCCGCCGCAGAGCAGCTTGTACTGCGCCATGATACGCTCAAACTCATTGATGGAGCAGGCGCGGACTCGCACCCACAGAATCAGAACAAAGCAGAACCAGCACGTGTGAATGGAAAAGATCCCGAACGGCAAACCGTCCCAGAAAACGCTGTGCCTCACGCGAAGAAAATGGTGGAAACGGCGAAAGAACGAGAACAAACGAGCACATCATCCGATTGCACGTTTTCTCGAATGGTGATTCCCATCGATCCCAAACGATGGACGGAGAGTGGCATCACCGTGGTGGAATGTTCTCGTTGTGGAAGAACGCGTTCGCTCTCCCCAGTCAAGGGTGTCCTCCGGTTCCCACCACATGGGCCACGCAAAATCCAGACCGAGGTGAAAGGCAAGCGTTGGTCGGCCACAGGAAAAACAGACTGGGACGTGGTTGAAGGATAAATGATGAGAGGCAGAGAGAACAGAGGTGTCTGGGCCCATTTGGCTATGTCCCAGACATCTCAGACAGGCGTAACCCACGGAGCGGGCACACCTGACAGTCACCAGTGTAGGGGATGGGCCTTGGGCAAGTCAGCGTCCATCAGTTGACGGGTCACTTCCCATCCCTTCACAGCCTGTCGCTGCGCCGGGTCACGCGAGATGAGGAGATTGCTCGTGAAGCGCTACCCGTACAGTGAGCGAGACTATACCTTCGGCCAGATGATGCTGACACTGCGCACCACCATCGGCCTGACGCAGGCGGGGCTGGGTGAGCGGCTGGGCGTCTCCCGGCGCGCCGTGGCCGAGTGGGAGGCCGGCCTGAGCTACCCCAAAGCCGAGCGCCTCAAACAGCTCATTACCCTGGGGGTGCAGCAGCAGGGCTTTCCCGCCGGGCGCGAGGCCGAGGAGATCCGCACGCTGTGGAGGGCGGCGCACCAGAAGGTGCTGCTCGATGACGCCTGGCTGGCCGGTCTGCTCGCTCCTCCTGTCACCGTCCCGCTTGCCCCACCGGCCGCAACGCCCGCTGCCCCAGCTTTCTCGGAGCCCACAGCCTTCCCCCGCGTCGATCTGGTGGAGGCTCTCGACACCAGCCACTTCACGGGCCGCGAGGTGGAAGTGGCCGAGCTCTCGCAGTGGATCGTGCAGGAGCGCTGCCGCCTGGTGACGCTCGTGGGGATGGGCGGCATCGGCAAGAGTATGCTGGCCTCCTACCTGGGTCTACGCCTGGCTCCCCACTTCGAGGTGGTGCTCTGGCGCTCGGTGCGCGACGCCCCCGGATGCTCGGAGCTGGTCGCCGACTGCATCGCCTTCTTCTCCGAGACCCCACCCGCCGCATTCCCCACCTCGCTGGAGCAGCGCATCACGCAGCTCGTGGCCCGCTTGCAGGCGAGCCGCTGCTTGCTGGTGCTCGACAACCTGGAGACGCTCCTTGCCAGCGGGGACCGCGAAGGCGGCTACTTGCCGGGCTACGAGGGCTACGGGCGGCTCATCGGGCGCCTGGCCGAGTCGGCCCATCAGAGCTGCGTGCTGCTGACCTCCCGCGAGAAGCCCAAAGAAATTGAGCCATTAGAAGGGCTTCGCTCCCCGGTGCGCTCGCTGCGTCTAGGAGGGGTGGACGAGCAGGCCGCGCACGATCTGCTCAGCGACAAGGAATTGCGTGGCACGCCTGCCGCCTGGCACGGGCTCGTGAGCAGCTACGCGGGCAATCCGCTGGCCCTCAAGATCGTGGCGCAGGCGGTCTCCGACCTCTTCGGTGGCGATCTCGACCGCTTCCTGCAGGAGGGGGAGCTGATCTTCAACGGCGTCCGCCCGGTGCTGCGCCAGCAGGTGGGGCGGCTCTCGCCCCTGGAGCACCTGCTGCTCACCTGGCTGGCCGTGCTGCGCGAGTGGACGCCGCTCGACACGCTCGCGCAGGTCCTGCATCCCAGGGTGCTGCGCTCGAAACTCTTGGAGGCGCTGGAAGCGCTCAGGCGGCGCTCGCTCGTGGAGCGGGGGCAGCAGGCGAGCTTTGGCCTGCAATCGGTGGTGATGGAATACCTCACCGATGAGTTGGGCGAGCGCCTGAGCGAGGAGATCGTGCTGGGTCGCCCTAAGCTTCTGCGCCAGGTGGCCCTCGCGCAGGCGCAAGCCAGGGACTACGTGCGAAAGAGCCAGGTGCGCCTGCTGGTGCAGCCCCTCCTCGAGCGGCTGCGCGCCGAACCGGGAGCAAACGCACAGGTCGAGGCCCACCTGCTGCGCCTGCTCACGCAGTTCCGGACGGAGGATGCCGTCAAAGAGGGCTATGGTCCGGCCAACGTGATCACCCTGCTCACCGCCTTGCGGGGCCACCTGCGCGGCCTGGACCTGTCGAGGCTCTCCATTCGAGGGGCCTATCTGCAAGGCGTCGAGCTGCAAGATGCCACGCTGTCCGGGGCACAGCTGCAGGAGAGTGTCTTGACCGAGGCCTTTGATGCCATCTTTGCGGTCGCCATCAGCCAGAGCGGGCAGTCCTGGGCCGCCGCTGGTCGGCGTGGGGAAGTGCGGCTGTGGCGGGTGGAGCAGGGGGCAGGCCAGACCTTGCACCTGGTCTGGCAAGCGCATACGGATATTGCCACGACCCTCGCTTTCAGCCCGGACGAACGCCTGCTCGCCAGCGGAAGCGCTGATGGCAGCGTCAGGCTGTGGGACGTCGAGAGCGGAGCCGCGCTCTGGTCGGGTGAGCATACCAGCACCACCTCCTGGCTGGCCTTTGCCCCCGATGGAGGCTTGCTTGCGAGTGGCGGATTTGATGGCAGCGTGCGGCTCTGGGACCCGCAGCTGGGCACCCTCCTCGAGGAGGTGCCGCATCCCGGCCCGGTCTACAGGCTGGCCTGGAGTCCGGATGGGCACCTGCTCGCCACTGGCGATGGCGCGGGCACGCTCCGGCTGTGGGAGATCGGGCCGAGTCGCCCAGCAACCTGCGTCGAGAGCCTCGTAGGACATAGCAGATGGATGTGGGGGCTGGCCTTTGCGCCCGACGAAAGCCTCCTGGCCAGCGGGGGCTATGATGGCAGCGTCAAGCTCTGGGAGCTGGGGGAGGCAGGCCGCCTGCGCCTGCGCCAGCGGCTTTTGGGGCATACGCAGCAGGTGCAAGCCCTGGCCTGGAGCCCGGATGGAGGCACACTGGCCAGTGGCAGCTGGGACCACACCATCCGGCTGTGGGATGCGAAGCAGGGCCTCGCTCGGGCGGTCCTGCAGGGCCATCGCGCCGCGGTGCACGGCCTGGCCTTCACGCCCGACAGCCGCCACCTGCTCAGCGGCAGTGACGATGGCACCATGCGGCTGTGGGAGGTGGAGCGGGGGCAGTGCGTGCGCGTCCTGCAGGGCTACGATGCCTGCCTCTACGACCTGGACTGGAGTCCCGATGGCACCCGGCTCGCCAGTGCCGGCTCCGAGAGCGCGGTGAGCCTCTGGCAGGTGGATAGCCGCGGAGGAGGGGCGCCGCGAGGCGTGTTGCGTGGACATGGCTGGAGCGTGTACGGGGTCGCATGGCGCCCCGATGGAGGCGCGCTGGCCAGTTCCGGCTGGGATAATGCCATCCGGCTCTGGGACGCGGCCACCGGGAGCTGTCTCGAGGTCATCGGCGACCGCGAGCATCCCGACACCCTCTTCTGGGGCCTGGCCTGGAGTCCGGATGGCCAGCGCCTGGCCAGCGCCACCTTGGGCCGTGGCGTGCTGGTCTGGGAGGGGGGAGCAGGCGCTCTTCGCTGGATCGGGCGAGAGCTGCCTATCTGGATCCGTCGCCTGGCCTGGAGCCCCGATGGCACGCGCCTAGTCGCTGGGGGCGAAGATGGGCACATCTATGTGTGGGACGCCGCGGGTGGCGGACTGCTCCAGCGGCTGGCGGGGCATCAGAGGGCCGTCATCAGTGTGGCCTGGAGCCCCGATGGCACGCGGCTGGCCTCCGGGGGTAGCAGCCAGGACAGCGGGGAGCTCTTCGTGTGGGAGGCCCGCAGCGGGGTGCGCCTGTCCACCCTGCGGGGGCTGACGGGGGCGGTCTATGCCGTCGCCTGGCACCCGGTCGGGAAGCTGCTGCTCAGTGGAGGCAGTGACGGTCGGCTGTGCTGGTGGGACCTGCCGAGTGGAGCGTGCGTGCGGGTGCGAGAAGCCCATCAGGGGATCGTGCAGGCGCTCAAGGTCAGTCCCGATGGCAAAAGAATCGCCAGTTGCGGGAATGACGGAACGATCAGGCTCTGGGACCTCGAGAGTGGCCATGCTCTGCGCACGCTGCGCCGCGACCGGCCCTACGAGCGGCTCACTATCACGGGCATCCGAGGCTTGACCCAGGCCGAGATCGCCACCTTGCGTGCCCTGGGGGCCGTGGAGGATGAGGCGGATGAGCAGAGCCCCAGCCCCGAGCAGGCGGCCCAGCTCTAGCCGCCGCGGCTGGCTGCCCCACCAGCAACCGCGAGCGCGCCTTTGGCAGCGCTGCGGAGCGAGGCCGATCCAACCGGGTTCCAGCCTTTACGCAGCTCACCATGCTTCGCAAAACGACGCTTGCACAACCGGCCTAGCCACGCTCAGTCTAGCGGTCAAGGACCAGGGGTAGTGGTGAGGGACGTCTTCTCGCGAGGGATGACAGGGGTGCAAGAGTGGCCTCCAGGTCTCGACCACAGGAGGCCCTTTTTTGACGAGCACCCTCGCCAGGAGGGTGTATTTACAACTTCCAATTCCAGTACCCCAGATGTGAAGCGGTTTGCCCAAGTAGTTTTGTACCAGTGCTCACATTGGAGGGCAAGTGCTTACGTCGGAGGGCCAAACCTGCTCACTTGGGAGGACATTTACCACTAACGCAAAGCGTAATACCTCCTGCCTTTCTCCTTGACATAGTTCAGGGCGCATCAAAACCAGATCTGGTGTCGTCAATGAAGAGGCTTTAATACATTCCACATCTGGTGCTATTCTTTTCAGTGACTGAGCAATGTATTCATCAAAAGGGTCATCTTGCGTTATTCCCTTATCTCGCAGGTTAAAAGAACGTGGCATCGCATTCGCATCAAAGAAAAGTTCCCTGAGCACTAAAAACGCCTCTACAGACAGATCTTGATTTTCAATCATAATCTTCTTCCTACACTTCTTGATTAAATAATTCCGCCTTCTTACCCTACTTATGCGTAGTTAAAAAGGTTAGTAGCAGATACAGTATAACTCGTTTTATGTTCATGCCCAAAAGTAAGCTTACTAAAGACAAACTGATAGATGTAAAAAGGACTTGAAGTCTCACGTTGCTTACAGCACACGTGTGGTAAGAGGAAAACAAGCTGGCACCCTGTTTTCCTCTTGCTTTTCTATATCTCCACGCTCTCAATCCTGATCACCGATACAAGCTCTCTCCCTCTCCATCCCAACCCCTCCTTCCGGTTACATCTTGTACGAGGAGCCATCGGCCATAGCAAATCGTATGTAGAGGAACATCCGCTACGCCAAACACAGCCATGTTACATGCTGATATATTATAATAAAGGAATAAGGAATGGAGAATGTATAGGCAGTGGCTTATTCAGAAAGGTAGAACACAATGGGAGAGAGAGTTTATCGCACCGACCTGACGCCGGTGAGTTTCTTGCAACGCAGCGCCTTAGTGTTTCCCGAGAAGATAGCGGTAGTGCATGATGAGCGACAATATACATACCGCGAGTTCGCGGAGCGCGTCTACCGCCTGGCATCGCACCTGCGCGCCACGGGCATGCAGAAGCACGATCGCGTCGCCTTCCTGTGCCCAAACACACCGGCGTTGCTCGAAGCTCACTACGCCGTACCCGCCGCCGGTGGCATCCTGGTCGCAGTCAATACGCGCCTGAGAACGCCCGAGATCGATTTTATTTTACACCACTCCGGCGTGAAGTACCTCTTCGTCGACAACGAACTGTATCCGCAGGTTGAACCGCTGCCGCTAAAGGGCATCCAGGTCGTGCGCATCGAGGATACGGGCGCCCCTGAAGATCCCTACGAAATATTTCTTGCCCAGGGTTCGCCAGAGCTGGTCGTGAGCTGGTTGGAGGACGAGGAAGAGACGATCTCCATCAACTACACATCCGGGACCACGGGCGACCCTAAAGGCGTTATGTATACCTATCGCGGAAGTTACATCAACGCGCTCTCCGAGGCGATGGAGACCGGCCTGAACAGCAGGAGTGTGTACCTGTGGACGCTCCCCATGTTTCACTGCAATGGCTGGTGCTTTACCTGGGCCGTAACCGCCGTGGGGGCGACCCACGTCTGCCTGCGCAAGATCGACCCCGCCGCAATCTGGGGCTTGTTGGAGAGCGAGGGCGTGACGCACTTCAATGGCGCGCCTACCGTGCAAATCTTCCTGGTGAATTATCCCAGCGCGCATCGCCTCGAAAAACAGGTCACGGTCACGGTCGCGGGTGCGCCGCCCTCGCCGACGCTTCTAGGTCAGATGAAGCGGCTCAACATGCACCCCATCCACGTCTACGGCCTCACAGAGACGTACGGACCCTACACCGTCAACGAGTGGCATAGCGAATGGGACACGCTGCCCGAGGCGGAACAGGCCCGCCTGCTCGCACGCCAGGGACAGGGCAATATTACCGCCGAGCAGGCGCGCGTCGTCGATGTCAATATGAACGATGTACCGCGCGACGGGGAGACAATGGGCGAGGTCATCATGCACGGCAACAACGTTGCCAAGGGCTACTACAATAATCCAGAGGCGACGGCAAAATCGTTCGAGGGCGGCTGGTTCCACTCCGGCGATATCGGCGTCTGGCACGCCAACGGCTACATCGAACTGCGCGACCGCGCAAAGGACGTGATCATATCGGGCGGCGAGAATATCTCGACCATCGAGGTCGAGCAGATCGTCGCGCAACACCCCGCCGTACTGGAATGCGCGATAGTTGCCATTCCCGATGAGACCTGGGGCGAACGTCCAAAGGCATTCGTCATGCTCAAACCGGATCAGAACCCCACAGAGCAAGAGATTATCGCGTTCTGTCGCCAGCATCTTGCCGGCTTCAAGTGTCCTGTCTCAGTGACGTTTGGAGAACTTCCGAAAACGTCTACCGGAAAGATTCAGAAGTACGTCCTGCGCGACAGGGAATGGAGCGGGCACGCAAAGCGGATCAATTAGCTTCTTTTGAGAATAGAGCGTTGTGGGTGACTTCTTCTGCTCCCTCACCACTCGCGGTGGTGAGGGGCATTGCCATATCTGTGCCCCTTCATCCCTTATCTATCGGTTTCCATTCCGCTGCCAATGATTATTTTACCTTGTCTTAGTGTAGCATGAGAGCAGGTGAGAACTTGCCCTGATTATCAGGGAAGGACCGCGAGGAACGTGGTTATGCTATAATCATGATGAATATGGGAAAGAGATGAATCGAGGAAATGCGCAATGGACGGATCAATTCAAGAACTCGCGCCGCGCATCAGCGATTGTTTGAAGGTTATCTATACAATGCAGGAACGCGGGCAGAAGGTATCGACCTCCGCTGTGAGTGAGCGACTGGGTGTGAGCGATGCCACGGTCACAATGTTGTTCAAGGACTTCGCGGCGGTCGGGTGGGTCGAGCACGTTCCGTATCGCGGCGTGCGGCTAACGGAACTGGGCGCGCGCAAGGCGATGGAGGTGATCCGGCATCATCGTTTGCTCGAACTCTACCTTGCACGCCAGCTTGGGTATAGCTGGGATAAGGTGCACGAGGAGGCCGATAAGCTGGAGCACGTCATCTCCGAAGAGTTCGAGGATAAAATCGATAGCCTGCTCGGATATCCAACCGTCGATCCCCACGGCGACCCCATTCCCAGTAAGGACGGGACCATCTCCGTACGCAGTGGGCGCTCGCTGCTGGACCTGCAAGATGGACAACATGCACAGGTTTTGCGCGTTAACGACCAGAACGCCGAGAAGCTGCGCTACCTGGGCCAGCTCGGGCTGTATCCGGAGGTCAACGTCCAGGTCATTGGGCGCGCGCCGTTTGGAGGACCACTGCGCATCCTCGTAGGCGACGCTCCCAACCAGGCAGAGCACCAGTTGGGAGTTGGCCTGGCCGAACACATCATCGTTACGCCGTAGGATCAGCCTGGCCTTTCGTCGCGGCAGCGCGCACCAGGAGCAGGGGACGCGCCACCCGTCCGGCGATGCGCGGCGCCACGCTCCCCGCCAGCCGTGCATCCAATCCTACGCGACCATGACTCGCCATCACGATCAGATCCACCTTTAGACGTTCTGCCAGCCCCAGCACCACAGGCACGGTATCGCCACGTAGCACCTCGGTCGTCGTATTTACGCCCGCAGAGCGGCACTGCGCGGCGGCCCGTTCCAGGTACTCTCCAGCCTCCTGCTCAGAGAGATCGAGCAGCGCTCTCATCGTCGTTGGCAGCAGCATACCGGAGAGTGCCCGGTCATCCGAGAGCGTCTCCAGGGTAGGAATGACCAGAGCCAGGTGGACCGTGGCATTGAAGGCCTGGGCCAGCGCAATGGCAGAGGGTAACGCTGGCTCGTGGACAACGGTACCGTCAAGCGGGACCAGGATATGCTGTAGATCGAAGCGAGGCACGCTACCGTCCTCACGTGGAAAGATCAGCAAGACAGTCTTTGCTCCGCGCTGGAGCGTCTGCTGAGCGATGTTGCCGAAGAGGAAGTCGCGCAGGCCGCCATTGCCATGCGTGCACATAATCACGAGATCAATGCCCAACTCCTGTTCGTGCGCGAAGATGCTCTGCGCAACATTCACCTCCCCATCTTCGTGCACATGACTTGCGACTGTCACACCAACAGCGCGCAGATCGCTGGCGATGCCGTCAAGATAACGCTTCGCATCCGCAATGTCCGTCAGGTGCCGCTCGCCGTGTATAGTAGACGGAGCATGCAGCTCCACGATATGCAATAATGTGACCTGCGCGTGGAAGCGACTGGCAAGCGCTGCCACCGCCGGGAGCACCGCTTCAGCCAGCCGAGAGCCATCGAGAGGGACCAGAAAACTCATCTTTTTGGTCGACATCGTTCATGCGCCTCCTACTAACTAACCACCAAAGAACGTCTGATAAAGCAAGAAGAGATTGAGCGCGATAATCAACGCAGCCACGATGCTGGCAATCATCGTCGTCAGGCGATGATTCACCAGTACTCCCATTATATCGCGTCGAAGGGTAAACATGACCAGTGGCACTAGCGCAAAGGGGATGCCGAAGCTCAGCACAACCTGGCTTATCACAAGAACGTGCGTCGGCTCGAAACCAAGCGCGATCACGATTAACGATGGTAGCATGGTAGCGAGGCGGCGCACCCAGCTCGGAATCTGGCGCCGCAAGAAGCCCTGCATAATCACCTGCCCCGCCATGGTTCCAACCGTCGAGGACGAGAGGCCCGAGGCCAGCAGCGAGATGGCAAAGACCCAGCTCGACGCGGGACCGAGCAGTGGAACAAGCGTCTTATACGCCTCCTCGATCGTACCGACGCTACTGAGACCGGCACTGAAGAAGGTAGAAGCCGCCATGATCAGCATCGCCGCATTGACGAAGCCGGCCAGCCCCATCGCGATCAGCACATCAATGATCTCGAAACGCAGCAAGCGTTTCAGCATCTGTGGATTGCGCGTCACTACGCGTCCCTGGGTCAGCGCCGAGTGCAAGAAGATCACATGCGGCATCACCGTTGCCCCCAGGATACCAGAAGCCAACAGGATACTCTCGGTCCCGCTGAACTGCGGCACAACAGCGTGGAAAGCGATCAGTTTCCAGTCCGGACGATCCAGAAACGTCTCGACTATATAGCAGACGGCGATGATACCGACCAGTCCCGTGATCACGGCCTCCATAGGACGGAAACCGTAGCGCTCCAGGCCCAGGATCACAAACGTCACGATCGCGGTCAGGATACCGCCCAGGAGCAAGGGCACGTGAAATAGCAACTGAAAACCGATGGCCGCGCCCAGAAACTCCGCCAGGTCGGTCGCCATCGCCACGATCTCGGTCAGGATCCACATACCCCAGACGACCGGCTTCGGAAAGCGTTCGCGGCACATCTCGGCGAGGTTGAGGCCGGTAGCGATGCCCAGCTTGGCCGAAAGGGTCTGAATGAGCATCGCCATCCCGTTGCTGACCACGACAACCCAGATGAGCAGGTAGCCGAAGCTCGCACCGCCCTGGATGTTCGTCGCGAAGTTCCCAGGATCTATATAGGCCACGCAAGCGATAAACGCGGGACCGAGGAATGGCAGGATACGGCCCAGGAAGCCCTTTTTTGTCTTCCCACTGAGCACGTCCGACGCCGCCTGGAGCGTTCCCGCGCTGCCTTGCCCCACAGATGGGGCAGTCTTTGGAGTTTCCGAATGCATGATAACATGTCCTTTTATGAGGAACGCGCTACCTGAACACCACGCTGTCAGACAGGAAGACGAGCCCAAATTTTTAATACCATAAAAAAACTTTTTACTTATATTAAAAGAGAGTATAAGAGGATTGTCTCTCCCTGTCAAGGGTTGCGCCACCGGCGGGATAACTCATGACTAACCCCTTGCGAGGCACCTCTGGCGCTGAGGGGACCTGAAGAGATACACGAAATACCTTGCTAGATACGACGTCAGGGACATTCTCCAATAGAAGCACCGCTACCTTCCTTTCCACATTATTTGACATTCCTTGTGAGGTGACATATACTTTAAAGAGCAATTCCTCATACGAATGAAACGCATGGGCGTGCCAGAAGGTATAAAAGACAGCAGGGATAAGAGCATTAAGGAAGAAAGGCAGCGGTTATGAAGCGACAACCAAAGAGGCAGATGACGGATGCCGAACAGGCGCGCCTGCCCAAATATACGATCGGGGTAGTCTCGCAACTGTTGAATCTTCCGCCACAGGTTCTGCGCCGTTACGAGGAGGCAGGTCTACTGGAGCCGGCGCGGCAGGCGGGCAAGAATCGCCTCTACTCCGACTACGATGTCCAGATTCTGGAAGAGATCGCCACGCTATCCGATCAAGGGGTGAACGCGGTTGGTATCCGCCACATCATGCAGATACGCAAGGAGATTTATACCTTACGACAAGAAATCAAAGAGGCGCGCGAAGCGTTGTACATCGCGGAACAACGCTATCTCCAGATCGAGATTACACAAAAACGCAGGCTGAGTTCATCCGATCCGACCAGCTCCAATAGTGAGTCCGAACCTGGCAACACGAATTGAAGATAGTAGTAGAACCCACAATTTTAAACCAGAATCAATCCCAAACTGTGTGAATGGTTGCGTAAGGCGCCATCCTGGATGAGGAGGAACATCATACTAATTTCGCACTACTATGCTCTCTCTAAAAACGATCTTGCAAAATCTTATATTTCTTCGTTATTTCACTTGACGTTTTTTGTCAGATAATACATAATGTAGTTGACAGATAACAGCTCATTAGAGATAATGATCGGCAAGGAGAATAAACAATGGCAAAAGTAATCGGCATTGATCTGGGCACAACCAACTCGGTGGTGGCGGTGATCGAGGCTGGTGAGCCGACGGTGCTGGAGAACAGCGAAGGATCGCGGCTGACGCCCTCGATCGTCGCGATTACGAAGACCGGCGAACGGCTGGTTGGTCAGGTCGCCAAACGGCAGGCGGTTACCAACCCTGAAAATACAGTTTTTTCCATCAAGCGTTTGATGGGGCGCAGGTACGACGATTCCGAAGTACAGCGCACGATTAAGAGTGTTCCTTATAAAGTCACGCGCGCAGCGAACGGCGATGTCCGCGTCACCATGGGCGGAAAAGCATACAGCCCGCCGGAAGTCTCGGCGATGATTCTGCAAAAGTTAAAGGCCGACGCGGAAGCGAAACTGGGCGAACGCATCACACAGGCGGTGATTACGGTTCCAGCCTACTTTAACGACACACAGCGCCAGGCCACAAAAGATGCCGGCAAGATCGTGGGTCTTGATGTTCTGCGCATCATCAACGAGCCGACGGCGGCCTCTCTGGCGTACGGTCTGGACAAGAAGAAGGACGAGACTATAGCCGTCTACGATCTGGGTGGTGGTACCTTCGATATCTCCATCCTGCAGCTCGGCGAGGGCGTCTTCGAGGTCAAGTCAACCAACGGCGACACGCACCTGGGCGGTGATGACTTCGACCAGCGCATTATGGACTGGCTGGCCGACGAGTTCCGGCGCGAGCAGGGCATCGATCTGCGCAACGATCGCATGGCAGTCCAACGTCTGAAGGAGGCCGCCGAGCGCGCCAAGGTCGAACTCTCTTCAGCAGCGCAGACGGAGGTGAATCTGCCCTTCATCACGGCGGACGCCAATGGTCCCAGGCACCTGGTGATGACCCTGACGCGCGCGAAGCTGGAGCAACTGGTCAGCGATTTGATCGAGCGCACGCGGGTTCCGGTCTTGAAGGCGCTGGAAGACGCGGGGCTCAAGGCTGGCGATGTGAATGAAGTTGTGCTGGTCGGAGGACAGACGCGTATGCCCGCCGTGATCGATATGGTACGCAAGCTCTTCGGCAAAGAGCCACACAAGGGCGTCAATCCTGATGAGGTGGTCGCGATCGGCGCTGCCATTCAGGCAGGCGTGCTGCAAGGCGATGTGAAGGATGTCCTGCTGCTCGATGTCACGCCGCTCTCTCTGGGCGTCGAGACGCTGGGCGGCGTGATGACGAAGCTGATCGAGCGCAACACGACCATTCCGGCGCGCAAGAGCGAGCTCTTCAGTACGGCGGAAGACAATCAGCCAGCGGTAGAGGTGCATGTGCTCCAGGGCGAGCGCGAGATGGCACGCGATAACAAGAGTCTGGGCCACTTCAGGCTTGAGGGCATCGCACCGGCTCCGCGCGGCGTTCCGCAGATCGAGGTCGCTTTCGATATAGATGCCAACGGCATTCTGAACGTGACGGCACGCGACAAGGCGACCGGGCGCGAGCAGAAGATCACCATTACGGCATCCAGCGGCCTCTCGCAGGCTGAGGTGGACCGTATGGTGCGCGAGGCCGAGTTGCATGCGCATGAAGATCGCGAGCGGAAAGAAGAGATCGAGCTGCGCAACCGCGCCGATAGCCAAGCCTATCAGGCCGAACGAACACTGAGAGACGTCGGCGAGAAGATCTCATCCGGTCTACGCGACGAGGTCAACGCGAAGATCAGCGCTGTACGCAGCGCGCTTACCAACAACGATATCGCAGGTATGCGCACAGCGACTGATGATCTTGAGCGCACGATGCAGCGCGTTGGGCAGGAGATCTACAGTCAGCCCGGTTCCGACGCGGGTTACGGCAATGAAACTGGCCGCTCAACATCCGATAACGAGAGCGGTACGGTTGAAGGCGAGTTCCGCGAGGTCTAATGTAGAAGAGAGGGCGAGAAAGATTTTTTCTCGCCTCTTTTTTTTGTCGTAGGAGCTTCTCTGGGATTTATTTGCACATCTCAAGTCTTTTGGGCGAATTCTAGTTCCGAGGCTATACGCAGAGGGGGAAAGCGAGTATAATGCGACGATGAGGACTCCCGATTAGTTAATAAAATCAGGAGTTCCCGCTTTCGCATAAGGGATTCCAGGCAAGGAGGAGTATCATGAAACAGTGGGAGTATCAGGTAGTGGATTCTGATTCGCTGTATCCTGATAATTATGGTCGTAATGACTGGTATGTAAATCACAGATCATTGGAGTTGTTCTTGAATGACCAGGGTGAGCAAGGATGGGATTTGGTTTCCGCTACTATCGGTAACAATACCAGTGGCAGGCTCAGCGAAGGGGATGGAGACATAGACACCAAATTCAGTATGACCTTAATTTTTAAACGCCCACGTTCATATTAAGGAGCCAGCCATGCCTGTACCCATCGAACGCAAAACAGAGGTCGATGCAAAACTCCTACGCCTGCGACGAAGGATGGCTGAGCGCCATATCGATGCCGTCAGGCTCACTACGATTGCCAGCGCAGCCTGGATTACAGCGGGCGCAGGGCTGTACGTGAACGAATCCACCGACCTTGCAGCCTCCTCTATCCTGGTCACTGAGGATCGGGCGTATGTCGTAACGGACAGTATCGAGGCACCACGCTTACAGCGTGAAGAGGAGCTGGGCGAACTGGGCTTCGAGTTTCTGCTCAAACCCTGGTACGCAGACGGCGATCCCGCCGCCTCCCTTATCGCGGGTAAACAGATCGGTCTGGAAGGTGCAGGCGATGGGATAGACTTCAGCGCGGAACTGCGACACCTGCGCACGACGCTGCTGGACGAGGAGATCATACGCCTGCGCCGCGTGAGCGCACTCGCAGCAGAGGCAATGTACCAGGCGATACAGGCTGTGCGTCCTGGCATGTCTGAGTACGAGGTGGCGGCGAAACTGGCGGAAGCGGCGCGAGAACGCGGCGGAACAGCGGTCGTCAACCTCATTGCCAGCGATGAACGTATCTATCAGTATCGTCATCCCCTGCCAACGGACAAGCCTGTTGAACGCTACGCCATGCTGGTCCTCTCGCTGCGCAAAGAGGGCCTGGTGCCCTCCATTACGCGCCTCGTCCACTTCGGACCTCAATCCGAGGATCTGCGCAAAAGAGCTCTGGCGTTAGCGCGCGTCGATGCCAGAATGATTCTAGGCACGCAACCGGGCCACACGCTGGGTGCCATGTTCGAGCTAGCGCGCCGCGCTTATCGCGAGGAGGGCTATCCAGAGGCAATCGAAGAGCATCACCAGGGTGGCAGCATGGCATACCAATCACGCGAAGTCATCGCCCATCCCGGCGATCAAACGCCTATCGAGCGCAACCAGGCATTTGCCTGGAATCCCTCCATTCGCGGCGTCAAATCTGAGGATACCATACTCGTAGGACTGCATGGGCCGGAGATTCTTACCAGGCTCATCAACTGGCCCGAATGGAACATCGAGATCGACGGTAAGACGATCGCACGGCCCGCCATCCTGGAACGCTAGCCGCGTAGAGAACAAAACGGAACTATAGAGCGTTAACCCGAGCGTATGTCACAGCTCAAATACCCCACGCCTGCTTCGGCACCACGAACGATGATATTGGTGATGCAATTAATTGCTCGCCCAGCCTGTATTTTTATGTATTTGAAGAGAGGAGACAACATGGCTACGTATTACGATCCCAAACATCTTGCGCATTTTGGAGATATTGGCAAGGATGTACCTGAACTGTGGAATAAATGGTTGGATTGGTACAATTCCGTCTTTGCTGAGGGCGCTTTATCTGAACGCGAGAAGGCCCTCATTGCGCTTGCGGTTGCCCATACCGTTCAGTGCCCCTACTGCATCGACGCATATAGCTCGACGTGCCTTGAGAAGGGATCAGATATTGAGCAGATGACCGAGGCCATTCATGTGGCTGCCGCTATTCGCAGTGGTTCATCACTTGTACATGGCATTCAGATGCGCGAACACGTAGAGAAGCTTTCCATGTAATCACCAGGGGTGCCACTATGGCAAAGATTATTCCCACCCTCAGTAAAAGGAAGCATGAGCTCTCCAAGACAGAGTGGCAGCGACAGATTCTCGAAGACCTGCCGTTGCGCTCTTTCGCGGAGGCGGCAGTGAGCGCGGGCCATCGACCTTTACGGGCGGATGGTATTCAGGTTTTGCAAATGAATGTTGGCAGGCGTTGTAACCAGACGTGCCAGCATTGCCATGTGGATGCTGGCCCAGACCGTAAAGAGGTGATGCCGCGTGCCGTCCTTGAAGCATGCATGCAGTTTCTAGCGCAGAACGATATTCCTACGCTGGATATCACCGGTGGCGCTCCCGAGTTGCATCCTCACTTCTGCGAGATGGTTGAACGTGCCAGCGCCCTTGATCGGCATATCATTGACCGTTGTAACCTGACGATTACGCTGCTGCCCAACTACGCCTATCTCCCCGAATTTTTGGCCCGGCACAAGGTTGAAATCATCGCTTCGCTCCCCTCCTATGCTGCTAAGCAGACCGATACACAGCGCGGCGATGGCGTCTTTGAACAGTCCATTCGCGCACTTCAGAACCTCAATGCCTTAGGGTATGGCAAAGAGGGGACGGGACTGCTGCTCAATCTCGTCACTAACCCGGTGGGGGCCTTCCTGCCGGGCAATCAACGTTCCCTTGAGGTTGAGTGGAAACGCCAGTTGAAACGCCGTTATACCATCGAATTTAACAACCTGTATACCATCACCAACATGCCCATCAGTCGCTATCTGGATTTCCTGATGCGCTCGGGCAACCTGGAGCCATACATGGAGAAGCTTGTTAATGCCTTCAACCCTGCGACAGTTGATGGCTTGATGTGCCGTACCACGCTCTCGGTAGGTTGGGATGGGCGGCTCTTCGACTGTGACTTCAACCAGATGTTAGACATGAGGCCAGGGCCAGCGTCGCCCAAGACGATCTTCGAGGCGACGATGGACAGGCTCGTCAATCGTGTCATCCAGATCGGCCAGCACTGCTACGGCTGTACCGCTGGTCTGGGCTCGAGTTGAGGGGGCGTAACAACGTAGCGGTCGCTACGCAGGAACAAGTCAAATTACATCCGCATACCCCACAATAATGTGGTCCTTCCACGCCTCTCCCAGGCCACATAGTGCCCTACAACGCCTGTGCCTTTTCTTAGAAAACTCTCATATGATCCTTACATATAGTTTGTAGGTTCTTTACATTCATTCGCTATAGTTAAAGGCAGCAGAGGCGAAGATTCAGGCGGCTGAGCTTCCATCCCATTAAAAAACTGCTCGCTATATGATCTCGTTTCTCGGCATGCGCCTGTGGGTATTTGTTCACCGACCACAAAAGGAAGAAATGATGGATTCTACTTATTATACTGGGAGAGAAGAGACTCCTTTCTCTGCTGGTGACGCCAGTCAGGCGGTTCTCCAGAAGCAAGATATGCGAGCCGATGAGTACGCATCACTCTCCAACTATAGTCTCTCAGTTGTGTTGCCTGCATATAACGAGGAGCAAATCATCGCATCTACAGTGAACGATGTCCTCACAGCGCTCGATGGGCGCATCCGAGACTTTGAGGTGATCGTCGTGAACGACGGCAGCATCGATCACACCGGGGAAATCGTCGAGCATATAGCACTGGCCGACGTGCGTGTACGCCTGGTCTCCCACACGGTCAACCAGGGATACGGGGCGACACTGGTAGACGGCTTTGCCGCCGCAACAAAAGCACTGACCTTCTTCATGGACTCGGATGGTCAGTTCGACATTCACGACCTCTTCCAATTTTTCAACTTCATCGACGAATACGATGCGGTCATCGGGTACCGCATAGACCGCCAGGATACCTGGATACGCAAGCTCAATGCATGGGGCTGGAAAATGCTCGTGCGCCTCGTCCTGGGCGTCAATGTACGCGACATCGACTGCGCGTTCAAGCTTCTGCGCACCGACTTTATGCATACCCACCCGCTTGAGACGCGTGGGGCAATGATCAATGCCGAACTTCTCTACAAGCTAATTCATTCCGGCGCAACGTACCGGGAGGTAGGCGTCTCTCATCTTCCACGACGCAGTGGACGTGCAACGGGGGCTCACCCGCGTGTCATCGCGCGCGCCTTCTACGAGCTCTTCCTCTATGCGCGCAAGTGGCAGCGTGTGGAGCATACAAGCAAGCAACAGGTCAGAATCAAGGTTCCACAGCAATAGAGAGTAAGTAACAGGAAGATGTGTAGTACGCCTGCCGCTCCTGGGGAGCAATGCCAATCAATTGAGCATATAAGCAGGGAAAAAAGTATCATCTCAATAATCCGGGGAAGCAGAGCCCGAGAGAGGCAATCAGTTGATGGAAAAAGCACGTCGGCCCTCTGACGTGGTCTGCTGAAAGACGGAGGGATGACGAGGACCGCGTGCCCAAACTTCCTAGAGAGAG
>WNFX01000619.1_pt1 | contig 82152 bp, 80 predicted proteins | sample 5400111 | NCBI WGS metagenome assembly WNFX01 (sample SAMN13153363, study PRJNA577476) | soil metagenome | isolation source: 40 cm soil or saprolite under grassland replicate 1 | place: USA:California | collected 2016-06-15
GGTATCCCCATCGTGTCGCTTTGGGCCAACAAAATTGGAATATCGTCTACTCGTTCGGTCGTGACCGTCAACGGTTCTGTCATTTCGACAGCTTACCGCATTTTCAAAATCTTGTCACCATTTGACCGAACCATGAGTTGATAAGATCAAGAGCGCGTGATTTAACCCGCTTCTTCGTCATTTTTCGGTGCAAGTAGTAGTGGTACCTCTAATACCAGTTCCAGTCCTTTTCCATTTTGGATTTGTAAAATATTGGGCAGCAGAGTTTGGATAATCATCGCTCTCGCTTCCGCGTCAGCATGTGGATGTAGTACACGAGCCGCCTTACCAGCTATATCAAGTGCATACTCTATCCCCTTTTTTTGTACCTCTAAACGTTTCGTCAACAATGCTAATCGCTGGCTCTCTATTTCAAGCTCCTGTTTTTCTCGTTCAAGTGCTACTCGCTGCCGTTCCTGCGCAGATTTTTGCTCTATTTCCTTGATCTCCTGCGCTTTTGCTTGATTTTCCAGTTCGGCTTTTTCGAGTCTCGCTCTTCTCTGTGTGATCCCGTCGATTGTTGATACTATAGCCTCTGCGACACTTGGAGCGCTCAAGTCTATCTTCCAATCCATGCTAAAGGGGGAGTTATAGGTGATCCTGGTGATAGCGAGCTCTGCATCTTCAATAAAGCGAACATCGTGCGTCTGGCTATACTCAATGAGATCATCAAAGCGATGTTTCGCAATGAGCCAGAATTTGGTAGAGAGTTCAGTGAGGGCAGATATGATAGTGGTCAGGTTATGTGGAGTTAAAGGTTCTTCAACGATACGTATGTGAATAGTCGATGGTTCCTCAGACAACTGTTTGGTTTCTAAAAAATTAGCCTCTAATCCACGAAGTATATCTTTTTCACTTTCAAGAGATATAGATGCGCCTCTAAGAGTCGCTCCGACCAAATTCACTCCCCGCAGTTCGGCTCTATCCAAATTCGCTTCATTGAGATTTGCATTGCTCAAATCAGCTTCATTTAAATCAGCATCGCTCAGGTTAACTTTATACAAAATTGCTCCTCTTAGGTTAGCCTTGTTCAAGTCGGCTCCACTGAGATTAGCTTCACTCAAATAAGCTCTACTTAGGTCTGCTCTACTCAAATCAGCTTCACTTAAATCAGCTTTACTCAGACGAGCAAGACTTAAGTTGGCTCCATGTAGGTCTACAGCGTTGAGAATAGCCTTGTTTAGATCAACGTCCTTCCAACTTACAGAGTGTAGATCAAAATCGCTGAGATCAACTCCACTGAGATCTGCTGAGATCAGGTTAGAACTACGCAGATTAACTCCATCGAGTATTGCTCTACTCAAATTAGCCCCTGATAAGTCAGCATCAACTATATAGCAATTACTTAGATCAGCACCACCGAGATTTGCTCTTATAAGCAGGGAGCCACTTAGGTCAGCATCTCTTAGATTTGCATTACTTAAATCAACACCAATCAAGTTAGCGTGACTCAGGATTGCATCGCGTAGGTCAGTCCTTCTCAAAATGGCTCTGGCCAAATTCAAGTTTGATAAATCAATGCTTCTTAAATTCCTTCCTTCGAGATTTAATCTGTCACTGCTTCCAACTCTCTGTAGTAACTCTTCTACGTCTTCTCTAGTTAGAGGTCGATCAGCCCTATCAGTATTGCTGTACGTATTAGTAACCATCCAGTTCTCCCATATCGGTTCAAGGAAGGATACATTATAACTACTCGTGGAATTTAGTGATGAGCATATTCTAACATCTCTCTGCAAGTTAAGTTCTATTAAGGTACGGACGCAATTTCTGCATACATGGGTGAAGGAAGTTGAGGCGACGTGACACGACATTTTGAGGCTAAAACTTTGGGTAATTTGTTCTCTTCTTCGTTATACATTGATGAGGCAACAATATTTTCTATAAAAAGGAGTAACATCAATGCAAGATACTCGAGATGCTGAGGAAAGTGAAAAGGCAAAGTACCTTGAGCTACTAATGGAGCTAGAAGATAAGAAGCATGAATACAAATTGGCTTGGCGTCCGGTAGCGTGGTTTCGGAATATAGTCCTTATCAATGTCGTGATTGCTATCCTGGCAATTGTCGCTTGGGGGATATGGGCAAACGAAGTATATATTACCAATTGGTGCGGTACTGTTTTATGGATAGTTGGATTATTCTCTTTTGGTCTTTTCCTTCACTTCTTCAATGTTTACTACTACGTTTTTGCCCTCTTTGAAGGGTATCAAGGGGAAAAATTTGGATTTCGAGGGATTGAGAGAATTAAGCATCTCATCGCTTTGAAAGATGAAATAGAAACCATCGAAACACAACTGCGGGTATTGAAAGACTATCAAACGCATCTGCTTACCACAGTGGAGCAATATGATCTCTATAAGGATGAACTCTTGCAAGCCATCCATGAATATCAGAGTAAAGCAAACCGTAATCGGGGTGTGTACTTTGCTCTACAAATCATTATCATTGCCTGCTCTCTTTTCGTGAGTGGATTGACAAGTGGCCTTACCACTTTAATTAGCATCTTTGGCAATCATTGGCTCGCCCCTGCTTTTAGCTTCACCGTCAGTTTTCTAACCGCTATGGTGACGCTATTCAGACCTCGCGAGAGAGGTTACAATCTCCAACAAACCGCAGACGCTATCCAATATGAAATCTCCTGCGCCAACCGGCGTATTTATGGCTACAAGGGTCTTACAGACAGGGAAGCATATACCAGGTTAGCCGAAGAGGTAGAAAAACTGAGGAATGAGCAACGAAAACGACAACAACAATTGGAGCAAGCATCGGAGACTGGCAAACATACTCCTGAACAATAGAATGCGCTATGGCCGCTTTGAAAAAGAGAAGATACTATGTTCAAAAAAATTCTCCGCTCTTGGGTGTTCTGGATCGCTGTTCTGATTGCCCTTTTAGGAGCAGCTAGTTTCTGGTTTCCCTATCTAGGCATACCAATTGCCGCTCTTACTGTTGTCAGTGCAGTATTACAAGGATATGAAAATCAGCGAACCCAAGAAGACATCCAAACAAAACATACTCAGGCTATTACCCAAATACAAATCAGTCGAGACGATGCTATCAAACATATTGAGCAAGTGAGGAAAGAGGAGCGTTTTATTACTAAATGGGCAACAAGATTGCTTGTGGGAATTGTCTGGACATTTCACTGGTTTGGCTACGATAGGTATATCAAAAGATGGATAAGAAATCAGCTTAAAGAACCGTCATGAGCATACTTCCACTGATAAAATCACATAATATGTTGATGGGCGACATGGCTTTTTTGGCGGGTTTAGCCGAGTTGCAATGGATACTAAAATTATACAATCCTAAGCAATCTTCGTCTCCTATTGCGGGGACGGAATAGTTCCAATTGTAGAAGTGATAGAAGAGAAATTATGATAAAGAGCCAATACAATGGTAAAAATAGATGATAGTACCCATTGATGCGCAATATTCCGATGAAAAACCATATAACAAAAAACGAAAAGGCTGCAAAATAAGCCACTGCGCCATTTTTATTGGTTATACCTATGAGAAATAGGAGCCCGAAGCTAATGAAAGATAATGCGCATATTGCCGGGTTCGTCCATTGATAGACCAGGAATGGAAGAACTACAGTGTCAAGTATGGTAAATATCAATAGTAGTATGAGAGAAAGACCTTTAGCACATTTTCCAATCTCACCAATCGAGAAACTACTAAATATTAATTCCAGTACTCCTTGCAATCTTTCGCCAACAGAACGATCCTCTCTCTTCTTCTGGAGCAACCTGGTTAAAGAGCGACTTCTACTTTTGGGTATAGGCTTTGTGGCAGGTACTGTTATAGAATGCTCATCCTTGAGGGTTGCTATGTTCCCGCTTTTGCCTTTACGTAAACTGTTAACAACTCTTCTGATACCCTGAGCAATATCATTAAATGCTTCATCTTGGGGTGTCCACTTTACAACAGGTTTTGCTCTGTAAGGAAGAGCATGAAACCTATTAAGAGGTGAGTGTTTCCATTCACATGGTCGAAGAATAATAGGGATAACACATGCTTCACCAGTTTCATGTCTCTGGATAGCATATTCCATCTCCATACTATAACAATAGTCCGAATCCATAAAATCCGGACTGACAAGGAGCAAAATAACATCAGCAGTCTTGAGATGCTTATTAATTTCGTCAGTCCACTCTTGTCCAGGTATAATATCTTGGTCATGCCACTCTGAGATAAGACCTTGTCGTCTCATGACACTGAGGTGTGTCTTCAATTTATCTCGATACGCTTTATCTCTATGAGAATAGGAGTAGAAGATGCTAATGGGAATGCCAATATCTTGGGTCTGTGACATGTATTCGCTCCTTTTCGCATCTAGATGAGCATTTCCTTTGCTAATAGTGTATATCAAGATTAGAAATACATCTAGTGTTGCCACTACTCAATAAAATTCATGCTTCAGAATTCTTTTAACAGCCTGTTGTAAAAGTCAAACATGCCTGCTCAGATCAGGTTTGCTCACCAAAATCTGAGCGTGAGCGAATGCCTTATAGAGAGATAGGCTCATCCATTGAGGAGTTTTTCAACGAACTGAGATTGTTAGTGACCACAATACCTTTCGCTCGGACATTCCCCACCCTTGCAATCCACCCAAACACAAGCAATAATATAAACAAACTGCTCACCAGTTCTAATATGTACAAGATTACCTCGTCCAGCTTACCAATAGATTGGAATTGCTTCATGTCCGTGACTCTTGAAGAACTTGACCCCGAACGACAACAAAAAGCTCGCGAATACGCGCGCATACGTCATCGCCTGCTGCTTGTTGATCTGGGGATAGCCACAGTAGGAATAGTCATCGTCCTCTTCAGTGGAATAGGTATCTGGCTGCGCGATGCACTGCACCCACTGGGCTGGCAGCCCATTGCGGGCTGGTTCCCCTGGCAGGTACTGCTCTACTTCCTGGCCTTGATGTTGAGCTACCAGGTCATCAGCGCACCGCTTACCTACTATAGCAGCTATATTCTGCCTCATCGCTACGGGCTTTCCACATTGTCCCTGAAGAACTGGCTGCTGGACCTTTTCAAAGGGCTGGCGCTCAGCCTCGTTTTTGAAGCTTTTGTCGTCGAACTGGTTTACCTGCTGCTGGCGACGCAGCCGCAAACCTGGTGGCTGTGGGTTGCGGCCGTCTTGCTCTTCTTCTCTGTGGTGATGGCGAATCTCGCACCTGTGCTGATCCTGCCGCTCTTCTACAAATTCAGTCGGCTGCCCGAGGGCGAGCTGGCGCAAAGATTGCTGGCGCTGGCCGAACGCGCCCATACGCGCGTGCGCGGAGTTTTCACCATGCACTTGAGCAGCAAGACTACCGCCGCCAACGCTGCTTTGATGGGGCTGGGAAATACGCGCCGCATCGTGCTGGGCGATACCATGCTGGACCGCTACACAACGGACGAGATCGAGGTTGTGCTGGCGCACGAACTGGGACACCATGTCCACCGGGACCTGTGGAAGCTCATTATCAGCCAATCATTGCTGACGTTAATTGGCCTTTACCTGATCAACCTGGTACTGCACTGGGCAGTCGAGACACAGCATTACTATCCGGGGTTGGCCGATGCCGCCACCATGCCGCTTGTGCTGCTGCTGACCGCCGCCTTTGGCTTAATCATTATGCCCCTGAGCAATGGCTATAGCCGGTCTATAGAGTACCAGGCCGACGAGTACGCCCTGCAATCGACTCAGAAGATAGAGCCGTTCAAAAGCGCGATGACCCGGCTGGCGAACCAGAATCTCGCCGATGTCGAGCCATCCCCTGTGATCGAGTTCCTGCTCCACGACCACCCATCAATTGGCAAGCGGCTGAAGCACGCGGACGAGTTCGCGGCACACCATGAACCGGCGGCTCAAGGCTCCGAGCCCAGGGCATCCTTGAGCGCGCCGAGTTCCGAGGCGGCCTCCTCAACCGGCCCGGCGGGCATAGCAAGCAGCGGCTCATCGACGCCGGACGCTGCCCATTGATCGAGCTTCGCCACTATCTCTTTGGGCGTGCCGACGATAGAGACCGCGTCGAGCATCTGTGGGTCCACTGCCTCCATGGCGCTCTTCATGCCCTGTTTCCAGCCTTCTATCACGGCCTGGACCTCTGCTTCGAAGCCATTGCGCCTCAACATCTGCGCGTAGTAGACGCCCATCTTGCCAATGTAGTAGGCAAGGGGAGCCGCGGCCTTGAAACGTATGGCAGCGCGCTGCTCTTCGTCCGCGCTCTCCGGTACGATGGCACTGGTGATGAAGGGCGCAATGACAGCGCTGTGCGCGGGATGGCCCGCGAGGCGCGCGCCTTCGTCAAGCTGCTCGCGCAGCTCGCCCCACTTGTTGCCAGGCCAGTAGGTGGGCAGCACGCCATCGGCGATCTCGCCGCTCTGCACAACGTTTTTTGGCCCTATAGCCGCGATGTAGATCGGCAGGTCCGGGCGCGGTGGAGTGAAACGCAGTTTGAAGCCTCGTTCAAGGTTGAAGAATTCACCGTGATAGACGAGCTTCTCACCGCGCAGGATCATCCTGATGATCTCGACGTACTCACGCGTGCGCTTCACAGGTTTTTCAAAGGGGACGCCGTGCCAGTGTTCGACAACATTGACCCCTGATGAGCCCAAACCGAGGATGATGCGCCCGCCAGAACGCTCGTCCAGCGTGGCAACCGTGCTGGCTATCAGGGCAGGGGAACGAGAGTAAATATTAGCGATGCCCGCGCCGATCTTGATCCGCTTTGTTTCTCGTGCCAGGTCGGCCATCGAGGTAAAGAGTTCGTAGCCCCAGGACTCGGCCAGCCAGATAGAATCGAAACCCAGTTCGTCGGCTATTTTGACCTTTTCTATCACCTGGCGCCATTCCCCGGGGAAATTAGGGGATTCGGCCACGAATCCAATCTTATTGCGGTATGCTTTCGCCGCGCCTGAGCTTGAGCCGGTCGCGGTGCCGGGTCCAGTGTCTGCCGCCATATCGTGCTGATCCTTTCTCCCCCGAGCAGTATTTATTGCTGACGTAGTCAGTCATGCCATAAGTATACATTATGGCACAGCAACCCGCATCGCCCCGCCTGCAGGGCGACCGCAAGGGTCGCCCCTACCATACTACGGCTTCGCAAGCCCGGCGTAGTATGGTAGGGGCTGGGCTTGCCCCAGCCCTGAGAGCGCCTGGTACCCATCTAGATGCACACGAAGCAACGTGTTAAAAGACCTCGCTTTTATTAGATAATCCATTCTCTTTTGGCTTAGAGGGATCATTTAAACGTATATTGAGTATAAGGAAGTTAGTGCTTTGTTCATCAGCATTAGTTGAGTGAAATGTAGTGGCAGCCCTTGCGGCTGCCAGGTGCCCCACTAACACAGAGGCAGCATATGTCTGAACTAGAACCCGGCACACAAGAATCTTACCACGATACCCGCTCGCCTGGCAGGGACGAATATTCCGGCTATGAGAAAGAGAAAAGCCCCGGGTCTCTCCTCGGGGCCATCAGCTTTGTCATCGCCCTGCTCTTTATCATCATCTACTTTAACGCTGGCTTCAACTCGCTTCTACTCCTCGGCGCCATGATTTTTGGACTCACCGGCACACTTTTGATAAGCAGCCAGAGAGGGAAAGCTAAGAGCGCTGCCGCTACAACGCGGGGTGACCAGGAGAGCGGCGAAGATACTGGAGACGCACCCAGCCCTTTCGAGCTGCTGGTCAAGGAGGCTCTGGACTCGATCCCCCTTGAGTTCCAGGAGAAAATGGATAACTTACTGGTACAGGTGGAAAGCGAGCCAGGCGAAGAGGTACTGGAGCGGGTAGGCGTCAACGAAGGCCACGTGCTGCTCGGATTGTACGAGGGAATGCCCTTGACCGCCTGGGGCCGCCAGAGCGCCACGATACTGCCAGAGTGCATCACCATTTACCAGCGGACGATCGAAGACTATTGCAAGCACGATCCCGAGCGTATTCGCAAGCAGGTAAGAAAAACCGTGTTACACGAAGTTGCTCATCACTTCGGTATGGGCCACGAGGAGATGCCCATCTGGGTTAAGTGATGCGCAATCGAAGCTCTATCCCGCCACCGGGAGCAGGCGCTTCAAAATCGAACGCAGGCTGAAGCCCTGTACCAGCAGCGTAAAAAGCACGACAGCATAGGTCGCAAACGCCTCCTCGCTGATGAGAGATGTGATAGGATAAAAAGATGAGGCGTTTGAGCCGTCTCACATTTGCATGGACATCGAGGGGAGGATCCATTATGCAAGAGGCTGGGGTGTCGTTGCTGAGCACCTGGCAAAACTTTTACGTCATCATCGGCTCCGCTGCGGCGGCGCTGACAGGCTTGCTGTTCGTGGTGGCAACCCTGATCGCGGGGGTGCGGGTGCGCGTGTCGTCGCCGAGTGAGGCGTTTGCAACATTCAACACGCCCAACGTCGTGCATTTTTGTGCCGCGCTGCTGGTCGCCGCCATTCTCAGTGCACCCTGGCAGGCGCTCTGGCCTGCTGGCCTGCTGCTGGGCCTCTCGGGTCTCGGGGGGATGTTATACGTGCTCATCGTGCTCCGGCGGGTGCGCCGTCAGAGGGACTATCAACCAGTACTGGAAGACTGGCTGTGGCACACGGTCTTGCCGCTGGTCTCCTACACTGCCCTCCTCGTCGCGGCGCTGCTGCTCCCAGGCCATGCGGCCCCGGCACTGTTCGTTATCGCCGCGGCAACGGTGCTGCTCCTGTTCATCGGCATCCACAACGCGTGGGATAACGTGAGCTACATTGCCCTCGAACTCTCCCAGCCTCAGGACAAGAGCCAGGACTAGCGTGGGAAGACCCTGCTTGTGCAGGTTCATGAATCCAGACCCGCCTGGGGTTATCCAGCATCAGCCAGGCTGCGCAAGAACGGTTTCATCGATACTGCTGGCGAACTGCTCGACGGAAGGGTGCCCCGCCACCCCCGGGCGCGATAAATCGGCCCCTACGGGATGCGGCGTCGCTTCGCTTGCCTTGTTTGTGGGATTCGCCAGCGGTATCTTTCATCTTGGGATTTACACCTCAGAGCTCGACAAGCTGCTCGGCGATGGCCGGCGTTCAGAGCATAAGGCATATAGCCGGTGAGGGTTGAAATCTCCGGATTATACGGGACCCCTTGGGCGGTTCAGACACCTCTTATTGGAATGGGTTGCCCCATCGTTCATTAGAGGCAACCTCGCCCAGAGGTTTGCGTGTCTTCTGACCCTTCCCGACTGCCTCAGCCGGGTAGCCGAACGGAACGATCGCGAGGACCGAGACCTCCTCGGGAATGCCCAAAAGGCGGTTGACCTCCGGCAGGCCGTTGAAGCCAACCCAGTTTGAGCCGATGCCTTGCGACCATGCTGCCAGAATCATGTCCTGGATAGCGCGACTGCCATCGGAGATAGCAAGGGGGCTGCGATCCATGGCCACAACAATCGCCAGCGGTGCCTGCGAGATATAGGGCCCCGTGGGTGCGAGCTGACCAAGCCGGCGCAAGGTCTCCTTGTCCCGTACGACGATGAAGTGCCAGGGTTGTCTATTCCCACCACTGGCGGTCAGACGGCCTGCTTCGACAATTTGCCGGACGATAGGTTCAGGGATCGGTGTATCTTTGAAGTGGCGCACTGCCAGGACCGTACGAATCGCATCAAATGTTTCCATGAAAACTACTTCCTTTCTTGATTCTTTATTGCTCTGAATGGGAAAGCCACTTTTATTATACTATCGTATTTCATGCTGTCCTGAAGGTCAACCTTAATTGCCGATCTGAACACCAAAGCCGAGACGATTGTGATTCCCACGACGCTGGGCAATGAGCCGGAGATCTTCGTCGTGGAGGCTGAAAATAGCGGGCGAGTTGTTCTCTTGACAGTTCACCGATATAGCGTCCATAGCGTTGTTCTTGTTCCCCGGTGAGATACTCAACAGGCATCCTCTGACTTCTCCTTTTTTGTTCTTGCTATTCCTTTGCACGTGCGGTATACTATAACCGTGGTTATAAAGAAAGTCAATCACCGTCGTATGACCTACCAGCGACGCCCATGCTCGTAAGCGAGGAAGGAGGAACAGATGGATGCCCCCCAGGCGGCCGAGGCGACTGCACAACCGGCACCAGAGCGAGCGCCCTCTACCCTCTGGCAACTGGTGCGCTATTTTTTGCGCCTGGGAACGCTCGGCTTTGGCGGCCCCGTGGCACTGGTAGGCTACATGCAGCGCGATCTCGTCGAGGGCCGCAAGTGGATTGCCGAGGCTGATTACCAGGAGGGACTGGCCCTCGCACAACTCTGTCCAGGTCCCCTGGCGGCACAGTTAGCCATGTACCTGGGCTATGTCCGGTACCGCATCCTGGGGGCGACCCTGGTGGGGCTGGCCTTTATCTGGCCGTCGTTTCTGATGGTGGTCGCTCTCGGCTGGCTCTATACCCTCTACGGTGGCCTTCCCTGGATGCAGGCGGTGTTCTACGGGGTGGGAGCCAGCGTGATCGGCATCATTGCCAACAGTGCCTACAAGCTGACGACCAGAACGATTGGACGTGACCCTCTGCTCTGGGGGATCTACCTCGTGACGACGGCGGTGACTATCCTCACGCAGTCCGAACAGGTGCTGCTCTTCCTCGCTGCCGGTTTCCTGGTCTGGCTGGTCAAAGCCCCTCCCAACTCGCTCTGGAAATCCCGGGGGAAAGGGAAGACAGGGGTAGCGAGTCTGTCACCGGTCCCCCTGGCAGCCCTGTTTGCCGTTGCGGCAACGACGGGTGGAACCTTGTGGGCCATCTTCACGTTCTTCGCCGCCGCCGGCGCTTTTGTCTTCGGCAGCGGGCTGGCCATCATTCCCTTTTTGTACGGGGGTGTGGTACAGGGTCATCACTGGCTCACCGACCGCCAATTCGTAGACGCGGTGGCAGTCGCCATGATTACGCCCGGACCTGTCGTCATTACGTCCGGGTTCATCGGCTACCTGGTCGCTGGCTTCGCCGGGGCGTGTGTCGCGGCCCTGGGCACATTTCTGCCCTGCTATGCGTTTGTGGTCGTCGCCGCCCCCGCCTTCAGAAAGTACGGCAAGCGCCCAGCAATCGCGGCTTTCGTCAAGGGAGTGACGGCTGCCGCCATCGGCGCGATTACTGGGGCGGTCGTCGTGCTGGGACGGCGCACGATTATTGACATCCCCACGGTTTTGCTGGCGCTCGTCACCCTGGTCTTACTGTGGCGATGGAAGAAGATTCCGGAGCCACTCATCGTCTTAGGAGCCGCCGTCATCGGCCTGGTTGTGTACTCCGTGCTCCATCACTAGGAGGGATGCTAGGTGGAACAGACGCAAGGACCATCGTGGGTGCTGCTCGTCTATAAAATTCCGCGCGAGCCGACGTCCAGCCGCGCTGCGGTCTGGCGCAAACTGAAACGCCTGGGGGCGCTGCTGTTGCACGATGCCGTCTGGGTGCTGCCCGCTACGCCCTGGACGCGCGAGCAGTTCCAGTGGCTGACCGTGGAGATTGGCGAACTGGGGGGAGAGGCGTACTTGTGGGAATCGTACTTGCTTTTGAATGGACAGGCAGAGGCGCTGGTCCAGCAGTTTCAGGCCCGTGTGGATGCCGCCTACCAGGAAATTCTGGAGGAGCTCTCGCAGGACGAGGCCGATCTCATCGCGCTCTCCCGCAAGTATCAACAGGTGCGAGCGCAAGATTACTTTCACTCAGAGGTGGGGACACACGTGAGAGAACGACTGATGAGTGCAAGAGGAGGATTTGTATCATGAAATGGGTGACCTGGGAGCAGGTGGGCGTGGACCGCATGGCCTGCGCCTGGCTGATCACGACATACCTTGATCCACAGGCGGAGTTTCTCTTCGTGCCTGCAGGACACAAGCCGCTGCCTGAAGGGGCGGAGCCATTCGATATCCCCGGTGTGCGGCTCTCCCATCACCGGGGGCACTGCACGTTTTACACCATGCTGCGCGAGTATGATCTGCATGATCCGGTCTTGCAGCGTATCGCTCGCGTGGTAGATGAAGCTGACACCGTGCAGGACGTCATGCTGGAGCCAGCGGCAACTGGTCTGGACGTCATCTGTCAGGGTATTCGCCTGGCCAGTCCGAGTGATCTGGTCGCCCTGGAACGAGGGCGGCTCGTATATGATGCCCTCTATGCGCAGTTCGCCAGTGAACCAACCCAGGCGTAAAGAGGCCGCACAAGAGAAGAAGAGAAGAAAAACATGTCGACGAGCCCTTCGGTCTTTCCCTTTGTGCACATTGCGCTCACCGCAGCCATTACCGCAGGCGTAGCACTACTCGTGCTGGTCGTCCTGCGCACACGTTTCAAGGCGCTTCCGCTGGTCGATTGCCTGCTTGTCGCGGTGGTCGTTGGCATCTCGGTCATCGTGTGGAGATCGGCAGGCAATACCGGGGCACTGAACAACGATCCGATTCCACTGGTGAGTCCCAATGACGTGCTGTGCCCCCTGGTGACGTATCTCTTTGTTGGCTTTTACGCGGCCTTCCGTCACCCTACCGATGCCATACGCTTCGAGCAGGCGCGGGTGCTGCTCACCCTGGTGTCCTTTGTGGTCAACGTGGTCACGATTTAACGAGCAGGAAGGAGAACAACGATGGCAAGCAAACTGGTCCTGCACCACTACATTGATTTGCCGCCACATCCGGAGGGAGACTTCGATCATGGGGACGTGTACCTCGAGAGTGGTCACGTGTTCGTCGCCAATACGGCAGCCAGCACCGTTGAGGTCATCGATGGGGAGCGCCTGCGCCACCTGGCAACAATTCCCGGATGCCCGGAGGCCAGCGGGGTGCTCTGTGCTCAGGATGAGGCGCTGGTCTTCGCTGCGGCGCGCGGAGCGGGCAAGCTCCTGGTGATCGATCCCGCGACACATGCCGTCCTACGAACGGTTGCAGTCGGGCAGAAACCCAACGGCCTGGCCTGGGACCCGCGACGTCACCACCTGCTGGTGGCTGATGTCCAGGAGAACCGGGCGCGGCTGGTCGACCCGCAGGCAGGCGAGGTGATGGCGGAGGTGGAGCTTCCGGGTCGCCCGCGCTGGGCTGTCTACCAGCAGGCGAGAGACCGCTTTCTCGTCAATATTCGCGAGCCTGCCTGCGTAGCAGCGCTCTCGGCAGATCCGTTCGCGCTGGTGGAGCGGTTCTCCGTCTGGAGCCCTGGGCCGCATGGGTTGGACCTCGATCAGGATGGCCGCCGGGCGTTTGTGGCTTGCGATGGAAGCACGGTGGTCACGCTCGATCTCGCTAGCGGTCGAGAACAGGCACGGGTACCGATTGCAGGCCCACCAGATGCTATCTGGCATAATCACCGGCTTGGCCGCCTCTACGTGGCTATCGCGCACCTCGGTATCCTTGATGAGGCGCCGGGTGTTATCGACGTAGTGAACACGCAGAGCATGACGGTCGAGGAACAGATCCCCACAGAAGTGGGGGCGCACACCACGGCCTACGATTCACTGCGGCAACGCCTCTATGTGTTTCTGCCCAGTTGTCGCGTCACCGTCTATGAAGAAAGCGAGGTGCCATAAGCTTTAAACAGAACGAGCGCTTTTCAGTATTTCGCGCGTTGTTTGAATGTCTTTCTCGTTACAAGAAGAAGGAGAACCCTATCCATGAAATGGATTACCCGTGAGCATGTCAAGGTCGACCGCGTGGCCTGCCCCTGGCTGATCAGAAAGTTTATCGACAAGGATGCCGAGTTTCTTTTTGTGCCGGCCGACCAGGTGATGGAGGTGGCGCAGCGCGAAGGGGCCACGCCCTACGACGTGAAAAATGTGGAACTGGGCCATCACGGCAAGGAGTGTTCGTTTGAGGCCATTCTCAAGAAGTACAACCTGACGAGCGACCCGGCTCTCGTCTTGCTCGGCAAGATTGTGAACGGCGCGGATACCAACAATACGCTCTGGAACCAGCCCGAGGGACCTGGACTGGAGTCGATTGCCGAGGGCTTCCGCCACCTGGGCTTCAAGGATGACCATGAGCAGAACGCTGCTGAGTGGATTGTCTATGACGCCCTCTATGCCTATTGCCAGGAAATGGTGCGCCAGGGCAAGCCCAACGGCGACTTTGTCTCGTGAGCCGGGGCACACCTGATGCAGAACGAGAGGCATGAATCGGTGACATCGCCAGTTGGGGCAGATCGGGGAACAGCCGAGACGCGCGAGCGCCGTCGCAGCACCCAGCTCATTCTGGTGATGCGAGGGCTGCGCTCACTCGCCTACGGACTTCTGGCCGTGCTTTTAGGCGTGGCTCTGGCAGATGAGGGATTCTCGCCTGTGGCCATCGGCGTCCTGATCACCGTCTCCCTGCTCGGCGACATGATCGGAACCTACGTGATCGGCCTCTTCGCCGACACCTGGGGACGGCGGCGCACGCTGGTGCTGCTGTCGCTGCTCATGGCCGCGACGGGGGTGATCTTCGGGCTGGTGACGAGCTATCCCGTGCTGCTGGTGGCGGCGTTCTTCGGGACACTGGGCACCTCGGCCTCAGAGACCGCCCCCTTTCTGCCCATCGACCAGGCCATGATCGCACAGGTCACGGCGCCTTCGCACCGGACGGCCCGCTTCGCCCGCTACAACCTGGTCGCCTCATTGAGTGCGGCGCTCGGAGCGTTAGTGGTGGGACTGCCAGACCTCTTGGCGCGGCTCGGCCTGCCGCTCGCCCTCGGCCTGCATCTCCTGTTCTGGATGTATGCAGCCCTTGCCCTCCTCGTGGTCGGCCTCGCCCTGCGGTTGCCTTCACAGGTGGAGGCCCCGGTACGCGACACCGTACCGGTGAAGCGTGTAGGGCCTCGTCTCGTTCCCCCGCTAGGTGAGTCGCGTGGCATCGTACTCCGCCTCACCGGGCTGTTCAGCCTGGATGCGCTCGCGGGCGGTCTGGTGGTGCAGAGCTTGATGGTGCTCTATTTCCACCTGCGCTTCGGCGTCCCGCTCTCGTTCCTTTCCGCCCTGTTCTTTGGAGCCAATCTCCTCTCAGCCCTTTCGTTCCTGGCAGCAGCGCCGCTCGCCCAACGCTTCGGCCTGCTGGGCACGATGGTGTTCACCCACCTGCCCTCGAATGTGTTCTTGGTGCTGGTCGCCTTCGCGCCCACCTTTCCCCTGGCCGCGGTGTTCCTGCTGCTGCGCCAGGCGCTCTCGCAAATGGACGTGCCCACCCGGCAGGCCTACACGATGGCCTTGGTGGCCCCGCAGGAACGCACGGCTGCGGCCAGTGTGACCTCGTTGGCGCGCAGCGTTGGCTCGGCGACCAGCCCGGTCTTCTCTGGCCTGCTGCTGCAGGGCCCCCTGCTCCTGGTTGGGTTGCCGTTCATCCTGGCTGGGACACTCAAAGCCATCTACGATGTCACCCTCTGGTCCATCTTCCGGCGTGTGCGCCTGAAGGGGGAGACGCCATGAGGGGAACAGAGATGCAGATACCCTATGTTGCCTGGCGTCACGTGCACTGGTTGGGCCTGTGCCTTTTCCTGCTCGTCACGGCCGGTGCTCCTGCTCCATCTCCCTCCTCCGTCACACTCACTGCAAGTGGTCCAGCGCAGCGAGCCGCCATCACCGCCTATCATGGGCATACCAGCACGGTCTTCGCGGTCGCCTGGTCGGCTGATGGGACACGCATCGCTTCGGGTGGCAATGACAGCACCCTCCGGGTGTGGGACGCGAGGACGGGCCATCTGCTGGTGAGATACACCGGGCATACCGGCACCGTCTACACCCTGGCCTGGTCACCCAATGGCGCACGGATCGCCTCGGGAGGGGCTGATACAGTAGTGCATCTCTGGTCCGTACCACTCTGTATGCCATCAGACAACGGGAAAAGAACGCGCTTCCATTCCTGTGAGGCGCTCCTGGCTGGCAGACGTCTTGCTACATTATGGTGAACCTGCAATGTGTACGTGAAATACCCGCTCTGTTGCGGTTGAGAACAGAGGAGACCGATGAACATCCTCCTGGAAACGTTGCGCGATCCACTCTGGCAGGTGCTCGGGGCCATCATCGTCCTCGGCGCGCCGTTCCTGGTCATGGCCGTGCGCACCCGCGACGTGCGGGCCTCCGAGCAACAGAAGCGCAGGGAGACGCGCGGCATGCTCCTGATGTGCCTCGCGGTCTTGCTGCTGATGAGTGGCTGGGTGGCCAGTGGGCATCTTCCCAGCGCTGCACCCAGACGTGTGAGCGTCCTACCAACCCCGGTGCCGACGCCGACATCTGCACCGCTCTCGACGCCAACACCCGCGCCGGTGCCCACGCCGACTCCCCGACTCGCTCGTTCCATTACCCAGGTCCTGGTAACATTCTGCGAGGCGATCAACCACCAGGATTACCAGACAGCCTGGAACGAGTACGCACGTTCTTTGCAACACAAGCATCCGCAACACAACGTGGTCGCTGCCTGGAGGAGGTTTATCCGCTGTAGCATCCCCGATCAGAGTGCAGACCCCTCTGCCCTGGATACCCTGACCTTGACGTTGGGGAGTGGGTATACAGACCGGTTTGGACGCAGTGGGGATATCAACTATCGGTTTACCATGGGGATAGAGCAGCAGGCCTGGAAGATCACCGGGGTCTGCGAGATCTACTCGGAAGGGTGCTTTGACATCACTTGGGGCTAGTGGCGCCATGATCTCCGTTGCGCGACTCATCGTGGATCGCTGTGCATGTTCAGGGAAAGACACCTTTGCATCTGTCGCTGGGCCAGCAAGAGCGGGAAAAGAGCGTTTGCAGCAGTGCTGTCTTGCCAATGCCCCAATTGTACAGGGAGTGTATCGCGCTTCCCGACGAAGCAGCCGACAGGCGTGTGTCAGGTTCAGGGGTGCGCTGGTTCGTTTTATAGAACAGGGAACCATACGGAAGACAGTTCAGGTGATTTTGTGGGAGACACGAGATGCAAACATGCGCGTTGAAAAACCCTGACTGGCTGTGGAGATGCACAGGGCTGGTGCTTGTGTTCACGCTGCTCGTCTCTGCCTGCAGTCTGGATTTCGGAGAGGGCAGTGGTAGCAGCAGTCCACCAGCCTCAACACCACATGCGAATGTACAGCCAACGCCAGTGCCAACGGGCATCCAGCCTGGGGTAGAGCCCTGCCCTGACGCGGTGAAGGACCAGGCACACTGGCATGCTGTCGTGGATGTGGGTACCGGACAGATGGTGGAGCACGTGCTCTGCGGTCACTTGATGGGCACTCCCACACTCCAGGCAGTGGTGACGGTACGCCACGCGGGCACTAGCCGCGCCCTGGATGTCCACATCTACACCAACATTACCAGGGTCAACCCTACGTCGATCTTCACCAGGGGTGGCCTCTCTCAGGGTGATGCCAGGATCAGTGGCAACTCGACCATCCTCACGGCTGAAGCAGAGAGGCAGTCGCGTATCAATGCGTACAGAAGCGAGGCAGACCTCACACAGGACCTCTTTCGCGAGTTCAAGTGGTCCACCCAGCAAGGGACCTTCGTCCAGGTCGCGTTTCCTGGCATCTATCCGGACCTGACGCGGTACCAGGCCGAAGTGGACCAGGCACGGGTTAACCAGGGACAGGACCTGTGGAAACGCATTGCACTCGTGGTGGCGCGCTCCTGTGTGATCGCTTACCTCAAGTGGGGACCCACCACTGCGGCGACCCCACTGATCGGGGGGAACGACTATGACCTGGGCGGGCTCGTCCAGGTCACGAGTGGGGACCCGGGGACGGGAACGGTGAACGTCACGCTGCGCCGTCTGGAGGGCAACGCTAAGGATGGGATCTGGATCGTGCAGGACCTGGAGGCGGACGGCATGTTCATTCGCTCCCCCAGGCAGCTCAGTCAGATCTCGAGTCCCGTGACCATCAGCGGGAAGGGCTATGCCGTTGCGGGCAGGATGGGGAGGGCAGTAGTACTGGATCACCAGCTGATAGCCGTGGGCGAGACGACCGTGACCAGCGGCACAGGCAGCGGACCTGCCCCCTTCTCTGTTTCCGTGACCTACACCACCAGTGTGCGCGAGGGAGCCGAGGAAGGGCTCGTCATCTTCTACGCGAGCAACGTGCATGGTGGCCCACCGGCAACGGTGGTGACTGTGAAGGTCTTGTTGAGCGCACACGTGGAAGAAGCGCCGCAAGGAAACAGGGGCTGAAACACTGGCGTGGCTCGCGTGGAGCGATCCTCCTCACATGGACGAAGAGCACTGATGATGAGGATGGGCTTCCGCCGTGAAGGATGGATAGGTGTGTTTGGTAGTTGCTTGTCGAGTATGGACATTGGAATGTTCCTTACCGTTCCGACGGTCTGACGCGCCACCGGCAGATTCGTGAGAAATCGCTTCATGTACAACGACAATTGAACCGAAGGAGACCCTATGTCAATCCCTGAGGCTCCCGTCATCACCCGTTACTTCGAGGCCGACGCTCGTCGCGACATCGACGCCATTGTTGCGCTGTTCACCGGCGAGGCTGTTGTCGTCGATGAAGGTCAGACCTACCACGGCACCGCCGAGATCCGGGGCTGGCAGGAAGGTGCAGCGTCTAAGTACCAGTACACCACCGAGGTGATCAGCACCAGGCGCACCGGCGAGGATAGCTACCTCGTTACTGGCCGCCTTACCGGCAACTTCCCCGGTGGGACCGCCGAGCTGAAATGGCGCTTTATAGTACATGGTGACCTGATCAGTCGCCTGGAGATCGCGCCCTGAGTGGTGACTGCTCATGCGTGCTCGATGATGCCACCCATTTGGTGCCCCGTGTATACTATCTATAAGAGGCAAGCCCTCCCCGGCTCGCCCCCTGACCTCTCGTCTTATCACACCAACCGGGGCGCTCAACCAGCCCCTTCGTATCGTCCCCTTTAGTCCCCTGGTAGGAACGACCTCACGTTCCTCCCCATTCTCCCTTCCTCGAAAGGATTCTACCCATGGACCCCAAAAAAATTGAAAAATTTCTCCGTCAGGAACAAGAGCATGAGCAACAAGGAGAATTCCTCGCCACCGCCCGCGCTGAAATGGAAAAAAAAGGCGCCAGCGAGCGTTCCATCCGTTTCGCCCTGACCGGCCTGTTCGAATACATGCAGGCCACGGCTACCTACCCTGAGCCCCCCCGTCCCGACTCCAAGCACACCCCCGTCGGAGGCTACTTCCTCAACGACTTCCCCTCGCGACCCGTCGACTGGCTCTGGCAGGACCGCATCCCCCTGGCTGCCCTCACCCTCCTGGAAGGCGACCCCGGCATCGGCAAGTCCCTGCTTGCCCTTGACCTGGCCGCCCGCGTCTCCAGTGGCCGCTCTATGCCCGACGACACTCCTGGCAAGGAGGGTAGAGTTGTCCTGGTCGCTCCCCACGATAGCGCCACCCGTAGCATCATACCACGCCTCCGGGCCGCTGGCGGCGACCCCTTCCAAGTCTTTCTCCTCACCACCGTCCTGGATGTCGATCCCAAAAACGGCCAGCTGTTCTACCATCCCTTCTCACTCTTGCACGACGAGCATCTGTTAGATAAGATCATTACCCGGACCAAAGCCGTCCTCGTCATCATCGACTCCCTCGACATCTGCCAGCCGCACCAGCGTCATCGGGGCCTCCCCCTGCTGGCCCACCTCGCCGAGCGCACCGGCTGCGCCATCGTGCTCACCCGTCCACGCACCACCTCCAAACCGGGTCAGGACACCCCTATTCACAGCACCGCCCCCCTCGACCTGCGCGCCTTCGTCAGCAGCAGCTTGCTCATCGCCCCCGACCCCAGAGACAACCAACAGCGTTTCCTCATCACCACCAGGCACCCGCTCGCCCCACGGCCCAAAACCCTCTCCTACGAGCTCCTCGGGCCTCCCGGCGGTGCCCCCGTCATCAACTGGCTGGGAGCAGAAGAGCACCCCGACAGCACGACGTCCGAGGAACCTTCCGGCAAGCTCGGCATCATCCGCATCTTGACCCTGGCGTCGCTGAAAGATGCCTCCAGAGCCCTGAGTGCCCGAGATTTGAGCAGAAGCGCTGAGGAATACGAGAACGTCCGCAAATTGCTGAACCGCATGTTCCATGCCGGCCAGGTCGTCTCCCCGGCTCGCGGCCTCTACACCCTCCCGGGCCACCCCTGCCTGGCCCAGTACCCCGTGCTCGATACCTCCACCGCAGCAGCACACCCTGACCCAAATGTCCCAAATGTCTCAATTATCCCAACTACCCCGGTAGCCCCCGATCCCGCAAATGATCAGGATACCGATTCACAAACAGCACCTGACCCAGGCGTCTCAATTGTCCCAAATGTCTCAATTACCCAGATAACCCCTGATCCCGCAAACAACCAGGACACCAACTCACAGGCAACGTCTGTCCCAACTGCCACCCCAACGCCACCCACAACCCATCAGGCCCACCTTACCACCCCTGATGAATCGACTGAGGCATGGGAAAACGATCCCGACCAGCAGCCAGGGAACCCATATACATCAACCTGACACAAAGCCCATCACCACCCGTAGGGGCGGGAGCGGTGTGGAGTGGTGTGGGGACCTTTATGGCCGCCCGCATTGGGACAGTGTGGCCGTGCCAAAGGACAGTGGAGCCCGCCGTACCCCAATCTCGTGCCCTCTTGCATGCGGCCTCACCAAAAAAACCTATCCATGTAAAACTCTGCTGGCAAAAGCGACTGGAAGGTGAATAGGGTTGGGAACACGGATGGCAGGACAACAGCGGGTTGGGCACCCACGAGTGGGCGGCCATAAAGGCTCCCACTCCCCTACGATCACAAAACCTGTTTCATGCCATCCCCTAACTTACGCTCGCTTGACGTAAAGCTCAAGGGCGATGTATGCTCAACAAAAAGTAAGAGAGAGGTTTCATGGATCAGCAGATCGAGCGCATTCTGAGCCGGGTACCCGGGTGGAGCGGCGCTGATGCTGTGGTCACGCCACTGCTCGGCGGCATCACGAACCAGAACTATCGCGTGGATATCGCAGGCGAAACTTTCGTGTTACGCGTCGGGGGCAAGGGAACACACCTGCTTGGCATCGACCGGGGACGCGAACGTACCTGTACCCAGATCGCGGCTCAGCTCGGAGTTGGAGCCGAGGTTGTCCATTTCCTCGCTTCTGCAAGCGACGAGGTGCTCATCACGCGCTTCATTCCCGGCGAGGGTATCTCTCCAGAAACCGCTGCTCGACCTGAGATGCTGCGGCGCATTATAGACGCCGTGCGCCGCTACCACGCCGGGCCGGATTTTCCCGGCACCTTCTCCCCTTTCCAGACAGTCCGCAGCTATCACAGGCTGGCACTGGAGTACAACGTTGCTTTTCCTGGTACACTACCCCAGGTTTTTAGCCTGATGGCGCGGATCGAAGAGGCCATCGGCCCGCTGCAGCAGCCGGAGCCCTGCCACAACGACCTGCTCGCCAGCAACTTCATTGATGATGGGCACACCATCTGGATACTTGACTGGGAGTACGCTGCCATGGGCGATCCTTTCTTCGACCTGGGGAACTTTGCCGTCAACCAATCGCTGGACGAAGAACAGTGCGAGCTTTTGCTGCGCTACTATTTCGGCGAGGTGCGACCGGTAGAGCAGGCGCACCTGCACCTGATGCGCCTGGCTTCCGACCTGCGAGAATCCTTCTGGGGCTTTCTCCAGATAGGCATATCCGGGCTTGACTTTGATTATGCTGGATATGCCCATCACCACCTCGAGCGCTTTCTAAGCAACGCGGCAGCGCCCCGCTTTGAGCAGTGGCTGCAGGATGTCAGAGCATGATAGGAGACCAATCTATGCACGATTCCGCCAGGGTTATTATCATCGGGAGCGGCATCGCCGGTTCCAGCATTGCCTACCACCTGACCGAACGAGGGTGGCGCGACATTGTTGTGCTCGAACAGGGATCACTGATCAGCGGCACGACAGCGCACGCGCCAGGTCTTGTAGGGCAACTGCGTTCAACCGTCAGCCTGACGAAAATGCTGGTGTACAGCGTTGAGCTCTATAAGAAGCTTCAAGTCGATGGTACCCCTGGCTATACCGCTGTGGGAAGCCTGCGGCTGGCCTCTTCCAGGGAGCGCATGCAAGAACTGAGGCGCCAGGCCGGGTTTGCTAAGAGCGTGGGACTGGCGGCTGAACTGCTCAGCCCGGGCGAAGCCAGGCGCCTGTTTCCTCTGATGAGCCTGGACGACGTGGAAGGAGCGCTCTACCTGCCCACCGACGGCACCGCTCGCGCTCCCATCCTGGCACAGGCGCTGGCAAATGCAGCGCGACAACATGGCGCGACTTTCTATGCTGATACCCGCGTCACGGGCATAGAGGTCAGTAATGGACGTGTGCAGGCCGTTAACACCTCGCGAGGTCGCATTCGCAGCGAGGTTGTAGTTGCCGCCACGGGCATCTGGTCTCCACGTACCGGTCGTATGGTTGGTACGGCTATTCCACTGATTCCAATGCAGCATCAATATGTCATCACAGGTCCACTGCCGGACCTGGCAGGTCATATTAACGTGCCCAACCTGCGCGACCCCGATAAGCTGGTGTATTTCCGCCAGGAAGGCCAGGCCATGGTGCTCGGCGGGTACGAGCGTGACCCGCTGCCGTTCGCCGTGGACGCCATTCCCGGCAGCGCCAATCCCACTGTGCAGGGGTTCGATGATGCCCGCTTCGCCAGCCTGCTCAGCGGGTGCATCGAACGCGTGCCCGGCCTGCGTGACGCTGAGCTGGTCAGGCGAGTCAACGGGCTGGAGTCGTTCACGCCGGACGGGGAGTTTATCCTGGGGGAGTCGCCGGATGTACGCGGCTTCTGGGTCGCCTGCGGCTTCTGCGCGCATGGTATCTCTGGCTCGGGCGGCGCCGGCAGGGTGATGGCGGACTGGATCGTAGATGGCGAGCCAGGGCTGGATGTGTGGCACATGGATATGCGGCGCTTCGGGGCCTACACGGCCAGCCGCCGCTATATCGCTACGCGCGTGGATGAAATCTACAGCACCTACTACGACATCAGCTATCCGATGAAGGAGCGCAGCAGCGCGCGCAACCTGCGCCTGAGTCCCGTCTACAGCCGCCTGGAGGAGCTTGGAGCAGTTTTCGGCGAAAAGGCGGGCTGGGAGCGACCCAACTGGTTCTCGTGCAACGAGCCTATGGCCGGAGGCCAGGGATGGCCTATACCTCGCGGCTGGGCAAGCCGCTACTGGTCGCCCGCTATCGGCGTCGAACACCAGGCCACGCGGGAACGCGTTGCAATGTTCGATGAAACCTCTTTCAGCAAACTGGAGGTGCACGGTACTGGCTCCCTGGCCTTCTTACAGCATATAACAGATAACCAGATGGATCAGCCTGTGGGGGCTATTACCTACACGCAGATGCTGAACGCGCACGGCGGCATCGAGTGCGACCTGACGGTTACGCGCCTTGCCGGAGATCGTTTTCAGATCATTACCGGCACGGCCTTTGGCCTGCACGACCTCTCGTGGATGCGCGGCCAGGTGCCCGGCGATGGCTCGGTCTACATCCACGATGTGACCTCCAGCCGCTGCTGCATCGGCGTATGGGGACCACGGGCACGCGACCTGCTGCAGCAGGTGAGCGAGAACGACTTCTCCAACGCGGCCTTCCCCTACCTGACCGCGCAGCAGGTGACGATTGGTGATATTCCGGCGCTGGCGCTGCGCGTCACCTACGTGGGCGAGCTGGGCTGGGAGATTTACGCCCCGGTGGAGTACGGCCTCAAATTGTGGGATACGTTGTGGCGGGCAGGTCAGGCGCTCGGCATCATCGCGGCCGGCTACCGGGCCATCGACTCGCTGCGCCTGGAGAAAGGCTACCGCTACTGGAGCGCAGACATACACTCGGAATACAACCCGTACGAGGCGGGACTGGGCTTTGCCGTCAAGCTCCAGAAGGGCGATTTCCTGGGCAAAGCAGCCATAGAGCGCGTGAAGGCCCGGGGAGTGACACGCAAATTGTGCTGCCTGGTCCTGGCCGACCCGAGCGCCATCGCGCTGGGCGGCGAACCATTCCTTGACGGCGAGCGCGTTTTAGGTTATGTCACCAGCGCCGGCTACGGCTACACAGTGCGGCAGAGCATCGCCTACGGTTACCTGCCAACAGCGTATGCTGCACCGGGCACACACATCGAGGTACAATTATTCGGTGTACGCTACGGCGCGACGGTGATGAAAGAGCCGCTCTACGATCCAAAGAACGACAAGATCAAAGCGTAGTGCCCTGTCAAAGTTCATGTGACGCATGACATGTAGGGGCGACCCCATAGGTGTTCACTTCATGTCCAGGGCGACCGAGACGGTCGCCCCTCCCAACCTATCATGTCATCCTGAGCGCATGAGCCGAAGCCCTGAGTGCAGCGAAGGGGAAGGATCTCTGTGCCCGACGAGTCAGACCCTTCGCGGAGTTTACCCTGAGCGAAGCGAATGGGCTCAGGGTGACAATTGTAATTTGACACATATCTTTGCCGAAAAGTTCTTTTGGGGAGATATTCGTCAGAAGAATAAATTGGCGAAGATATGTGTCAAAATCTAAAGATGGGTTCGCTGCCAAGCGCGTTCTCGCTCATGTGGGGGTCAGCGTTTGGGGCCACTATCCATGATGCTTCCATGACGATGCTCGTTGCGCTTTCATGACACTTCCTTCTTACACTAGGACCAGAGAGGACGAGGTGCGTCACCTGAGTAGTAGCCCGCAATCCTGCCGGGTGGGCCTTTGAGTTAGGAAGCGCGATGTCCGTGTCGGACAGGGAAGCGGATGAAAATGCGCTATTTACAGGCGAAATGCCCTCTCCAAAGAGCGTAGAGACGCTCATGTCGTTTTGAAGAAAAGGGAAACATACCGATGGCACAAACAATGCTTGTCACTGGCAGTAGCAGTGGCTTCGGTCGTCTGACGGTTGAAACCCTGGCACGCCAGAGATACACCGTTTTTGCGGGCATGCGCGCTGTGGCAGGGAAAAATGCCCCTGCGGCAGAAGAACTACGCGCTCTGGCGCAACGAGAACATCTTGCCTTGCATATCATCGAAATCGATATCACGGACGACGCTTCCGTGGAGCAGGCCATCGCGTCTCTTGTAGGGATCACAGGTCGTCTTGACGTGGTGGTCAACAATGCCGGGATAGCGTATAGTGGCCCACTGGAAGCGTTCACCCTGAAGCAAGTCCAACAGCAATTCGATACCAATGTCTTCGGTGTGTTGCGTGTGAACCGCGCGGCTCTGCCACACATGCGGAGGCTCGGCAGTGGTTTGCTGCTGCAAATTGGGTCCATTGCCGGGCGTCTGGCCTTGCCGTTTCAGGGACTGTACGCAGCGACGAAGTTTGCCCTGGAGGGACTCACCGAGTCCTATCGCTACGAACTCGCTCCTTTTGGCATCGACGCCGCCATTATTGAGCCTGGAACCTACCCGACCCCAATTGCTGCGAAACATCAGAGCGCGGCAGATACCGAGCGTACTGCCTTGTATCAGGCTGCTATGGATGCGTTTATGACGCCGTTTTACGCGGAGAACCTCTCTGCCACACCTCCTGATCCCCAGGAGGTGGCCGACGCGGTGGCACGAGTCATCGCCCAACCAGCGGGAGAGCGGCCACTGCACACGGTTGTTGCGCCGACTGCACAACGCCAGGCTCCCCTGGCAATAAACGATGTCGTCACACAAGCAACCCAATCTTTTTTCGAGGCGCTTGATATCCCCCTGGCAACTGATCGCCGGCAACTCTTTCAAGCATTACGAGGACCATATGCCCTCTCTCCGCGAGTGGCTGGCGAAGAAGAAATAGGAAACGAATAAACGTGAATACCCACCCGACGACCTGCAAGCATCGATGAGTGTTGTCATCCGGGCTCTTCCATAGGCTCGCTGATGCAGATGAGAAGACTGGTGTTTTGAACGAGAAGCAAGTATGAGTGAAGAAAATACCTCATCATAGCCGTCTAGAAGAAGCCATCGCGGCCTTCTCGCATCGAAAAGCGGCAAAGGAGCGCTCCTGAACCATAACTTCGCCACTTTGACGCAATTGCTCGCCTAAAAAGGCGTGATACTTCGGTTTTTGGAGACAAGTTCGTCAGTTTTTATGCGCACCTTTTTAAGGCAAGGTTTTGCATCAATTGCAAGTTCGGGCGAAGTTATGCGTCAGTAAAATGACAAACAAATATTCTAATGAAGCTCGATTAGCTGGCAATTTTATGCGTCAGAACGGGCGAGGTTATGGTATTTCTGACAACAATCGACGGCATGCCGCCTGGCGATCGAGGCGGTCGCCCGGTTCACCGCGCCCATCGCCGATTATGAACTTTAGGCGAGATTCTTCACTCTCTCAACCCGGCCACGATCATCTGCCGATGCTCGGCATAGTGATTGCAGGTATTATTGGCAAGGTGGGTGTAGAATTCCTCGTTGGCGAGTTCCGCTTCGTCGAGATGCTCCACTACCTGGAGCATCTGCTGGTAAGAGTCGTGAAAGGCTGCCAGGATATCGGCCAGCGGCGTACCGCGCTTGGCCTCGACCATGAGCGCGTTGGCACGCTCGGTCGACCACGGCTCGCCATTCAAGCCAGGATCAAGCTCCACGCCGTGTACGATTTCACTGATCATGGCCTGTTCCCACCAGGTGAGGTGCGCCAGGACATCCTTCACCGACCAGGTGCCAACCACATCCGGGCGCAGCATTTGCTCTTCGCTTAACGAGTTCAGCAGGGCTTCAAGCTGGGAATGCTCAGTGCGCATCAAACCGAGCAGGTGGGATTTGCAGTTGGTATATTCCATTGAAGTGCTCCAATCTTTTTGGCACATTTTCAAGCGTGCCAGGATACACGCCCGGGCTGAGCCGCACGGGCGCCTCAACGCGCGCTCTGAGCCGCGTAGTCGTTCGGGACCGGGTTGGCGTTGCCCCGGGCGTGCTGCATCACCTGGTGAACCTGCGCACCGGCCAGAAAGCGTCTCCGCAGTGACTCATCCCTGATGCCTTCCGCTAGCCCCTGGATGATCCTCGCCGCCTCAGCAAAGGCAGTACGCGCTCGCGCACGCTCGCCCCTTGCCTCATACAACGTCCCCAACGCCGCCTGGATCTGCCAGCGTTCCACTGGTAAGCCGAGGTCGGCTGCCAGCCCTGCCGCCTCGCGTAGGTAGCCGATGGCCTGCTCGCTCTGCCCTTTCCACGCTGCGAGGGTCGCCAATGAGCGCAGATAGGGCAGGCGGAAGCGCCGATTGGACCCCAGTCCTTCTCCCAGTCGCTGCACTTCCTCTCTCGCCCGCTTCTCATCCCCCCCACGCAGCAAAGCCTCCGTTTCATAGTGACGATAGAAATCCAGCGCGATCAATGCCACATCATGGCTCTTGCGTATGGCGGTGGCCTTCATGGCATAGCGGTAGGCCGCTTCCCACTCCCCTGCCTGGGCACAGTTCATGCACAGCTGCGATAAGGCGGGCATGCGCAAGGGGCCGAGGTCTAACATTTCTGCTACGGCTTCTTCCTCTTCAAGGCTTCTGCGCGCCTCTTCCCACTGCTGCACGGCGTGATAGGTACTCCCCAGGGCAATGAGAAGACTCTGCTCCATCAGAGGAAAGGACTGCACAAGTGGAATGGTTTGTTGCGTGAGCACGAGCGCCTCTTCATAGGCTCCCGCGTCCAGCAATCCATGCGTGAGACAGATCGTACTGGTGACTTGCACCCAGACATTTTTGATCTCTTTGGAGAGTGCGAGCGCCCTGTAGCCACTGCGAATGCCGTGCTGCACCTGCCCGCAATGCACTTGCGCGATAGCCAGTTCCCCCCAGCACAAGGCTTCTGACGCACGATTCGTCAAGTGTTGTGTGAGAGGAGCGCCAATTGCAAGGGAGGGAAGGGAAAGCTCCCGCGAAGCGGCCGGCTCGTCGCCCAGGGCCGCGTACAGCGCCAGGGACGCTTGCGAAGCATGCATGGCCTCCTCAAAGTCTCCCCTAAGCAGATGTATCAATCCAAGTGAGCAGAGGCTTCTGGCTTCTAGTTCCTGGTCGTGTGTTCCTCGTGCCAGGGAGAGCGCCTGCTCTCCATACGCTAAGGCGCTCGTTGGGTCCTCCCACATGACGCCCGTGATCTGTGCCAGGTTCCACGCCGTTTCCGCCAGCGCCCGCTGATCGTGACTGCTCTCGGCTATCCGCCAGGCTTCGTCCAGCAGTGATTGCACCCTGGGCTTGTCCTTCGACTGCTGGACCGCCAGGATCGCCAGGCGGTTGAGGGTCATGTTGACCAGCCTGGGCTCATGCTGCTGGCGCTGCGCATAGGTTAACAGCTCTTCATAGGCCTCCTGGGCCGGCTGCAAGGCATTCTGATTGGCATAGGCAAGACCCAGGTAGGCGTAGAGGTGGTCGATCTCCCAGGCCTCCAACACGGTCTGCAGCAGTTGGTGGGCATGGAGCAAGGAACACGCCTGTTCGTAGTGCATGATGGCATCGTGGACGGCAAAGACGGCCACCGCCTCATCCCCGGCCTGCACGCTGTAACGGTAGGCAGTCCTGGCCTCTCCACAAGCCCGCGCGTGATAGGCCAGCGCGCTGGCCTCCGCTCCTTCGGTCTCGAGCAGTGACAGGGCGCGCCGGTGCAAGAGGTACCGCCTCGCCTCGCCCAGTTCAGTGTAGACCACTTCCCGCATGAGTTGATGCGCGAAGTAATAGCTGCCTGGGCGGCCTGCTCCGGCGTCTTCTTCGCGCAAGATGCCACTGCCGACGGCCTCCTCCAGGGCCTCCACGCCCGTCTGCACCCCCACTTCGGCCACCTGCCACAGCAGCTTCGCGGTCGCCCCGGTCCCCAGCACAGCACTGGCCATTACCAGCTGGCGCGCGGCCTGCGACAGCTTCGAGAGGTGTGCCAGGATCATCGCGCGCACCGAGGGCGGTAACAGCGCGTGCCGGGACCCCTCCTGGGCGACGGCCGCGGCCATTTCCACAGTCGGCACCAGCCTCCAGGTACCATCAGCGCCCAGTCGTGGTACCAGCCACCGCCGATCCCGCAACAGCTCGAGCGTCTCCAGCAAGTAGAATGGCTGCCCTCCGGTGTGCGCAAACAGGAAGTCACCCAGCCCAACCAGAGACTTCTTCGCCTCCTGTGAAGATGAGGCCCCGGGCGCGGAAGGCAGAGCCGTGCCAGGCGTTCCCTGGCCTGTAATGGCCCTGACGAGGTGGATGGTTTCTGCCTGGCTCAGCGTCTGCAATGACACCTGACTGACGGGTAAGTCCCGTCCCAGGTCGGCCAGCTCTGCGGCAAGCTGCGGGTTCAGTTCCAGCCCTTCACTGCGCACCGTGCCCAGCAGCAGCACCCGGCTGCCATGCTCCTTCCAATCGTGTGCCAGGTAGCGCAGCAGGTCAAGTGAGGCCCCATCTATCCAGTGCAGGTCATCCAGCAGCACCACTAGCGGCGCGCGCCGTGCCAGGGCATCCACCAGGCGTGCCACCGCTTCAAACAGCCGAATCCTGGCGGTTAGTTCATCCTGGGTGGGAGTGGGTAGATCGGGGTAGCGCACGCGCAGCTCCGGCAGCAGGCGTGACAGTTCGGAGAGCCACAGGTCCTCCAGCAGGTCCTCTGGCGCGTTTTCTGCCTCTAGCCGCCTCCGCAGGGCCTCAACCAGCGGCTGATAGGGCAGTCGTCCTCCTGTCTCGAAGGCATGCCCGCTCAGCACCCCTGCGCCCTGGGCCTGGGCCCATGCCACAAATTCGCTGGCCAGCCGTGTTTTGCCGATGCCGGCCTCGCCCACCAGGAGGACAGTGTGCGGCTGCCCCTGCCGGGTCTGCTGGTAGCCAGCGACGAGCTGGCTGAAGGAGGCTTGCCGTCCGACGAACGGGGCGACCAGTTCGCTGGGCGGCCGGCTCTCCACCGCGGTGATGGAAGGACGGCCAGAAGGGCTCCCTGGGCTTCGCGCCTGGGAGGCGCGAATGCGCGCCGCGAGGGCGACGGTTTCCGCTGAGGGCTTGACCTGCAGCGCCTCGGCCAGGCGCGCCCGGCCGGCAGCGTAGACCTGCAAGGCGGCGGTCGCATCACCTTGCGCCAGGTGCACGCGCATGAGACGCCGGTACGCCTCCTCCTCAAGCGGATCGAGTGCCAGCCAGCGAGTGAGGGTGGCCTGAGCCTGCTCCAGTTCCCCGGCTTCCTCCTGCCAGGCGGAGAGCTGCTCTGCGATCAGTTGCAGGCGCATCTGCCATTGGCGCTGCTGCTGCACGTGCCACTCGTCAAAAGGCGCTTCCTCGCGCAGCCAGAAACCGTCGAGGAAGGGGCCGCGCACCAGGGAGAGGGCATGCTGGAACTTTGCAACCAAGGAGGTGCGCTGCTCAAATGGCGGGACCGTGGCGAACAGCTGGGCCTGCTGGTAGGCCTGCTGCACCACATCCAGGTCCAGTTCGAGGGGGGCTTGCGGGTCCAGGCCGAGCAGATCGTGCCAACTCAGCAGATGGGCATGCTGAGCAGGAGCGGCATCGGAGTCGCTGAGCAGACTGCGCAGTAGCGCGAGGGCATTGCGCAAGGCCGTGCGCGCGTCGTGGGGCTCACTGTCGGGCCATAAGAAGGCGGCCAGCTTGCTGCGGGGATACATACCCCTTTCGACCGCCAGGTAGATCAGCAAGGCCAGCGCTTTGCGCAAGGAAAACGTAAGGCGGTTGCTGTCATGAAACGCTTCGGGATAGCCGAGCACGGCCAGACGTAATAGACCCATGGCATGTTCTCTCATATGAGACAACCGAATAGTTCTTCACCAGTAGAGCAGCGCCTCCCCAGGTACGTTGCTGAAGCGTCGTCAAGCAAGCGACCTCTCTTAGGTATCGTATCATGTGAGATCATTCCAGGTCAAACACAACCATGGTTTCCCTTTGGGACTTCACACAGCCCCGTACCCACTTTGAACATACGAAATAAGAATGTTATAGAGTTAGGGGCTGGACAATTTGTCAAATCACTTCATCTTGTGAGATCCACTCATAACATGGGGATGCAGGGGGCATAGCCCCTTGCCGGGCGCGCGGGGGTGACCCCCGACCTCTCCTCTTGTTCGCCTCCGAAGGAGGCCAGTTATGAGGGGATGTCAGCATCTTCAGTTTACAGTTAGGGCGGAATACGGTATACTAAGCGGGAAATTGTTGTAGGATGCTTCTGGAGGTAGAAGACTCGTGAAAATCACATGCAAGCAGCAGGACCTGAGCCGTGGCCTTTCCACCGTGAGCCACGCGGTTTCAAATCGCACCACACTGCCTATCCTGGCCAATATTTTGATGGCAACAGAGCACGATCGTTTGAAGTTGTCCGCGACGAACCTGGAGATCGGCATTAATTGCTGGATCGATGCCCAGGTGCTGGAAGACGGGACGACGACGGTGCCGGCAAAGTTCCTCACCGAGTTCGTAGGCAGTCTACCGCCGGGCAGCGTCGAGATGAGCGTGCCGGAGGAGTCTCATACACTCAATATCAAGGCTCCCGGCAGGAGCGCGAACATCAAAGGCATGGATGCCTCCGAGTTCCCAACGATTCCCACCGGGGAGGGCGGGGAGCCACCTGTGCTGCTGGATGCCGGGCAGTTGAAAGAGTTGATCGAGGAGGTGGCCTTTGCCGCGGCCGACGAGGATTCGCGCCCGGTCTTCACCGGTGTACTGGTACAGGTGGGTGAAGAGAAACTCACGTTTGCCGCAGCCGATTCCTTCCGGCTGGCCGTACGCAGCGCGCCTCTGCCCGGTGACGATCATCCACGCGGCGATATCCTCGTCCCGGCACGCACGTTGATTGAACTGGCGCGCATCTTGCCCGCGGAAGGCCCGGTGCAGATGATCGTGACGCCTAACCGCAGCCAGGTATTGTTCCATACAGAGCAGGTCGACCTGGTTTCTCGCCTGATCGAGGGCACCTTCCCCAACTACCGCCAGATTATCCCGAAAGAACATACCACGCGGGCTGTGGTCGAGACGAAAGAGTTCGCGGGCGTGGTCAAATCGGCGGCGTTGTTTGCCCGCGACAGCTCCAACATCACGCGCGTCAAGGTCAACCCTGGTGGCAGCGATGGCCTGGAACCGGGCGCGGTGACTGTCGAGGCTACTGCGGAGGACCTGGGCGATAACGTTGGCACGATCAACGCGGCCGTTGACGGACCCGAGCTGCAGATCATCTTCAACGTGAAGTATCTCGCGGATGTCCTGGCGGTTATCGACACGCCCGAGGTGGCTCTTGAGGTCACGTCCGCCACCAGGCCCGGCGTGATCAGGCCCGTTGGCCCGGCCGATTATACCTACGTGATTATGCCCATGCATATCAATCCCTAAGAATATAGGGGCGCGCTTGCAGCGCGCTCCATCTCCAACGGACACCTGGATGTATCTTGCTCACCTCTCCCTAAACGATTTTCGCAACTACAGGCAACTTGATCTTGCGCTGGGTCCAGGTCTTTTTCTGTTTTCGGGAGAAAACGCCCAGGGTAAGACGAACCTGCTCGAAGCTGTGGCCATGCTAGCCACGAGCAATTCCTTTCATGCCGGGTCCGACCGCGAGGTGATCAACTGGGATGCACAGGACCACCTGGCACGGGTTTCCGCCGGGGTCAGGCGGCAGGAAGACGAGGTGAAGATCGAGATCGTGGTCATCGACCCCGCTTACTACGGGCGACCACAGGGAGCTTCGCCTGCCCAGCAGAACACACACAGGCCAATTGAGTTGCCGGCCAGCGCGCAGCGCAAGCGTATCAAAGTCAACGGTGTGCCGAAGAAGGCCGTGGACCTGGTGGGGCAGATGAAGGTAGTGTTGTTCGCTCCTACCGATCTGCACCTGGTCGACGGTTCGCCCGAGGATCGGCGGCGTTTTCTCGACCGCAGCCTCTGCCAGATGCAGCCGCGCTACTACCAGGCATGGCAGAAGTACCGCAAGGTGATCACGCAGCGTGCAGCCCTACTTAAGCGCATCCGCGAAAACCAGGAAGATCCGTCCATGCTGAGCTACCTGGATGAACAACTGGTGACGCAGGCCAATTTGATCATGTTTGAACGGCGGCGCATGACTGCCGCGCTCAACGAGCAGGCATACATATTTCAGGAAACCATCAGCGGCGGGCGCGAACATCTCCAGATCGCCTATCGTCCATCGTTCAGCGTCGACCCGGGCCGGGATATTCTACAGGCGCAGCAGGACTACCGCGAGCAGTTGCACGAGGTGCGGCGCAGGGAGATCCACCAGGGCGTGTGCCTGTTGGGTCCTCATCGTGATGATATGGAATTCCTGGTCGATGGCGTGAGCATGCTCACCTACGGGTCGCGCGGCCAGCAGCGGACTGTGGCGCTTTCTGCCAAACTGGCAGAGCTGGCATATATGCGTGCCAGCACAGGAGATGAGCCCGTCCTGCTGCTCGATGACGTGTTCAGCGAACTTGACCACCTGCGCCGTGAGTACCTGCTGCACCAGGTTCTACAGCACGAGCAGGTGCTGCTTACAGCCACCGATTTTATGAGCTTCCCGGAGGAAATCCTGGCCAAGGCTCATCGTCATCAAGTGGTTAATGGGCAAATAGCCTGATCTGTAGGGGCGATCCTTGCAGACGCCATCTGGGGAACGGCGTGGCCCTGGCAAACTACGCGAAGAACTGTTCGACACGCGCCATAAAACCTGGCAGAGTGTGCGAAGGCAAGACCGCTTTCCCCCGATAAACACCTAGTGAATAATACTCGCCCGCTTGCAGCACCAATACCTCAACCGTATGCGATTCGGGATCAGCGATCCAATATTCTGGTACTCCGGCCTGAGTATAGAGATTCAACTTGTCGTGCCGATCATAGATTGCAGTGCCAGGTGACGCAACCTCAACGACCAGGTCAGGAGCACCAATAATGCATTCATCTGTGATTTTCTCATAGTTTGCGTTCAGGACGATAAGCACATCGGGCTGAACTACTCTATTAGGCGCCAATCTAACATCGAATGGAGCTAGACGTACTTTTCCTAAGCCAGCAGCTTCGACATGGGTAAACAGGTGGAGGGAAAACCTGAAGACGGCATCTTGATGCGCGCCACTGGGCGAAGGTGTCATATACAAGACTCCATTCACAATTTCATAGCGCTTCCCATCGTCTGGAAGGGCAACATAGTCATCATACGTCCACTGCCCTTGCCTGGGTCCAGGAACCCGGTCAGCACGAGTAACCATAGGCAGTTTCTCCGTTGTTGTCATATCAACTTTGCCTTTCGTAGAAGGGAAGGTGCCTTTATCACACAAATCGCAATATAGCTATGAGGAACCACATCATCGACTACTTGTCAATCCTCCCCTCCACTGCTGCTCGATCTCTGCCCACGCACCCCGCACCTGTGCCACCTCTGACTCGTCCGGTTCCAGGCCGCCATAGCGGGTGGCGGCATATACCCCGGTGATAACCTCCAGGCGCGGCTGCGCGAGAGGTGTCTTTTCATCGAGGCGCTTCCTGAACTCGTAGGGCGTCTCGTCCTTCTTGCGTGGATAGCCGCGATCAGCCGCTCGCCTCAGCAGCAGGCGATAGATCTCACGAACGCTGCGCGCGGCCTGCCCTCCTGCATTTGTCTCCAGTACAGTCTGCTCACCAGTCGCCGCTGCTTTACGAGCAAAGAAACGTCCAAACAGTCCGCGCAGGAATGCCTTGAGCTGCGTCCAGAAAAGCGCCCAGGACCAGAGGCTTTCATACACATCTTCATCTTTGTTCGCCACCATACGCAAACGGCGGCGGCGTAACGCCCAACGGATAAGCAGAAGAACTCCCACGATAAACAAAATGGGGAGAGCGATTCTAAGGATGGGTATAAGAACAAGAATGAGGTCTGGTGTGGCCTGAGGTTTGTGCGTTTTTGTGTTGCTCAAACCACCCAGAGGATTCAGATGAATACTGGGTGATTGGAACTTACGGCCTGCAAAGATCAGATTGATAAGCCAGAAGATGGGAGTGACCAGGATAACTATCACATATGCAATAATCCCAACCAACCAATTATATGCCGCACTCAGGGGAACCTGAAGTTCCTGTAAGAAGGTAGGGTTAGCGGCGCTACCCACTACTAAGGCAATGAGCAGGATAGCCGCGCTAAATATCCCCGACACGAGTAGAATAGAACGCTCCTGAGCAACTGAACTTCCTTGCAGGCCAACTGGATGAGAGCGCCGCACATACGCAGCTCGCGCTAGCGAATGCGCGATGAGTGAAAGGAAGAGGAAAACCGGAATGAGCAGAAAGAGTACCGGTCCATCAGAGAAGGTCACACCAGCGCTTTCTTGCCCGGCTCGTACAATGATCACCGCAATGAAGGTCATCAAGCCCAGGCGCAGCACACTAAAGACATTGGCTGGTTCAATCAGGCGGCGGGAAAGACGCACACCGCGCCAGGATAGATAGACGCAGAGCGCAGCAATACTTACAACAAGGTAAATATTCGAGTTGAGTAGCAAAATATCATCGAGCAGGCTCAGCAGCCAGCGAGGATCAAGCACAAAGGCTGCCTGGGTATAGAGATGCAGCCAGATGATAAAGAGTGTGACAACGCCTACCAGAGCGAAAACAAGCCAAGAACCAGGCGTCAGAGTACTTATATTATCGTCCTTATCTGGGGAAGACGTCGCGCTCACCGCACGCCGCTCCAGATAAGTTACCAACCATTGGGAGCCCGCGATGAATATAAAAGGGGCCCATAAGGGGATGATGGGGATAGGTGATTGCATGAAGGCTCGATGTGACTGAAAGAGGCCGAGGCCTGCCAGCCCGATGAAGATGGCATCCACCCAGCACGCTTCCATAGCTGCCATGAGGAACGGTAAGAGGCGCTCGCCCAGGCTTGGGTTTGCTGCTATCTGGGTGGTAGCCACTGACAGCAGATCGCGCCTGCGTCGTTGTGCCGCGTCTGAGAGAGGCTTGGTCGTGTTATCGTCTGGTTCCATTATTCTTCCTCTTCGCCGCGTAGTTCTCCCCATAATGTACGTACGGTGCGGGCGGAAATCTCATAACTGAAACCCCTGCGTTGTAAAAATGAGCCGAGGCGTTTGCGAAATGTGGCGTAGTCCATGGTGGGAATGCGAACCAGCGGCAATGCCTTTTTGCGGCCAGCCTGCAAAGCTCGCTCCTCGTCTTTTTCTTCATCGATGACCTCGTCGGCCACGTCGCGCGCCACGCCTTTCATACGCAGCTCGTTTTTCAGTACATGTGCTCCGCGCGGGTTGAACTGTTCGCGTGTCTCGACCCAGAATGAGGCGAAATCGCGGTCATTTATCAGGTTCAGACGATCCAGGCGAGCCAGTACGGTATCGATCATCTCTGGCGGCGTTTCTTTACGGCGCAGGTAGCGGCGGACCTCTTCGCGACTACGGGGGCGAAATGAGAGGTAGTTGAAGGAGAGGTCCACGGCCCGCTGCAGGATCTCTTCATGGCGCAGCTGCTCCAATTGAGCCGGCTCGAGTTCCTGGTCCAGTTTTAATCCCATTTGAAACACTACTTCCGCTGCGACACCCAGCAGGAAGCGTCCATCAACATAGAGGTTGATGCGTTCAGCATTGTTAACCTGTGGTTCAAGGGCAGTAATGCGCATACACACACTATAGCACATGGAGGTTATAGACGTGTTTTTGGGCTACTTCTCCGCTTCTTTCCCATTTATGAATGGATCTCAGCTTTACAGTGCTAACCCAAAACAGCCAGTAGTCCCAGGGTGTACGCTTCCGCCGCACTCTGCGCATCGTACATTGTATCGCCTATCAACAAGCGGTAACGGCACTTCCAGCGCCTGGCGGGCCAGGGAGCCAATTTGATCAGGGTGTAGGTCTCGACGCGCGCTTCCAGCGCCTCGCGGAGGGCTACCTCATCGAACTTGGTAATGCCATATCCGGCAAGCCGGGATTGTAGTACTTCTGGTATCATGATCCTGCCTGCTTATTGGCCTGGACGGCAGCGCTCATTGCTGCTCGTATCTTTTCCACGCTCAATGCTTGCCAATCAGTGCGCGGCAAATGTTCTGGTATAACGGCAAACGGTCCCGTCCAGTGCCTGGCGTGTTCCTCGAGCCAGTCCAGCACCTCAAATGCTTTCTGGCGGGACTGTTCGACGATAGGGTAGCGCAACGCGGCGCGGTCAAAGATTTCTTGATCCTTGGTGTAGACGCTGCGGTCCTCGCGGATCACCACGTCGATATAGAGGTCTGTATAGATGAGTTCACGGGATGTGCTGGTATAAGAGGGTGTTGGCAATATGACGTCACAGTAACCATCATTGAAACTACCGTCATCATGGTAGCCAACATGGATGGTATACCAGGCCCCGGGCCAGAAATAGGAGAGAGAATGGTTTTTTGAGAAAAAGAAATCTGGTTTCCAGTGGTGAGGTTTCCAGTGTCTCGGTGTGCCAAGTGGCGTCCAGATACATATATATTCGTCGCTGATCGGTAACTGATACCCCTTCCAGGCACCCCACTCATCGCCGTTGACGAGCATTTTAAAAATGTCAGCTTCCAACAGCATACGGCAGCCTCTCTTTTGCTAAAAATCGCTTACGTCCATTTCTACGGATTATAGCGGATGGAGGTTCCGTATTCCACTAAGAGCGAGGGACGCCCATTGTGGTCGTCCCCTCTTTACCGCGAGCATCACAGCGCGTTTAATGGACGCTCATCAATCACCTTCAAAGCCGGCCAGGTTGACACCCAGCTCAGGCATGACATCACTCGAGGAGTCCTCAACGAACTGTATCGTTTGATCGTCATCGTTGAGAATATCAACGTTGATGCCCAGGCTCTGCAGCTCCTTCACCAGCACTTTGAAGGCCACGGGAACCCCTGGCTCGATCATATTCTCGCCCTTCACGATGGCCTCGTAGGTCTTCACACGCCCCACGTCGTCGTCTGACTTCACTGTCAGGATCTCCTGGAGGATGTGAGCCGCACCGTAGGCCTCCAGTGCCCATACCTCCATCTCACCGAAGCGCTGCCCACCGAACTGTGCCCTGCCGCCCAGTGGCTGCTGCGTAATCAAGCTGTATGGGCCGGTCGAGCGGGCGTGGATCTTGTCCTCGACCAGGTGGGCCAGCTTCAGCATGTAGGTATAGCCGACGGTGATGGGCTGATCAAAAGGCTCGCCTGTGCGTCCATCATAGAGCACGGTCTTGCCCGTCTCCGGCAGTTCTGCGCGGCGCAGCAGACCTTCGATGTCCTCTTCCGTGGCTCCATCAAAGACAGGCGTGGCGATCTTAGACCCCAGTGAGCCAGCGGCCCAACCCAGGTGGGTCTCCATGATCTGCCCGATATTCATGCGGTGCGGCACGCCTAATGGGTTGAGAATGATGTCCACCGATGTACCATCGGGCAGGAATGGCATATCTTCAACGGGCAGTACGCGCGAAATGACGCCCTTGTTCCCGTGGCGACCCGCCATTTTATCGCCAACACCGATCTTGCGCTTTTGCACAACGCTGACACGCACGCGCTGGTGTACGCCGGGCGGCAACTCGTCACCGGCATCGCGCGAGAAGACCTTTACCTCGATCACTTTGCCACGCTCGCCATGCGGCATGCGCAGCGACGAATCTTTCACCTCGCGCGCTTTCTCGCCAAAGATGGCACGCAGCAGCTTCTCCTCGGCAGTCAGTTCCGTTTCGCCTTTCGGTGTGATTTTGCCCACCAGGATATCCTGGGGTCCCACTTCGGCGCCCACATAGATGATGCCGTGCTCGTCCAGGTTACGCAGCCCCTCCTCACCGACATTAGGGATATCACGCGTAATTTCCTCTGGTCCCAGCTTGGTGTCGCGTGCCTCCAGGTCATATCTCTCAATATGGATGGAGGTAAAGAGGTCTTCGCGCACAAGGCGCTCGCTGATCACAATAGCATCCTCGAAGTTACCACCCTCCCAGCTCATGAATGCCACAAGGATGTTCTGTCCCAGCGCCAGCTCGCCATTTTCGGTCGATGAGCTATCCGCGACCACCTGCCCGGAGCTGACACTCTGGCCTTTACGCACAATCGGCCGCTGGTTGATGCAGGTACTGGCATTGGAGCGCACAAACTTGCGCAGGCGGTAGTTGTGAACCTCGCCCTGCTCATCCAACACATCGATGCTGCCCGCCGTCACCGAAATTACTTCGCCGTCCGTACGGCTGAGAACGACCTGACCCGAGTCCAGGGCCACACGGCGCTCCATACCGGTACCGCATACTGGCGACTGCGGGCGCAGCAACGGCACCGCCTGGCGCTGCATGCCTGCGCCCATCAACGCGCGGTTCACGTCATCATGCTCCAAGAAGGGGATGAGCGCGCTCGCCACGCTTACCGTCTGCTGGGGCGACACGTCCATGTAGTCCAGATCATCTGAACTCTCCAGGAAGAACTCGCCCTGGTAACGCGCCAGGACGCGATCCTCCATGAATTCGTTGATCTCCGAGAGCTTGGCGTTCGCCTGGGCAATCCAGAAATTCTCTTCATCATCGGCGCTGTGATACACTACCTCTTCACTCACGAAGGGCTTTATGCGGACCTCGGTATTGCCCAGCGCACGGGAAAGCTGAGCGAAGAGCGCACCATCTACACGTACGCGCATACCTTTTTTGAAGAGGAGTTCGCCATCCAGCGTCTTAATGTCCTCGCGCTCGCGCCCGAACACGCCCCGCAACTCGCGTCCAAGCAGGCGCCGGTCCTGGGCTGGCAGGCGCTTGTAGACCTTGCGGTAGGGCGTCTCAATGAAACCATAGGGATTGATGCGCGCATAGGTCGCCAGGTTCCCGATCAGGCCGATATTTTGACCATCGGGCGTTTCGATTGGACAGATGCGGCCATAGTGGGATTGATGGACATCACGGACCTCGAAGCTCGCGCGTTCGCGTGAGAGCCCTCCCGGACCCAGCGCCGAGAGACGTCGCTTGAGCCCAACCTCGGCCAGGGCGTTTGTCTGCTCCATGAACTGGGAGAGCTGGCTGCCGCCAAAGAACTCACGCATCGCCGCTACCACGGGACGAATATTGATCAAGGCATTGGGCGTCGCCTGACCCGGCTCCTGGATGCTCATGCGCTCCTTCACGACACGCTCCATACGCAGCAGCCCAACACGAAACTGTGATTGGATCAGTTCCCCAACGCAACGCACGCGGCGATTGCCCAGGTGATCGATGTCATCTTTACGCCCATGCCCATTGTTCAGCGCAATGAGGCGGCGAACGATATTGACAAAATCATCCAGGGTCAGGGTACGGTGATGCAGGGGAATAGAGAGATCAAGCTTTTTATTGAGCTTATAGCGCCCTACATTGCCGAGGTCGTAGCGGCGACCATTGAAGAACAGGTTTTTGACGAGGGAGCGCGCGTTATCAATAGTGGCCGGGTCGCCGGGTCGCAGCTTTTTATAGACTTCCAGCAGGGCCTCGTCTTCGCGCTTCACCGGGTCGCGTTCCAGCGTCGCCTGGATATAGCGAATATTTGCATCGTTATCGACGCCTGCGAAGGCAGCGAGCAAACCCTGGTCCGTCGATAGATCCAGGTCTTCAATATGATAGTGGTCGCGCGCAAGGGCGGATATGGCTCGCAACAGCGTTGTTACTGGAAGCTTGCGCTTGCGATCGATTTTTACCGTGAGCAGGTTTTTATTGCTAGTCTCGAACTCTAGCCACGCGCCACGATTGGGGATAAGCTTGCCCGAAAAGAGGCTCCGGCCGGAGGTAGCATCCTCGCCTGTCGTAAAGTAGACGCCGGGAGAGCGCACGAGCTGGCTCACGACCACGCGCTCGGTGCCGTTGACAATGAATGTGCCTTCACCGGTCATCAATGGGAAATCACCCATGAAGATTTCCTTCTCGATGATTTCGCCTGTTTCTTTATTGGTGAGCTGCACCTGTACATTTAGCGGTGCCGAGTAAGTGAGATCCTTGTCGCGGCACTCGTCCTCGCTGTACTTCGGTGTACCAAAGGGTTCCAGCGGCACGATGAATTCAAGACTGAGACTTTTCCCGGTAAAATCCTCAATGGGAGAGATTTCTGCAAAAACTTCGCGCAGACCTTCTTTCTTAAACCATTCAAAAGAGTCGAGCTGGACCTGAATAAGGCCCGGCATAGGCACTACGTCCGGCATACGTGCGAACGAGATACGCTCAGGGAGAGCAACATCACGTGTGCTTACTTCCATAGGGGGTATGCTCCTTTCACCTGGTCACCCGGTCAATTTGACAACTGCAAACGGTAATACGCCAAAAACAATGATATTCCCACAGGACCGACTTACCGCGTCCGCAGGAGATGTTGGACAAACCTTCGCTATTGATTACCGTCCTTAATTGCCAAAATTTGACGTAGATTCTGCAAAGTTTGAGGTCCTTTGCAAGGATACCTGAAAAACCGTGAAAACACATCGGTCCTTTGGCCGATGTATTTTCCATACAAGTGCGGTATAATTGTAGTGTGATTATTTAGACGTTCAGCGAGGCACCTTGTGAATAAAACAGCGGAGACTCGCGTCGAGCGCGACTCGATGGGCGAGATGCAAGTACCGGCAGATGCCTACTACGGCGCCAGCACCCAGCGCGCCGTACTGAATTTCCCGATCAGCGACCTGCGCTTCCCGCGCCAGTTTATTCGCGCGCTAGGACAGATCAAACAGGCGGCGGCACAGACGAACGCAGCCCTGGGCACCCTCAATCCACAGATTGCCGGGGCCATTGTGCAAGCGGCGCAAGAGGTCATCGATGGCAAGCTCGACAGTCACTTCATCCTCGATATTTTTCAGACCGGCTCGGGTACATCGACCAACATGAACGCCAACGAAGTGATCGCCAATCGCGCCAGCGAGCTGCTGGGAGGCTCTCGCGGGTCGCGCAGGGTACACCCTAACGACCACGTGAACTTCGGGCAATCGTCGAACGATGTGATTCCCACAGCAATCCACCTCTCCGCTCTGGTCAGCATCGAGCATGATCTCACCCCCGCTCTACAAGCGTTACAGCGGGCCTTACAGGAGAAGGCAGACGCTTTCATGCCGATCGTGAAGACCGGGCGCACCCACCTGCAGGATGCCACGCCCATTCGCCTGGGGCAGGAGTTCCTGGGCTATGCTGGGCAGATCGAGCGCGCTATCGCGCGCATGCGCCACGCACAGGGCGAGCTGTCCGAAGTGGCACTTGGCGGCACAGCGGTGGGCACAGGTGTGAACACACACCCGGAGTTTGCCGCGCGCGTGTGCAGGCTGCTCTCGCAGATGAACAACGTCACGGTGCGCGAGACGAGCAACCACTTCCAGGCGCAGAGCAGCCTGGATAACATTGTCGAGGCGAGTGGCGAACTCAATACGCTGGCGGTGAGCCTGATGAAGATCGCTAACGATATTCGCTGGCTCGGCTCCGGTCCACGCGCCGGCATCGGCGAGATCGAACTGCCTTCCGTGCAGCCCGGAAGTTCAATTATGCCCGGAAAGGTCAACCCGGTGATCGCCGAATCGGTGTGTATGGTCTGCGCCCAGGTCATGGGCAACCACACGACGATTACTATCGCGGGACAATCCGGCAACTTCGAGATCAACGTGATGATGCCTGTGGCAGCCTACAATCTGCTGCAATCGATTAGCCTGCTGGCAGCGGCCGCGCGCAACTTCACTGAGCAGTGCATCAAGGGCCTGCAGGCGACGACGAAGGGGCCGGAGATGGTTGAGCGCGGTTTGGCGATCTGCACGGCGCTGGCTCCCATTATCGGCTACGACGCGGCCGCCGACATTGCAAAGGTGGCCCACAAAACGGGCAAGACGGTGCGCGAGGTGGCACGCGAGAAAACCTCGCTTTCCGAGGAGGAACTCGAGCGCATCCTCGACCCCGAGAATATGACGAAACCCGGACTGGAAGGCGGCCCTGCAGGGGGCTAACCCAACACATTATCGAGCCGCTGGGTTAGTTTGCGCGTCTTATTGCCAATCGATTTGACCTGTTCCTCGGAGATGTGTTGGCCCTGGGTGATCTGCTCAAGGGCAGCCTGCGTCTCCGCGTCCAGCACGCGTGTCACGTTGGGCGCCAGGCGCGTTGTTGCCTTGCCGCTGCGCTTATATTCGTCCAGGACTTTACTGACCAGGCGGTGCGCGTTGACCTTCTCGACAAAGTTCATCACGGTCGCGTTGACTTGCCCGGACTGCATCGCGTCGCTCCTGAAGGTAATTTTGATGTCGTCGCGCACCTTCTCACCCATCAGGCCAGCAACGGGAACATCGTAGGAGAGCTCGGCCTGGGCGATGCGGAAGAGGCCAGCCGCACGCGGCTCAATGAGTAGTTCGACCAGTACCGCGGGGGGATTGTTTTTCTCCAGGTCGCCCAGAGGAAGCACAATCCTGCGGTCCGAGAGCACCCCTGGACCAGGATCGCTGATGGCCGGCAGGACTTTGACCGCTCGTTTGGGCGAGACGCCCATGGGAAGCTGGACCGCCAGGACGGCATTGCGCACTACGATAGCCATGGCGCTCTGGACCTGCTGCCGGAAGATGGTCATGGCATCGGTGGGGTAGCGGATAAATTCCGCCTCCGCGCCGCCACTGAGCAGGCCTATTTCATCTAGCAAGCGTTCATCCCAGTTGGCGCCGATACCAAGGGGATAAATGACAATGCCCATCTCGCGGGCCTGCTGGGCAAGCTGTCGGCACTCCTTGCTCTTGATGGTACGCCCATCGGTCAGCAGGATCATGCGATTGATGGCATTGGGGATTTGCCAGCGGCGCAGCTCATCCATGCCCTGCTTCATGCCACGCGCCATGTTCGTGCCACCACCGGCGCGAATGGTATCGATGAACGACTTCATGCCCCAGGGGTCCCTGGCCGGCATGGCGGAGATCACGGTACGGGCGCTGCCGGTGAAGGTCACTACCGAGATATAGTCGTCCGGCGACAGGTTATCGATGACCATCTTGACGGCCTCTTTGACGCTGGCGATTTTGTTGCCGTGCATGGAACCGGAACAATCAAGTACCAGGGAAAAATTCAAGGGCAGGCGTACCTGCGCCATCAACTCCGTCGGAACGGCTTCCAATAGTACGTACCCAACCTGGCTCCTGTCGGTCACCGGCATGGGGTCTCTGCCTACTTGATAGGATAATGCAACCTCACCGGGCATAAGAGAATAACTCCTTTGTTCTTTTGCTGCGTGTTTTTCTTGTGTGTTTACCATTAACGGCTTTGTATCGCTTCAGTATACAGCATATCTTCTATGTCTGACTGACATCCACTGATCATGCTTCTGGCGGGTCTGCGGCCCGCTTGGGGAGGAGAGAGTGAGCGAGGATTACCTGCCCCCCAGGCAGGGTCCCACGCGCTCCGGCAAGGCACACCGTCCCCCAGACGGCGTCTGCGTCCCCTGCACCCCTATTAGGAGTGGGTCTAAATGTCTGAACCTTGACAACTCCATCAGCAATGATTATAATTAGACTAGTTGGTTAGACTGAATAGTCTAATTGTTTTGATATAGAGATATGACAGATATGTTGACAGGAGCAGAGAGCGATGCCGTTTGCGCGATTTTATAAACTGCCGCCAGAGAAACGCGAGGGGCTGCTTGAAGTGGCGGCACAGGAATTCGTTCAGCACGGATTCGAGGAAGCCTCGATCAACCGCATCCTTGAACGTGCTCAAATGAGCAAAGGGGCGGCTTATTACTACTTTGAGGATAAGGTCGACCTGTTCTGCACGGTTGTGCAACACGCTAGCGAACGCCTGCAGCTTGTTGACCAGGAACTGGATATTGCCGCGCTCACAGCGGAAAATTTCTGGCCGACCTTTGCGGACCTGCACCGCCTGCCACTGCTGCGCTCCTACGAACAGCCCTGGTTGTTTGCGTCTCTTCGAGTCGCGGGACGCCTGTCACCTGCCACGCTGGAGCGCGGACCGCTGGCGACCCTTGCAAAGCAGCTCAGGACATGGGTGATGGCTATTGTGAAGCGGGGGCAGGAGGTGGGCGTCATCCGCAGCGATATCCCTGATGAGCTTATCTTCGCATGGCTCCGGGCGCTTGACGAGGCGAGCGACCAGTGGCTGCTAGTGCAGTGGAAGGACCTGGATCGCGCGGCGATTGCCCAGATTTCTGATCAAACGGTCGATGCTATGCAGCGTGCGATGGTTCCGTAAGACGGGCGACGGCAAGCGTCGCCCCTACTCGGACGATGGGTTGTTCCCCGGAGAGGGAGAGACGAACTTTAGCTAACAAACATTGTACGTTTGATCACATATTCATACATGGTCTCCAACAGCATATTAAGGAGAGGAGAAAAACAATGGACTCTCGTGAAAAGCAACTCTACCACCAGATTCACCCGGCCAAACTGTTTACGGATTGGAGCACCGGATTTATCGCGCTCTACTTCCTCTGGCAGCACAACCTGGTCGTTGCGCTTATAATAATGTTCGTTCCCGCGATTACCGTTTCTTTGCTCATGGTGCGGTATCTCGACCTGGAAAAATACAAGCAATCGCCCTTCGGGCGCTACGTCCGCGTATACATGTCGCGCTTCATAGAGATTGTGCGCCTGGCGGGCTATCTCATTATGGCGCTTGGGGCATGGTATCATGTTTTCTGGCTCATTCCACTTGGCGTGGGGATTGTCCTCCTGGGCTGGTTGCGCGGTGTGCTGCTGCCTAAAGAGGTTTTTCCGCATATGATCAATACATGGTGATAGAACTTGATGGATTAATAAGGGCCTCATTGTGCGAGAGTACCCACATGTATCGTGCCATCCTGCGCATCCAGACACAGGCAAGTTGTTTCCTTTCATCGCGCTGTTCGAGACGAATCTCTATAGCGCTCTCCTGCACTATAATCCTGCCGCGATCCGCTTCGTCTTCGCCTTGCCAGTGCGTCTCGCCATTAAGTAGGTAGCCCCATGGAGTCAAGAAGTGATCCATAAGGTACTGCAACCAAGTGTGACAGCGGTAGAGGTTCCAAGCATCGACATACTTGAGTGTCAGGCCATCGGGATCCAGCCGCCAGTGACACCAGAGATATGGTTGCGCCTGTGGTGGTTTGTTGATCTTGAGCACAATTGGCTGTCGAATATTTTCTTTATCGAAATTGATGCCTACAAAGTAGGCCCCCTCAGGTCCTAGAGGAAGACCAACCGCCTCCCGCAGGGGATCGGGAACATCTTGCAGGTGTTCGACGGAGCACGTGACGTATCTGAACGAAGCGGTTCAAGTAGGCAAAATGCTGTGGCAGCAATGGCCTATCCAGCGTCAGGCTTCCAGTGAACTGAATCTCATACCCGGTATACATTTGCCAGCCTTTCATATTAGACCTGTATTAGCATCCTCGGTGTCCCATGCCCCTGGAATCCGTTTTTCGGCTTCGATCCAGATCGTATACTTCTGCCGTTCTTTTTTTCATGCTTGTATGCTTCCTTCTTGTAAGAAAGCTATACCAGGGATATAGTAGATATTGTACCCTGTGGGAGTGCACAACCGTTACTATCTAACGTCTTACAAGAAGGAGAGATACGATGCTTGCTCTTGTGAATACGCCATCGGCACCCATTCCAGTCGAATTACACGAGGTTGCCGAACCGGAACCAGCCGACGACGAAGCTATCGTGGAAGTTCACGCTTTTTCCTTAAACCGTGGCGAACTGCCGTTACTGGCTGGTCGGCCTGAAGGATGGCGTCCCGGCCAGGATATTGCCGGTGTCGTTGTAAAAGCCGCCGCAGACGGCAGTGGACCAAAGGAAGGAACTCGAGTGGTTGCACTCGTTGACAGCGCAGGTTGGGCACAGCGCGTGGCTGCACCCACGGCACGTATGGCCGCGCTGCCAGGTAACGTCAGCTTCGCCAGCGCTGCTACGCTGCCCGTCTCGGGATTGACGGCGCTGCGGACTCTACGCTATGGCGGCTTGCTGCTGGGACAGCGCGTGCTGATCACTGGAGCCGCAGGGGGCGTTGGTCACTTCGCCGTTCAACTGGCTGCTCTAGCGGGAGCGGAGGTGACAGGAGTCGCCGGGCGCCCCGAACGTGCCGCAGGTCTATCTGAGCTGGGAGCGGCCGCGGTGGTCACGAATGTACAGGAGGCGGAGGGATTGTTTGATCTAATATTAGAATCGGTTGGAGGGCCTTCACTCGCGGGGGCAATCAGCAAAGTGGCTCCCAACGGAACCATCGTCATGTTTGGCTATTCTTCCAGAGAGGAGACGCCCATCAGTTTTCCCAACTTCGCTGAGCACGCGGGCGCGCGCTTGATAGCATTCTTCGTCTATCGGTCAGGAACGCCAGCTTCAATGGGGGAAGACCTGGCAAGACTTGTCTCGCTAGTTGCCGCGGGAAAGCTGACCCCTGAGATCGGTCTGGAGGACAGCTGGCATAATGTGTACCGGGCTACAACAGCCCTGCGCGACAGGAAGGTCAACGGGAAGGCTGTGTTTCACGTTGGTTAAACGATGACCTCACCTGTAGATGAATCACATCCAGATGCGCCACCTGTCAGGAGAAGCGACGCCTGAATCTTCGGAGAGGTCTGCGCCATTAGGCCATATCACGGCGCGAGGATCGAGGGCCTTTACAGCGATAGCAACGGCTCCCAGCCACGTTTCATCCATCGTCAGCGCTTCCAGTTCCTCCCTGGAAAAGAAGCGTGCATCATCGATTTCGGCCAGATTTGGGCGCAGGTCGCCGGGGGGCGAGAGCAGCCTGGCACGGAACATGAAAAAGTAGTTGTGCTCGCCATCTTCCATCACCCAGAGGCGCACCCCCAGCAGGCCTTCGATCTCGACGCGCAGGTGCGTCTCTTCGAACGTCTCGCGGGCGGCGGCGTGATCGGGCAGTTCGCCTGTATTGACGCGCCCGGCCGGCAGCAAATATCGCCCACTAGTGACTCCGCGTATGTTGCGCACGAGCAGCACGCGCCTTTCGTGGATGACAACAGCGCCAGCGCCCAGAGTAATTGGTCGTTTGGGGCGAAGGCCCGCTGCGGAATCGCTGGGAGGATCGATCTGTGGCATGAAGATGGACTCCTGTTACTACTGTTCATTTCGCCTGCCACACCTGTACAGTGGTATCGGTTGCATCACGCTACAAATTACCAGGAGGTGCTCCAGGCAGGTACATGATGTAGTTATCCAGTGTAAAACGCTCGTAGTGCTTGCCAGAGCGCTCTACGCTTTGTTCAAAAGTAGTTAGCTGTGGTGAGTCAAGCGGCCATAGATAGGCCGCCTGCATATCCCCCTCTACTATTGAACGATAGGGAGAGTATCTATTTAGACCCGGTTTGAGATCCGCATTGATAACGCTGCAGATGATCCGCTCGTTACTCTGGAAGATGGTGCGATTGCACGTCCAGTAATCCGCATAGATGCGCGTGATGTGCAGGCGCAAGAGGTCATTGACCGTGACGTACTGTTGTTGAGTGATGGTCCGATCAAGAGGAGCCCGTGCAAAGACACTGAAAGTTCCAAAGAGAAAGATGACAGCTACGCAGAGGAGTATACCGCGTTTCAAGATATTTGCTAAGGTAGCCAGGGAAAGAGACATGGGCCAGGTAGTGCGAGCGCTCCTCCACAGGGGCCAGAAGATAGCGGGAAAAGCGATGAGCAGCCCGACGAGATAGCGTGTCGAGGTGATCGGTACCAGCGCGGGCGCAGGACTGGAAACATAAGAAAGTAAGGTCAGACCTGCGCCGGCCAGGATTACCAGGCGAGCAGCGCGCATTATGACGCTGCGTTTCTCTTCGAGCGAGCTAGAAGATGTGTACTGCTGCCGCCATCCACGCAGCTCTCTCACAGCAAGAAAGGTGGCCAGGGCCCATAGAAGAACAAAGCCAATGCCCCAGAAAGCCTGAAGGTGTGAGAGCATGCACGGTATTTGCTGTCTCCAGGCCCCAGGCACAGTTGAAGCAATGCAAAGAGGACTGGCGCCCGTTGCCATGGGAATACCGACCAGCAGGGTGCCTAAGACCTGGTCGACAAAAGTGTGGCTTATTTGTGCTGCCGGACCCAGCCCGCCGTCGCTGTGGATCTGCCAGAGTGTAACCAGAGAATTTTGCTGGGGAAATTCCACGTTATAGACAATCAATGGCAACAGACCAACAAAGAGCCCCGCGAGGAGCAGAGCAATGACGGAGCGCGTACGCAATTCGCTGCGGCAAAACAACACGAGCAACAGTAATGAGACGAAAATGAAGGGGATGACCAGCATGTGGCTCCACAGGCCCAGACCCATAGCCAGGCCAAGGCCCGCGTAAGCAGCAGAGCGTCGTCGCTTATCAATAGTCGGAGTATCATGGCTATACGAGAGCGCGAGCCAGGATGCTAGCAGCAACATGAGTGAGCCGAAGAGCATGGTCTCAACAGCTCCGCCAACGGCCTTGATCTGCCGGGTGAAGGTCTCGGTCGAGCCAAAGCACAACAAGAAGACGGTGGCGAATGCCAGTCTTTTCGTATAGAGGAGGCGTGTCAACAGGTACATGACCAGCAGAAACAGGTCAAACAGGAATACGAGTCCAAGGCGAAGCGAGAACAAGGAAGGTCCCAGCAGATGAAACAGCAGCGCTCCAATATATGCTTCAAGCGCGCCCATGTAGTTCTGGCCGTAAAAAAAGACGGGGTATTCACCACGGTAGGCGATGTGCAGAGCCATCAGGCCCATGGTGTCCTCGTCGCTGTTCGTTGTCTGCCAGCCCAGGCTGATCAAGGCCACGCGGATGGCGGTAGCCAGCGCGATGACGATAAGGACTCCGAGCACCTCTGGGCTAAGCCCGAGATACTTCCTCTTCTGGTCGAATGCTGATATCTGTTCGTCCAGGCGCTGCTGTCCGAGTCTTTTACCCTCCTCGGCCTTTTCTTGCTTCTGGATCATGCTTTTATTCGCTTCCTCTCTGCCCAGAAGCTTACCATGTCTCTATCCTTACAGCAACCCCTCTTAGCAGTATCGAGCCACGTGATTTTGCCATTTTTCAAGATCATGGGTACATGGGCTTGTATGGCGGGCTCAGGGAAAGCGATATTTTGAGTGGGCTAGTCTATACGAGGCGGCCCCTGCTGGATGCGGGTGCGCACTTCGTCCGGCGCGGAGGACCACCTGGCTTCCGTCCACCAGGTAATACCCGCGTCGGCGTACGGGCGGATGATCTCGCCGGATCGCTCAGGATTATCTCCTGGCGTTTCTCCCTCCATCACGATATCAAAGGGCGTCGTCAGGGTGCGATGTTCAACAATATACGCTTTCATCGCCTGGATATCGGCAGGCGTGATCTCCGCGTCCGACCCATCAGCGTTCTTTTTCGCAGGTAATAACCCGTCGTAGCGCAGGACGCGCTGCATGGATTTCGTGCGCGGCCAGACGCCTACCACCCAGATAGGAATGCGGGGGGATTGGACGGGAGGAGGCAAGAATGTCATTTCATCGACGTGATAGTGTTCGCCATGGAAACTGAACGGTCTCCCGCTCCACAGACCAGTCAGGATTTCTAAGCTCTCGTCTAGCAGTTGAGCTCGCACCTTGCGGTCCGTTACCTCACCCACTTTCTTGAAGCCGCCATCGTCGAGCGTTCCCAGCCCGATCGGCAAGACGAGCCGCCCATTGGACAGGTGGTCAAGCGTCACCGTCTCGCGGGCAACCTTCCATGGGCGCCGCCGCGAGAGCGGCGTCAACACGGCTCCGATGCGTACGCGTTTAGTGCGCATGGCTATGGCAGCCAGCACAAGCCATGGATCGTACATGGGTCCCATAGACTCGATATAAATCCCATCCCAGTAAAAGACGCCATCCCACCCAGCTTTCTCTGCTTCACAGGCGAGTTCAATGATGGTCTGGATATCGCCACCGGGGATGATAAAACCATACTGCATATGCATTTCCTCCTAATGAAACGACTTGTTTTATCCAGTCAGGAAGTATCATACACGATGCTTCTTGACAACATATGTCATATTTATATCATTGTTTCCTCGAACTTTGATTGAAAGGGAACTTGACTCTGACGTTACGTCACTCCTTATACTTCTAAGCAGAAAGGAGGCAATACCCTAGATCAACATTTCTACACCACCGGTCAATTTGCACAGAAAGCTTCGGTGTCGATACGCACCTTGCGCTACTATGACAAGGTGGGCCTGCTGTTGCCTTCGCTGCATACTGAGGCAGGGTACCGCCTGTATAGCGACGAGGACCTGTTGAGTCTTCAGCAAATTCTGGTTCTCAAGTTTCTGGGCTTTTCGCTGGAGGAAATAAAAGTATGCCTGCAAACTGAATCGAAAGGTCTTTCAGAAGGCGATCCGGGTATAGAGGCTGGCCTGAAGAGGTGGTGGCAAAACTTCAATGAGCTGCCCACAGAGGAGAAGCCTCTACAACAGCCATATGGTGAAGAGGAAGCGAAATTTTTGCAGCAAGCAGTGGCGATTTATAAGTATGAGCAGAAGTAGTTAACGCATTTTCGCTACCCTTCTCTTATGCGACGGGCCAGATCAATTGCCTGCTCTACCGTCAGCGCTCGCCCGGCTGCATACGCTGCTTCCCAGCTTCGTTCATCCACCCGGGAGCGAATATACTGGCGTACCATCTGATAGAGTGGGTTGTCTTTTGTCCAGTCTTTCAAACCGATCGTGTCCATTAAGCCGTTGGCTGCACCTTCCAGTTGCGCTGAATAGACGCTCGCCTGAGGTGGGTCCGGCTTCTCCCACATGCCAACGGCTGTGCTTAAAAAGCACATGCCTGTCGTAATGTATTGTTTTTGGTCCAGTTTGTAGCACAACTGAATACTCTTCAACAGGCAATCAATGGACTCCTCGTACCTGCTTTCCAGGATTAACATGCCACCCTGATCCTTCAACGCATCGGCGACGGCACTCCTGTCACCCACCTGCTCAAATAGTTCCCTGCTTTGTGTAGAAAAAGACCGTACTTGCTCAAAGTCGCCTGTGAACCCTGCCGCATCAGCCAGGTGTAAGAGCAACTGGCCACGTAACCAGATGTAATCCGCTGCGGAGAGGTGTTGCAGGCCCTCACTGTACGCACGCTTTGCCGTTTCATACTCACCCATGGCATGGGCGGCCCAACCGCGGTGGAGGAGCGCGGCAGCCCACCCAACCGGGTCATCCAGTTGCCGGCAGAGGGCGATGCTTTCTTCAGCCAGCTCTACCGCCCGGGGCTGATCATTTTGCAAGCACGCCAGGCGAGAGAACTCGCTCAATGCTTTGGCTTGCGCGGCCAGCACCGTCTCCCCTGCCTCATGTCCAAGTGGTATCTCCAGGGCCGCTGCCAACCAGCGACGTGCTTCAGTCAGGTCGCCCTGCCACTCCCAGTAGTGCCTGAAGGCCGAAGCCAGGCGCAGGGACAGTTCAACAGCAAGCAATCCTGCGCCGGGATCACCTTGCGTGGATAATATCTTGCTCCCAGCAACCACTCTACTCTCTGCGGCCAACCCCTGCCCTAAGAAGGAGAAGGCGCTGATTCTCATATGATCTCTGGCTCGCTGCAGCGACCACTCCAGGGCCGCGGAGAAATTATCGCGATCCGCCGTCAGTCGCGCCAGCCATTCAAGTTGTTGTGGACCTTTCAAGCCCAGCTCGGCTGCTTCCGCTTTCTTCAGGTAATAGCACGCATGCCAGTCTCGCAGCCGCTCAAACTCTCCCTCGGCTGCCAGCCGTTCCAGCGCGTATTCACGGAGTGTTTCCAGCATGCTAAAGCGCGCCTGCCCATCCGCAGACGGCAAGCGTACCAACAAACTGTTATCTACCAACTGTTCCAGTATGTCCACCGGAGAGCGGGAAACAGGTGTGTCCTGCTGGTCTGCTGCTACAGCCTGCATCATCGCTTCTGCCGCCTGAAGCGACCAGCCTCCAGTAAATACTCCCAGGCGGCGAAACCACGCTTGCTCGGCAGAGGAGAGCAAGTCGTAACTCCACGTAATGGTATCGCGCAGGGTTTGCTGCCTGCCGGGTAGATTCCTGGCTCCTCCGGTCAGCATGGGCAGTCGTGCTTGCGAAAGACGTTCTAAAAGCACCGCCAGCGGCAGCACCCTGACCCGCGCGGCTGCCAGTTCCAATGCCAGCGGTAAACCATCGACCCTGGCACAGATCTGCGTAATGGCTGCCGCGTTTTCGTCGGTGAAAGCAAAGTCGGGTTGTACGGCCTGCGCACGTTCAACAAAGAGCTGTATGGCTCCATAGTGCGAAAGCTGCGTCGCCTTCAACGCGATGGCGGGACCGGGAAGGTCCAGAGGTTCAAGCACTAGCAGTAATTGTTTGTTTCGTAGGTAGGTGATCAGGCTTTGGAGCGGGGATAAGCTAGGCGAGGACTTCATATTCAAGGCCTGGATGATACTTATAGGCACCTGGGCAGGATCGCTGACCCCGGCTAAAGGCACAAACCACACCCCCTGGGCAAACGTGTCGACCCGTTCGCCTGCTACATGCAACGCGAGGCGTGTTTTGCCACTGCCGCCTGCACCGATGAGCGTCACAAGGCGCACATCGTCACGTCCAAGTAGTTGCGAGAGTAGTGTCACAGCCCATTCTCGTCCAATGAGCCGCGTGGTTGGGGTTGGCAGGTTGTGCTGGAGGGTGTACCCAGAAGGGCTGAAGCCTGTGGAGGAAATAGGTTGAGCTTGTTTTTTTGTGAGGGTAGCGAGAGGAGGTGTTTGCCATTCTTCGGAGCTAAAGATGCCAGGCTCCAACTGTGCCATTTCGAGCAGGTGGAGCGCTTCGTCCTGGGTGGTGATGGCATGCCAGCGTGCCAATGTGGTGATGATCTCCCGCACCTCCAGATGAGTGAGATAGGCGTTTCCACTGCCGTGCAGTTTGCGGCTCAGCACCTTTGGATGCAGGCTTAGCTCATCGGCCAGCTCCTTCTGGAAATAGCCACTCCTACGAAGGTATTCCTGTACGCTGTGATTAAATGCCTCAAAATTCATGCGTATGCCACTTTTCACACTTGCTCCTCTTAGACGGTGCTACGTCCTTTTAATTTTTGAGTGGACTTCGGGTAGACTTTGAGTTACCAGCACTATGGAAGGCTGAAATCTTAATAAGTATACTTAAATCTAGATGGCAAATCAATACAATTCCTTCTCAGGTTTCTTTTCACTATGCCGTCTTCGGCAGTGGGAAGAGGTGATATGAGCGGAGACACCTCGCGCCCCGGCAGGGGGACAGAAGTCCCCCTGCATCCCATGCTGAACAGTTACTAAATACACAAGAAAAGGAATTTGGCTATGTGTTTTCTCCAGATTCATGTGCAGTGCTATGACAAGTTCTTTGAAGTCTCACCAGACGAAGTAGAGAATGCTGAACTCGTAGTAGAAGATGTGGTGAGCCAGGTATTGCTTGAGCTTTTTGGTGAGGGGACAGTGGATGAGGTTACTATTTGTTTCTCTCCTAACTTGCGCATGGGCCTACAACATTGTTCTATCCAAATTCGTGCCCAGTGCCCTTGCGAGTCCTTCTCATTGTTTCCACGCACAAATGAGCATATAAAGAGTGCAGTAGAAAAAAGAATGGGTTCTCTTCTGAAGGAGCTTTTTGTATCGGTGAATATAGAAAGTGTGATGTTGAGTCCCCTGCCACAGTATTATGGGGGGGATCCTGCACCCTCCCTTTACCTATAAAGAGAGGAGTGGAGATCTTCTTGATTAAGATGAACGTCAAGCAGAGTATTGTCATCGACCTGCCCGCCGGGGAAATTTTTGCCTACATGAGCGACATCGAGAACATGGCTGACTGGTCAAGTGCCATCATCGCGGTCAGGAAAATCTCTCCAGGAGAGCTACATGTAGGAGCGACGGTACGGAGCACGATACGGTTTTTGGGAAAGTGGTTGGATATTACGTTTGAGATAGTTGAGTATGAACCCAGTCACTACCTGACCCTCAAAAGTATCTACGGCGTTACGCCCTGCCTCTTCTGCTACCAGTTCGAGCCTACCGAAGATGGCAGGACCACTGTCTCCCAGGGAACGATAATCCATCTCACAGGGGGGGTTTTAGACCTGGCCGAGCCCGTGGTGACAAGCGTGGTTCGTCGCCAGCTTGAGCATGACCTGCTGACGCTAAAGGACATATTAGAAGCCAGGGCTCCCGCTGGCAGCACTACTGGCTGACGAATGTATGCTTATGTAGCCATCGCATATCCCTAGAGGGAGACTTGGGACTACAGGTATAACGGTAGTAGGATCAACATCGTGTTAGAAGCTAGAGAGACGTGTTTAGCTAAAAGGAGGAAACACTATGGCGACTCACGAAAGCAAAATCTACCGTAAAACCGAACTGGTGGGGACCTCGACAACCGGCTTCGATGACGCAGTGCGGCGTGCTGTCGCCCGCGCGCAGAAAACCCTGCGCAACGTGCAGTGGTTCGAGATAAAAGAGCAGCGCGGGCGCATCGACGAAGGCAGCATCGAGTACCAGGTCACGCTTGAGATTGGCTTTGCGCTGGAGGATAAGACGGCTTAGGCTTCTTAGTCAACTGCCGTCAGCGAGAGCCAGAACGTTCTCGCCACTCCCAGACGCGAAATAAAGAGAGCGCCCACGGCCGAGCCTACTATGAGCCTCATACCGCTCGCGGTTCCTAATGAGGCCATAGAGGCTCGGCGCATTTTCTAGATAAAATATATTTTCGTTTCGTAGAAATAGTTGATGAGATAACACAAATACTTGACAAATCATCACATACGACATATACTTTGCACCATGCACGACTCCCTGTCTAAATAAAAAAGAAGGAGAGAACAATGGCAGTCAATCCGAAAGAAGTGGAGAAATTTCTCAGGGGGGTTGATTATCCCGCAACGAAAGAAGATCTGGTCAAGCATGCTCAGCAGACACTAGAAGCTCTCCCACGGGTGATTGAGGCTCTCAAGCAGTTACCTGATCAGACTTATGATGGACCAATCGCCGTTAGCAAGGCCGTTGGTGAGATTGCCCGTAGGTCAAGGACCTAGAAGCTCGCGCCAGGAATCGACTACGCAAATGCTAAGGATACAGCCCTATTGGGCACAATGTGGGCGATCTATCCCAAGGCATCGAGGATGAGCAAGTCGCTGATATAGAAGACATCACTATGCCGGTGTGAAGAAGGTGCCGACCGCGAGGATCAGGTAGAAGGCGCAGAGCAGCAGCCCCTCGAGCCAGGTGGACTCGCCGTCCAGGCTGATGAGGGCATAGAGTCCGGTCACCAGGCCGAACAGCGCCACCTCGAGCAGCGAGAAGTTGAGGTCGAGCGGCACGCCGACGATGGGGCCTGCGAGCACCAGGATTGGCGCGGCGAGCAGCGCGATCTGGATCGACGACCCGGCGGTAATGGCCATCGAAATCTCCATATGATTGCGGGTGGCCGAGGTGATGGCGGAGAAGTGCTCGGCGGCATTGCCCACGATGGGCAGGACTATAAGGCCGACGAAGAGAGGATTCAAGCCGATCTGGTGGGTTAGCGGTTCGATTGTGCTCACCAGCACCTCGCTCACCACAGCGGTGACTGCTGTGGCAGTAGCCAGGACGACAATGGGAAGCCAGAGGGTGGTGCTCCACCAGGTTGCGAGTGAAGCGAGCAGCCCGGTGCTTGTTGCCTTCGGCTTTGTGGTGGCTTCTGCCGCAGGCGCTGTTGTAGGCACAAGGTCGAAATGTACATCCGCAGCGTTACTTGTCGCTGTGGGTGCCGCGGTGGGGAGCGCATCCAAGCGGTACGCTCGCACGCCGAAGACCGAGTAGGCGATATACGCAGCGTAGCACACCAGCAGGATGATGGCGATGCCGATGCTGAGCTGGTGCAGTTCATTGCCGCGCACGACCTCGGCTCCTGGGCGCGTGCTCTCGCCGACAGTAGCGAGCAGTGAAGGGATTGCCATACCGATCACCACCAGGGCGAGCATGGCCGCATACTGGCCCGCCGCGCGTGGATCAAATTGCTGCTGCCGGTAACGCCAACCGCCCAGCAGCATTGCTGAGCCCAGTACGAGCAGCACATTGCCGATAATTGAGCCAGCCAGCGATGCCCGCACCACCTCGGGCAGGCCCGCTGCCAGGGCGGTCAGGCCGATAATGATCTCCGCCGCGTTACCGAAGGTCGCATTGAGCAGACCCCCGATCCTATGCCCGAGGCGCTCCGCCAGGGCTTCGGTGGCGATGCCAATCAATCCTGCAAGCGGGACGAGCCCCAGCGCTGCCAGCACAAACGACGTGAGTGGTGGCGCATGGAGCGCTTCGGCGAGTACCGCCGCCGGGGCTGCAAGTAAGAGTAGGTAGAGCCAGCGATTCATACAGAAATCTCTCTCCTCTCGCTGGTGTTGTTATCCGTCATTCCTGTGATGATCCGCCTGGTCACCGGGGAAGAGAGTACGATCGAGGTTGTGAGCTGGCCGTGCGCCGACAACTGGTCTATGAGTTCTTCCAGATGCTCAACCGATGAAGCTACGACTTTCATGACGAGTGAGTCGCTGCCAGTCACGCGATGGCATTCAAGTACCTCGGGGATATCTTGAACAGAAGCAGTAAAGCGGGTACATCGCTCTCCAGGCGAAGGGCTCATGCGGATAACAGCAGTGATGGGAAAACCGATCTTTGCTACATTTATTTCGGCATGATAACCGCTAATAATGCCCGCGTCTTCCATTCTTCGCACACGCTCCGCTACCGCGGGTGAAGAGAGCCCAACGCGCTGTCCCAGCTCGCTGTAGGATAGCCGGGCATTTTGTTGTAACGCTTGCAGAATCTGCCAGCCCGTGCCATCGAGCAACTTCTCAATTTCTAAAGTCATTCTGCACCTTTACCTTACTATTTTAACTATCTGTGGGAAAACACCTGCCGTTTCCTCTTCATTATACCAGGTTTTAACGGTATTATTGAACTATGCAAGCCGACTTATATCAAACGCACGGCACCTGGCGAGAAATAACGATCTAGAACAAGGAGAAAGATATGCTCACTATTATCACTTTACTAAGCCTGTTTATTATATTGGATATAGCAGCCCTGCGTTGGGGGTTTGACAGTACCGATAACGCCGCCAGTTGCGAGTGGGGACGAAGATGGCACTGGCACGATCATGGTGATGACCGGGCGGAGATGTGTTAACCTTCCTGGTCACTGGCCAGCGGTTTCGTAGGAGACCACAGGCCAGTGACTGGTGCTCTTTCGATTGATTATTCTCCGTATTATTGAGCTGCATATGTAATATATATTAAGAACATCTAGGAGATGAGGAATGAGCAACTTGCTGCGAGAGGTTCTACATTCAACCGGACTTACGCATGTGAGTACAGAGATCGAGCGCATCGCACTATCATCAATCCGTTTCGACTTTTGGGACATGCTGATTTGGTGTAATGGGATATGCATGATGAGCTTGGAGGAGTGCCTACAGACTGGCAACTTCTCTTGCAGGTAGATAGCGACGGTGCTCCCGATACTAAATGGGGAGATACAGGACGTATCTACTACTGGATTCGCAAACAAGACCTCAAGAGAGGTGATTTCGGCCAGGTACGCTTGATACTCCAATGCACTAAAGATTCTCTTCTCACCTGCCTTCCTCTACTCGCTTGAAGGTAAAAACCTCCCTCAGTACAAGCGAGTCTACTGTGTCATCTTCAGCTATACGAAATTCGACAACTCCTACCTCGCATATAAAGCGTGTCCGGTCGAGCGGTTTGCAAGGGAACTCAACGCCGTTTTCCTGGCTATGCAGGTGTAGTTGATTGTCTTTGATTTGGATGTTCAAGGTATCGAAATCGCTGTATGTTCCGGCGTACGCGGGCCAAGTCACGGAATCGGGCGGAGATAATGTTTCACGATCAATACGCTTGCAGTAGAAGCTATCAATCAAAATGTACTGGGTCGGACCTGTTTCTTCCGGCAGGAAGCCTACCGACGCAATCTTTTCGCTTCCTTGCTTTTGATAATAATAGAGATCTTTCCTGAACTTGCCCGGTGGAGCGACGAGTGAGTACAGTGGGACTTCTTCCCGCACGTGTGCTTCCAACGCCTCTGGAGCCGGGCTATGCGACCCAAAGGGTTGATACCGCGTGGGCAGTCCTGCTGTGTGGCTCAGGAGCATACGCAGGGCCACGCGTTCGGCAGCTCCCTTTTCGCTGAGCGTAAACCAGTCGATGTAGTCTTTCACCGGCTGGTCCAGATCGAGCTTGCCATGCTCAACTAGCCACATGATGGCGGTGCCGGTCATTGGCTTGTTCGTGGAGCCAATGCGGAAGAGCGTCTGCGGAGTGACGGGCAGTCCACCGTCCTCTACGCTTGTGACGCCGAAACCGCGAGCGTAGATGACTTCCTGGTCCCGCACGATGGCTATGGCAAGGCCGGGAACGCGGCTGGCTTTCATTTGCGCTTCGATTTGCTGTTCCAGCGAGTAAATATTAAGCATGTACTGTTCTCTACTATTATGTTAGATGACAGACTCGATACCTTACGCCGATTTTAACCATTTATTCTTCGTGTGGTAAATTCGCCCCGCGCACACGAGCATTCGCCAGTATGCCAATAGAGAACAGGATCAACCCGGCCCACAATATGCCGACCGTGACCGGCACGCCGAACTGCTGCAGACACACTCCGATCAAGGCCTGTCCCAGTGCTAAAGAGCCAAAGATGACCAGGCGGTAGACGCTGCCCACGCGGCCCTGGAGGTCGTCAGGAGTTGTTGTCAGACGGTAGCTCGCCATCAGGACGCTGGTGATAGAATCGACCAGCGCCAGTCCTGCCACTACGATTCCCAGGAAGGCAGGAGTACCGGCAATGCTATAGAGAGGCAAGAGCAGCACAAAGACGATGAGCATGCCGTTGAGCGCCCGGCCGAAGCGAACGCGGCGCTGGATGGGCGTACTGAGGATAGTGCCGATAATGTTGCCGGCGCCGCCCAAGGCAAAGATCAGGCCGATGATGCCAGGGGTTATCTGGTGCTGCTGGGCCACCACCAGGACAATCAGAACGCTGCCGTTCATCAAGACATAGAAATAGCCGGTCAGGAAGGCCAGGGAACGCAGGACGGGCTGGGACCACAGCCAGCGTATCCCTTCCCGTACCTGCGCCAGCAGGTGACGCTCGGCCGCAGCGCGTTCCCGCTGCAGGGGATTGCGAATCTTGAGTAGCGAAACGAGCAGGACCAGGTACGAAATTACGTCAGCCACGAACGGAAATAGTCGCCTCATACTAAACAGCAGGCCGCTCAGCGAAGGTGCCAGCAGCGAAACGGTGCTGTAGACGGCCTCGTTCTGCGCGACGGCGGCTGGCAGTTGCTCCTTCGATGCCACGTGAGCCAGCGCGCCGAGTTCGGCCAGTTCATAGAAGATGCCGAACGTTCCTAATAGGTTTCTGGGAGACAACTTCCTCTCCCATGCTTCAGGGCCCTTTCTTAGAAACAGATCGATGGGTAGCCCGTCATCGCCTGTCTGCGTGAGGTCTTTATCGACTCCTCCAGTATATAAGGCGAAGCTTTCAGCCGTCAATGTTCTCTGATGGGAGTTCATCCATACCGGCGTGGTGGCACTCACCAACACTGGCCAAAAGATCATCCCACACGTGCATGCACTGCTGGCACATGCAGAAACCATTCAGCAGGAAGCAAAGGCCGCACGTGGGCTGGCCAAGGGCAAACTCCGGCTGGGAAGTATTCCACCCATCGCTCCCCGGTTGCTTGCTGGTGTGCTCACCCATTTTCACCAGCAGTATCCCGACATCGACGTGGCGCTCTTTGAAGGCACACTCCAAGAAGTTCATGAGTGGATTGGCAGCAACATGATTGATGTCGGATTCGTGCATCATCCTGCGAAAGAAGTGGAGAGTACCCTGATTATGACCGATGAAATGCAGGTGTTCGTTGCGAGAGGACACCATCTGCATGCTCGAACGTCCGTCACTGTCAATGAGCTGCGTGAAGAACGCTGGATTATGCCAAGGACGGAATGTGAAGTTCCAGAGATCTTCGATCAGAAACGCGGGAAGCATGGACCACCCATTCGCTATCAAGCCAGTGATGGCGCCACCATTCTCACGATGGTCCGTGAAGGACTCGGCATCACGATCCTGCCGCGCATGATGCTCCCTGAAAAGCTGGAAGGAATCGCTGGCATTCCGCTTGATCCGCCACGACAGTTGCAGATCGGACTCGTTGTCAGGTCGCAAGAGACGGCATCCCCCGGAGCAACGTTGTTTGTGCAAACGGCATTAGCGTGGGTCCAAGAGCAGGCAGTTCTGCTTCCTCGCGCTCGTTGAGTTGCCTGGAAAGAGTTCCACGAGAAAACTGTGCCGCACTTATCTACTTTGCGGCTACCAGGCTTCTTCCTTAACGCAAGGCCGTATGGAGAAATGAAAACGACACAGCGGCTCCAAAGGCGCGAAGAGCAGGGAGGCTTACAAGGGCCCCCAATAGGCATCAAGTTTTCGATGCCTATGGGGGGGCTGCCAGGAGGCAAGAGCACTGGTTCTTGAAAATCCCGGGTGGGACTAAGTCATTTCAGGCTCTATACCAGTTCCTTGTTCTTCGCCTGGCTTGCCTGCCGCTCCAACATTGACCCCGCGCAACATCAACAGCGCGACTACGCCGGCCAGCGCAAAGAGCGCACCAGCGATATCCAGCGCCCCCACCACACCCAGCAATCCCCCCAGAACGCTGCCGCAGCCTATGCCGGTGATATAAAAGAGCGAACTCGTTGTACCATATGCCCCCAGGGCGCGCCCGCGATACTCGTCAGCGACGGTGCTCTGGAGGAGGGTTTGTTCGGTGATAAAGAAACTAACGACCAGTATGCCCACCACGGTAAGAAGCACGAGCGTCAAAATAATATCAGGAACATTGACAATGACCAGCACCGCTATCCCCGCGGGAACGGTCCCCAGGGCGAGCAGGGAGGTTGGTTTCAAGCGCTTCCCCATCTGCCCCACGAGTACTGTACCAGCCAGCATGCCAATGCCCTGGAAAGTGATCATCAGGCCAAAAGTCGATGCATCTCCATGCAATATGGACTTCACAAAGACGACGATCAGCACGTTGATAATACCCTGACTGAGCATAATGAGCGCTCCTGCGACGAAGAGCGTTAGTAAAATGCGTTCGTGTATCACCAGCCGCAGCCCGTCCAGCCATTCGTGCCAGACGCCCGCCAGGGTCGCTGCCATGTTCGTTTCCGTTTTCTGCGCTGGCTCTTCTATCTGGCTGGCCACCATGGACTTGCCGGCAACAACTGGGCCAGCAGGTATAGCGATCAGCAGGATCATCAAGGCGGAGACCAGGTAGGAGGCTGAGTCGATGAAAACCGTGCTGCTCAAGCCCAGCAGCGCCAGCAATGCACCGCCCAGCGGCGGACCAACCAGGCGGGTAATGGCGTCGCTTGTCGAATTCAACGAGTTGGCAGCCATCAGGTGCTGCTCTTCGACGAGGTTGGGGATGACCGCTCCCTTCGCCGGAATGAAGAACAGGGAGATGACCTGCTCGGTAAACGCCACGGCATAAATAATCCAGACCAGGTCGCGGGAGCGGACAAGGAGTAAAAAGAGAAGCACCCCCGCCCGCAGCAGGTCGGAGGCGATCATCGTCCAGCGGCGGTCCCAGCGATCCACGAACACGCCTGCCAGGGAGCCGAGAAACAGGCCGGGTAACGCCTGTACTAGAAACATGACGCCGGTAGCAAGCACAGAACCTGTAAGCTGATAGGTGTAAAATGGGAGAGCAACGATGAGTACGTAGTCACCCGTCAGCGAGATTAATTGCCCGAACCACAACAGAGCAAAGTTGCGCTGGCGCAAGACTGAGAGCATGTCAAGGTTCCTTTCCCATCGTTTGCAGAGTCACAATCGCTATGGTATCACATACTGATGAGAAAGGCAGGGCGAAGGCACAAAAATAAGGGCGGGAGCTTATCTCCGCCCTGTAAGATTGCACAGCCTGCTGCAAGATCTGCAGTTATCGCTGCTTCGGCAGTTTATTCATAGTGCGCATGCAGCGCGTGCAGATATTGACCCTGCGCATCTGACCATCTATGTGGATATGGCGCTTCTGCACATTTAACACAAAACGGCGGCGGGTGCGGCGCTGCGAGTGGCTCACATTATTCCCATGCAGCGGCTTGCGCTCGCATATTTCGCATCGACCTGACATATCCGGCTCTCCTCCCTATTTCAACAGGCCTTCCAAAGCCCGGTTCTCTTGATTATCAGCAGTGGCTTTGATATACTCTTCTCAATCTCAATTATGCGTTATTGTTCCCATCCCTTCATACGGGACAAAAACCATTTCATTGTAACGAGAACCTGAGCGTGCCATGCGAGTATACCATGGGTCACTCGTTTTGGCAAGAGCGGGAGAAAATAAAGGCATATGACAAAAACATCTGCCATCCAGCCACGGCAAGGATCACGATCCCTTGGCAAAATCGAAGTGCTGCCCAATGCCATTCATACTATCGCCACGCGGGCAACCAGCGAGTGTTACGGGGTGGTAGGGATGGCTGCCCCACGCCTGCGGAATGGGCAAGCTATACTATTGCCGCCTGAGAAGAGCAGCCAGGGGGTACAGGTACACCTGGTCAACGATCAGATCGTCGTGGAGGTCTACGTTGCCCTGGAATATGGCCTGCGCATGTCAGAAATTGCGCATAATATTATGAGCAGCGTCAAGTTTTCTATAGAGAAGATGCTTGGTGTCCCTGTGCTACAGGTGAACGTCAATATACAGGGGCTGGCTCACAGCACAGCCCCGGAAACACGTTAGCAGAGTCATTATGCAGGAACAGTCGCAACGTTCATCAATACGGTTCCATCGCCCCCGGCGTATCAGCGTCTTCGACGGGCAGGATCTCAAGAAGGCGCTCCTGGTAGCAGCTCAGTGGTTAGAGGAACACCGCGAAGCTATAAACGCCCTCAATGTCTTTCCCGTCCCTGATGGGGATACTGGCTCCAACATGTCAGCCACCATGCAGGCTGCCATTCGCCAGATTGTCGACAGCGAGGAAACTTCGGCAGGAGTGATCGCCGCCAAACTGGCCCATGGCGCATTACTCGGTGCACGTGGCAACTCCGGTGTCATTCTCTCGCAAACCCTACGAGGGCTGGCGCAGGGACTGGACAAGAAGGACACGTTCAGTGCACCCGATCTTGCCGCCGCGCTGCAAGAAGCATCGCGCCTCGCCTATCGCGCCGTCATCAAACCCGTAGAAGGGACCATCCTTACCGTGGTACGCGAGAGTGCCGAGGCTGCGCAGAGAAGTGCAGAACGCGGCGATGACCTGGTTGGCATGCTCCAGGAGGTTGTCACTACCGCTCGTCAATCCGTGGCCAATACGCCCGATCTCCTGCCTGCGCTCAAGCAAGCAGGAGTAGTAGATTCAGGCGGCCAGGGATTTTGCACCATCCTCGAGGGTGTTTGGCGCTATGTGCGAGGCGAGACGAGCACCCCAGATACGACGGTAGCAGCCGGGTCGAACAACGCAACCGGCAGCGTATCGCCGGCAGTTCAGCCAGGCGCTATGCCTCAGCAGGCTGCGCCAGGTGCTCAACCCAAAAAAGGCCGTGTGACGATTGAGGAAGAGTTTGGTTATGAAGTAGTCTTCCTGCTGCGCGGCGAGGGACTCGATGTCGAGCGTATTCGCCAGAGGATCATCGATATGGGCGGCGTCTCCACTGTCGTCGCCGGAGATGAGAAAATGCTCAAGGTGCATACCCATATCCAGACCCCGGGCAAAATTCTCGACTACGGTGTGGGTCTTGGCAGCCTGCTGGATATCAACATCGAGAACCTGCAAGAGCAAAGCCTTACATACGCGGCGGAAAGCGAAGCCGAACATGCCGCTGAGGAGGAGACGCCAGGTCCTGCCTTGCATGCCGAGATTGCCACGGTCGCTGTCATCGCAGGGGCGGGCTTCGAGAAAGTTTTTCGCGGTCTGAGGGTCAGCGCCATCATCCCGGGCGGGCAGACTATGAATCCCAGCACTGAGGAAATACTGGCGGCAGTCGAGGCTGTAGATGCGGACAGGGTAATCATCCTTCCCAACAATGGAAATGTTATCCTGAGTGCACAGCAGGTACCTCACCTGACGAGCAAAGAAATCTATATTGTCCCTACCGACACCATGCCACAGGGGATCGCCGCTTTGCTCGGCTTCAATTTCGATGCCGACTTCACCACTAATTGCGAGGCGATGACCGAGGCAGCAAAGAATATTCAGACGGCCGAGATCACCACTGCTGTACGCTCCGCACATATCGGAGGAGTGCGCGTGCGCGAAGGCGATTTCATTGGTCTCATCAATGGGAACCTGGCCGTCGCAGGTCAGAACATGGAACTTGTCATCCAGGACACCCTGCAGCGCATGGATATTGATCGCTACGAGATCGTGACGCTCTACTACGGCGAGGATGTGACCTCACAGCAAGCACAGGAGACGGCCAAGCGTATCAAAGGGCGGCATTCGCATCTCGAAATCGAGGTTGTCGATGGAGGACAGCCTTATTACGCCTATATCTTCTCGGCAGAGTAGGGGCTCGATCGTGGATTACAATACATGCATCCGGTCACGGCCGGAATATATAGGGGCGCCCCTGTCGCCCGGATATGATTTTTGAAAGGCAGGTGAGCCATGGCTGTTCGTATCGTGACAGACAGCACAGCAGACATCCCGCCGGAGCGGGCCGAGGCTCTGGGTATCACCGTAGTACCACTCACCGTTTTCTTTGGCGATGAAGCTTACCTGGACGGGGTGGAGTTGGACAACCCCAGCTTCTATAGGAAACTCCAGGCAAGTAAGGTATCGCCTCGCACATCACAACCACCGCCAGGCTTATTTCAGGAAGCTTTCACCCGGCTGATCAATGAAGGCGCTGATGCCATCTTGTCGGTTCATCTCTCTGCGAAACTGAGCGGCACGTACCAATCCGCCTGTACGGGCCGTGACTCGCTGCCGGAGGAGCTGAAGAAGATTCCTATCGATATTGTAGATTCGCGGAGCGTCAGCCTGGGTATGTCAGCGGCTATTATGCGAGCCGCGGAGGAGGCGCGCCAGGGATTGGGGCTTGAAGAGATCAAGGCGCACCTGCTCGACCAGATTGCGCGCACGCACATCCTGTTCGCACTTGATACCCTGGAATATTTGAAACGGGGCGGGCGTATTGGCGCCGCCTCGGCGCTAATGGGCGGCATGCTCAGTTTCAAACCCATCCTCTCGTTGAAAGAAGGCCAGGTCGTGGCGGTCGAGCGACCGCGTACCCGCAGCAAAGCATTTGAACGTATAGCGCAACTGGTCAGCGGCATGGGCGACCTGGAAGAGGTTATAATTGTCGAGTCTGACGATGAAGTAGGCCAGCAACTGGCGCAGGTATTGAGAACCACCTACCAGGGAGCCATGTCCAGTTACAAACTCGGCGCAGTCATTGGAACCTATACCGGGCCTAACACGGCCGGCGTCGCGGTTATTACCGCGAAATAAGAAACGAGGTCATATGTCACAATATTACGTCGTTCCAAGCATTTACGAGGATATGAGCAATCAATCGCAGGGGTATTTCGCCTTCCGGTTCAGGTGCCAGGAATGCGGTTGGTCCATAGACTCGAGACCCATTCGCTCAACGGTCAGCACGGTGAGCAATGTGATGGACATTGGAGTGGGTCTACTTGGTGGATTCTGGGGACGCGCAGCCGAGGCGGGCGAGCAAATTTACGGTTCCAAGTGGCACCAGGAGCAAGTCGATGCCTTACAAAAATCCTGGGGCGAGGTTCAGCACCAGTTCCATCTCTGCCCCAAGTGTCACCGGACGGTCTGTATGCGCTGCTTCAACGTTCAACTGAATCTCTGCACCAGTGCTGGCTGTGCACCCGACCTGCGGGCGGATGGCACACAGTTCCAGCACCAGATGAACATTGAGGCGCAGCACCAGCAAATCCAACAGAATTACCAGGCACCACAATTCAACATCAACGCTATTCCTTCTGCCGCCACCCCGGATATAGTTATGCAGCCAGCTCGCATCCCCCAGCAGCCACCACTGCAAGCCGTCACGACGGGCGCGATAGCGGGTTTCCCCAGTTATCCACAAACAGTGATGTGTCCTACCTGTCGCCGCATGGGACCCCCGGGAAAATTCTGCCAGGACTGTGGAACGAAGTTACCGATGCCTGACCTGTTCTGCCCGCAGTGCTCGGCCCAATTAGACGACAATCCCCGTTTCTGCCCCGATTGCGGCACCAGGTTGCAGCAGGCAACGTGAAGTAATTCCCGCCCAGTGCTGCTTGCGCAAGCCATTGACGTATGACTATCTGTCACGTACAATAGAACATATAGGAAATAGGTTCGTATGTACCTTCTGGTAAACGGGCTGGTGAAACAACCCGCTAGAACGATACGTTATCTACGTAGGGACCTTCCGGGGTACCCACTTCTCTGTAACTGGCTGTACCATGTAGTTCGTTTTTGTAACGACCGGTGTTCGTATTCGTTGAAAGCTGCTCTTCAAGAGCTGTCTAGATTACGAAGGAGGAACGACTGTGGGAATGTTACGGGTGATGTCGCGGCGCGGTGACGACCGTGTCACCTGGGATGTGCAGAAAGTTCTAGAGGGAGATCCTGAAGCCACTGCCGCCGTTCGTGAAGCAGAGCGTATCTTCGCGCAAGAGCGCGCGAGAGGAGCTACAGCCTTCCGCGTCGATCCTGGGAAGCCGTCACAGCGCATCGAGCAGTTCGACAAAACAGCCGAGCAGATTGTTCTCGTCCCGCGAGTCGTTGGCGGATGAGCCTGGTCACTCAGGTGTTAACTACCCTGGGTTGGATCGTCATCGCTCTTGTTATCACACCCATGGTATGGTTGATCTTTCAGCCATACTTAAAGGGACTATTGCGCGCGGAGCGCAGGGCGGCTGATCTCTTACGAGATGTGCTCACCCCTGAACAATTTCGTCAACTTACCTGGTCTGGCTATCTAGAGATCCCAAGCTCTACCGAACCACAACGCGTGTATCGTGTACCGCTGGCGAAGGGATATGTTCAGGTTGTAGAGCATGGCAGAATAGTCATGCGCATCTGTGTGCAACCAATCGAATACCTGCCTGATGCTGACGTTGTTGTGCTGCACAAGCTGATGATTGAAGCAGATGAAGAGAACTATCTTCTAAGGGCAAATAAATATGTGTGTGTAGATTAGCCGCATTGACCTGGCACCCTTCTGGAGTTTAGATTATTAGCTGAGTATAGACATGCGCCATACGTACCCTACTAACATTCTAAAGTTTATGGGGATGCCAGTTTTCATTCCTCTTCGTCATCTTCTATCACCGGCACTATCTCGCGGTGACCATTCTGCCTTACGCATGCATGCGGGCTGCCATCAAGAGGTGCTCCACATAGCGGGCATACCGGGCGCCCCGCGGGCACAATGGCGGCAATGGTGCTCGTCAATGCCTGTGCCTGCTGCTGTGTGAAGAGAAGCAAGATGGCATTTTCCTCGTCTAGCAACGCCATTGGTTCCTGACCATGCTCCATAACAATTTCTAGTGGAATGGCAATCAGCAGGAACAGGGAACGGCGGTCGTCGTAACCGATTCTCAGTTCCGCAATCTGAAAATCCCGGTCAGGGGACGTGGGAAAATCAGCAGGCAATTTCAACGCCTGCGCTTGTAATCCACCGGCCTGCGCCTCCGTACGTAGCACCTGCCCTTGCGTCAGTTGCGCCAGGAAGCGGTCCACCTTCAGCGAGAGATCATTAAGCTGCTCCTTTTCTATCCACATGATAGCAGAGCCCCGCTTGCTACGAGCAAAAAGGCGAAAACGGCGTTGGCCCGGTTGACCGACGGCCTCGGCCCCAAGGACCTCCACCGGCCCTAAGTCTGTACTCATCTTAATCCTGCCTTCCCAATTTCTTGACCTTATTGCAAAGTGCTCTAGTACCCGCGTTCGGGGTCATACCGATTAAGGAGCTCCTCGCCAGCGCGATAGCGCCGCAGGTTCTCAGCAAAAAGCGCGGTGAGGCGCTGGTCGTAGTTGTCGGTCGCACCCGAAATATGTGGTGTCAGGATCACATTCGGCATTGAGAAGAGTGGGCTATCAGCAGGCAGCGGTTCTTCCAGCGCGACATCCAGTCCCGCACCCGCAATCCATCTCTCTTTTAAAGCGCGAACCAGCACCGGTTCATCAACTACACCTCCGCGCGCAATATTTACAAGGTAGGCATTAGAGCGCATAGCTCGTAGTTCAGGCTCACCGATCATCTTCTCAGTTTCCCCGGTCAGCGGCACAGCAAGCACAACATAATCACTACGTCTCAACAGGTCGTGCAACTGATCCAGCGCATAGATTTCATCCACGTCCGGGTCTTTCTCTCCACTCGCTGCAGAATGTCGCGTGCCCAGCACAGTCATGCCAAAGGCATGACCCAATTGCGCGATGCGCCTGCCGATATTCCCCAGGCCGACAATGCCGAGTGTCTGGCCCGCCAGTTCGCGAGCTCGCAAATTGTACCAGTTCGGGTTGCGTGGCCATATGTGACGATCTTGCAGGCGTACCATTTCCGGCCAGGCTCGATTAAACATCAGCATACTGCCAAAGACATACTCACTAATGTTTATTGCGTGGATACCCGCCGCGGTAGTTACGATCACACTACTATCGACCTCAAGCAGTCCAGTACTCTTCAGCGAGTCAACACCGGCGCCCGGGTATTGCAGCCAGCGCAGCTTTGGCGCTAAATCACGCACGTTGTTGGGCACTCCATAAGCGCAGAGGACCTCGGCCTCCTGCAAATGAGAGAGGAACTCGTCCGTGCTTGTCATACACAGTATCTGCCTATCGGCCGCTTCGCTCAAGATCGCCTGCGATGCAGGCGAAAACGCAAACGTAGTTACCACTATTGGACTATCAGTCACGATCAATCACTCCTTACCTGGAAGCGTGAGCGCTATTGCCTGTATTTTTCCCTCCTCAGTCTATCGCAACCACACTCTATGTGGCAAGACCAGCGCATTGCATCCGTTTGTTGCAAAGTTTTTCTCATATATGCTATAATCCTGAGTGTAACTAGGAGAGACAGCAGATGGGATTTAAAGGATGAGTAGAAAGCCGCCGCCCACTGTTTGGGAATCTCTGGGGGCTTTGGCTGGAATTGGCTTTACCATAGTCATTCCGATTGCCCTGGGGGCTGGCGTGGGATACTACGTCGATGGCCTGACGCACACACGACCATTATTTTTACTGCTCGGGCTGCTGCTTGGCCTGATCTCGGGGATATATGGAGCGTACCGTTTATTATCACGAGTATTCTAGAGGGGATAGACGAGACGAGACCATCGAAGACGAAACAGACCTGGCAGGGCTCGGCTTGTAGGGAGGACGCCGAGTGTACCCTTTTTGGAAACTTCCTGAGATAAAACTTGCGCCGGACGTAATTTTCAACATCGGTCCGCTTCCGGTCACCAACACACTACTCTGTACCTGGATAACGATCATAATATTGGTGGTGCTCACCTTTTTCGCCACACGTCGACAAGACCTGATCCCGCGCGGCATGCAGAACTTTGCTGAATGGGCTGTTGAGTCGCTGCTGGGGTTGGTCGAGAGCGTAGCTGGCAAAGAGAGAGGGAGAAAATTCTTCCCGCTGGTGGCTACCTTTTTCATTTTCATTCTCTTCGCCAATCTGCTCGATATCTTTCCTGGCGTCGATACCATAGGGTGGGTTAACTTGACCGCGATCCAGCAAGCGCACCTGCCCCTGCCGACAGGCATCTTTCTGTTCGGGGATTACTCTAACAAGATCGTTCCATGGTTTCGACCGGCTACTACCGATCTCAATCTAACGATCGGGATGGCACTTGTCTCGGTGATTGTGACCCAGTTCTTTGGCTTCTCTATGCTCGGGGCAAAACGATACCTGGGCAGGTTTTTCAAATTCACAAGCCCTATAAACTTCTATGTTGGGCTGTTGGAACTCGTCAGCGAGATGGCACGTATAATCTCGCTCTCTTTCCGACTCTTCGGCAATATCTTTGCGGGCACTATTGTGCTGGCCATATTCGCCTTACTGCTGCCGGTAGTCGGCGGTGTTGTCTTTATCCCCTTTGAATTGTTTGTCGCATTCCTACAAGCGTTCATCTTCGCACTGCTCACGCTTGTCTTCCTGCAAATCGCTACCAGCGAAGAAGAGCACCAGGCTTCTAGCGAGCGCGAGGCACGGGAGGAATTTGTGGAGAATGTGGAGAAAGAGGAGAATCTGGCAGGGTAACAGACCGATCATACACACGCGATGCATATACTCACTTGGTTTACAGCAAATGCTACTCGCAGGTACTTTTACTGCGATTGCATAAATTGAAACGCACAAATACCAAGCTCGTATTTGAGGAGGATTTTCATCATGATTCCAACACAACTCGCTGCGGCATTGGCAATTGGCCTGGGAGCCATCGGCCCGGGCATCGGCATTGGACTTCTTGCCGGCCGCGCATTCGAGGCCATTGGTCGTAATCCCGAGGCCGAACCATTGATCCGCATAAACTTTATTATCGGTATCGCTCTTGCCGAGGCCGTCGCTATCTATGCTCTGGTGATCGGTATACTGATTCTGTTCAAAGTTGGCGGCTAACATCCCTGTCAAAGAGATGCTGAGATCAGGACTGGAGGCCCCCGATTAATCGCGGGGCCAGGGCCATACAGGGAGTGATCTCCCTGCAATGCGCGGAGTTTTCACCGCAATCAACACAGGTAAGTATGTTTTGAAAGGCAGGAGCACATTGTGGTGCACACACTAATTTTTGCCGATCTCTTTGGCGGGCTTGGCATTAATACCTGGAACTTCCTCTCGCAACTGATCAGCTTTGCCATTATCTTCCTGATCCTGTGGAGGTGGGGATTTCCCGCTATGCTCAGGATGCTCGAAAGGCGGCAGGCCGTTATTCGCGAAGGCGTAGAAAGTGCAGAACAAGCGAAGCGTGACCTTGCCGAGGCAACAGCACGAGCCGAGCAGGTGATCGCAGAAGCGCGCAGGCAGGGGCAGGAAGTTATCGCTCAGGCGACAAGGGCCGCCGAGCGCGAAGCCGACCGCATCCAGGCCGAGGCTGAGGCTCGCGCCTCGCAGTTTGAACAACAGCAGATTGAGCGTATTCGACAGGAAGCGGCCCGCGCACGCGCGGAAATCAGCCGCATGGTTGTCACCCTCTCCATTAATGCGGCCAGCAAAGTAATTAGTAAATCGGTAGATAGCAACGACAACCGCCGCCTGGTGGAAGAGTTCGTTAGTGCCAGCCAGATAAAGGATGAGTAATGCTTAAGGGAGCGATTGCACGTCGCTACGCTCAAGCGATCTTCGAGATTGGTCGCAAGCAGAATACGCTGGACCGCACGCTCGAGGACGTACGCGAGATCGCCAGGTTGTTCGCCAACCGCAAGCTGGCCTATCTCCTGCGCGAGCCGAAGATCCCTGCGCAGCGCAAAGAGACAGCTATACGCCAGGCGCTGGCATCTAAGGTGCTGCCGACATCACTCAATCTTGCACTGCTGGTTGTCCAGCGAGAACTGGTCGACCTCATGCAGAATATTGCGCGTGAACTCGAACATCTTGTGCTCGATGACAAGAATCAGGCCATAGCGCAAGTTACCACGGCAACGAAGATGGATGAAGCGCAGCTCGCCCTGGTCAAGAAAGCGCTAGAACGGAAAACCGGCAAAACGATTCTCATGCAGACGAAAGTTGAACCAGACATCCTGGGCGGAGTAATCGCTCGCGTCGGAGACCAGATCATCGACGGCAGCGTGCGATATCGCCTGACCGCCTTGCAGCAGCAGTTGCTGACGGGTGTCGCCAGTAGCAGTGCTGACCTTCTCCCTGCTAGAGATACCATGGAGCAACCAACCAGTGTAGTAAGCAATGGACGCGATGCTACCGCTGGTACGCCGGTACTGAGCAGTCAGGAGCCTGAGACAGATAACGTAAAGCCAAAACGGCGGGCTAAACCGCGTAGGAAACAGAAAAAATAATTCCATTGCATCTTGCAACGCACCTGCAAAACAAGATGCGGGTTAGACAAATCAGGAGGAACAGCGATGGCATCTTGGGCTGATGAAATCAGCGCCATCATAGAAAAAAACATCGCAGGCTTTGGCGAAACCGGCGCATCAACGGCCAGCGTCGGTACCGTGATCGCGGTACAGGATGGCATCGCCCGCGTCTACGGCCTGCAAGATGTGAAATATCTTGAGCTGGTAGAATTTACTCGCACCGGGCTGATGGGCATGGCCTTCAACCTTGAAGAGGAGACGGTCAGCTGCACAATCCTGGGCGATTATACACATATACGAGAAGACGATGAGGTGCGTACCACCGGGCGCATTATCGAGGTGCCTGTTGGCGATGCATTGATTGGTCGCGTAGTGAACCCTCTGGGTGATCCACTGGACGACAGGGGCCCTATCGTTACCGACAAACACCGCCCTATCGAGCGAGTTGCTCCTGGCGTCATTATGCGCCAGCCGGTGGATACGCCGGTGCAGACCGGTTTGAAGGCTATTGATAGCATGATCCCCATCGGGCGCGGCCAGCGCGAATTGATCATTGGCGATCGCCAGACCGGTAAGACGGCTGTTGCTATCGATACCATCATCAACCAGAAGGGCAAAGACCTGATCTGTATCTATGTTGCGATTGGGCAGAAGAACTTTTCGATTGCACGCACCCAGGCCGTCCTGGAACAGCATAGTGCGATGGACTACACCATCATCGTTGCTGCAAGCGCTTCTGAACCGGCTCCTCTGAAGTACCTGGCCCCGTATGCCGGCTGCGCCATGGGCGAGGAGTTCATGGAATCCGGTCGTGATGCTTTAATCATTTACGATGACCTGACAAAACATGCTGAAGCCTACCGCAACATTTCGCTGATCATTCGCCGCCCACCTGGACGCGAAGCGTATCCCGGCGATGTCTTTTACTTGCATTCGCGCCTGTTGGAACGTGCAGCTCGCTTGAGCGACGAGTATGGTGGAGGATCACTCACCGCCTTACCCATCATCGAAACGAAAGCGAACGACATTTCAGCATATATTCCGACCAATGTCATCTCGATCACTGATGGGCAGATCTTCCTTGAGACCGACCTGTTTAATGCAGGCATCAGGCCAGCTATGAACGTGGGCATCTCGGTTTCCCGCGTAGGTAGCAATGCTCAGACGCCGGCAATGAAACAGGTCGCAAAATCGCTGCGCCTTGACCTGGCACAGTTCCGTGAGCTGGCTGCATTTGCCCAGTTCTCCTCGGACCTGGATAAGGCTACAAAGAGCCGTATCGAGCGTGGCCAGCGCCTGACCGAAATCTTGAAGCAGCCACAGTACCAGCCCGTGCCCGTCGAGAAGCAGGTTATGATTATCTACGCCGCCACTAACGGGTACCTGGATGATGTGCCAGTAGATGTAGTTTCTACCTGGGAGGCAGAGTTCTACCGCTATATAGACGCCAATCACCCGGAGATCGGCGAGGCCATCGTCGAGAAATCTGTTAAGGGCAAAGAGAAGATGACCGATGATCTGTTGAAGCAGTTGCGAGCCGCCATCGAAGAGTACAAGCAGACAGCAGCGCCAAGCGGGAACGAGAAGGCGTTTGCGACAGTGAGTACTACTACAGTTACTCCAGTTCAGACGGCTGATACAGGCAGCCCGGCAAGGCATGCCGACGAGACAGCCGAAGCGCGTTAGGAGGTGGGGCTATGCCATCAACTCGAGAGATCAGGCGGCGCATACGCTCGGTCAAAAATATAGCTCAGATCACTAAAGCCATGCAGATGGTGGCGAGCAGCAGGATGCGACGAGCACAGGAGCGCGTTCAACAGTCGCGTCCCTATGCAGAGCAACTACGAGAGCTCGTTTCACGCCTTGCTAATTCAGCGGAAGCCGACATCGGCGAGGAAGCAGCATTGCTGAAGCAGCGCCCGGTGCATAATATCGGTATTGTGTTGATCACCCCGGATCGTGGTCTCTGTGGAGCACTGCCCAGCAATATTAATCGTAAAGCTGCCGCTACTGCATTGGAACTGCAACAAAATTTGGTGGAACAAGGCAAACGGCCAGGTATAGATTACATCGCAGTAGGTCGCAAAGGACGCGACTTCATTGTACGCAATCGCTTGCAAATGATGGCTGAGTTCACCAACTATGGCGATAGGCCGTCGCTAAATGATGCCACAGCTATCGCCCAGGTTGCGACCGAGGCCTTCCTGAAAGGAGAGGTCGACGTAGTCTACCTGGTCTACGCCAGGTTTATCAACACGGTGACGCAACAGCCAACTGCAATACAGCTTTTGCCTGTACAGCCACCTGAAGACCAGAGCAGCGAACGCATAGACTATATCTATGAGCCGGATGCCAGGAGCATCTTCGAGGCCCTCCTACCGCGCTATGTAGACGTGCTGGTCTACCAATCGATGCTCGAGTCCGTGGCAAGCGAACAGTCTGCAAAGTACGTGGCCATGAAAAATGCCACCGACAACGCAAACGACCTTCTTCACGATCTCACTCTCACATACAACAAAGCTCGCCAGAGTAGCATCACCAACGAGATTCTCGAGGTTGTATCCGGTGCCAATGCATTAGGGTCGTGACGACTCCCCACGCATAAATGCGGAGGCTTCTCAGAGGCGCATCCTCTGAAGGCTCCGTCCGAGCCTGGGTCGTTTGGTTGCATTCACGTAAGCGAGTGTGACCTCGAAGCAACTTACGTCTCGAATGGCACATCGAACGGTTGGTTCGCTAGTGCTTTTACCCAAGGGAGCTTACCTTGGAACCGGCAAACACTATTCGGTTGTCAGTGTGCAACAAACGTGAGTGGAGTATAGCACAAATGTACAAAATATGCAGGGTTTTCTCTGCCTCCCCCGGCTGTGCGGCATCTGACCCTATCGCTAAAGCGAAGGGTTTTATGGCGCAGTCTGATAAATGTTAGTGGTGGGGCTTCCCCCACCCTGTCCATCACGCCTAACCTTAAGGAGAAATACATGGCAACAGAAATAGGCACGAAGGGTACAGTCGTGCAAGTGCTGGGGGCCGTCGTAGACGTCGAGTTTCCCCAAGGCAAATTACCAGAAATTTATAATGCAGTTCTCACCCGTCCCTCTGGCGCAGAGCAGGATCTCACGTTAGAGGTCGAACAGCACCTCGGCAATAACTGGGTGCGCTGCGTCGCAATGGGGCCGACCGATGGCCTCCAGCGAGGTGTAGAGGCCATTGATACTGGCAAGGCGATAGCAGTCCCCGTTGGCCCAGAAACGCTAGGACGTATCTTCGACGTTCTCGGCAAGCCAATTGACCATAAGCCCGATGTTCCCAATGCTCCGCGCATGCCCATCCACAGACCTGCTCCCACCCTGGAAGATCAGGCCACGACTATCGAGGTCTTCGAGACAGGATTGAAAGTCATCGACTTGATCTGTCCCTTCATGCGTGGCGGAAAAGTTGGCACCTTTGGTGGCGCCGGTGTAGGTAAGACCGTCATCATCCAGGAACTGATCAACAACATCGCCAAGGCGCATGGTGGCTACAGCGTTTTTGCAGGTGTGGGCGAGCGCACCCGTGAAGGCAATGACCTTTATGAAGAAATGATCAAAGCCGGTGTTATTGACCGCTTAGCAATGGTGTTTGGTCAGATGAACGAGCCGCCCGGCGCGCGCCTGCGCGTGGGACTCAGTGGGCTGACTATTGCGGAATACTTCCGCGATGAAGAAGGCAAAGACGTGTTGCTCTTCATCGATAACATCTTCCGCTTCACCCAGGCAGGCGCTGAAGTATCGGCACTGCTGGGCCGCATGCCGTCTGCGGTGGGTTACCAGCCAAACCTGGCGGAGGAGATGGGCGAACTGCAAGAGCGCATCACCTCGACCAAGAAGGGCTCGATCACCTCGATGCAGGCTGTATATGTCCCTGCTGATGACCTCACCGACCCGGCACCGGCTACCACGTTTGCGCACCTGGACTCGACGATTGTGTTGGAGCGCTCCATCTTTGAGCAGGGCCTCTTCCCAGCCGTTGATCCACTGGCCTCCACCAGTCGCCTGCTCGACCCACAGATCGTCGGTGAGGAGCACTACACGGTTGCGCGTAATGTGCAGAAGGTGCTGCAGCGCTATAAAGACCTGCAGGACATCATCGCTATCCTGGGCGTTGATGAGCTGTCAGACGACGACAAGCTCACCGTTGCTCGAGCCCGCAAGATACAGCGCTTCTTCTCGCAGCCAATGACGGTTGCGGAGGTATTCACAGGTAAAGAAGGAAGGTATGTCCCTGTGAAGGAAACCATCCGTGGCTTCAAGGAGATTCTGGAAGGGAAGTACGACCACATCCCCGAACAGTACTTCTACCTGATTGGCCCAATCGATGAGGTTGTGCAAGGGTATGAAGCAGAGCAGCAGAAGGGCTAAATGATGGCAACGCACAACACATTGCATGTTGAGGTGGTGACCGCCGAACGCGAGATATATAGCGGTGAGGCCGACATGGTAGTTGCCAAGGGAACAGAGGGTATGCTCGGCATCCTGCCGCGCCATGCCGCACTGCTTACGACTCTGGCCATCGGCGAGATGCGCATCAAGCTCGGTGGCGCAGAGGAGCCTCTGTTTGTCGCCGGCGGTTTCCTCGAGGTGCGCGATAACGTCGTAACCGTGCTGGCCGATACAGCGGAACACGCCGAGGAGATCGATGAAGCTCGCGCAGAGGAGGCTCGCCGCCGCGCTCAAGAACGGCTGGAGCAGGCAACTTCCGATGTAGAGCGCGCCGAGATGCTGGGTGCTCTCGAACGAGCAATCAACCGCATCAAGGTCGCGGAGCTGGCCCGCCGGCGCGGTGGACGCCGCATCGAGATGCCACGCTCTGAGCAATAAACGTCACTGTTCATAAGACTGCCTCGCCCAGCTTGCAGGGCGCCCAATAGGCATCAAGTTAAGATATGTAGGCGAAGACCTTATCCTGTAGGGGCGAGGGTGGCGTGGTGCGGGGTGGGGAGGGCCTTTATGGCCGCCCGCCTTCCCCCGATGGTCTCTTGCTGTCCAGCAGAATCACACACCAGCAACGGGCGGCCATAAAGGCCCTCCCCGCGCCGCTCCACCACCCTCGCCCCTACGGATGGTGATGGACTTTTCTTAGGTTGATGCGTCTTGGGCGCCCGCAAGGGGCGCCCCTACCGTGCTACGGTCTCGTTTGTTCTCCCTTATATTGATGCCAAGAGGGCGACTATGAGGCCGCTCTTGCTTTGTATGGCGTTAGAAATCGCCGCTACTTCCGCCACCGAAATCTCCGCCGCCTCCACCGCCACCGAAGTCACCGCCTGAACCGCCACCGAAGTCGCCTCCACCACCGCCAAAGTCGCCGCCCTGGCCTTGCTCACCAGCCTCTCGTTCACCTGCTTCTTTCCCTAACTCGTAGCCAAGTAAGCCACCTCCTGCCGCGCCCAGGCCACCGGCTACCCAGGGATTCATGCCCTGTCCCTGATTGTAACCGGGGCCATAGTTGGGCGGATAGCCCTGATTATAAGGCCCTTGATAAGGCTGCTGGTAGGGAACTCCTCGAGGGCGTCTGCCAAAGCCTCGCCTTGCGGCAAAGATTACACCTACTATGACCAGGACCAAGATTACCAGGCCGACGCAGCACAGTGTGCCAGTCAGGCCAGAGAAGAGACCGCCTCCTGACGCACCAGGTATAGGGCTACTCCCTCCTCCCAGCGAACTCTTCAGCGAGTCAATAGCGGCGATGGTCGAGGTGGTATAGTCACCATTGCTACTACGATAACTGCTTACAAAAGCGTCACGCGCGCTGCTATACTGGCTCGACGAGAGCGGCACGCTTTTACCGCCGACAATTGTCAGGTGCTTATTCTGTGTATCAATGGCTATCACGATCAAGCGCGAACTGGTAAGATGCCCAGACGTGCGCTGGTCGAAGGCCGAGGTCGAGCCGTTAAAGGTTTTCGTGGTGTAGATATCCACGGGGTCTGGCAACGTTGACGCTTCACTCTGCACCTGTGAGTGATTGAGAACGTTAGCGGCATCGTAGATGTGCACTGTGTCGGCCCGTGCCACCGTCGCGGTGACAAGCAGCAGCGCCAGCGCAGCAACCACGGCCAGCAGACCTATGGTAGATCGCCGCGCAAGCGAGCGTGAAGATGTACAGGTCATGTTATTGTTCCTCTCTTCATAGGGTAATCCAAGGTTTTGTCTGCCTCTATAGAATACGTGTACCCCCTATCATAAGGTACATACGTCTAAAAACGTTACTGAGTATTGAATATCAAATATCAGAACCTCATGACCTCACAAATAGCCTTGACCAGATTCTGTCGCTTAAGTTCCTTCGCAAGGAAAGGAGCTTCCCGTTCTAAATATGAGAATGTATAGCCACATACACAATAATCTTGTAGATATTCTTGACGCTCCTCAATGAAATCTTCACCATTTAACTTAAGGCGTTTAATAGTTTGCATTACTTGAGCTGCATCTTCTACCGAAAGCTGTGGATTGGGAGCAGCCTGAAGTGAAGGGAACTTGATGATAAACCAATCCCCTTGTAGTGTGAAAGGATCTAGAACATCCTCATAATTCCCTTTTCTACCATTGAGCTTGCCACATACAAGCCTATAGTTCGTCCAGGTATAGGCAAGGTAGAGGTGCTTACTCTTTGGTTTGAAATGCTCAACTGTGCTTGATCCAGTGGTACGTTTTATCCGATGGCATGAGTAGGCATAGATACCGGAATACGCTTCGTAAAGCTCTTTTTGTATTGCTCGCCAATATTCATGGTCCTTCCAACTTTTAGGCTGCGGCGCCTTAACAAGGAAAGCCTCACCCGGTTGTTGCACCTTCTCAAAGAACCTGGCAGGCGCTGGCTGAGGCTTAACAGGGATCACAGTACAACACCCCGTTGCTCAGCAAAATAGGTCCAGCGGTGCCAAAAATCATCATCATCTGCCAATGTTTTAGCAAGTTTCTCAGAAACGGCTTTCACTTCCTCTGTGGTTGGTTCCTGCATTAATTGCAATTCCTTTGCTTCCTCAATAGCTCCTTCCGCGTCTTTTGAGCGCGCCTGAGTCAACCCGAATACATCAGATATGAGCCAGCGATCTATACGTCCTCTTTTCACAAACGGCACATCGTCCAGGTTGACCGATCCATTCTCCAGGTAGAGGTGAAACAGTTTGTCCTGATCTTCGTCGAAGATCGACTCCACTGAGGCCAGCACCAAAGGAGAATGTGTAGCTATAAACATTTGCGTTTGAGCATTGCTGGCAAGTTTTTGGACTACATTCATCAGAGCTGGAACGATGACTCTCTGCCAGAAGGGATGTAAGTGTGCCTCCATCTCATCGACCAACAGAACGACACTGCGTTGCGGGTCTTTACGGATGAATCCTGATGTAATGACGTGTCGGTTCCATGCCCAAACCAGTAAGTAGGCGAGTGCAGCTATACGTTGAATGCCAGCCGAGCAGAGGAGAATCGGGACCTCCCCATATGAAAATCTGAGTGTAGGTATATACCTCGTATCACCTGGCAGATTGGTGGGTTGCCCTGGTATAAGTGGTTCTGCAGATTCAGGAGGCGAGAGTTCATTGATAGCTGTACTAAAGGCATCAAAGAGGGCCTTGTTGGCACTTTGCCAATAAGACACATCATATAGTAGCCCATTACACTTCTTTTTTCCTTTTTGACCATCCTCTGCGCCATCCCAAACTTCGGAACGAGTAAGATGTATAAATTCCTCTGAACCTTGCCCAGCATAACGAGGGTCTTGTTCTGAGAGGAGATAGCTGGCCGGGTCCCATACTGCAAACGAGCCATCAGATAGGGCATAAATTGATAGGCCTGGTAGCACATTACGATAAGCATTGGTAAGCCACATCTGGCGTTCCCAGTTGTATTTCACTATTTGCACCTTACCAGCTTGTGGTTCTCTGCTAATCTGAAACGTAATGCTGGGGAAATCTTTTGCTGCATCAAAACGAGGATATGCTTGATACTGTCCTGCCCATGTTCCTGTCAATGCCCACCAGGCACAATCTAGTAAAAAAGTCTTGCCCAAGCCGTTGTCACCAGTAATCAAGTTCAGTCTTGGAGCTGGTTCGAGTTCGAGCTGCTGGGCAGGGCCAGTCCCTGTTAACTTGAGCCGCCGCAGTATCGCTTCCTCCTCGGCTGGCTGAAATAGAGGAAGTATTAATTGAGGCATAGGTTCTCGTAATGTTACATCCTCCACTTTACTCTGACCCGGCAAGCCTATTATCTCAGTCAAAGAGTGTATGTCTACTACCTGCGCTTGCAACCATGGCCTTGCAAGAAAGGGAATAGAGCGGTCAAACAGCGTACGTTCCTGCTCCGAGATATGAAATTCTGCAAAAAAGAATCCAATGACATCAGAAGCTTGTACTTTACTATCCCATCCGTGAGAACGGAAGAGCCACACAGCGAGATCGAAGGCGGGGATCAAACCCTCCCTCAAGTGTTTTTTTCTGAGCGCCTCGACATAGTCAGGTTTCCACCCCCAAAAACCTCCTCCTGGATGCTCAAGTGCATCGTTAAAGGTATCATCAGCGATACGGCGTAGCGTACCTGCATAGTGATACTTATTCCAACGATCGCTCTTGTTAGAGGTCTTGAATGGAGTATAAATTTTTCTATCCTCACGCTTGCCATCAGGAGGATAGTAGGGATAATAGGTCTGGAGAAAATCATTGATTAATTGCGAAAATTGTATATACTTAGTCTCGCCAACAGGAAGACTCACTTTCTTGAATGCCAGAAAAACAGTACCAAAAAATGGGTTCAGCTTACCTAATCGGGCAACGGATTGTTCAATTTGTTCGTAGCTGAAAAACACAGCTTCTGACTCCTCATGGCTTCCTGAATATCCTTGTGATACGCTTAATTATCTCTGAAAGAGCTAACATTTACAATAGCTCTGGACTTTCTGCCTAAAGTTTGATACACTCTACCCTAACATAGCGTGTGCTGAAAAGCAATGAGAGGGAGAGTAGGCGGACTGGGAACGCATAGGCAGAGAGAAAGGGCCACCGGCTGCAAGCCCTTGCGCGGGAACAATCGCTGAAGTTCACCCTTGAGCTGGCTGTTGAAACTGCTTCACCAGGAAGAGGTAGACAGCCCCGGGTCGTCTCCGTTACCAGGCGAACCGAGTGGAATCGTGGCTCGTGGATGCAAGTGATGAATAGTGCATCCACAGCGTGCCCTTGCTTGCAGTATGAAAACGATTCAATACGGGTGGTACCACGGAGCTTGCTGACAACTTCGTCCCTGTTGACGAAAGTGTCAGCTTTTTTGATTCTATGCGATGTATGGG